>ERZ651768.2618-NODE-2618-length-12386-cov-3.791453_pt1 | contig 12386 bp, 12 predicted proteins | sample MGYA00514754_ERZ651768 | MGnify/ENA metagenome assembly ERZ651768 | reverse complement strand
TTTCTAAAGAATGGGCACAGAAATGGATACATAATCCTCAGAGTTTTAGATATAATACATGGATGCCACATTTTTTCAATCAGGAAAATAATTCTTCTCCTGAAATGATTCGACGAAGTTCAACTGAAATCAATGCCATTGTAGAGTTCCTGTTCAAAGAGAAAGATGAAGTTGATAATTCACCTTACCGGAGGTATATGGGAGATGCAGAAAAAGGAGAACATTTGTTTAACGCTGTTGGCTGTCAGGGGTGTCATAATATTCAGGAAAAATTCACTGAATTAGCAGACCTTGATTATGATTTGGATAAACTTCCTTATGAATATTCAGATTCAGAGTATGGATATGAACAGGAAAAAACAGATTTATTGGAGTTAACCAAACAGCAGGGTCCGAACCTCATTGGTCTGGGTTCAAAGACATCAGCAAAATGGGTGTATAACTGGATTAAAAATCCTCAGGATTACTGGATTGAAACCCGGATGCCGAATCTGAGGCTTTCTGATCAAGAAGCAAAAGATATTACAGCTTATCTTCTTTCATTTAAAAATGAAGAATTTGAAAGTATAAAACTCCCTGAAATAGATAAGAAAGAATTGGAAAATATTGCCCGTGGATGGCTGGTGAAAGCATTCCCGGAAGAAAAAGCAAAGCGGATGCTGTCGGAAATGGATTATTCTGAAACCGTTGACTATGTTGCGGACAAAAGTATCCGGTTTTACGGATGCTTTTCCTGTCATAATATTTCAGGATATGAAAATTCCAAGCCTATCGGGACAGCTCTGACAAGTGAAGGTACTAAACCTGTTGACAAATTGGACTTTGGACACATTCATAATATCGAGCATTTGAATTATGCATGGTTTGAACAAAAACTTGCAAGTCCCCGTATATTTGACAGGCATAAAATTGTAGCTCCGGAAGATAAACTGCGGATGCCAAATTTCTATCTCAAACCTGAAGAAATAGAAGCGGTTGTAACAGCAATTTTGGCATTAAATGAAGACAAGGTAGGGGAAGAAAAAATGGCAAGTTTTTATCAAGAAGATCATTCTGTATATGAGGGATATAAAATACTGAACCAGAATAATTGCCGTGGGTGTCATATTATTGACGGATTTGGTGGACAAATTGCTGATGTTATCGGAATACCTGAATATTCACCTCCCAATTTGAATACGGAAGGTGAAAAAGTTCAGCCGTCATGGTTATTCAAATTTCTGAAAGAACCAACGTTGATCAGACCTAATCTTCAGGTGCGGATGCCTACCTTCAACCTGAGTGATGATGAATGGAATGCTGTAATTACAGCATTTCAGGATTTGGATAAGAACGATTTAGCATTCGAGTCGGATTACCATGTGAACACCCGTTCAGATAAATACAAGGCAGGTGAAAAACTTCAGGAATTAGGTGTGTGTTCCAATTGTCATTTTTACGGAACAACCTTTCCTAAACAAAGCGCAGAGACATGGGCGCCGAACCTTGCTCTTTCCAAAGACAGACTGCGACCGGAGTGGCTCATAAAATGGCTGGATGATCCCCAGGCTATAATGCCGGGAACCAAGATGCCTGCACCCTACATTCCGTCGAAAGAGGAATTGGAAATGCCTGAATCAAGATCGGTTTGGGGAAAAGAGTTGGTTTCTATGAAAGGCGATCGAAAAGAGATGCTGGAGGGATTGCGAGATTACAATATTTCCATTCCCGGTAAAAAAGATATTTCGATAGAAATCAAAGCCTATTTCGATAAAAACGGTTATGATTTTGGTGAAAAAGAAGGGGATGAGGATGATTGGGATGACGAAGACTGGTAAAGTCAGGTTTCGCTTTTCCTGATTTATTTTCCTGTATTTTCCCAGGTTGAAGATGAAACCCAAATGGTTGTGTCCTCCTCCGGAAAGACTTTAAATGATTTATAATTTGTCCCATTTTCCTTGTTGAGAATTCTATGACTATTATCACAATAAGGGAGAGTGTCACTTTTGCCGCAAGTGCAGACACTGTATTTTTTATTTGCTTTTAATTTGAGTTTGACTGCGTTTTTAGGTTTGTCCATTAATCAATTTATTAAAGTTATTGAGGTTTTAATCGCGGTAAAAAATAAGCGGTTTTATGGAAAATGGAAAAATAAATATTAGCATTACATGGGTGGTCCGTATTCTGTGGTTGTTGTTATTCGTTTTGCTTTTATTCATCAAAGACTTTTCACTATTGGCAAAATGGGTTTACATTGGATTTATTATTTTTCTGACAATCATTACCATTTTCAGGATAAAGGAATCGCAGAGAGAGTGGCACAAAGAAATTGGCAATGATAATTAGCTGATATTTTAGTTGATTAAAAAAGGGAAGTTTTTCTTCCCTTTTTTAACTGACAAATTTACAACCTTATTTCTTTTTCTTTTCAGGGCGAACGAATGTGTGATCTCGAGTTGTAACTACAGCAGTTTCACCATCTTTCCCTATGGTAACTTTGTATTCACCAATACCGCCCATTCCCTTGGCTTTTTCATGCCAGAACACAACTTCATAGTCTCCGGAAGGAATCCCCGCGATTTCATAATTCCCATTTGTATCGCTGACAGCAAAATAGGGGTGATCAAGGACAGTTGCCCATGCTTTCATCCAGGGATGTACATCACATTTAATGTAAAAGGGATCCTCAATCTTTTTAAATGTAACTTTCTTTTCCTTTACCACTTTTGGCATGGCAAAATTGAATTGATCATTTACCTTTGCCATGGAATGAATATTATGCATGGTGGGGTCACTATTTTTAATGATTAATTCCTGACCTTTCATGATTCCAAAAACATGTGGAGAGTACATACATCCTATTTGGTCAATGACAGCGGATTTTTTTGGGGTTTCTCCTTTGTAAGAAACATTTTTCAGGCAGACCAGAACATTAGCCAGTTGTCCGCCATCGTTCAGGATAAAACTTTCAGCATACACCTTATCCCGGTGAGCAGAACTGCAGACTGGATCTGCATCCATTTTCAGAGATCTCTTCTTGGGAGGTTTGCCTGAATACGTGATAGTACCAGTTAAGTTACCACCAGAAACTAATGAGTAAATAAAAATAGATGTTAAAATTAGGATTATCTTTTTTGAAAACAAGTACATTATATTTCCTTTGATTAATGAAAAAATATTTGATAATGGATTAAAATTACTCCATAATTTTACTCTGCTCCAAATAGTACTTATTCAATTGAAAATGGTTTTATTATTTATACAATTCTACATTTATAGTCTAATAATTTTAGACTGGATAATTTTACATCTTTACTGATTATCACAATGTTTATACTGATTATATTTTCATATTTAATGATGGGGATAACTACAGTTTTGTTATTTTTAACAGGATATCAGGGCCTGGCTAAAACAGACATTATTGGATTGACTCATCCATTATTAGGACTTTTAACCGTATTGGTATTTGCGTTCACTGAAACCTTTACGCTCACGTTTATATCAGTATTTATCAAATCAATTAAACAAACTGTAAATGAAGATTCATCTGCTATATTATCAAAGTTGCGGAGCACAGTTTACCGCAACGGCCTGATTTCTATTGTATGGATAACCACCGTATTTTTACTGGGTGGTGCAGCGGATACCAACCTCGTGTCTCCTTTCCTGCACGGCACTATGTTTTTTTTGGGGCTTATCCATTATTTATACATCTTAAAACTTCAGTATCAAGCCATCGAGCACTGTGTATTATTAACTAACAAAATAATAATATCTGAGGATTTATGAACTGTAATTTCTGGGTAAATTTGCAGATGTACTATATTTCGAAATGTCTGGAATTGACAGGTTTGTGTGTCATTGGAAGTGGGATGGTACAAAATTTCCCAAAATTGATGAATCCAAAATGGTTATTGGCAGGAGGTTTATTTTTTGCAGCGGGGTGGGTAATGGAAAAATATTTATTGAAATGAAGGATTTAATATAAAGATGGCTAAAGCGTACGATTATTTGAAGGGAATTCCTGATCTACCGGAAAAACCCCACACCAAGAAAAAACGCCCCAAACTCATGGCGGTGGTGGATGAAGACAACTGTACCGGATGTTCTGCTTGTGTTCCTTTTTGCCCGGTGGATTGTATAGAACCGGTACCAAAAGAAAAATACGATATTCCAATCCCACCCGTTCAGGTTAGATTTGATGAATGTATCGGATGTCAGGTCTGTGCCCGAGTCTGCACAAAATTGACATGGGATGCCATCAGAATGCTTCCAATAGATGTTTTTGAAGAACGGTATCAGATGAAGATTTCCTAAATTCAATAAAGTTATCCTTATCAATCGATATCCTTCGAATGTCACTTTTTTATATGGCTTTCGTGAATATGATTAGACCATTATTTCCATTATGAAATTTCTGATCGCTGTTGGTAGTCAGGAATATTCCGGACCTACATTGAGAGTGGGTATGGAAGTGGCTGCAGCGTTTAATGCATCTGTAACGGTTGTAAAGGTTGGCCCTAGAATCAGTGAACATTCTGCTTCCCATGTCAAACTGGCTCAGGAGCGTATGGGAGAATGGGATTTTGATAGACCAGGAGTCGAGGTATTGGAATGGGCATTTAATTTTCTGGCTAAAAATCATTACATTACACCCACCACTGTTGAAACCGGATTTCCTAAAAATACCTTGATTGATACAGGAAACAACCGGGCAGAAGTCTATCTTCAAGGCACCACAGGGTCTGATGTGCATCTCATCTTAAGAAGCGGTGATACCATTGCCGAACTTCGGGATGAAGTATTCCGTGGGGATTTTGATGTAACCATTATTGGAGGGAGTCAAAAACGTAGGATGGCTCACGATTTAATTCAATATTTAGACAGTTCTATTTTTATAGTTAATCAGTATGACCAAAACAAATCCTATAAATTGTTAGTTGCGGTGGATGATTCGCCCCATACCGAAAAAGCGGTGAAATTTGGGGTTCGAGTATCTCAGGCATTTGATATAAAAGTTGAGTTGATTACTGTATCCAAAACAGGTTCATTCAGAGAGGGATATAGAAATGCAGCAGAAAATGCAGAAAAATTAATGAGGAGAATGGGAATAGACTATGAGACTCATTTATTGACAGGGGACCTTATTGAAATCATAAAAAGATTAGCCGGAGATAATCATATTATTGTCATGGGTTCTTCAACAAAAAATCCACTGGTTAAATTTTTTACAGGGAGTAAACCACTTAAGGTAATGAAAGATTGTCAATGCCCCATTCTTATCGTTAAATAAAATCAGCTTACCCTTTTGTTAAGAAACATCATTTTTTGGATCACTCAGAAACGGTGGTTTTTATTTTCTGTTCTGATTGGTTTTCTTCTTTTCCATCTTGAAACTCCTGCTGACCTTTCTCTGGAAGGGTATCGAACGTTGATCATTGTGATCATGGCTATCATCCTGATCATTTTCGAACCCATTCCATTACCAGGTGTAGCACTCATGATACTGTTCCTGCAAGTTTTACTGGGCATAGATGAACCAAATGATGTTGCAAAATCCTTTATGAGTGATGCAGTTTTCTTTATCATGGGATCATTGATGCTGGCTGTAGCTATTGTTAGTCAGGGATTAGACTCACGCCTCGCCTTAGGCATCATAAAGTTGACAGGGAATAAAACTTGGCGAATTGTGTTTGGTTTTGTAAGTATTTCTGCGATTCTATCTTCTTTTATTGGTGAGCATACAGTAACAGCCATGATGATGCCGGTAGGGCTGACCCTGGTCTATAACACTAGCACCGATCGGGCGGAAACCAAAAACCTAGCAGCATTGATACTTTTTTCCATCGCATACGGGAGCGCCATGGGATCTATTGGTACGCCATCTGGTGGGGGTCGGAATGTAATTATGATTGGGTACTGGAAAGAATTTGGACTGGTAGATATCACATATCTTGGATGGATGAAATACGCTTATCCAATGCTGTTGATAGAAATACCGATCGCTGTAACCATTCTCTGGTTCACATTTAAACCCAAACAAAAAGTTCTCGATTCCGCTGTTAGGAAATTGAAAGTTCAAGTTACAAAGAGAGGAGCGATGACCGGTCAAGATTTAACAACAATATTTGTTTTTTTTCTCGTGTTTTTAGGATGGGTGTTTCTCAGTAACAAAATTGGTTTGGGTATTATAGCCCTGATTGGTGTTTTTATTTATCTGGTTTTAGGGTTGATTCGATGGTCTGACCTGAACCGAAATACCAACTGGGGAGTCATTTTATTTTTTGGGGCGGCTGTCTCCATAGGCCTCCAGATGAAAGAAACTGGAGCAGCACTTTGGATTGCAGATTCGGTTATTGATTTACTGAAAATTCTCAGTGAGGATATTTCTATTTTGCGGTGGGTGGTAGCTGTTTTTCTGACGGGTATATTGACCAACCTACTAAGTAATTCCGCTACTATTGCAGTTATTGGTCCTATCGTATTGAATATGGGAGGTGATCCACTTATTATGGGCTTCTCAACCACCATTGCATCAGCGTTTGCATATTTGACCGTTGTCGCTTCACCAACATGCATGATCATACACAGCAGCGGATTGGTAAAGCAGTCCGACTATCTGAAAGCTGGTTGGAAAATGTTTATTATGTCTATTATTATTCTTTTCATTATGACGAAATTATGGGAAATTTCATGATTGATTTGTTATAGTTTTTCTGTCATTACTCTACTATGTATTTTAAATAGCGCTAAAAATATTTAATTGTATCCATTTTTAAATCTTTCTTAACATAAAAGGGAGAAAAAATATGTCGAAAAAAACATCAAGTATTAATCCTACAACAGGAGCCTATCAAAGAGCTGTAGAGCATCTCGGCCTTAAACAAAATATAGCACAGGCTTTAGAAATGCCAGATAGAGAGCTCACGGTGGAGGTACGCTTCAGAAGAGATAATGGTGAGGTTGCGAGTTTATTGGGGTTCCGGGTTCAACATAATAACACTCGGGGTCCTTTTAAGGGAGGAATTCGTTACCACCATCATGTTGACCTTGCAGAGGTAAGATCATTGGCAACGCTGATGACCTGGAAAACAGCACTACTGGATATTCCCTATGGTGGGGGAAAGGGTGGAATAGCGATAAATCCGGATGAATATAGTGTTCATGAACTGGAACGATTATCAAGAAAATTTTTTCGGTCAATTGATCCTGTGATCGGTCCAAATATTGATATTCCTGCTCCGGATGTTAATACAAACTCACAGGTGATGGGATGGTTCATGGATGAATACAGCCAGTCGCATGGCTATACACCTGCAATCGTAACCGGTAAGCCCCTTGAGCTTGGTGGGTCTGAAGGTAGAGAACATGCCACGGGGAAGGGGACTGCAATAACAGTGAAAGAAATTGCTAATAAATTAGATATAGATCTATATGGATCCACCGTGGTTATACAGGGTTTCGGTAATGTGGGTTCTTTTACAGCCAAATTTCTTGATGATTATGGATGTAAGGTCATTGCAGTTAGTGACATCACCGGTGGTATATATAACCCGGATGGGCTTGAGATTTCAAGTTTATTTGACTTTAATTACAAAAACCGAACCATTGATGGTTGTGAACAAGGGAAAAAAATAACCAATGATGAATTATTAGCTCTGAAATGTGATTTTTTGATTCCCGCGGCTTTAGGAAGTGCAATCAATAAAGATAATGTTGATACTTTGAACTGTAAGGTTGTCATAGAAGCAGCAAATGGACCAGTAACACCAGTAGCTGCTGAAACTCTTTGGGGAAAGCATATACCAATCATACCTGATATTCTTACAAACGCCGGTGGTGTAACGGTGTCCTATTTTGAATGGGTTCAGAATTTGCAGCAATTCAAATGGGAATTAGAGGAAGTAGATACAAAACTGGAAACTAAAATGGTCAAGGCGTTTAATGAGGTATATAATGTAAAAGTTGAGAAAAATGTCCCCATGCGTATTGCATCCTTTATGGTTGCGATTGATAGAGTATCACGGTCATATACTTTGAGGGGGGTGTAAATTTTATATCATATATAAATCCCCAAGTTTAATACATTAACTTTACGATTGGGAGTTTAGACCGGATACAGTCCGAGAACATATTGCAATCCTGTTTTTATTTTATTTCCCCTTTTTTGCTAAAAGCGCTGCAGTATTGACGGATTTTCCATAAATGTTTTCCCCCATGTTTCCTAATTGCACTTTATAAATAGTCCCTGTTGCTAATCCTACTGTGAGATATTTTTGTATTATGTTTTCTAAAATCTTAATCGAAAATCAATATTATTTAGGGAATTTTGAAATAATAGAAGTGACGGATGCTGTTAACTTTTCTGCATAGGGTATGTGTAAAAATTCATTAGGACCATGAGCATTGGATTGGGGTCCCAGAACTCCTGTGATGACAAATTGTGCTTCAGGGAATGCCTCCCCCAGCATTGCCATGAAAGGAATCGTCCCACCTTCACCCATGTACAATGCATTTTTCCCATACACATTTTTTGATGCTTCTTGAACTGCATTATCTAACCAAGGTTGAAGAGGGGGTGCACTCCATCCCGAAGCAGGTTCATCAAACTTCAAACTTACCTCAGCACCGTAAGGTGGTTTGGATAAAAGCAAGTTTTGAAGAATGCTTTGAGCATTTTTTGCATCCAGAGTGGGAGGAAGACGTAAAGATAATTTAAGGGCTGTGTAAGGACGGAGAACATTTCCAGAATCTTTTAATGCCGGGAGCCCATCCGCTCCGGTAATACTCAGCATGGGTTTCCAAGTATTGTTTAATAACAGTTCAACTGGATCAGTTAAAACGGGATAACTGTTTTCTACCCATGGAAATGCATTAACATAATTATTCCCCAAAATTGTAATGGTTTCTTTTGCCTGATCAATCCGTTCTTGGGGGATGGGAACAGAAAATTCTACGGGGAGTATTTCCCCAATGGTTTCATCTTCAAGCCGTGATAGAAGTTGCCGTGCAATTCGGAATGAGGAGGGAACAATTCCGCTTCCTCCTCCGGAGTGAATTCCTTCATTGAGAATATCGACTCTCAGAGCACATCCGATAAGTCCCCTCAAAGAAGTTGTAAGCCAGAATTGATCATAATTTCCTGTTCCGGAATCGAGACAGATAACCAGATCTGGTGAGCCAATTAATTGTTTTTGTTGTTCAACATAAAAGGGAAGATCAGGCGAACCGCTTTCTTCACAAAATTCTATTAGTATGACAATCCGGGGGTGAGGAATATTAAATTTTTTCAAAGCCTTTACTGTGCAGACGGATGCAAATATGGCATACCCATCATCGGCACCCCCTCGTCCATATAATTTATCTCCATCTAAAATTGGTGTCCATGGACCCAATCCTTCATTCCATCCGGATATTTCAGGTTGTTTATCTAAATGACCATACATAAGAATATTTCCCGATGTATTTCCGGGAATTTCAAGAAGAATTAATGGTGTGCGATTTTCACTTTTAAAAGAGTGAATTTTCCACTTGTCTTCTGCATGTTTTTTAACCCAGTCCAATGCAAGGTTCAAAACCTTTTCCATATGGCCGTTTTGTTCCCAGTTAGGATCAAACGCAGGAGATTTATTAGGGATTTTAATGTAATCAATAAGCTGAGGAATAATTTCTTCCTGCCAAAAATGATGAGTAAATTGATTCAGATCAGATATTTTCATTTTGGATCCATGTTTTTCTGGAGCATAACCTAATAACAACATTGGATGAGAAAAAGATGTTACTTTGAAAATTTTATACAGGTTTTTGTAAACAGGTACTTAGGTAAGTAAGTGTCCCATTGCTGAAGGAATCGTACATTTTACTTCCTTTTACCCCGGCGTAGGATTCAAATGTTCTTTTTAAAATCCTTGGAACTGAGTGGTCAATAGTCTCTTTCCTTTCTGTTGACATTCTATTTAGGGCTTCGATAATGTTTTTGGTAATATCTTGATTTTTGATTAATTGTAACCCTGAAATTTTGAATTGGGTTAACAATTCCTTCACTGCTATTGTTTCACGTAAATCACAAAACAGAAAAAAACCTCCCGGCTTTAACACTCGAAACGTTTCGCTGAGAAATGATTGCATTGAACCGTAGCAGTGTGAAGATTCAACGTTGATAACTACATGAAATTTTTCATTAGCAAACGGAATATTTTCAGAATCGCCAATTGCGAAATCCAGATTATCTATATTATAAATAGAATTGCATAATTTCACAGCAGTTTCAGAAATATCAATCCCGGTCAAATAGGTAGGATCCAGATTATTAGCGATGTAGTAAGCTCCTCCTCCTCGACCGGAACCAACTTCCAGAATAGATTTCCCCTTTAAATCTACCTGTGTTGCAACATGGTGATAAAGCTGTATGGGAAAACGTTCTATTTCATCAGAGGAATCCAATTCAAGATGAAATCCCTCCTTATAATATCCATAATTCATAAAGCGGAATTCAGGATTGGGTGCTTTGGAAGCAAAAAGCGTGTACCACTTTTTCCAAAACCATCGTTTTATTTTGGGAGAAAATGTTATTAAAAAGTAAAGGAATCTGTGCATCATAAATTGAAAACAATCAATAATATTTAATTAGGTTTTGACATTCCACCCAAAACAGGTCTACTGGGAATATTATCTTTAATGACAACAACAGCTAGCAAAATACCCAAACAATTAGCGACCATGTCTTTTTTACTGAAATATCCTTTCGGTTTTTTCATATCTAACCTCTCTTTCATGATTCCAGCACTGAGTGAACTGATAACAGAAAAGGGTAGAGCATCTTCCTCTTTCATATCCATGTTATTCGCCAGAACATATTGAGTGCTTAATGTCCACAGTAAACTGTAAGTGAAATGCTGAACCTTGTCAAATGCCAGCCATTCATCTTCAATTTTAGTTGAGTCTTCTTTAACATGTTCTGAAAAACTGATTGAAATTAGGATTAGAAAAATTGGAAAATAAAATTCAGGTCTCATTCTTTTTGCGGCTGAAATGGTTTAATCTTTCTTTGCCTGTTATAGCAATACCAATTCTGAATAAAATTCAAGAAAAACCAAAAATACCGGAACCAGACCAAATCCAAATTTTATTATCTGTCCATGGGTACAAAATACAGGCTAATATAACTTCCCCATAGCCGATAATGAAACTGGACAAAAAAATGTTATTCTTGTTTTAATATGTTTTTTGTTTGGCATTACAGAAAGAATAAAAACAATATTTTACACATGTTCAGGTAATAACGAATTGCATAAATTTTATTGTAATTTGACTCAATTTAATTTGATTTTGAACCCAATATGATTCGATCATTCATTTTTCTGGTGTTTCTTTATATTTCCGGAATGATTGCATACATTATTTACTTTAACCGAAATGTTATTAGAGAACAATGGAGTGAGTTGAAAACATCTTTTTCAAATCCTTCTTTTAAAAGAAATATCGGACGGGGATTAGTTGCCTTATTGTTGAGGTATTTAAGGAAGAAAATTTTTAAGATTTGAGTATAAAAACAGATTGAAAGAACTAATATCTTTCTTTTAGTTAAGCATTTTACCTGGGTAAAGGTTCATTGAGATCTGCCAACACAAAAGCCATAATAGCCATGGCTGATACACAGCGATTGAGTTCATCCTGTTCCACTTTGTCAAATGTATCTGCATTGGTATGGTGATACCAGAAATATTTGGAACCATCCACCTTCAGAGACATGACCGGTACACCTTCATCATTTAAAGGAGCCACATCAGCAGCCCGACCACCCTCCGTGATTTCATCAGCGTTAAGACTATTTAATAATTTGCTGATTTTTCTAACAATATTCATTGCTTCCACCGACCCGGAAAAACCGAAGCCTTTTGGTTTAAACACTCCGGCGTCAGATTCAATGGCTACCACGTGGTTATCTAGCTCAGCCGCATGCATATCACGGTAGGCTTTATTGCCACGACCTCCATTCTCTTCATTGGTCCACATCACTACCCTCAATGTCCTGCGGGGCTTAAGCCCTAATTTTTTAATGAGCTTAACTGCATGCCATGCTGCCAGACACCCTCCGGCATCGTCATGAGCTCCTTGACCTACATCCCAGGAATCTATGTGCCCGCCTAATACCACTATTTCCTCGGGGAACTCACTTCCAGGTAATTCTGCTATCACATTACGGGAATACTTGTCTGCAGTCATCCTCGCTTCCATTTTTAATTCCAGGATAATTTTGTTTCCCTGGTTATGAATGCGGCTGAGCATCATGGCATCTTCCATGGTGAGAGCGGCATGGGGAATTTCAGGGATGGTATCGGAATAAGCCATCACCCCTGTGTGGGGAGTGTTCATGGACCAGGGACCCACGGACCTGATGAGGC
>ERZ651768.2615-NODE-2615-length-12396-cov-6.403767_pt1 | contig 12396 bp, 9 predicted proteins | sample MGYA00514754_ERZ651768 | MGnify/ENA metagenome assembly ERZ651768 | reverse complement strand
ATGCAGTGGTTCCTGCGCATGACCGAGTACTCCGACGAGTTGCTCGACGAGATTGACAACATCGCCTTCCCAGAGAACGTCAAGGCGATGCAGCGCAACTGGATTGGCCGCTCCCACGGCGCCCACATCGACTTCCCAGTGGCCGGCTCCGAAGCTGTCATCGGGGCCTTCACGACTAGGCCGGACACCATCTTCGGCGTGACTTTCGTCACCCTCTCGCCAGAGCACCCTTTGTGCGAGGTGTTGTGCTTGGGGACAGAGTGGGAGGCGGATTGGCGCGAACTACGAGACGAGTGTGCACGCATGACCGAGTTCGAGCGCATCAACATGCTGAAGGAGAAGAAGGGAGTCTTCCTCGGGCGTCACGCGATCAATCCCCTGAGCGGTGAGGAGGTTCCGATCTACGCAGGCAACTTCGTTGTCGCTTCCTACGGCACCGGCGCTGTGATGGCCGTACCCGGTCACGACCAGCGCGACTACGACTTCGCCGAGAGGTATGGAATCAAGATTCGCCGCGTGCTCGTGGAGAGGGTCGGTGACGACCCAAGCGCCCCGCTCAGCGAGGCCTTCGAGGGCTACGGTCCGATGGCCAACTCTGGCATGGGCGGCTTCGACGGACTCTCTGGCGACGAGGCCAAGGACTCTGTGATCGCTGCTCTTGAGTCCGCGGGCGCAGGCCAAGGCACTACTGAGTACCGTCTGAAGGACTGGCTGCTGAGCCGGCAACGCTTCTGGGGCACCCCGATACCGATGATACACTGCGTTTCTTGTGGCACCGTTCCCGTACCCGCTGCGGATCTACCGGTTGAGCTTCCGCTTGACGTCACGTTCAGCGAGGAGCAGAGTGGCAATCCGCTCGCTGCGCACGACTCCTTCGTCAACGTTCCATGCCCATCGTGCGGCGGGGCTGCAAAGCGGGAGACCGACACCATGGACACCTTCTACGACTCATCGTGGTACTTCATGCGCTTCTGCGACGCCAACAACGACTCCGCCCCGTTCTCCCGTGAGACGGTCGACTACTGGATGGACGGAGGGGTCGACCTCTACATCGGCGGCATCGAGCACGCCGTCATGCACCTGCTGTATGCCCGCTTCTTCACCAAAGCGACCCGCGACGCTGGGATGAACGAGGTCGGCGAGCCGTTCGGCACTCTGGTCTGCCAGGGCATGCTCAACGCACCCGCCCCGTTCTGTGCCGACTGCAACGCCGAGTACCACGTCGACAATTTCGACGCCGACTGCCCGACCTGTGGCAAGCCGCTCGGAACGCGCTCGGTCAAGATGGGCAAGTCACTGGGCAACACGGTTAGTCCTGAGGACATGGTCGGCCGATATGGTGCAGATACGGTCCGACTGTTCATGCTCTTCGGCGCCAACCCGGAGGCGGGCATGGACTGGTCCGACAGCGCAGTAGAGGCCAACCACCGTCAGATGTTCTCGATTATCGACGCCGTCGACGCTGCCTTGGCGATGTCCGATTCACCAGGACCTATGGATGAGTGGCTGAACGCAAGATTGCGAGCCAATCAGAGCGCTTGGCGCCAAGCCATGTCGAATGTCAGCCTGCGCGAGGGCGTGATGATTAGCCACTTCGAGATGCTGGCCGATTGGAACTGGTATCGCCGCCGGGGAGGGTGCGATGGAGCAACAGCCAGGGCCTTCCTGAGGAGATGGGTCCCGGTGTTGGCACCGGCGACCCCTCACATCGCCGAAGAGTTTTGGCACCGCATGGAGGAGGAGGGACTGCTCGCGACCCATGTCCTATCCGAGCCCGACGACTCCTCGCAGGACGCTCCTGCACTGGCTCGTGAGGCCTACCTGCGAAACCTGATCGACAGTGCCCGCAACCTGCGTGAGCTCGCTGAGCGGCACACGGAGGCAGAGATTAGTCGAATCGTCATCCAGACGGCAGCGACTTGGAAGTCCGAACTCGCGCGCGATGCGCTCCGACTCCACTCAGAAGGTTTTGACTTCAAGGCAGGAGGCCAAGCGCACGTACAATCCATGGGAATCTTCGAGAATGAGGCGCTGCGGGGTGAGATATTCCAGACTTGGGTGGCCCTGACCGCTGGCAGCAAGAAGAAGCGCGGACGAGTCCACTCCTGGTCGGATGGCGAGAGGACGCTGATTTCCGACAGCCTTGACGAGACCGCAATCATCGAGGCCAACTCCGACTTCATAGCTGCAGCACTGGGGGTCTCGTCCCTCGAGGTCTACCCAGTCGGCGAGGGCGAGGACGTAGCCGGTAAGGCCAGCGTGGCATTCCCGCTGGAGCCTGGTATTGCGTTTCTGTAGGTGAGACGATGACCCAGTCCACAGTGCTGTTCGACGATGCCTGCGGCAAGTGCAGTCGCTGGGCGGCCTTCATCACTAGGCGCGATACCCGCGGCAGACTCCGGACAATCGGACAGGAGACCGATGAGGGGCGCGGGCTTCTTGCAGCGAGACCACCCGCGTTGAGAGGGGTGGACTCGGTGTTCATCATCACCGAGGACGGGCAGTGGCACGCTAGGAGCGCAGCCGTCTGCCGCATCGCATCCAGAATGAGTATGCCTTGGTCATTCGGAGCCGTAATCTGGTTTGTTCCCAGACCCATCAGGGATCTGTTCTATGATCTCTACGCACGCGGACGATGACTCCTCGTACTCGGTGGGTTCATGGGGCCCCTGTCGTTGGCCGGGGCGTTGAGTGAAGAGAAGAGCGGTAACCGACGGCGGGGACGCCGTCGACGCCGCCGGCGCTCCGGGAGCGGTCAAAACGCTCCCAAGGAGAAAAGCCCGGTGGCCGAATCAGAAGCCGTCGAGCGAGCGCTGGCTCGCTTCTCGGCAAAACCCCGGCCGATGGGACTCCCCAAGGAGATAGACCCCCCTCCTCGGAAAGTGAACGTCTCCTGGAAGATTAACGCGGTGCCCAAGGATGTCCAGCGCAAGGCCGGTGATATCGCCTGCATACCTGGCGAGTTCGGCTTCCTGCCCGAGGAGAGGGTGCAGGAGATAGCCGCGAAACTCGGCAACCTCCCAATCACCCTCGAACAGGCTCTATCACTTCGCAGCGCTTTGAATCAGGAGAAGAGCGTGTACTCTCACTCGAGACTAATGCGTCGAGCCAACGAGCTCAACCGCCGCTACAAAGCCGGCGAGAGCGTACTGGCCCTGTCCAAGCGATTCGACGCACCACCTGTCAACACCTTCCGTGCTATCCTGACCGGCAGAGGGTGGACCAAGACCAGAATCAAGGACACCCTGAACAAGAACCCCTCCAAACTCAACAAACGCGATCTTGAGCAGTTCAAACTGGCTGAGTCAGTGGACAGGGTTAGCTCGGTCGACCAGAGTGACACCCAGAGCGCAGCTGAGGTCTTCGAGGACATCCTGTGTGACTACTTCGACTCTATCGGAGTGAGATTCCGTCGTCAGGAGGACCTGCTGGCCGAGCAGAAGAAGAGCGAGGGACGGGCGATAATCACCCCCGACCTGCTGCTGCTCGACGATGTCAGGATTAACGGGGTGCCATGCGCGTGGATAGACGCCAAGCACTTCTTCGGGGCCGATCTCAAGTTCCCGCGCAAGAAGACCCAGAAGCAGGTTGATCGGTACGTCGCTGAGTATGGACAGGGAGCCATAGTCTACCGGCATGGCTTCTGCGGCAGCCTGCGACTCAAGGGCGCCATTCAGCTCGATTCGAGCCCTCTGGATCTGAAGCCGCTCAACGATTTCCACGAGAAGGCCAGAAACGGCTCATGAGAGCCGGCCTACCTCGGTCGTCATAGCCTGCAGACCAGTCCTCTCCAGCGCCTCTACCATCGACCCACACCAATCGACTCCGCTTTGGGGGTCGCTGGGGACTATTGCTACGCTCTCTCCCAGCATACAGAGCAGAGCGTCCGTCTCCTCGCCGATACCACACTCCCTCATCGCGTCATCCACCGACGAGAGCAGTCCGACACGAGACGAATCCGCCAGCAGCCCACTGTCCTCAGCGAAGCGCTTCGAGGAATCGAGCAGCTCCGTCCACCTGCTGATGTCCCATTCCCCTCTGGACAGCGCCTGCATCTGATCCGCCCCGGCCCGACTGATCGACCGCTTCCAGTCGGGATCGTCAATGTAGTCCGAAGTGTGCTTGCCGGCATCGGGGCGCCACGCCAGCACGATCGGTGTGGCGCAGCTCCATCCCTCAGCCCGCCCCGGTCCGCTGAGCAGCAGCGCACCGTGGTAGGGAGCGCCTGCGGCGAGCCTGCGCTCAACACCACCGGCAGCCAGTGCAGTCACGTCACCCAGTCCGGTCGAGCGCTCGCGCTCCGCCCTGTGAGCCAGTGAATAGGAGCGCCGCAGGCTCTCCTCATGGGGCAGCCCCATCGCTCTCTGGAAGGCAAGAGCTGCGGCGATTGCACCCGAGGCCGACATGCCGAAGCCATGCGAGACCGGCAGAGCCAGTCTGACGCTGATTTCCCAGGCGATTCCAGCCGCTTCGGGGACTTCCGTGACGAGCAGGTCGAGAACCCGCTCGTACAGCCCCGGATCTCCCTCTCCACCATCGAAGGTAACTTTGAGTCCGAACTCGCCGGCTTCTCCATAGGCGACTACCTCAATTCCATCAGCGACGCACAGTCCGGCCCCGAGGCTGCCCTGCTCGATTGGATCCGTGGCCGCATCGCTCACCGTGAACAGCAGAGTGACGTGGCCTCCGCACTCGCCTCGGCCGAGAAGCACGGTCATGGTGAGTCATCCGGCCATCTAGCCAAGAATCCTCGGCCGGCTCACAGAACCGTTACGAGGTCTTCCTCGAGTTCGCCGAATCGCCCGGAGAGCTCCTGAATGGCCTTCTGGAAAGCGACCCTCGCAGTCATCGAGCCATCTGACTCGAAGGACAGGATGAATTCACCTGGGACCTCCTCAAGGGTGATTGCGTCCTTGAACTCCCGTGACTCCTCTGTTCCCTCACCGACGTGGTGCAGGTCGTCTATCAGTTGAGCTACTTTGCCGATATCCTCCAAGCGCCCGCTGCTGAAGTCCTTGGCAGTGATTGTGAGATTGAGGTCCCACAGTATCTTCGCCTTCCTCGGCTTGTTGATGACTCCGACCTGTCGCGGGGTGAATGTTGTGCCGCAGACCGGTGACCACTTGGCGTGGTCGCGTCCGCGCCCCATGATTGCAGTGGCGTAGAACTCGATCATCTGGCCACGGGACAGCCTAGTGATCGGGATGTCGTGGAACTTCTCCGAGATGCTGCCGCCCGCTCCGAGAAAACTCATGTCGCCAGCGGTCACGATCCGGCCGTCTTCGGTGCCGAAGACCTTGCAGGTGTAGATCATGGTGCATTGGGGGCATCCCCTGTCCTCTACGACCAGCTCGGCGCAGGTCGGACAGTTGCCTTGGAAGTGGAATTCGTCGTGCTTGGTCGGGATGGGGATCATGGCCAATCTCTGAGCCACTACCTCATCGGGCAGCGGGCCATTGGTCTCCCAGACCTCACCATCCTGCTCAATTGTGCCCATCTCGAAGCGAACGGTGTCGATAGCCATCTTCGGGGTGTCAGACATCAGTGTGCGTCGGATAGCGTTGACGAAGGCCCGATCCGTATCACTGAGCAGTATGGCTATCTTCTCGTCGCTTTCCTCGATGATTTTTGTCTTGACCATGCATTCACCTCATACTCGACGCCCACGGCGCCCTCCCTTACTCTTCGTCCCGTCAGTCGCGACGGGAGTAACGTCCTCGATGCGGGTTATTGAGACTCCGGCTCGGGTCAGTGCCCGAATCGCAGAGGTCGCGCCCGGGGCGCTGTGAGATCGATTCCCCCCAGCGCCGCGGTACTTCACAATGACTTGGTTGAATTCCTTCTCGGCCAACATCTCAGCCATTCTCTCGGCGGCTCTGGTCGAGGCGAACTGGCCGCCTGAGTCGCTGCCGCCCTTGGTCACCATGCCACCCGAGACCTTGCAGATAGTCTCGGCTCCGGTTAGGTCAGTGGCTGTCATCAGCACGTTGTTGTGCGTGGTGAAGATATGCAGGATTGCCTTCCTCGACATCAGCTCTCACTCTCCTCAGCGGGCTTGCTGTCCTTGGGAACGCTGTCCTCGGCGTCGGATGAGGCTGCCGCGTCGCGCTTGACCTTCTCGACGAACTCGGGATCCACCACTCGGACCGGCTCAACGCCACCATCATCGTCATCGGCTACGAGGGTCAGTCGCAACTCCTCCATGTCCTTGCGAAACTGGTGCTCCGAATCGGCGAAGGGCGAATTCGTAGAGTACTGAATCACATCCTCCTCCTGCTTGAGTACGTGGTACCCGGGAACCGTCATCCTCTGCTCGCCGATGCAGATGTGGCCGTGGACTATTAGATTCCTAGACGAGCGCATGGTCGGAGCCAACCCCTTGTAGAAGACGACTGACTGCAGTCTCCTCGAGAGCATGTGCTCGACGGTGATCTGCAGCACGTCGTCAATCCCTGCGCCTTCGGGAAGTAGCCCCTTGCGGTGTAGAGAGTCGACCATGTCGGTCTTCTCGCGAGCGAAGTGGCCCTCCGAGGCGTCGACCCTGCCGATTAGCTTCATCGCCTGGTTCCTGTGGCGACGCAGAGCTGACTTCTCGCGCCAGATCTCCCTCATGCCGCCGACCTTCTTCAGGCCGTACTTCTCCTTGAGAGCGTGCTCCTCGTCAATCCTAGCTTGCTTCCAGGGGTGAGCGGGGGTGCGAGTCTTGGACCTCGCGAACTTCGGATCTCCCATCTGCTCACCTCACTTCTTTCTCTCGACGCCGAGCGAGGAGCCCTTGCGGCCGTTTGATCTGAGTCTCTGACCGCGGACCTTGTGGCCGCTCCTGTGCCTCATTCCTCGGTAGGCCTTGACTCCGGCGATGCGGGCGACATCATCGTCACGGGTCATCTTGACTTCGGTGGCGACGATGTGAGCGTCCTCGTTGGTCTCAAGGTCGCGCTGGCGGTTGACCAGCCACCAGGGAACCGTCGTGGCGTACTCGTCTATGGAGTTACGAAGGCGGTCCTGCTCGTCGTCGGACAGGTGACCGCCGAGGGCCTTGCCGTCTATGTCAGCCAAGCGGCAAATCTGCTGTGAGGTCCTCATGCCGATGCCCTTGATTGAAGTGAGGCCGATGGAGATGGGGCGTAGCCCATCGATGTCGCTATCAGCCATCCGCAGGATGTAGGAGAAATCATCTCCGAGTTCAGCATCTTCAGGCATTGTACGGTTCCCCCGTGTTCACCGGTTACCCGGTGGCCCATTGGGCATCTGGGCGACCTGCCTTCCCTATTTGAACCGATTGGACGCCCCTACGGGGCGGCACGGGCTACTCTCTGCAGACGACGTACAGGTCCTGACTGCCGGAGTCGCGCTCGATCTCCATGTCCGCCATGAAGCCCCTATCGCCGTCGATCTCCTTCAGTTCCCGGTCCAGCCTGCGCTGCAGGGTCGGGTGCACATCCGGATCCAGATTGCAGCGCAGCGTGATCTTGCCGATGCCGTTCCTAGCCACTGATGCCGCTGTCTGGTCGATGGTGTGCAGCTCGGGGGGCCTGAGTCTGTGCTGGACGATCTCACCAGTAGCCACGACGAAGCCATCGATGTCGTCCGACTTGACTAGGGGGTCGGTGTGTATGAGCAGAGGCCTGCGGCCTTCCAGCCGCAGCCAGGAGTGGCCGCAGTCCTCGGGCAGCGCCCGCTCCAGCCAAGCCTCCTGAAGCCCGCTCTGGACCAGAGCGGGATCGACTATCGTCATGTGAGCGCCGTAAGGAGGGGGTTTGCTCATCTCGGTGGTCTCAGATTCAGAGGGGGAGCCCTCGATTGAGGCGATGACGTGCTTCGTCCCCATCCTCACGCATCTGTGGCTCGTGTGTGAGGACAACGCACCGATCCACAGCGAGAGCCTGTCGACCCTGCCACCCCCCTGGCTCAGCCACTCCCATGTGCTGCTCACTGCGGGGAAGGCGGTCTGGACGTTGGCTTCTACGATGGCTCGCTGCTCCTCGCCGAGCCTCGGGGAGAGGTCGAGCATCACGGCTGGACCCCTCGGGCCGCTCTGCAGGTGGTCTGCCCAACCTTGCAGCACCCTGCCGACAGCGGGCTCCATCTCATCCACGTCATGGTTCTGGGCATCATTCGGTCGAGCGGGATCCAGATGCAGCATGGCGACCGGAGGATGAGCTCGCGTACCTGCCTCTCGCAGGCTGTTCCAATACTCCGTGATAGCACCCCCGGCATCTGATCCGTCTCCGATGATGACGCGGTCCATCGAACGCTGCAAATCACCCTCTTCGGAGTTGATGTGCATGTTCGCCGCGCACAGCACCGCGATGTTACCATCCATCTCGATTCCCAAAGATGGGCGCTTCAGCACCTGCGAGTAGGCGACGAGCTGCAGACCGGACCCCGCGGCCGCATCCAGGATTACTCCGGCCGGAAGCACGTTGGGGTCTATGCTGTTGGCTCGGGAGAGCGCTACGAACCACGGCGTGGAGAGTCTGCGCATGTCCTCAGTCATGTGAAAAACCGGCTCTCCTCGACGCGCGGACTCCGCCTTGGCACGTTTCTCCGCCTCTTTCACTATCTGAGCTGACGGGTTCAGCGCGGTGTGTTGACTCCCCTCTCCCACACCGACCCCTCCTAGAACTCAGTCAAGTCACTTTCGCGTCCTAAGTGATGGGTCCTCTGTTGATGCTCAGTTCGAAGCGCAACCAGGAATCCTGCAATTCATGACCGTCGTTGTTGCCGTAGGCGATGGGAGGAGGTAGCAGTGTGGTGTGGGAGGTTCCGGTGTTGATCCCCGGGATTAGTCCCCTGTCGCTGTCTATGTCCAAACCAATAGCAGACCAGCCGAACCCGTCGATGTAAGTAGGGTCGTCCCCCGCTGTGACGAGCAGGTCCCCTTCGTCCAACTGCTCCCCGGTGTCGGCGTCCCATACTACATAGTGCACCTCGATCCTGTCGTTGTCGTTGATGTGCATCTCGCGCTCCTCGGTGCCCTTGAATACGTTCACTTCGAGAAGCACCTCGGCATCCACCACCGTGACAGGGCTGACTGCCACAGTTATGCTGCCCTCGGTGATGTCCTCGGTCAGCTCAAGCTCGACGATCCCACTCTCATTGCCCTCTAGGGTAATTTGGTAGGTGGTGTTGTCCGAGTCTGAGAACAGGACTCCCGCCCCCCTAATCTCCAGCACTAGGTCAACTGTGACGTTGCCGCGGTTGTGCACGGCCACGCTGGCACGGTCATCGTCACCTTGATGCTCCCAGTCGCAGCGCAGCTCGCCGGGATAGAGGAACACGTCGTCCTGATCTGAGAGGCTCTCCGGCCAGACCCAGTCGCCCTCTCTGGGAGAGCAGGTGTCGAACAGCAGGTCGACCTCCCAGGCCAGCCGCCCGTCGATGGTCGGCGCCTCGGCGGGCGGTCCGAAGGAGTCCTCAAGGTCGGCGCTGAAGTTCCAGGCCGCCCAGCCAACCCAGATAGCTGACAGAAGCAGTACCAATGCGGTACCCAGTGAGAGCATCAGGGTGGCTCTGGGCACCGCCATCTGATTGATGCCCAAGGGAACGGGCGGGTGCTCGACCTCGTCGGGCGTGTCCGATATCCACGATCTTGTCACGATTGCTTGTCGCTACCGTGTGTCATCAACGTTGGCCCGCTCGGCATTGCCGAGGTATTCATTTCGAAGGCTAGCAACAGCCTCGCAGTACCACGTTGCGACTTCAGTCCTTGACCATCTGCGCCTCGTTGCGCAGACCTAGCCAGGACACCACTCCCAACTCTGCGGCCACCACCATCAGCGCAATCAGCAGGGTAGTCGGTTGGAAGATGCCGGGCACGAATATCAGCGCGCTCAGGATAGCCGCCACTAAATCGACCAACCCCCATGCCCTCAGGGTCCGCCGTAACTGCAGTATACCCACCACCCAGACTGTGGTTGAGAGCGCAATCAGCAGCACCGGCAGCAGCACCGAGGTGGCGTGGTGGGCGATGGCGACGATGATGACCAGTAGGTGCGAGTCGACAGCCAGCATCATGGACCAGCTGTCACCCTTCAGAGGAACAGTCAGAGCCAGCAGTGCAAGCAGCAGCAGCCCGGTTCCCATCGTGACCTCAGGAAACACATCGAGCACCGGCTCGTACCAGTTGCCGATGGCGAACAGCGCCATCAGGCCCGCTGGGATCGCCAGACCGACGGCCCAGGGTTGACGATACCTCCAACCCTGCTCGAGGGCACTCGCGACGGCCAGTACACCCGCCGGACCGAACGACAGCATGACCACGAATAGGCTGCGTGCGCCGCGCCCAGAGGAGCCCTTCCAGTCATCCCTGCCGAGACTCTCTCTCTTGCGGTCCACCCAGATATCCGCCAGAACGACTAGCATCAGCACCGCCTCGAGCAGCATCCACGGTATCTCCCACTCGATCATATCGCCTCCGAACGGATCGATGACCAGCGGATAGGGAAGCGCCTCGACCATCACAGCCCCCAGCATCCTACCAGCCAGCAGTGGCAGAACAATCCAGTCGAGCGCAATCGGTATCCTGTCCAGCAATCTGTCTTGGCCAATCAGGGAGATTGCCACCAGCTCCACCAGCAGCACGATGAGCACCGCCATGTCGAGTAGATCCTCATTGCTGCTGCCCGGACCGATGTGGGATACGACATGGATTGCGACCAGTCCGCTGATTGCCATGGCAATCGGCATCTCCATTCCCATGATGTGAGGCAGTTCCAGATCGAGACTCTTGGTGCGGGACCTAGCAAGGGCGATTAGGGCGGTCGCGAAGACGCCTATCGCCACCAACATGAGCGGATTCGTCCCATTTAGCAGACCCAGTATGATTCCCGCGCCAAGTATCAGCGAGAGCACCGCTAGGACGACCATCGGCTTGTGACTCAAATCAGTCGTGTAGAGTTCTTCGAGGTCGTCGGTACCCGACTTGTCCCTCCGCTTGCTCCGCTCGGCCTCCAACTCGGCCAGACGCGGGTCGTAGGTCGCAACGCCACCCTCAGTACCATCCTCAGCCTGAATCGCCTCGGCAGCCATCTCGACACGCGCATCGCGCTTGGCCACCGATTTCAGTTCGGCGCGCAACTCGCCTCTGGCGACCAGCCACAGCGAGCTGACTACGAACATCGTCAACGAGGCAATCTCCGCAGTCTCGTTCTCCAGCTCGAAGGAGAGGGCGATGGTAATCACCAGCAGCCACAGAGCCGCCAGCGCGGGGTTGAGCAGCTTCTCTATGCCACCCGCGCGAGGCAGGTAGGCTGCGAGCACCGCAGCCGAGCACATCACGGCAGTGATGCCCACATCGACTTCGGGCAACGAGCCCGTCGATTCCAGCAGTTTCACCGGCTGCCTTCCTGAGAGCGCCATCAGTAGTGGCAGGCTCATCAGACCCAAGCCGCTGGTGTACAGTTTCTCGTCGCTAGGAGCCCTAGTCAGCATCAGAGCGACCAGGGACATGCAGAGCAGTGCTGTCAGAGGGACGAACATCCCGTGCCTCCATTGGATTGCGATGACGGCGACAGTGAGGATCGCAGTCATGTCGCCGGCCCCACCGACCCTCATTCCGGCGATCTCCGAGCCGACATGGAGGGCCGTCAGCAGAAACAGCACCAGCAGTAGCGAGACGGCGGTGAAACCGCCGAACTGAGACATGAATATCATCGTGAACAGAGGCAGCCACCATCCCAGCGACCAGAGCTGCAGCGCCCCTGAGTCACGGATCGACGCAGAGATTTCAGAGACACCAAGGAAGCGGGAGGCGAGGTTGACGCCGGATTCGCCGAGCCTGACATTGACTGTGACCATCAGAACGCAGGACAGAGCGAGATATGCACCTAGAGGCACAGGCTCGAGATCAATCATGCTGCCGGGATCGAGCACGTTGTTGGCGACCAGCAGAATCCTGACGGTCTCCTCCACGACCTCCTCCAGAAGCACCCAGCTCCACGGCAGCAGAACTGTTACCCCGGCAAGCGAGGGAGAATCGCGTCGAACTGCGAGTACAGCGGTCCCGACGTGCATGGCGCCCAGAAGACCCAGCAGAAGCACGCCCCCATCACCGCCCGAAGCAGTGGAGTTCACCGGAACCAGTATGACGAGCAGAGTGAGCACGGCGACGGCGCCCAGCCACAGAACCCTGTCAGTCACCCTGTCCTGATCGCGCAGAAGCACGAAGCCGGTGACTACACCGGCGAGGATGGTGAAGAGGTCGTAGGCGTCGAGAGCAGCGACCAGATTGCCCGAGCCGTGCCCTGCGACCAGCATCCCAACCAGAGGGAAGGCAGACACCCCGAGAGGGACCGCGACTCGCTTCGTATCGACTCCCCTGACTGAGAGGTACGAGCCACCGAAGGCCGCGCCGAGGAAAGCCACCATCCCCAGCGCGTACCCGGTGTCCTC
>ERZ651768.2613-NODE-2613-length-12405-cov-11.556619_pt1 | contig 12405 bp, 17 predicted proteins | sample MGYA00514754_ERZ651768 | MGnify/ENA metagenome assembly ERZ651768 | reverse complement strand
ACCACATTCTGTGGAGTGATTGTACTCTGGACGAAATAGTGTGGAACCCTCGGACGATAATCCTATAGCGATCCAGATTCCGCATCCCATATCTCTCTTAGGTACTCAAACGTGTAGAGCCCCGTCGAGTGCCCATCACTCCAAATAAACTGTAGGGCGTACTGTCCTACATAATGTATAGCAGTTGGATAAATACCCATGTCGACAGATTCCGAAACCAGAGTCCGCACACCACTCATCTCATCTACACAACCAGCACACGGACACAATAATCTTAAGTAGCGCGGCACGTACTCTGAGACGATGCCATCCTTCCATTCGATCTCTAGTCTCTCACGATCTTCGGTTGGCTCAATCCGAAGTGGGTCCACGTGGGGCTCAGGCACGTCTAGATCTCCATTCTCTCAAGGATAATCGTGAGAGCCCGGAATGCTTTGCCTCGATGACTCAGTTCGTTCTTCTGGTCGGGATGGAGTTCAGCAAAAGTCATCTCTAAGTTGGGCTCAAAGAAATAGGGATCGTATCCGAAGCCTCCATCTCCACGGGGTTCGGCCAAGATCAAGCCCTTAGCTTCTCCTCGCGTAACAATCATCTGAGATGTGAATCCCAGAAGAGCAGCAGCACAAACATACTGACCTGTTCGTTTCTCCAGTTCGAGGGCACCCAAACGCTCCACCAGATAATTGTTATTTGCCTGATCAAGCTTATGACCTGTGAGCCCTTCCACAGGCGCAAAACGTTTTGAACGAACACCCGGTGCACCTCCGAGCGCGTCTACTTCTAAACCAGAATCGTCAGCTACGGTCGGCAGCCCAGTTCTCGCATGAAAGTACTCGGCCTTAGAGCGTGCGTTCTCTTCAAACGTATCGAAGGGTTCAAGTGCTTCTTCCTCATCGCGCCACTCCAAGCCTATATCATCGAGATCTAGCACTGTCAGACGTGGGATACCGCTAAGGATCGTTCTTATCTCTTGAACTTTATGAGCACTGCGAGTTGCTAGCAGCAGTTCCACTCAATCAATCCGAAGCGCGCTGGCCTGAGCCACAAACAGAGTCTCCAGTGCAGCCGTAGCCAGGTCGAGCATCGCATCTAGGTCAGCCCGCGGGAACGGGTCGCCTTCAGCTGTTCCTTGGACCTCAACAAGCCCACCTCCTTGGGTACCGACTACGTTCATATCGACCTGAGCGTTTGAATCTTCTTCATAATCTAAGTCGAGTCTAGCCTCCCCTTTTACCAGCCCCACACTGATTGCCGCCACACGTTCTCTCATCGGATTACGCACGATGAGACCTTCGCTGACAAGGTGTTCGAAGGCTAATGACACCGCGACGCAGGCGCCTGTAATTGATGCTGTCCGCGTGCCACCATCTGCATGTAGTACATCACAGTCTACGGTCACAGTATGTAAGCCCAGAATTTTCATGTCAGTGACTGAGCGTAGTGATCGCCCTATGAGACGTTGGATCTCTTGGGTCCTTCCCTTTGCACCTGAACGTTCACGGCGTGTGCGTGTGTGTGTCGCCCGAGGTAACATCGCGTATTCCGCGGTAACCCATCCAGCACCGCTCGCTTCGCGCCAAGGTGGCACGTCTGTGCTAACTGATGCGGTACAGAGTACACGAGTGGCTCCAGTAGATATGATGCATGAGCCTTCCGCATAGGGAGCCACGTCAGTTTCAATGATTACTGACCGAATCTGATCTGACCTCCGGCCTCCAGTACGTCCATTCATTCCAAGTGACTCCTTATACGAGCGACCAAGTCAGTCGTTGAATACCCTTCCAGTAACGGAACAAGAGCGACTCTCCCCCCTATCAGGGAGAGTTCGCTAGAGGTAAAACAGCAAATAGGCCACAAGCAGTATCGCGACCCAAAGTACCATACTGCCCGTTGGCCAACTCTTAGCTAGTGGCCCAACCGGGCCGTGTGTGCGTTTCGCCCCGTGCATGATTGATCCTACGAACTCAAGGACAGAGGAACGCACATATACATCCACACGGGTGACGGCTCTTCCAACAGTTCCTACCAACCAGGGACCGGCCTTCCGATAGAACCACTCCGCATCGACGTGTATCGCTCTTTTTTCGTCTGGATAGACGCCTGACTTGACTAGGGTGATAAATCCTAGGGCCCCAAAAGCCAGCAATTGAAGCTGTGTGACCACGTGTCGCAGGTCATATGGGTGATAATCCATTTCGTATGGCAACAGTGTATAGAACTGTGCTGGGAAGACCCCAATCAGTACACATAGGACTGCTCCAATCGACATCGCGATCAGCATGTTACGGGGCGGTTCCTTGGCACGAATACCAGAGTCGTGTGCAAAGAACGAGAAGAACGGAATCTTAATACCAGCATGCTCAAGCACCCCTGCAGAAGCGAAGAGCATGAAAAGCCAAACGACGTAATGATGCTCTTCGATCGCCGCTACCATGATCATCGACTTCGTTACAAAAGCACTGAACAGAGGGAATGCTGAAATCGCCGATGCACCGACTATACAGAGGCCTGCCGTGAATGGCATCGTCTTATAGATACCTCCGAGGTCGGTTCCCTTTGTCCGACCGGTCATCGTCATGACTGCTCCCATGGACATGAAGAGCAGGCCCTTGAAAATGACGTCAGCAAAAGCGTGCGCGACGGCACCGTTTACTGCCATGCTCGTCCCAATCCCGATCCCCGCAACCATGAAGCCGATCTGGTTGATCATCGAGTAACCGAGTACACGACGGAGGTCATTCTCCAGGACGGCATAGAAGATCGGGAAGAATGTCATCGCCGTACCGATGTAGATCAGTACATCGGTACCAACGAAACTCCGTGCCAACGCGTAGACGGCTACTTTCGTTGTGAATGCACTCAGAAAAACCGTTCCGGTGGGCGTGCTCTCCGGATAGGCTTCTGTGATCCAATTATGGAGCAGCGGAAAACCGGCTTTGATACCAAAGGAGAGCAATAAGATCCATCCGGCCGCCCCAGTACCAGCCAACCCAACGTGACCAAATTCAATCGAGCCAGTCTCATGAGCAAGCATGAGTGCCCCTGAAAGAAGCAGGACACCCGAGATCACATGAATGATCAGGTACCGGAACCCAGTCGCATATGATCGTTCAGACTTTCGAGCCCATACCAGAAAGGCCGATGAGATCGCGAGGAGCTCCCAGAAAATGAAGAGAGTGATGAAATCACCGGCGAATACCGCACCTAGTGCACTGCCGGCATAGACCATAGCCGCAACGTGCTGCAGTCCTGCTGAGGCATTACCAACGATGTCGTCCTCACCAACCTCTCCAGCGACTGACCCTTCAGGTGCACCGTCCCCGAGGTGCAGCGCGTAGACAAACCCTAGGAAAGCGGCAAGGTGGAACAGATAGCCAAACAGTAGGCTAAGCTTGTCGGCACGGTATGGCGTTAGGGTGTAGCCAAGCAGATCAAATTGAAGATGTAGGCCTGGCTCAACCCCGAACAAAAGGTTGAGTCCACCTACTAGTGGAATAGCGAGGATGAGCACCTTGCGAACTGTGCCCCGTGTGAACGCGATAACAACCGCGCCAACAAAGAAGAGAACAAATGGAGGCAGGCTACTCAGCATCGTCTGAGCCTTCCTCGTAGTAATCCTCTGGGCGGATCAACAGCTTTCTCATGGGCTTGGCAATAAGCACCAGGAACCAAAACGAAATGAATCCATATATCGGATACACAAGAAACCGCATGCTCTCCTCAAGTGGATGCGGATGAGCATTCTCAACACCGAACAGCAGAAATTCGGCCACAAGCAGCGCGCCACAAATCAGGTAAACAGCTAAAAAGAAACGTCTTACTGCGTTCGGCTTATCCAACCAGCCTACCGGCTCCTTGATCTCGTGACCGTGGTAGTCCTGGCTCATTGGCCAACTCCAGAGACGACCATAGTCATCAGTTCATGCCAGAGATCTGGCCAAAAGAAGAAGCCTACTGTCGCGGACGCTGTGATGCCGATTGCTATCAACGAAGGCAACGGCGCTTCCTTAATGCCTTTGCCGTGGTGAGCATCATCGGGTGGCCTGAAGAAGAACGCCTTCACTGGCACCTCAAGCAGGTAATAGAGGCTGAGCAACGAGCTGAGCATGAGAACTGCGAGCAGACCAACCTGCCCCGCTTCAAGCGTGCCCATGCCAAGAAACCATTTACTCCATGAACCTCCAGCTGGTGGCAACCCAATGATGCTCAAAGAGCCAACAAAAAATGCGCCGAAGGTGATCGGCATCGTTCGACCAAGTCCATGCATACGACTGATGTCTTTCTCATGGGCTACCACTAATACTGCACCTGCTGCGAAGAACAGCGTGATCTTACCAAATGCATGCATGGCTATGTGCATACCCCCACCAATTACGCCCCATTCGTTCGCCAACAATGCCCCCAGCACGATGTAGGACAGTTGGCTTATTGTGGAGTACGCAAGCCTCGCCTTCAGGTTGTCTTTCTGAAGAGCAACCAGAGAAGCCAGAATGATCGTGGCTGCTGCGACCCATGCAAGCCACGTCGTTGCGGCAAGTGTACCGAGCAAATCAATACCAAATACGTAGACAGCCACTTTTAGTACCGTAAAGACACCAGCCTTAACAACAGCAACCGCATGCAAGAGTGCTGAAACTGGTGTCGGAGCCACCATAGCAGCTGGTAACCAGCGGTGGAACGGCATAACCGCAGCCTTCCCAACACCGAATACGAACAGCACTAGGATTGCGCTCAGTACTCCGTTAGATGCGGTACCGGCTAGAATCCCGCCCTCTGTGAAGTCTACGGTGTCAGCAAGCTGCCAGGTCCAGATAATCGCTAATAACTGAAATGCTACTGATGTGGTGAGAAGAATTCCCAGATATACCCGTCCTGCCTTCCGGGCCTCATCAGTCTGGTGATGTGTTACAAGTGGAAAAGTGCAAAGTGTTAGGACCTCATAGAATGCAAAAAGCGTGAAGAGGTTCGCACTGAATGCAACACCCATTGCCCCAGCGATCGCGATCGCAAAGAAGAAAAAGAACCTGGTCTGGTTCTTCTCATGGTGTCCACGCATGTATCCGATCGCGTAGAGCGTAGTGACAATCCAAAGGAAGGAAGCCACGAGCGCAAAGAGTAGTCCGAGAGGCTCGACTTCGAATGCAAGCTGCACACCGGGCACGATCTCGAGTAGCTCCAGCCTCGGGCGGGCGCCTTCTCGAAGGTGGTGGAGCAGTCCCCAAACATGCCAAAACGTCAAGCCACCAGTAAGGAGTGTCGCTGTTTCTCGAACGTTAGGTCGGCTGCCAAGGATTAGAACAAGAAAGGCCCCTAACACAGGGAGAAGCAGGCAGATGCCCACTACAAGGTTGGTGTCAATCACTACAAGGCTCCCAGTAGCACTTCTGCAGCACGTGTAGCTATACCCACACTGTCGCTGGCATTGATCCCAAAGTAGAGATTACCGAGGACAAGCACCCAAGTCGGTACCAGCAAGCTGAGGGGTGCTTCGGAGATTCCGAGTTCAGGATCAGCCTCACGGAAGTACGCAACTTCGACGACCTTCCAGACGTACATCAAAGCAAGCAGAGAACCAAGGAGTACCACCCCCGCTACTGGCCACATTCCTTGCTCAAGTGCGGCTTGAACCAGATACCACTTACTGATGAAACCAACAGTAAATGGGACACCAATCAGGCTCAGTCCTCCCACTACAAACGCTGCCATCGTCCAAGGCATGGCACGACCGAGTCCGTGCATCCGTTCCAACCGAACAGATCCGACTCGGTACATTACACAGCCCATCGACATGAACAGTGCTCCCTTCATGAGAGCGTGGTTAAACAGATGAAGGATCCCTGCGGTCAACCCCAGCACAGACGCAAAGCTTATCCCAAGCACCATATAGCCGATCTGCGCAACGCTCGAGTACGCCAGTAGGCGTTTGACATTCTCCTGGTATATGGCAACCAGGGACATAGCTACGATCGCAATCAAGGCCAGTGGCATCAGGATTCGATCTAACTGCATGACATCGAACGAGAACGTCACACCGAAAATTGTGAAGAAGAATCGAAGGAGGAGATACACCCCCACTTTGGTAGCAGTAGAGGCAATGAATGCTGTTACAGCTGAGGGCGCGTACGTATATGCATTCGGAAGCCACAGATGAAGTGGAAATAGCGCCAACTTCAGCGTGATCCCGACAGTCAGGAATGTGAACGCTACTGGGATCGTCCTCGTACCGGAAACCTCAGGGAGACGATCCGCTAGATCCGCCATATTGAGCGTACCCGTCATGACGTACATGAGGCCGATACCGATGACTATAAACGTCGCTCCCACACTACCCATGATCAGGTACTGGAAGGACGCTGTAAGTGCCCGGCGATCGCTGCCAAGTGCAATCAAGGCATACGCTGAGAGAGAAGAGATCTCTAGGAAAACGAAGACGTTGAACACATCACCCGTCACAGCGATTCCGAGCAGACCCGTAAGACAAAGGATGAAGGCCGCGTAAAAGAGCGGAATCCTGTCCTCAGTAATTTCTCTTTCAACGCTTACGCGCGCGTAAGGCGCAACCAACGCACCAATCAAAGCAACAATAACAACGACCCAGGCGTTTACCGGATCCACTACATACTCGATCCCATAGGGTGCCGCCCAACCTCCTAGTTCATAGTGAATCGCTCCGGCAGCCATGGTCTGTGAAAGCAGCTCGAGGGCGGCATAGAGAGCCCACAGCGTGGCCGCAACCGCAACAGCCCAGGAGAGACGTGGGCGATTCAGTAGTGCAGCGATCGGGGCTGCAACCAGAGGAACGACGACAAGCAAGACGGGAAGATGGTAGGTCATAGGCTCTCATCCTGGATCTCATCCTCTTCTATCGTGCCAAATGCTTCCTTGATCCGGATCACAAGGCTAAGACCGACTGCGCTCGTCGCGACGCCTACCACAATCGCGGTAAGTATCAATACGTGAGGAATCGGATTCGAATAGATGACATCCTCACCACCTTCAACGAAGATCGGAGCGGTGCCTCCCGTAATCTTCCCCATCGTGATGTAGAGAATGAAGACTGACGTCTGGAAGATATTCAACCCAATGATCTTCTTAACCAGGTTGCCACGGGCAATAAGCGTGTAAAACCCTACCATCATCAAGAAGATGACAGCCCAATAATTGAACAGTCCTAGAGCCGTCAAGTGTCGACTCTCCTGCGTCCAGCAAACGCATAGAATACCGCAACCATCACACCAAATACGGTGATCAGAACACCAAGCTCCACAAGCAAGATGCCATAGTGTTGACCGTGTTCAGGGTCGTGCGCGAGAACCCCATAATCTAGAAACTCCCCACCCAAAGCCATCGTCACATAACCGACCCCCGCGTATAGCAGTACTCCGAGAGCAGAGCAGATATAGACCGCTCGAGGAGGAAGCACCTTCTTAACATTTCCCAGGCCATAGATAAGCGCGTATAGCACGAACCCCGCGGCAAAAATCACACCCGCTTGGAAACCACCACCCGGACCATAGTCTCCATGGAATTGGACATAGAGCGCGAACAATAGGATGAAGGGGATAAGTATTTTCGCACCCACTCTGAGGATCACACGATCATCCATTGGTGTCCCCCAAGTACTCTTCTTCATGCGAAGCTTGAACGCTATCCTCTTGAGCTTCTTCCACCCCTCCCTCGGACACAGGTTTTCCGCTGCCTGCGCCGGTAATCCGTCGACCATTCGAGACTACCCGATGGGGTCGAGGTCCAAGAGATAGCAGGAGTAGCACACCGACCAAGGCGGCGAAAATCACCGTTGTTTCACCCATTGTGTCATAGCCCCGATATGATGCCAAGACAGAGGTAACAACGTTCGGTATTCCGATTTCGTGTTCTGATTCTTCGAGGTAATGAGGAGCTACGTGGTGGTGTGCTGGGTTTGAAGCATCCCCGAACGGAGGAATATCCAGAGTACCATAGACAAGAACTGCACCGGTTAGGATAACGACGAAGAGAGGTAGGATTGGCCTGTGCTGTGGCTGGTGCTCACTGTGCCCAACCAGAGCGAGTGTTCCAAGCATAAGAATCGTGGAAATTCCTGCGCCCACAGCCGCTTCAGTGAACGCAACATCAACGGCATCCATGACCACGAACAACCCAGCTGACAAAAGACTATATATGCCCGCCATCATTACGGCAGCAAAAAGATTCTTCTGGCGAAGTATGTTAAATGCAGTAATCCCGAGCAGTACCAGCAACGCGATATCTACGAATTCAACCATCAGGAATTCTGTCCGCCATTCAGAGAATTAAACTCTCCAGCACGATCCGCTGGTACTGTGTAGGGTTCAACTCCACCGGACAGTGCAGCACTTGCCAAGGCGTGAGTACTGATTGGACTCGTGAAAAGAAGAAAGGCATAAATCAGTATCAAACGAACCAGAACGAGAGTGGGTCCGGCTTGGAAGCACATCCCTAGGAGTAGCAGTCCAGCACCCATCGTGTCCGTCATGCCGGCAGCGTGTAGACGCGTGTAGACATCCGGCATCCGCACGATTCCAACCGTCCCAACGATCATGAAAAAGAGCCCGCCGAGAATGGAGATCCAGCTGAGTACTTCGAGAATGAGATCAATCATTCTGCGTCCGCTCCGGGACGTCGTGTCCATCCTAGATCACGGTGTTCGAAAAACTTCAGTACAGCGATCGTTCCTATAAAATTGATAAGAGCATACACAATCGCGAGATCAAGAAATTCTGGACGCTCAGTCAAGAAGCCCAGAACTGCAATCAGCAGTACAGTCTTTGTCCCAAACGTATTCACAGCGAGTACCCGATCATAAACCGTGGGTCCCATGAGTGCGCGTGTCATCGCGAGGGACATACTCGCTAGTACACCGATCGTCGCTGCAATGAACACTACGGGTTTCCCCTCGAGCCACTTTCGACCCAACTCACTCGATGATCCATTTCATCCTCTTCACGACCATCTATGTCCTTAAGCGTGAGAGCGTGGATCTCAAGGTCTTGGCCCTGGATATTAGTCGTGATCGTCCCAGGCGTCAGTGTGATCGAATTAGCATAAATCGTCTTGCCTAGGTCTGACTTTTGACTTGCTTTGAAATGAGTTACAACCGGGCTAATCGGGAGTTTTGGATTGAGGATAACGCGAGCGACATTCACGTTCGCGATGAATATTTCCTTCATTAACCAGGGGAAGTACACCCAGAAACGACCACCAAGTTGGAGTGGAACACCCTCATGGTCGACTACATCCATGCGCATTGCCAAGTAGACAATAAGCCCACATGAACCCAAGCCGAATCCAATCAACATGGGGGTATAATGGCCCGACAGCAGTAGCCAGAAGATGAAGAGAATCGCGCCTAATCCGAAGGCTCGGAGCACGGCCACTCCCTGGCAAGTTTAGGTGACTGCAGAAGAAGTCTGTGGGCCTTCCCCGGCAAAAATGATCGCCGAATCTACCAGTTAGACTGAGCGCCGTCCACAATTTTCTGAACTAGTAATTCAATGGCTTCTATACGTCCGATTTCTTCAGTTTCACTAGCCTCCAAAAACTCTCCCTGAGCAACAACGCTGGAGGACTCCCATAAGATCACATTTTCCACAAGATCAACGATCTCAACTGAAACCACGATGTTCACCTGGCGCTGCAAAACTTCGGCTGGCTGTCCCTGGGTAGCGGCACGATAGTTGGGTGCCCGGACTTCATAAGTCCTTATGGATCCCCGCACGACCGCATCGGCAACCTCTTCCCCTGCAGTTCTGATCCCGAGAGCTCTAGGGAGATTCCTCACCAATTGATCGTAGAGTTCTCCAGGCAGTTCAAAACGATTGGTTTCATTATCGAACGGCAGGACAGCAATCGACTGCACATGAGGGGGCGGGAACGAACCTGCCTGGAACGAATAATTGCACGCTAACATCGTGACCGCTAATAGGAGCAAACTGAGCTGCTTCGATTGATATTTCATGGTGCTCTCGGATCCCAGATGTCCGCTGGATAGGCTTCAACCTGATCCAGTTGCTGCCTGGTGATCTTTAGTTCACGAAAGTCTGTGAGGTTCCGATACGTGGCCCGCGCAGGATATCGAGTCTCCTCATCTCGATCGACTTCAACCCATTGGACCACGTCCCCATCCGATAACATCTCAAGCTTCCTAAGAACTCCGTCTTCCATAGAGTAATGGAGTTCCCTTTCATTCTGGTAGCGATATCGCAGCCGAACCAGACCGTTGTCCAAGCGATCTCCTCCTACCAATTCAGTACCCGATTCCGGCCGGAATACTCCGAGTGTGCCCCACATGAGGTCTGGAGGTGGCAGGATGTCGTTTGGGGCTCCCGCGGGAAGCCTGAGTTCTCCGTCGACAAGGGCAGCCCTAATTACTAACTCGCCGTTATCTAGGAATAGATCAAGGCGTGCCTTATAGGGCGGTGCCACGCGGGCCACACCTCTGCCCTTTACCCCTACACCCGCGTCGTTCAGTTCCCAGACAAAAAGAATCCGGATCGGACTTTCTAGTCTTGTTTGATCTTGCAGGACTGACGCCGCGCCGAGAGCATCTGGCACTGGAGCAACCACTGCTGCTTGCTTGGGCATACACCCTGTAACAGCCACAACTCCGGCAACGATAATCGTCCGGAAAAAGGATGATGGTTGCTTAAGCTGTAGGGTGACCATGGGCTAAGCTAGCTTCGGGTGGATTATGCTCCTACCCCTTCCAGGTCCTAGCTGTTCAAGAGTAAGTTCGCTGGTGTCCCGAATACATCCTACCCAAACAGTTCTCGTCACCTCTGACGTTCATCTTGGCGCCATTTCGTTCGAACAAGAGGAGGCCTTCAGAACCTGGCTCAGGCAAGCGGCAGGGGTCGCATCACGAATCGTACTCAATGGAGACCTGTTCGATTTCTGGTTTGAGTACCAATGGGGTAACACGCGAGGGCATGAAGTCACTCTCCTGCAGCTTCGGGAGATTGTGGATGCCGGTGTGCCAATCACACTGATGGGAGGCAACCATGATTGGTGGGGAGGCAAGTACCTACGAGAGGAAATTGGACTCGATTTTCATCAAGACCCCTTCATTACTGAGCTCGCCGGGCTCAAAACTCTCTTGGCTCATGGAGACGGCCTCGGTACCGGGGATCTTAGGTATAGAGTCGCGAGACTGCTCCTGCGTGGATCAGTTACGCGCTGGGCATTCGGCATGCTGCCACCTGCCTTAGGTGACCGTATCGCCAAAGGAGTCTCTCATACTGAAGATCGAAAGCAAGCTCCAGGTGGTACAGAACTCGAACGCGCGGCTGCATTAGAGGCCTGGGCTGTTAAGGAACTTAAGGATCAACCAGACCTTAATTTGCTTCTTCTCGGGCATACGCACGCCCCCAAGATCATCGACGTCGGCGATCGACAGTGGTACATAAATACCGGTGACTGGGTATATCACCGTTCGTTCGCACTACTCCGTGAGGGTGAGACCCCGAGGCTTATCGAGTGGACAGGTTCAATACCATGAGGAAAGGCCTCCTCAACAACCAATGCAACACCTTGTTCCCCTGTATGCTAGCCGTAATCATGACGGCTTGGGGAGCTGGCCGACTTGAGGCACAGCAAGTCACTCTAGGCGATGAGAATACCGTAGCAGACTCCACTGTGTCAGCTCTCTTGCCGATCGCTGCTTCTGTAACTCCCGGTGGTGCATTTCTCCGGGCCGTTCTCGTTCCTGGCTGGGGCCACGTGTCGATTGGGGCGAATGCACGAGCAGGGGTTTATTTCGCTATAGAAAGTGCTGTGGCTTACGGGATTATCCGAACTCGGAGACGAATATCAGAGGCAATGTCTCGCGCGAACTTCAGGGAAACCCTATTACGCGAAAACCTCAACACCCAGGGTGTCACTGACCCAGATCAGATCAAGGGCGCACTCGAATCTGACGCCACACTTGCTGACCTGAAAAGGCTTCGTGAGTCCAGGGGTGATCAACAAGAGGATCTCGTTGCTTTCGGCCTTTTTCTCTTATTCCTAAGCGGAGCTGATGCGTTTGTCTCAGCACATCTCAAAGACTTCCCTGACCCCATAGCAATAGAGGGTGGACCCACCAATGACGGCCGCCTTGAGATCGGGCTGAGGCTTCGATTACCTAACTAAAGCGATGTACTGATCGCCGAAGCCGTGGCGGGGACGTGTGGGAATCGAACCCACCTACCCGGGTTCTAGCCGGGCCGCACGGTTTTGAAGACCGCCGGAGACACCAGTCCCCCTCCGCCCCCTCTGCTCTCCTCGACTCTTTTAGCTACGAGAGTTCTAACGGCCCCAGACGATAGGAGGGCGAGACCTGCTCGCCAAGTAGGCACAGATACTGAGAAAGACTCTGGGCTAGAGATTCCCTTTCCAGGCTTCCATTAG
>ERZ651768.2610-NODE-2610-length-12407-cov-2.864396_pt1 | contig 12407 bp, 10 predicted proteins | sample MGYA00514754_ERZ651768 | MGnify/ENA metagenome assembly ERZ651768 | reverse complement strand
TCTTCACCATTGCGTCCATCAATCAGTGTCGTCTTACCTGTAATCGGTAAATTGGCTTTTTTCAATTCAGCTTCAACTTGTTCCGGTTTTGCGCCGTCAAATGCGGGTGTTTCGTACTTGCATCCTAACACATCGCCAGCCCAGCCCAGCATAGTCTCATACAATTGACCAAGGTTCATACGCGATGGTACACCTAATGGGTTCAAAACAATATCAATCGGAGTACCGTCTTTCATGAAAGGCATATCTTCTTCAGGAACGATCGTTGCTACTACACCTTTATTACCATGACGACCGGCCATCTTATCACCAACCTGAATCTTACGTTTATTGGCTATATACACTTTAGCAAGCTGTAGAATTCCAGGCTGCAATTCGTCTCCAATACGTAATTTAAAGACTTCCCGCTCCAGATAATCTTCGATAGCTTGCCATTCTTTGCGGTATGAACGCCAGACTGTTTTGATCTTCTTCCAATTGTCTTTGTCTTCTACCCACTGAGCATCTTGTGCGAAGCGTTCCAAATCATAACTTTTAATGCGCTTGATGGTCAGTTTTGTGGATTTTTTTATCAGTGTTTTACCAGAAGACTTGTCGCGAATACCGCTAGAAATTTGCCCTTTGAGAAGTGTTACCAGTTTTTCATCGCGCTCTTTTTTAAGTGCCTGCTTCTTGACCGTGATTTCCTTTTGGTAAGAAATGATAGCATCCCTCAAATCTTTCTTTGAGATTTTCTTTTTCTTCTCAAAGAGTTTGGTATTGATAACAACACCTCTAATACCAGGAGAAGCTGTTTTTGAAGCATCTTTCACTTCACCTGCTTTTTCACCAAATATGGCCCGGAGAAGTTTTTCTTCTGGAGTAGGATCTGTTTCACCCTTTGGTGTCACCTTACCAATAAGGATATCACCCTGCTTCACTTTTGCTCCGATGCGAATGATACCACGTTCATCTAACTGACGTGTAGCATCTTCGCTTATATTCGGAATTTCGAAAGTTAGTTCTTCTTCTCCGCGTTTTGTATCACGAATTTCTAATTCAATTTCATTAATGTGTATACTGCTGAATACATCATCTTTTACGAATCGTTCGCTGATAACAATAGCATCTTCAAAGTTATATCCACGCCAAGGCATGAAAGCGACCATGACATTTCGACCAAGCGCCAGATCACCTCGATTGCAAGAAGCACCATCTGCAATAATTTCACCCGCTTTTACTTTTTGTTTTTCATACACAAGTGGGCGCTGGTTTTGGGATGTATTCTGATTTGTTCTTTGGTATTTTTTTAAAGGTATCTCAACAATATTGGTATATTCTGTTAAAGCCAATTCATCTGGTACTTCACTTGAACGGATCAAGATTCTCTCTGCATCAACAGATTCGATCACACCAACAACAGGAGAAACAATTGCAGATCGTGAATCTCTAGCCACTTTTGATTCCAGACCTGTACCAACAATAGGTGATTCGGGCATCATTATCGGCACAGATTGACGCTGCATATTAGATCCCATCAAAGCCCTATTGGCATCATCATGTTCTAGAAAAGGAATTAATGCAGCTGCTACACTTAAAATCTGATTGGGCGCCACATCCATATAATCGACATCTACCGGATCTATAACTGGAAAGTCACCACGAATTCGGGCACGAACAACATCATCCGTCAATCGTCCATTTTTGTCCATCGCAGCATTGGATTGTGCGATCATTACCCTGTCTTCATCATCTGCTGATAAATATTTAACCTTTTTAGAACCGTAAGAGCCCTTACTTTTCTTTTTGAGCAGACGATAAGGTGCTTCAATAAAACCATGTTTGTTCACAATAGCAAATAAAGCCAATGATGAAATTAGCCCGATGTTTGGACCTTCAGGCGTTTCAATCGGGCACAAACGACCATAATGGGTATAATGAACATCACGAACCTCAAAACCGGCTCTTTCTCTGGTTAAGCCACCAGGCCCAAGAGAAGATATACGGCGTTTATGAGTTATCTCAGCTAATGGGTTTGTTTGATCACCAAACTGTGATAATTGGCTTGTACCAAAAAAAGTATTAATCACCGTTGTCACCACACGTGAATTAATCAAGTCTTGTGGTGTAATGGATTCTTGTTCACGCAGATTCATACGCTCAAAAATGGTTCGCAACATGCGACTCAAAGCAACGCTGAATTGATTCGTTAGCTGTTCCCCTATCGTTTTGACACGACGGTTACCTAAGTGATCAATATCATCAGGTCCACGATCACCTTTGCGCATATCCACCAGAAATTTTAATACCTGTATGATATCATCCATAGTGAGAACTGTGTCTTCTACAGGGACATCAAGATTAAACTGCTGATTCAAGCGATAACGACCAACCTCCCCTAAGTCATATTTTTTGGGACTGAAGAATATTCGTTCGATGAATTTCTGGGCAGTTTCAAGATTGGGTGGATCACCGGAACGCAGCAATTGATAAACGACACTCAAAGCCTGCTCAGTGTTATGAGTGGGGTCTTTCCCCATAGTATTTAAAAGGAGCATAGCAGAAAAACTTTTATTACCATCCACAACTTCTATGGACTTGATACCTGCTTCTTTCAATGTATCAACAACTTCTTGATTTACTTCTGTTCCACCTTCGTAGAAAATTTCACCTGTCAATTCATCAACAATATCTTCTACTAAAGTATGACCGAATGAGCTTTCAATCTTCTTATCAGATAAACCATAGGATTTAATAGATCCAAAAGCTTCAAAAATGTCACGGTTTGTTGAATAACCGAGCGCTCTTAACAACATGGTTACAGGAAATTTCCTGCGGCGATCAATAATTGCAAATAGACAATCATTAATATCTGTTGTAAAGTCTACCCAGGAACCACGGAAAGGAATAATTCTTGCCTGGTAAAGCTTTGTACCGTTGGGATGAGTATTTTCATCAAAGAAAACACCAGGTGAACGCTGTAGCTGAGAAACAATAACACGTTCCGCACCATTAATTACAAAGGTTCCTTTTTCAGTCATATAAGGAACATTTCCGAAATATACTTCCTGTTCGATGCTTTGAGCAAATTTGTTTTTGTCTTCTTCATCAGTGATATGAAGCACAAGTCGTACTTTTAACGGAACAGAAAATGTTACACCTCTGTCAATACACTCTTCAGGTGTATATTTTGGCAAACCTAAAAAATAATTACTGTATTCCAGCACGTAATTGCGATGTGTATCTTCCAGTGGAAATACATTCTGAAAAACACTTTCAAGTCCGATGTTTTTTCTTTCATCTTCCGCAACATTTTCCTGCAAAAATTCCTGGAAAGAATCTTTTTGCAGTGCCAGTAAGTCTGGCATATCCACAAATGACTTTATTTGCGAAAAGGAAATTCGTTCGGACGTACGCTTAGTTGTGGCTCCCAATTAAGCCTCCTTTGTTAAGATTGAAGAATCGATGAATTTGATGACGTCTAATTGAATTATTTCAATTCGACAGTTGCACCAGCTTCTTCCAGCTTGGCCTTCAATTCATCAGCTTCAGCTTGAGACACACCTTCTTTGACAGCTTTCGGTGCTGAATCCACCAATTCCTTGGCTTCTTTCAACCCCAAGTCTGTCACAGCTCGGACAACTTTAATTACACTGATTTTAGATTGACCGGTTTCAGTGATAACCACGTCGAATGCATCTTTTTCTTCAGCGGTACCAGCATCACCTGCTGCGGGAGAAGCGGCGGCAACGGCTACCGGAGCGGCAGCGGTAACACCAAATTTTTCTTCAATATCGGAAATCAATTCTGATATTTCAACCATGTTTGCAGTTTTGAGGTAACTCATTACATCAGCTCTTTTGACTTCAGCCATGTTTTTTACTCCTTCTTGTAATATTAAGATTTCTGTTCTTTTAAATTTTTTAACACATTTGCCACATTTGTTAGTGGAGCATTTAGAGTGTTAACCAGTTTACTCATCGGGCTCTGCAGCATAGCGACCAGTTGGGATAATAATTCAACCTTGCTGGGCAGATCAGCTAAACGCTTGAATTCTGAACCGTCAAGAACATCACCTTCAAATAAAATCCCTTTGACTCCAGGCTTATCGTGATCCTTGGCAAATGATTTAATTACTTTCGCAGGACTTGTTGGTTCATCGTATGAAATAGCTATAGCTGTCGGTCCAGTTAAAATTTCATCCAATCCTTTAATTTTATTTTCTTTTGCTGCAATTTTTAGCAGGGTATTTTTGGCTACTGTGTATTCCACATCAGCCTGAAAAAATTGGCTGCGCAAATCGGTGATACTGCCCACATCCAAACCAAGATAGTCAGTAAAATAAATTGCCTTGGCGCGATTCAGCTTATCGCTTAATTCTGCTACTGCTTCAATATTTTTAGAACTTGGCATTGGTTTACCTTATAGATGATAAATCTATTTTGATTCCAGGCCCCATCGTTGAGGACAAGGTCATTTTCTTAAAATATGTTCCTTTAACTGATGCCGGTTTTGCTTTTATCACTGTATCATAAATAACACGAACATTTTCTATAAGTTGATTTTGGTCAAAGGATGTTTTGCCACAAATAGTATGGATTATTCCGTTTTTATCTACACGCAGTTCAACCTGACCGGCTTTGATCTTTTTGACAGCTTTGCCGACATCCATTGTGACAGTGCCGCTCTTTGGATTTGGCATAAGTCCTTTGGGACCTAAAATTTTACCTAGCCTTCCCAAATCAGCCATCATATCCGGGGTGGCGACTATTTTATCTATTTCAGCCCAACCTCCTTTGATCTTTTCCATGAAATCATCATTGCCGACGTAATCTGCACCGGCATCCTGTGCTTCTTTTTCTTTGGGGCCACGAGTCAACACCAACACTTTTACTTCTTTGCCGGTACCATTTGGAAGACTTGTAGTTACGCGAATATTTTCTTCTGCATGACGCGGGTCAACTCCAAGATTTATAGACATATCAATAGATTCAACAAAGTTAACATACTTTAATTCATCCAAAAGATTAACTGCATCTTCCAATGAATACTCTTTCGTGTGATCAAAATGTTCTTCTGCTGATTTTCTTTGCTTGGATTTTTTCATTATTATTGCACCTCCAAGCCCATACTCCGGGCTGTACCTCGAATCATTTCCATGGCTTGTTCAATTGTATTAGCGTTGAGATCTTGCATCTTGATCTCTGCGATATTTTTTAAATCATTTTCAGATACTTTTCCCACTTTATCTCTATTGGGCTCAGCAGAACCTTTATCTATTTTTGCAGCTTTTTTTAACAGTACTGCTGCCGGAGGCGTTTTGGTAATATAAGTAAAACTGCGATCAGCAAATACAGTTATTTCCACCGGAATAATCATCCCTGGCTGATCTTGTGTAGCCGCATTAAATGCTTTACAGAATTCCATAATATTCACCCCATGTTGCCCTAAAGCCGGGCCTACAGGTGGCGCAGGATTCGCTTGCCCTGCTGGAATTTGTAATTTGATAAAACCTATTTCTTTTTTTGCCATTTTTTAATGGTCCTACTTTTCAAGCTCTACTTGTAGATAATTCAACTCAACTGGAGTCGGTCGACCAAAAATACTGACGGATACTTTCAGCTTTTGTTTTTCATCATTCACTTCTTGTACAAAACCATTGAATTCTATAAAAGGGCCATCTATAACTTTTACATGGTCTCCGACACGGTAAAGAGACTTAACCACTTCTCTGGCCTCACCGCTTTCTACAACACCAATAATGCGATTAATTTCATCTGACTTTACAGGTTGGGGGGTTCCTTGCGGTCCCACAAAACTCATTACACCAGTTATATTTTCTACCAGATAGCGAGATTCTTTATTCATATCCATTTTGATTAATAAATAACCCGGAAAGAAGACCCTATTACGAATTTTCTTTTTGCCATCTCTCATTTCAATGATATTTTCAGAGGGTACAAGTATATCTGTTATTATTTCTTTAGACCCTTTTGAATCAACTTCAAAAAGGATGTTTTCACGAATTTTCCTTTCCTTACCGGAAATGACTCTTAAAGTATACCATTCCATGGCTAGAGTAGCGCATTCATGGTTCGTGAAAGAATAATATCAATGAAAAACAAGAATACACCAATCAGCAATGATACAGTAATAACAACATAGGTAGACCCTTTTAGTTCGTCCCATGTCGGCCAGGAGACTTTACCCATCTCAAACTGAACATCTCTGAAAAATTGTTGTGTTTTCTTGATCATTTTTTTAAATAGCGTTTGCTATCATTGCAGGAGTGGCAGGGATTGAACCCGCAACCCCCGGTTTTGGAGACCGGTGCTCTACCAGTTGAGCTACACTCCTATTTGTGATTGAACTTTTCACCTCAACCGGTCCTGTTATTTCGTTTCTTTGAAGATCACGTGTTTTCGTACCACAGGATCGTATTTTTTAAATTCAACACGATCTGGATGTTTCCGTCTACTTTTCGTGATCGTATAACGATAGCCAGTACCAGCTGTGCTTTCTATTTGGATAATGTCTCTTTTGCTGTTTCCAGCCATAGTTTACTCAACAATCTCCGTAACAACACCAGCGCCGACAGTCCGGCCGCCTTCACGGATGGCAAAACGCAGTTCCTTATCCATAGCAATCGATGTAATCAATTCTACATCTGTGACAACATTATCACCCGGCATTACCATCTCGGTACCTTCCGGCAACGTCACTACACCCGTTACATCTGTGGTCCTGAAGTAAAACTGGGGACGATAACCATTGAAAAATGGGGTATGGCGTCCGCCTTCTTCCTTCTTTAATACATATACATTGGCCTTGAACTTGGTGTGCGGTGTAATCGAACCCGGTATAGCCAAAACCATACCGCGTTTCAATTCTTCCTTATCCACGCCGCGCAGCAACAGCCCGGCATTATCACCGGCCTGGCCTTCATCCAACAGCTTCCTGAACATCTCTACACCGGTAACTATAGTCTTCTTTTGCTCACCCATACCAATCATTTCCACTTCGTCACCTACTTTGATGATGCCGCGCTCAATACGGCCTGTACCCACTGTACCACGACCTGTAATGGAAAAAACGTCTTCCACGGGCATTAAAAAGGGCTTATCCACATCCCGCACCGGTTCAGGGATAAAGCTGTCACAGGCTTCCATAAGCTCTACAATACAGGCATTGGCTACATCATCACCGGGATTATTCAGTGCATTTAAGGCACTGCCCTTGATAATCGGTGTATCATCACCCGGGAACTCATACTCATTGAGCAGGTCCCTTAATTCCATCTCTACCAGTTCCAGCAGCTCCGGATCATCCACCTGGTCTGTCTTATTCATAAATACTACCATACTGGGCACATTCACCTGGCGGGCCAGCAGTACATGCTCACGGGTCTGCGGCATGGGGCCATCCGCTGCACTGACAACCAGGATCGCTCCATCCATCTGGGCGGCTCCGGTTATCATGTTCTTTATATAATCCGCGTGTCCAGGACAGTCTACATGGGCATAGTGACGGTTCTCTGTCTCATACTCCACATGCGCTGTCTGGATCGTAATTCCGCGCTCCCGCTCTTCCGGGGCGTTATCAATACTGTCAAATGAACGTACTTCAGCCATGCCGCGGGCGGACTGCACCAGCGTCATCGCTGCTGTCAATGTGGTCTTACCATGATCCACATGACCAATCGTCCCAATGTTTACATGGGGCTTTGTTCGTTCGAATTTTTGCTTAGACATCTCTTACTCCACTACTTGGGTTATGATGCTTTTCCATGTATTTTTTCTAATATTTCTGCTTCAACACTGGCAGGGACCTGCTTGAATTCAGCAAACTCCATATTAAAAACAGCCCTACCCTGCGTCAAGGATCTTAAATCTGTTACGTAACCAAACATTTTAATCAATGGTACATAGGCATTGATGACTTGCGCTTCTTTGCGCTGACCCATTCGCTGAACATTACCACGACGAGAATTTATATCACCCATTACATCACCTAAATACTCATCAGGCACAATCACTTCGACTTTCATAATAGGTTCCATTAATACCGGCTTGGCTTTCCTGCAAGCTTCCTGAATGGCCATTGAACCGGCAATCTTAAACGCCATTTCCGAAGAATCTACATCATGATAGGATCCATCGATTAGTTCAACGCGAACATCTTCAATAGGATAACCGGCCACGACACCATTTTTAATTGCTTCTTCTATACCTTTTTTCACAGAAGGGATATATTCACGAGGGATAGCACCACCTACAATTTTGTTATCGAAATGATATCCTTTGCCCGCCTCATTGGGTTCAACATTGATAACCACATGACCATACTGACCGCGACCACCAGATTGGCGGATAAATTTCATTTCTACATCTTCAACACGTTTTGTAATAGCTTCAGTATAAGCTACCTGTGGTTTCCCTACATAGGCCTGTACATTGAATTCCCGCAATAATCTGTCGACAAGAATTTCCAAATGCAATTCGCCCATGCCAGCAATAATAGTCTGTCCTGTTTCCTGGTTAATAGAGACTTTAAAAGTGGGATCTTCTTCACCCAATTTCACTAATGCTTTAGATAAACTTTCCTGATCCGCTTTTGATGCCGGCTCAACTGAAACTTCTACAACAGGTTCTGGAAAGTCCATTGATTCCAATAAGATAGGATTCTTCTCATCGCAAAGTGTATGTCCAGTTTGGGTGTTTTTTAATCCAACAGCAGCCACAATTTCACCGGCTGATACTTTGTCTAATTCTTCACGTTTATTGGCGTGCATCAAGAGAATACGGCTTATTCTTTCCCGCTTATTTGTATTGGGATTGTAAATGTATGATCCTTTATTGAGTGCACCTGAATAAACACGCATATAAGTCAGTTTACCTACATAAGGATCTGTCACAATTTTAAATGCCAAAGCACTGAACGGTGCATCTAGGTTCACTTCACGACTTAAATTAATGTCTGAATCTTTTGGATCTAAACCATTAATCGCATCTACATCTTGAGGTGAAGGCATAAAATCGATCACTGCATCCAGAAGCCTTTGAACACCCTTGTTTTTAAAAGCAGAACCACAGAAAGTGGGGATAAATGTATTATCTAAACAGCCTTTACGTATTGCTGCTTTTAATTCATCAACAGTGATTTCTTTTTCTTCAAGATATTTTTCCATCAAATGTTCATCATAAGTTGCTGTCTCTTCAATCAAATGATGGCGCCATTTTTCAGCTTCTTCTAGCATATCTTGAGGTACATCAGCAGATTCAAAACGCGCCCCCAATGTTGATTCGTTGTACAAAATAGCCTGCATGGATAACAGGTCAACAATACCAGTAAACATTTCGCCATTGCCTATTGGAAGAACGACGGGTAAGGGATTTGCGCCAAGCCGTTTTTTTATCATGGTCAGAACATTGTAAAAATCACCGCCAACACGATCCATTTTATTTACAAAGGCAATACGTGGAACATTATATTTATCTGCCTGGCGCCAGACAGTTTCACTTTGGGGCTCTACGCCGCCCACAGCACAAAAAACAGCCACCGATCCATCTAATACACGGAGTGACCGTTCGACTTCCACAGTAAAGTCAACGTGTCCAGGAGTATCGATAATATTAATACGATGATCCTGCCAGGTAGTTGTTGTAGCTGCTGATGTAATGGTAATACCGCGCTCTTTTTCCTGCTCCATCCAGTCCATGGTCGCACCGCCTTCATGAACCTCACCAATACGGTGTGTCCGTCCGGTATAGAAAAGAATGCGTTCAGTTAATGTCGTTTTACCGGCATCGATGTGAGCCATGATACCAATATTGCGAACCCTGTTTAATGGAATATCTTTCATAATCTATACTAAATTTTAACGACGAAAATGCGCGAATGCTTTATTTGCTTCAGCCATACGGTGAGTATCAGCTTTTTTCTTGATGGCACCGCCTTCTTCATTTGCCGCAGCAATCAATTCTAATGCCAACTTATCAGCCATTGGTTTTCCTTTGCGTCCTGTTGCAGCGTTGATAATCCAGTGCGAAGCCAGATAAAAACGGCGATGTGTTGCAACTTCAATTGGCACTTGATACGTCGCTCCACCAATCCTCCGTGATTTTACTTCTACAATTGGAGTAGCTTTTTCAATGGCTTTTTCAAAAATTTTAATCCCTTCAGTTTTAGTCTTGGCTTTAATCAAATCCATAGCTGAATAAAAAATCTGTTCAGCAACACCCTTCTTTCCTCCCTTCATCAAATAGTTAATGAATTTTGCTATATAAAGATCATTATGTACTGGATCAGGTAAAATTTTTCTTTTTTCAGGTCGTCTACGTCTCATAAGTATTTACTTAGGTTTTTTTGTTCCATATCTTGAACGGCTTGTTTTCCGATCTGACACACCAGCAGTATCGAGTGTACCACGAACAATGTGATAACGCACACCAGGTAAATCCTTAACACGACCCCCTTCTATCAGCACAATTGAGTGTTCCTGAAGATTATGTCCTTCGCCTGGAATATATGCGTTTACTTCACGACCGTTTGTTAAACGCACACGGGCTACTTTCCGCAGAGCGGAATTAGGTTTCTTTGGCGTCGTTGTGTATACGCGTATGCATACACCTCGTTTATGAGGGTTGCCCATCAATGCAGGAGTAGAATTCTTTTTTTCTATTCGCTTACGCCCTTTTCTAATTAATTGATTTATCGTCGGCATATCAGTTCTAAAAAAGCTTATAAAATTACCAATTTATTTGAAATTCAGTCAATTGCTTTTATTTATTTTATTAATATAATTTTAATTAACTGACTGCTTTTGTTAAGCGTTCTTCCGTCACTATAGAATCAGGATCTGATACGAGTATATTTTCCAAGCCTGGAGTTCCAGTTCCAGCTGGAATTAAACGCCCGACTGCAATGTTTTCCTTAAGTCCACGCAGATAATCAGTTTTGCATGCCACAGCAGCATCTGTTAATACACGAGTAGTTTCCTGGAAAGAAGCAGCAGAAATGAAGCTTTCTACATTCAAAGATGATTGCGTAATACCCATCAACAGCGGTTTGAAAATCGGCGGCTTGGGCTTACGTGATTTTGCTGTAGTTTTACCATCTTCCTTAAGTGACTTATTGATTTCCCGCAATTCCTTTTTATCCACGAGAGAATCTTCTTCAAATTCTGAATCACCAGGTTTTGTAATAACAGCCATATTCAAAAGGATACGGTTCGCTTCAAAAAAATCACTCTTATTCACACGGTCCCCTTGTAAATATTTACTGTCTCCGGGATCAATAACGCTTATTTTTTGCATCATCTGACGAACAATGACTTCAATATGCTTATCATTGATTTTTACACCTTGCAAACGATACACTTCCTGAATTTCATTCACGAGATATTCACGAACCTTTACAGATCCAAGTATATTAAGAATATCAGTAGGAGAGATTGAACCTTCACAAAGTTTTGTTCCAGCTGTGATTAAATCACCATCGTGGACGATAATGTGTTTACCATAAGGAATGTTATATTTACGCACGTCCTCATCAGCGCCGGTCACATGAATTTTACGGATACCACGTTTGACATCACCGAACTGCACTTGACCATCTATTTCGCTGACTACTGAAGGATTTGAAGGCTTTCGAGCTTCAAACAATTCAGCAACCCTAGGTAAACCACCGGTAATATCACGAGTTTTAACAATATCTTTTGGTATTTTAACCAGTGTTTGACCACGCTGTACTTGTTGACCGTCGCGAACAACAAGCGTGGCTTTTACTGGTAGAATGGTACCACCGGTTAGAATTTTATCATTCTTATCTACAATATCTATATGGGGGCTTAAATTTCTATCTTTTGCTTCAACTATCACCATACGTTTTTTACCAAGTTCAACTGCTTCAATATGGTAAGTCTCACCTTCAATAAAATCCTTAAATTGAATTTTACCAGTTTGACGGGCCAAAATAAGATCTGTATAAGGATCCCATTGGAATAATACCTGTCCGCCCTTAACCTTATCACCATCAGCGACAATCACATCTGAACCATAAGGCACGTTATAGTCATTTAATTCTTGACCTTGACTATCCACAATTGTGATCTTGGCATTGCGCACCATACAGCGATTTACTTTGTTACTTTCTTCATCTTTAGTAGCCGCAACTTCAAGAATATCAGAATATTTTATTGTTCCAGCGTACTTTGTTGTCATTTCAGATTGTTCAATTATTCGTGTTGCCGTACCACCAATATGAAATGTCCGGAGAGTCAACTGCGTACCAGGTTCACCAATAGATTGTGCAGCCATAATTCCAACAGCATCACCAATTTTTGGCTCTTTATTTGATGCTAGATTCAAACCATAACAATACATACATACACCTTGTGGGGCTTCACAAGTTAACACTGATCGGACTTT
>ERZ651768.2609-NODE-2609-length-12410-cov-11.077678_pt1 | contig 12410 bp, 11 predicted proteins | sample MGYA00514754_ERZ651768 | MGnify/ENA metagenome assembly ERZ651768 | reverse complement strand
ATTCGTGGCAGTTATAGTCCCCTTCTTCGCAGCCGGCGCGCAGGTCGCTGCGTCCAAGGCCCCAGTGAGCTAGACGCCAAGACATATGTGAGAGAACCAGACGAAGATTTTGTATCCATGCTTATGAGATACATTCTCAGTTCGGTATCCAGGCCGGGGCCACACGATAATATGGCACAACAACTATGGCTCCGATCATTCAGCTACTTCAATCCTTGCGGGCCTCAACAACTTATCGTATATACGCTCATGTAATAACAGAGCGAAAAGCTGAACCGGCGAAGAAATAGATCAGGGGTAAGATGTATGAGATACGATTTCGTGATTATTGGAGCCGGCTCAGCCGGAGGGATACTTGCTACCCGGTTATCACAGGATCCCGCCCGGTCTGTGCTACTTTTGGAAGCCGGCCCGGATTATCCAGACCTCGAACAGCTACCAGACGAGTTGAAGTACGGTTACGAGACCGGAGGTGAAGAACCTTCCCTTCGTACACCAGGCGGCCACCCGATAGCTCTAGCAAATAGCAAGCACAACTGGCAGTACATAGCCAAGGCTACGGATAAAGCTCCTCCGTTACCGGTACCCAGGGGAAAGGTGACGGGCGGGTCTAGTGCGATCAACTTCTCTGCATTTTTCCGGGGGATCCCCGAAGACTTCGATAACTGGGTTCTGATGGGCAACGATGAATGGGCCTTCGAGAAGGTCTTACCATATTTCCGCAAGCTGGAGACCGATGTAGACCAGCACGGAGACTACCATGGTAGCGAGGGGCCAATAATCGTGCACCATGCCACTAAAGAGGATTGGCCACCTGCACAAGTTGCTTTCTATAACGCCTGTCGAGCCGCAGGATTTGCCGACTGCGTGGACCATAACAGCCCCGGCTCTACTGGAGTTGGCCCGTCCATCACCAATAACCACAATCGAGTTCGTTTCAGCACTGCGCTGGGTTACTTAAGCCAAAGCCGCCACCGCCTCAATCTAACCATCAAATCAAACTGCTCCGCGCACAAGATAATCTTTGAAGGCAAGAAAGCAGCCGGCGTCCTGGTCGAGAGTGCCGGTGAATATTTTGCTGTAGAAGGAGAGCAAATAATCCTCAGCGCAGGGGCTATAGGCTCCCCTCAACTACTCATGCTCTCTGGAATCGGGCCGGCCCAACACCTCAGTGAACTCGGGGTTCAAATGGTGCAAGACCTGCCCGGCGTGGGAAATCACTTGAAAGATCATCCCAAGGTGTATACGACATGGCGAATCAATGATGAATACCTCTCGAATCCCAAAAGGGCCCAACGTGGAGTGGCCTTGCGTTGCTCCGCACCGGGCTCGCATCTGCCGAATGACCTGAACATCACACTGGGGGCATTCGTATCGCCGCGAGCTAACCCGTTAGATTCCCATGGTACCGCTCAAAATGGGGAGTTATCGGCCGAACAACGCATCGAGATGATGATTGCGCTGCTACTGCCAGAGAGCACTGGATCGTTGAGATTAGCATCGGCGGACCCCAGCGTTCAGCCACGACTAGATTATAACTACCTAGATAGTCCATTCGACCGAGATCGCTTGCGAGAAGGCGTCCGTCTGGCTCTTGGGTTAGCCGAACACAATGACCTGAAACCCCTAATCGGGGAAAGAGTTGAGCCCGACGGCAAGGACCTAGCTTCGGACGAGGCCTTGGATGACTGGATGATGCGTTCAGCCACCACTTACTCCCACATCAGCGGCACCTGCAAAATGGGCCCATCTTCCGACCCGATGGCAGTGGTGGACCAACTCGGAAAGGTACGGGGTATCGAAAATTTACGGGTCATCGACGCGTCTATCATGCCTGATCTAGTCAGAGCTGCAATCAACCCCACCGTCTTGATGATGGCAGAGCGTCTTTCAGATGTGATCATGGATATGTGACCATGAGAAATCCGGAGATAACGTCCCACACATAACCTGACGACCCTTAGAAGAATCCTATCCACAAGCTTTGCCTCCAACGGGGAGTGAGGTATTGAGGGAGATTACAGGACGGACTAACGCTAGCCACTCTCTAGTCTGAAGTCGCAAATCGTATCCGGCATCACAACTCCAAACAACCAAATGAGGTCGTGGAGCACATCACAATTCTTCTCTTTTTTAGCGATAGATCCTTGATAGCCCTGTTGGAATTTAAATTCCGATCCCCAATAGTCAGACCGATTGGTCCACCCGGTATTACCGAATCAACAGGACTTCGTTAGAATAAGCCTCGCAAGCGTACCGTAGTTCCCAGGTTGTCGCTGCATCTTCCCAAACATATCGAGACGGCAAGGAGTCTACCGATGGCTGAGACACCGCTGCATTTCAAGACGATCGTCGAGGTGGCATCCCTAATCAAGTCGAAAGCACTATCGCCTATCGAAGTGACGGAATCAGCGCTAGGGCGCATCAACCAGCAGGACCAGCACTACAAGAGCTACGCCACGGTCATGGCAGACCAGGCCCGGGCATCGGCCCGAGCTGCGGAGCAGGCCATCGCTGCCGGTAATTACCTCGGACCACTTCACGGTGTGCCTATCGCCGTCAAGGACCTGTGTTTCACCAAAGGGGTAGCAACGATGGGCGCCACCAAATCACTGATGGACCATGTCCCGGGCTTCGACTGTACAGTGGTGCAGAGATTGAACGCAGCCGGCGCCGTTATCCTGGGAAAACTGAATCTCACCGAAGGGGCCATGGCCGGTTACAATCCCGATTTCCAGGTGCCAGTTAATCCGTGGGGCGCTCACCTCTGGAGCGGGGCATCTTCGAGCGGCTCCGGCGTTGCCACCGCAGCCGGCTTGTGCTACGGGTCACTTGGCAGCGACACCGGTGGGTCTATAAGGTTCCCGTCTGCAGCCTGCGGCATAGTGGGGCTCAAGCCAACCTGGGGGAGAGTAAGCCGCTACGGTGTGCTCGCCCTAGCCGAGTCCCTGGACCACATCGGCCCCATGGTCCGGTGCTCGGCAGACGCAGGGATCATGCTCCAGGCGATAGCTGGGCTAGACCCGGATGACCCCACGTCTTTGCCTGACCCGGTACCTGATATGCTCGAAGGTATCGAGCAAGGTGTCCGTGGCCTCCGGATCGGTCTGGACGAGAAGTACATCTCCGAAAATACAGACACCGAGTTGGTGGCAAGTGTGTTGGCGGGGATCAGGACGCTGGAAGGTTTGGGTGCCGAGATTGTCCTCATAAAGATGCCTGACATTAGTGGCTATATGGAGGCATGGGGAGTCCTCTGCTCTTCCGAAGCGTTAGCCGCCCACGAGGAGACCTACCCGTCCCGCCGGGATGACTACGGGCCGTGGTTCCAGGGGTGGCTGGACAACGGCGCCCAGGTCACTGGGGCTGAATACGCGAAGGCCAACAACGTCCGATCCGCCTGCCGCGGGCTTCTGAACGATATATTCCAGGACATTGACATCATCTGCTGCCCCGCCATGACTTCCCCACCTTTCCCGATCACCTTAGAGGAGATGTACGGACCCACGTTTTTGCTTGATGACCCGGATTGGGGCCGATTTACGGTGCCTTATGATTTCAGCGGGTCTCCCAGCATATCTGTACCCTGTGGCAAGAATAGGGAAGGGTTGCCGCTCACCATCCAGTTTGTGGGAAGGCACCTTTCGGAGGCCCTACTGTGCCGGATCGGACACACGTTCGAGCAGACCACCGACCGGGAAGCCCTAAGGCCGGACATCGAATGAGATTCTAAGGGCGCCATCTTGTTATTGAACGATTCCGGATTAGCTGGATGGGCCATACCAGAGATACCAGAAAAGTGGCCCTTGTCATGAGGATCATCAGGTAAAGTCCAGCCATGTGGATACCCCTGGGTAGCTGTGTCCCATACGAGTAAGAAGTACTAGTAGGGTCGCGAGCCTCAGCCAGAGAGCGGTGATTCCAAGAGACTGTCCCTTGGAAAAATATAGGGCTATCCCGTAAGAAACCGCATCCACGTTCTCAGAGTGGATAATGGTTGCATGGTTTTTCGAATTAGACGGTTGGTCAAAGGATCCAACCACAACAGCAACCAACTGGGAGCTAGACCAGTGACCTACACACCTGCGTTGTCGAAGTAACGGATACTGGGTGGCCCGGCGAGCCATGCACCCATCTTCTCGACATCTCCACGCTCAGTACGCCATCCCAAATATTTTTCGAATTGTTCTTTAGAGTCCCAGTTCTCAACTAAAACCATATTGGAAGGGTCGTCTTGATTCTTTTGGATACTGATCGAATTGCAACCGTCAAACCCACGAGTGTAATGAAGGCCGTCCCGCATGAATGACATCAAGTCATCAATGTTTTCAGGTTTGAGGTTCAATTCTAGGAACACGGTTACCGACATTTAAAAGATTCTCCAACTGTATATATCCCCCTATGTTACACCACCGGTTACCCCGGCATATCCGCGTCCGCCCGTTAGACAACTCCTGGGCTCACGACTAATATCAACCTCGACCATAATCAGATAGGAGGAAAACCTCGTCTGAGCAGAACAAAGCTGTGTTCGAGAAGTTAATGAGTGAGCTAAATGCGAAGGATATGGCCACTATGGAATCCATAATAGCCGACGACTTGGTAGACAATGACGCAATGCCAGGAATGGCGCCCGGCAACGAAGGCATGATAGATATGATGCGGATGTTCGTCGGCGCATTCCCGGACCTAAATGTAGTCGTTGACCATAGGGTTGCCGAGGGGGACCTAGTTGCGGGAGTCATGACCACGGAGGGGACTCAAACCGGGGAGTTCATGGGAATGCCGGCTTCTGGTAAAAAATTCTCAGTAAAAGAGATGCATATGGTCCGAGTAGCGAACGGGAAAATGGCGGAGCATTGGGGCCTAGCGAATGAATTGTCGATGATGCAACAGCTGGGGTTCATGTCTGAATAATGCCCTAAGTGATGGCAGGGAAGGTTCTAGAATCTGTGACACGCGAGTTGGAACTTCGAATAAGTTTCGACCCAAAACGAGGAAAGCCCCCTCGTTTGAGGGGGCTTTCCTCGTTCCAGCGCCAGCCGCCTGAAAGCCACGAGAGATGGCGATTAATGACGGTGAGAAATCAGTGGAAGTGTGTCTCCATCCAATTTCCCCTAGTCCCTAGAACACGCACAGTTTACTTGCCATCTTTGATAAAGTCCGATACCCGCTCCGCGATCATCATAGTAGTCACATTAGTGTTCGCGCGTATGCAGTCCGGCATTATCGATGCATCTACGATCCTGAGATTCTGAACCCCTCTTACTCTTCCGAACTGATTCACGACAGCCATATCGTCTGAGTCTGGTCCCATCTTGCAGGTACCCGATATATGTTGCCCTGTTGTTACTTCCCTGATCATATAAGTATCCAGGTCCTCGTCCGAAGCAAGTTCTTCATCTGTGGGTTCGATCCTAGACTCAATGATGTCATTGAACCGTTCATGTTCCCCCAAGCTTACGCACAAACGGACAGCTTCTCTCAATCTTCTAAGGTCTTCTTCCTGCTGAAAATAACGATAGTCCAAGAAGGGTTGTTCATCTGGGTCAGTAGAAGTTAATTTCAATTCTCCAGCACTCAGAGCCAATTCGAGAGACGCCATCATGCGTATCCCCAACGGTGGCATATCTCCGACACCTCGGTAAGCCCGGTCGGTCGCGTATGACAACATGAATATAAGCAGGTCGTTCCGGAGGTCCGAACCCTCCGCGGTCCATCTTAAAGTGGTCTGGAGCCGTGGTGCAAAGCCATCAAGAGGATGGTCAGGTTTCGTGCTCCAAGTAACAAATACGACAGGATGATCACGGAGATTTTGTCCGACTCCGGGCAAGTCTTTTACAACCGGTATCCCCATATCCTGAAGATGCCCGGCCGGCCCAACACCAGAAAGTAACATGAGGTGTGGTGATCCGATAGAACCCGAACTCAGGATTATCTCGTTACCCTCTGCTATGAAACGCTCCCCTCCGCTCTCTACCTCTACTCCTATAGCCTGGGTTCCGTCGAATACTATCTTTCGAGTAGTGCAGTTAGGTCGAATCGTGAGGTTCAATCGGTGGCGGGACGGGTTCAGATACCCCAGTGCTGTACTGAACCTGATTCCATTGGGATTATTCAAAGGGGTCGGACCTACGCCACTTGCGTCTGGTGCATTATGGTCTGGACTGTCCGCAAATCCTGAATCGAGACAAGCTTGATAGAACGCAGTTTGGTCTGTCCTCATCTCCGTTTGCTTGAACCGCCTTGCAACTATGGCTCCCTCAGAGCTGTGGAAATCGTCGTCAGGAAAATCTGTGTCCGATTCGACTTTTCGGAAGTAATGGATGAGGTTTTGGAAAGCCCATTCGTCATTCCCCATAGACGCCCATGAATCGTAATCCTCTGGCACCCCCCTGAGAAATACCTGTCCATTGATGGCGCTCGAACCACCAGTGACCTTACCCCTAGGAACCATCATCGGAGGCGCGGTCTCTGTAGCTTTGCCTATAAATTGCCAGTTGTGGTCACTAGTCATGATATCTAGGCCAGTTGCGTATCCTTGTTTGACTTCCTCTGGCAGTTGCTCGAAGTCAGGGTAGTCAGGCCCAGCTTCCAATAGGAGGACGGAATGATTAGGGTCTTCACTCAATCTGGATGCAACGATCGACCCGGCAGACCCGGCTCCAACTACGATTGTGTCGTATTTCAATGTATTGCTCCTATATGACAGATGTGAAATGGTCGTGGATGTTAATAACCAATGGTCTCGACGTCAAATTACCTATTTCATATTTGCATTAATACCGATATATCCCTCAATTCTGGTTCTCTTAATTGCAAATTTAGATCATGATATCAGTGTTTACGCCCTCTGATGTACCAGTACATCTTACCTTCAGGCACCCGTGCGGATGCCTCCCAATCAAGCTGTCATGCGCAGTTGACCAACTAATTTGGTATCCCTACAATCCAGTCTAAGTCACATGTAGCTGATATGAGTCATGTATGCGATGTATCCAAGAGGATTGATGAATGGATAACGATATTGGGTTGATTGCCCACCTTATGCGCCGGGCTGGATTTGGTGCTAACCGGGAGCAAATTGGAATGCATGCAAACGCCGGATATCAGAATACCGTGGAAGCTTTGCTAAACCCCGGCGAAGAAGACAGGATGGACGACCATCTTATCCGTCGGTTCCACCCAGAGTTATCGGGAATGATGGGGCCGAACGCACCTGGTCAAAATTGGTTATATAGGATGGCGACAACATCGGCACCCTTACGAGAGAAAATGGCACTTTTCTGGCATGGTATCTTCGCGACCGGCTATGCCAAAGTAATTCACGGTAAAGCTTTATCGGACCAAACTAGAATGTTCCGCACGTTTGGGATGGGAAGCTTTAAGGACCTCCTAATACAACTGTCTAAAGATCCGGCAATGATTATCTGGCTAGATAATCAAGATAATCACAATGGCGCAATTAACGAAAACTTCGGGCGTGAACTCCTAGAATTATTCACTATGGGGGTAGGGAATTACACCGAACGGGATATCAAAGAATGTGCACGGGCTTTCACCGGGTGGACGATCGCCAATCGTGAATACATGGAGTTGCGTTCTCAACGGGACTCAGATTGGCCTTATGGCCGGATTGCGTGGCATTTCAAGTACCATCCCGAAGATCACGACGACGGTGAAAAGGAATTTTTGGGCCAACGGGGCCGCTTTAACGGCGAGGACATAATTCACATCATCTGCCAACAGGAGGCTACGGCCCGGTTCATATCAAGGCATCTTTATAGTTTCTTCGTTTCGGATGAACCTCCAGTCCCGGAATGGAGATACACCCCTCCAACCAATCCTGAAGCTATCGATGAGCTAACTCGGGTTTACTTCGACAGCAATTACGATATTTCGGCTATGTTAAGGGCTTTGTTTAACTCGAGCTATTTCCAATCTCAAGACTCTTGGTATAGCAAAGTGAAAAGCCCTGTGGAATTGGTTGCGGGAGTTTTACGGTTGACCGGGGAATTCAATCGCCCGAGACGAGAGATAATTGATCGTTATTTCCAGGCGTCCTACATGGGGCAGTTTCTCAACAACCCTCCTAGTGTAGAAGGGTGGCATCAAGGCACCGATTGGCTAGACACCGGTACATTAGTGGAACGAGTGAACTTTGCGAGCCAACAGATTGGCGATCCCACCAAGCCAGGTATTCACGCGATGATTGAAAGAATCGCTTCAACTCCGAATAACGTGGCATCTCCGGAAAATCTCATCAGTGTATGCCTAGAAGAGATGGGTGTTATCTCCGTCGAAGAAGATACTATGAAAGTACTTATCGACTTCGTATCACAGGGCCATGATCAGCCGATAAACGCGTCGAATGATGGTTCACAGAAAATCTCTGCAGCCCTTCAGATGGTAGCGTCAACAAAAGAATTTCAACGTTCTTAGTCCATATTTGGAAGAACGGCCGTGTAGGCAACAAGATGGGGATCGAGACTACTAAAACAAATGCGCGTCTTTTGGAATACCGCCTGACTATGGGTATGACCGTCATGGAAGGGCAGGGTTTCTATTATCCGGTAGACACCACTATCGCGGCTGATGGACGCATGTATGTGATCAGTCGTAGTCGCGATGAAGTGGCACGAGGCGTCCGGGTAACGATGTGTAATGTGGATGGTGAATATTTTGGGAATTTTGGAGGCTTTGGAGAAGAGGACGGTCAGTTCGTCTGGCCTTGCTGTTCTGCCATAGACAGTTTGGGACGTTTTTACGTAACAGACGAGGAATTGCATCGAATTTTAGTCTTCGATAGGTCTGGTAAATTTTTAGATAGGTGGGGTGAATACGGCAGCGCGAACGGTGAGTTAGACACTCCGTCTGGTATCGCATTTGACAGTCACGACAATTTATACGTGGCCGATACATATAACAATCGCATCCAGAAATTTACCAGTAACGGGCGCTTCTTAATGAGTTTCAGCGGCCACGGCGAGGAGGTAATAAGCCTTCCTTGGGGGTTAGCTACAGACCGCCAGGACAACCTGTATGTAGCTGATTGGGGTAATGATTGTATTCGAAAGTTTTCATCTGATGGCATCGAATTGGCTTGCTTCGGAACCTCGGGTAAGAATGACGGCGAATTCTGCCGACCATCTTCCGTTTCGGTAGACCGTGACGGTGATATATATGTAGCCGATTGGGGAAACGAGAGGGTACAAGTTCTAAATTCAGAGGGAGAATTTGTCGAAAAACTTAGAGGCCAAGCGACTATATCTAGCTGGGCCCAAAACTTCCTAAACATAAATGTTGAGGAGGCTTCAGCCCGTGATAAGGCCGACTTGAATTTGCAGATAAAATATGTTGACGATACGCCTCACGAAGAATCCTCCCATATAGAAAGATATTTCTGGTCGCCCACTTCTGTCACTCTAGACAAAAATGGGCTCCTGTACGTTACGGAGGCCAATCGGCATCGAATTCAGGTTTACGCGAGAAGGGACCGATAAGGAGAGTCAGGTTGGTTTCAATTAAACGCGAACGCTCTTTAGTTGTCATCGAGTTAGAAGGAGGTAATGACGCATTAAATACGATTATTCCGTATAACGATGGTCTCTACTACGACCTCCGGCCCGGGATAGGTATCCCGCAGTCCGAAGTGTTAAAGCTCAACGGCGACTTAGGATTCAATCCGTCTATGCCCCAGATGAAACATCTCTGGGATGAAGGTGGACTGGCAATAATAAACGGCATCGGGTATCCACGGCCAGACAGATCTCATTTCAGGTCAAGAGATATCTGGTACACCGCCGAACCCGAAAAGATAGGATCCGTAGGTTGGCTCGGTGCAGCGATACGGGATCTTGATACCGCCGGAGAAAATGTCTTGACCGGCATAAACTTCGGACGTGGTCTCCCGAGAGCGTTGGTCTGTAAAGGAGTTCCGGTAGCGTCCGTAGGAAACTTAGACACATATGGTTTACTGCCAGACATAGCTGACGACACAGCCCGCTTTAATGCCTTAGAATCATTCAGCCTGATGTATGGGCCGGCGGCCGGAAAAGACGCAATCGCTGATGCCCTGAGCAGGGCTGGAGCCGATGCATTGGTAGGTGCCGACGCATTACGCACAGCCCCAGAACAGTACTCGTCGAGCATTGAATACGCCGACAATCCCATATCTAAAAATCTTAAGAGCGCCGCCCAAGTCATGTGCGCTAATCTCGGTACGAGGATCTTCTTTACCCGCTACGGAAGCTTCGATACTCACAGCAACGAACTTCAAACGCACACTAAACTATGGCGGGATGTCTCTACTGCTGTTGGAGATTTTGTAGACGACTTAAAAGAGCACGGATTATACGACGATACGATTATCTTCATATATTCGGAATTTGGTCGTAGGATCAAGGACAATGGAACCGGTTGCGACCACGGATCTGGAGGAGCGGCCCTGATTGCTGGGGGGCAAGTCAACGGCGGGTGCTACGGAGATATGCCCTCTCTAGTAGAGGCCGAACAATCGGAAGGCGACCTCAGTTTCAACAATGACTTCAGATGCAGTTACTCGACCATGCTTGAACGCTGGTTGGGGCTTGATCCAGACCCTATCGTCAATGGCCATTTCGAACAGTTCGATTTCATCAGTAAATAGCTCACCATTTAGTGGCTGAAAACAAGCCATTCAATAATTTCTTTGAAAGTCCAGTGGGTGCTGGTATCGGAGTATTAGCGTTCGTGGTCGGCTTAGTTCGGTACTTGATGTCCTCGGATAATTGAACCATCATCCGCCGCTCCACTACTTTCCTTAAGCTGCCTGGCGTTATCTACCAGCAACCGAAGTGTCTCATCAGGCAAATGCTCCAATGGCCGGTTGGAAACACCGTGGGGTATGTCTAGCTGCTACGGTCACCTGCCGAAGCCACGGTCTAGCAACATCTCGATGGCTCGGAGCTGGTCAGATGGCCGCGCCTGCTGGCCCTTCCTTGGCCTGGAGCCTTCCTGCACTGGTACGTTGGGCATGAAACCCCTGGCGATGAATACCAGAGCGTCAACAAGCTCCTTGCCCCCATCAGTGGTCGCCACTACATAACGAGCTAAGTCACGGGTTCCTCTGGGGCCTGCCTGACGGGTTGCCACTCTGCTCTGGCTTCCGGGGACTTAGGTTGTTAGCAGTGGTCATGGTGAAACCCGAAAACTCCAGATCAGCCTCATCCAGAATGAGGTGAGCAATACTATCAGAATTGTCCTCTATCAATCCCATTTCGCATGCGTCCGTACTCAGAACTAATCTCCGCCCCCAAAATAAGAATGAAGGCAGAAACATATGCCCAAGACATTAAAACCATCATTGAGGCCACCGAGCCATATATCAGTTCGTAGTTGGCAACATTAACCAAATACCACATGAAAATTCCCTTGCTAGCTTCGAAGAGAATGGCCGCAACCACTGCTCCTGTCCAGACATACCGCCAGTATGTTTTGCAATTCGGCACAAAGCGGTACAGCAGCAAAAACACAGCAAGGGTTATAGACCACGGCACCGACTTTAACATCAAATTTCCTAACCCGAAGTCGAGGAAAAACTCATGCCCAGGGAGCCCTAGGTCACAACTTCCAAGCCCTGGCCACCACTATTACCAGAGTTTCCACCAGGGTCGTGTCTTAGCGGAGGCCAATGCCGTCAGCGGGTTGTCAGACAGGTACAACCGGGACAGGTTGGTCAGTCCACCTATCTCGGGCGGCAATTCCGTCAACGGATTGTTGCCTAACTCTAGCAGTGTCAGGTTGGTCAGTTCACCTATGCCAGGCGGCAATTCCGTCAATTGGTTGTTGCCCAACTCCAGCCATCTCAGGTTGGTCAGCTCACCTATCTCGGATGGCAACGCCGTCAACTGGTTGTCGGACAGGTATAGAAAGGTCAGGTTGGTCAGTTCACCTATACCAGGCGGTAATTCCGTCAGCTGGTTGTCGGACAGGTATAGATAGGTCAGGTTGGTCAGTTCACCTATGCCAGGCGGCAATTCCGTCAGCTGGTTGTTGGACAGGTACAGCCCGGCCAGGTTGGTCAGGTTCCCTATCCCGGTCGGCAGCGCCGTCAGCTGGTTGTTCCTCAGGCCCAGATGAGTCAGGTTGGTCAGGTTCCCTATCCCGGTCGGCAGCGCCGTCAGCTGGTTGTCGGACAGGGACAGGTAGGTCAGGTTGGTCAGTCCACCTATCTCGGGCGGCAATTCCGTCAACGGGTTGTTGCCTAACTCTAGCCGTGTCAGGTTGGTCAGTTCACCTATCTCGGGTGGCAATTCCGTCAGCTGGTTGTTGAACAGCCACAGGTTTGTCAGGTTGGTCAGTTCACCTATCTCGGGTGGCAATTCCGTCAGCTGGTTGTTGGACAGGCACAGGTTTGTCAGGTTGGTCAG
>ERZ651768.2608-NODE-2608-length-12410-cov-68.624503_pt1 | contig 12410 bp, 10 predicted proteins | sample MGYA00514754_ERZ651768 | MGnify/ENA metagenome assembly ERZ651768 | reverse complement strand
TAGGTACCCCTTAGAACGTCCTTTCCGTTAACCTTAGCAAACAATCTTCAGTCTCAATTTATTAATTCAAGGCTTTGTCTTCTTCTTTTGATCTAAGATAATTAACTGTGGTAATAAGAATGATTCCCGTGAAATGACCGTATAGGTAGGCCATAAAAATATACTTGAATGCATCTGCCATTGCGGCCTCATGAAAAACACCCCAAAAAATAAGAACACCCCCTAAACAAGCACAAAGTTCACCAGCATCTTTTGAAAGATGATAGGCTCTTTCCAACTTATTGACCAGGTTTCCAGTTTTGAAATATGAACCACAAAAAGTGAATACCCAAATAAAAAATAAGGTTGGAATATCAATAAGAGCCACCAATTTTGGAAAGTTTTTAGGTTCTTCAATTGAAAGGCATTGTCTAGTTTGAAAATCATATTCATTGCAGATTCCTGATTGCATTTCCCAAACAAATTCTCCATTGTTAGCATCGAAAAAAAATGCCAAAAATATAAAAAATAACATTATTCCAAAGCGAAAACTTAAAGTTCTAAACATTATAACTCCATAGGTTGAGGTTTATAAAAGCCATATCGTACCATATCAAAAGATCACTTTATTAACTGACAAGCTCTTTCAACAGGTATTATTCTTAGTAATATTCTAGCTAAAAATATAGAAATTATATAGGTGGGGAATATTAATACTAAATGCTGCACCATTTGATATATACTGAGGTCTATAGAAAATTTGTATTATTTTACTTCGGGGTTATAAATGTTCATCCAGCCAGCTCTGGGCCTGAGATGCTTTTCCTGCTTCTGAAAGCACTTATTAGCATCTCAGCCCCATTCTCTCCTACAAGACTCACAAGTTGAGCATTAAGTTTTACAACAGTCTTCTCTTTGACTATTTCATGTCTATCAACTGGCCTGAAGCCTGCTCTATCTAGAAGGTCACGATCGGTAACATCAATAGATGTTTGACTCTTTGCCTGCAGGTCAACTAAAATAAAGTGATCTTTATTAACAAAATTCAATTAGTAAAAGTTCATCCTGTTAAGATGCTCATGACAAAAGAATCAATTGAACGTGCACTCACTGCATCATTGACCTTGATGCTCGGATTGGCAACGTTGGACCTTGCTTTATACATCTGGGCCGGAACTGCAGTTTTAACTGTTGTAGCTCATGCAATGTCACTGTGGCTTGTGCTGCGTCACCGTTTGATTTTTGACCTGGTCAAACTTCTTGAAACGGGTGCTCTTTTTTTTGATTTGTACCTGATCAACCGGTACGGATACGCCGTTGCCTCTCCGGTTGCAACTCTTTTTGCCATTATTCACATCTCGCTGAATAAAGAATATCATCTGAATAAATTAAAAAGTGATCTGGATAAGGTGCTTGCATCAAAACAACAAGATGTAGAAGATGACGAAAAGTGAAAAATAAAAACAAGGTACAAAAATAAACAGAATCAGCTTCACTGAAAAATTAATTTTGATGAAAATTTCTGAAACAACAACAATCGGTTTTTCTTCTGCAGGGCATACGCTTTGTCACTTACTCACCTTGCTTTTTCCAACGGTACTTCTTGCCCTGGAAGTGGAATTGGAGTTAAGCTTCAAGGAGTTGGCTACATTGGCGGTTCCGGGCGCCTTCCTTTTTGGAGCAGGTGCGTTACCGGCAGGTTGGCTTGGTGATAGATGGAGCAAAACCACCCTGCTGGAAATATATTTTTACGGCACCGGAGCTATGACAATTCTAACCGGATTTGCCCAAACACCTTTGATGCTTGCCGTGGGTCTGGCCGGTATCGGAATATTTGCATCAATCTATCATCCTGTAGGTATGTCCTGGCTGGTTTCCAGAACATCCAAAACCGGAACTGCTCTGGGATTTAATGGACTGTTTGGCAGTATTGGTTTTTTTTTGGCTCCTCTGGTTGCAGGAACATTGACCGGGTTATGGAGTTGGCGGGCAGCGTTTTTCGTACCCGGGATTGTCTGTTTGGTTGTGGGGTTTCTCTTCAGCATTTCGTTGAGGACTATCCTGAAAGATGAAGAAACGCCTATGCAGAAAATAGTATCCGGATCCAACTCACCAAATAGCATCTGGATGACTTTTGGTTTAATGGCAGTAGCCTTGTTTTTCTCCGGTATGTTTCATCAGATTATACAGTTTTCACTTCCCAAAGATTTTGATCTCAGGGTTCTCTTTACATCAGGTTCCTTGTTGGGTACAGGATCGATGGTGGCTCTGGTTTATGCAGCCGGAGCAGTTGGTCAACTGCTGTGCGGACGCATGGCGGATCGTTTCTCAGAGCGTCAACTTTATTTAACTTTGTTTTTAATCACAGTTCCGCTTGTTGCTCTGGCCAGTCAGCTCACCGAAATACCGCTGGTTTTGATCATGATGCTCGTTGTCTTTTTGAGCGCCGGAGCACTACCTGTGGAAAATACTTTGCTTGTCCGCTATGTTCCAAGTCACAGGCATGGTCTGTTTTTCGGTATGAAATTTTTGCTGGGTTTTGGATTTGCTGCCTCAGGAATTTATTTGTCCGGATGGATTTTTGATCTCACCGGAAGTTTCCTCTGGCTTTACGGACTACTGGTTTTACTGGCAAGCAGTGTAGCAGCCATTGCTTTTTTTCTTCCCGGACAACGTGTCCTCCAACCAGCCTGAGCTGCATCTCCAACAATTTTCAAAAATTTTGAATCTCTTATCAAACGGCAAAAAACTGGAATCAATCTGGTATGGTCCACCTCCGGAAGAAGCCCCGACGCTGTTATTTCTTCATGAAGGGCTAGGCTGTGTTTCAATGTGGCGGAACTTTCCTGAAAAACTGGCCCAACAAACCGGATGCGGTGCCATGGTATACAGCAGGCTTGGTTACGGTAATTCGGATGCGTGTGAACTTCCTCGTTCCTTAAATTTTATGCATCCGGAGGGATTGGAAGTACTTCCGGAAATTATAGTGCAATGTAAAATCAACAAATGCATTTTAGTGGGTCACTCAGATGGAGCTTCGATTGCTTTAATTTATGCAGGAGAAAACTCTACCGAATCTTTACTTGGAATAGTTACAGAGGCACCACACGTTTTTTGTGAACAGCTCACGATTCGTTCCATTAATAAAGTGGGTGAGCTGTTTCGCTCCGGGAATCTCCGGGAACTTCTCAAAAAACATCATGGAAGTAATATTGACTGTGCTTTCAAAGGCTGGTTGGAAGTCTGGCTTCATCCCGATTTTGCAGAATGGAACATCGAATCGTGTTTACCGAAAATTATGGTTCCGCAATTAGTCATCCAGGGTAACGACGACGAATACGGAACCTCTGCCCAGGTCGAGGCGATTGTCCGTCAATCCGGAAGTATAGTAGAAACACGCTTTCTGGACAACTGTGGTCATTCTCCGCATCGGGATCAGGAAACACAAACTTTGGAATTCATGACCCAATTCGTCCGGAACTTGCTTGATAGATAGATAACACCGGAAACTTGTTTGCCAATTCACTTGCGTTTTTTCAGCTCAGGCTTTAGCTTTAGCAGATAAATATTAGTTCCGGACTGCTCAAATAGATAATAATTATCCAGCACATTCAATTAATTCAGCTTATTTCCAAACTATGCCTACCGTACTTCTGCTAAATGGTCCAAACCTTAATTTACTGGGAACTCGTGAACCGGAAATATACGGTTCAATGAATTTAAGTGAAATTGAAGAACAAGTTTCAGCCGTACTTCATGAACACAAAATCGAATGTGAAACCTTCCAGTCAAATTCAGAAGGAGAACTTATTGACTGGCTTCATCAGCACAAGAATGCAGATTTTTTGCTTTTGAATCCGGGAGCACTGACCCACACCAGTATTGGGCTGCGGGATGCCGTGCAGGGTATAGAAATACCATTTCTGGAAATCCACCTTTCCAACGTTCATCAGCGGGAGGAATTTCGGCATCACTCTTTTTTTTCAGACATCGCAGTTGGGTCATTGGTTGGGCTTGGAGTTAAAGGATATTTGCTGGCGGCCCAATTTGCCGTAGATTTTATTGAGCAGAAAGGAACATCTGCAGGCAACAGATGATCCTATTATTCACCATCCGGCCTTCCCGATTTTACTGCCTGTTATGAGAATTTCCTCAACCACCATATTTTTATCATTCAACGTTTTTCTTGCCGGAGTTGCCTCGTACATGGGAGGCTCACTTCTGAGTACGTGGCTACAGAAGGAGGTCTTGTCGATATCCGTTTCACCTCCAGAATCTTACCAGATTCAAACGGAGAAGCTACCCATAGATTCGGGTAAATCCATAAAATCTTTTGAAGTAATTTTGGAGCGCAATATTTTTAATGCCCAAAAAACGGAAATAGAATTACCACCCCTGCTTCCGGAACCAGAAATAATAGCTCCGGAAACTACAGATGAAGAAGCAGTCGAACATACCCGATTGGCTATAGCACTTGCAGGAACAATGATCTATGGGGCTAAAAGCTCCTTTGCATTCATTAGCAAGAAAGACAGTCTGCACAAATATGTCATATATGGAATTGGTGAATGTTTTGATGCAAAGACAATTCTGCGTGAAAAAGAATGTGGTTCTGAGAGTGTAAAACTACTTGATATCAAGGATCGCTGGGTTTTGATTCTTTACAAGGAGACAAAACAGGCCCTTTGGATGGTAAGTCCAGTTGATGTAGAAGAAGAAGTGTCTGCAACAGTTCAACCAAAGAATGTTCAACCTAAAACTAAAGCGACGCAAAAAACTACTGCCCTTGTGGTTCCACCAAAAGAAAAAGCTGTTACTAAAAATTCTGCTTTACCGTCAATTCCGGCTGAAGGTGAAAATACTTTTCATTTTCAGCGGGTCTGGGTAGATGAACAACTCGAAAATTTTGGGCAGCTGCTGAATGACGCCAGAATTGTTCCTACAATGAAAGATGAAAAACCTTATTTCATGTTTCAGTACATCAAAGAAAACAGTATTTACGAAAAATTGGGATTGAAACCAAACGATATCATTTTAGAAATTAACGGCTTTCTGGTGGACACAGTAGGCAAGGCGCTCAGGTTACTGGAAGTGCTTCAATCTGAAAGGGAAATCTCACTAAAGGTTGAACGGGAAGGGGAACCTGTGCAATTTCATTACTATGTTGATTGAACATCAGGGCTGAAAATAGCACACTATAAAGCGCATTTTGCAGAATGCAGTTAAAATGGCACAAAACCAGTTTGATCGAATTGACTTTTTTACTGGCTGCGCTGATTTGGATTTCCTTCCGTTACCAGGACACACTTAATTTGCTTCACCCGGAATGGATTATTCTGGGTCTTGGCCTTGGTTTTTTATGGTGTCTGCGTCATAAATTATATCTTCCACTCTTTTTGCTTCTTTTGATCGCAGGTACCTTGCTGCACCAATGGTTTGTTGTACTTCCAAACAGCCTGAAATGGCTGCAGGAAGAGATTTCTGCAGAAGAGGCAATTATGCTGAATGGAAAGATTCAGGAGCGCATAGTTGAAAATGACACCATCCGTCTGCAACTGAATTCAGTTGATGTCATCAAAGGTGAACAAAAACAATGGTTACCGGAAGCAATCTTGAGCTTTCCGAAAACCAGCCGCAGAATTTCAAGTTTTTATCGTGGACGTAAGCTGCAGGTAATTGGCAGGTTGGATCATGTCAGCATAAAAAAAAATCGTCTTAATTTAGCTTTTTCAGAATTTCGGTATCGTAACGCAATTTCTCCGCAAAACAAGCTCTCCCGTAAACGAAACAGTTGGGTCCGGCGATTGACGGATCGGGCGGAGTTTCATCTTTCCAAGCAGGCGCTTGCGCTTTATTTACCGCTGACTTTAGCCAAGCGTTCATACGATTCACGTTCCACCGCAAAGATTTTTCAGGAAACCGGAATGGCACACCTCCTGGCTATCAGCGGACTGCATATCGGCTTAATCTACGGAATTATACTAGGACTTGTTCGCTGGCTCGGTCGCCTGTCAAACCGATTTTTGGAACATCCCCGTTTTTATGGTATAACCCACCTGATTTCTCTGACAGGTATTTGGCTCTATCTGTTGTTAATTGGCATGCCCACTCCGGCATTCCGTGCGGTTTGTATGCTGAGCTTACTGGTTGCCGGTCGATTACTCGGTCAAGTTCATCACCCTTTGTATGCCCTTTTTGCCACAGCATTCTTTTTTATTTTCCTTAATACAGCAGTTATTTACGAAGTCTCATTTCAGCTCTCATTCATTGCCGTTTTGTTTATATTATGGTTCCTGCCTCTTTATCCACATTCTCACGAAAATGATGTATTCTGGAAACGAATATTTAAATACGGAATGATCAGCATCGCCATTACCACTGCAGTCATGCTCGGCACCTGGCCTGTGGTGGCCAGTATTTTTGGACGTATTTCACTGGAAACATTCTGGCTAAATCTGATCATGGTGCTGCTTCTTGGTCTATTTGTTTTGCCTTGCTGCCTGCTGACTCTGGTGGTGAGCGCATTGTCTTTGGGTAATCCTCCATTCGGAATTTTGGAAAACGGTGTTTTTAAGCTGACAGAGCTTGTTGTAGAGGGTTGGTTTGCAGTCCTGCAAAACCTGCATCGCTGGGGTGACTGGGCATCGTTTTCGCTTACTTTAGACTGGGGACCACCTCAATTTTTTCTGTATTATGCAATCATCTTGGGGCTTGGAAAATTGCTGACAGACCGATTCCGGAAAATTAGCTAATAACTATGTAAATCATTGTAACGCAAGTAACTTGTGCGAAATAATTTCCAGGCTATGAATCTAAATTAAATAGAAAAGTTTCTGTATGAATGAGTTACCAAAAACTATGAAAGGGGTCTGGCTAACTGGCCATGGTGAGCTAGACAAGTTGGATGTACGCAGTGATATTCCGGTGCCTAAACCAACAGCTAATGATGTTCTCATTCGAGTTGGGGCTGCCGCAGTAAACAACACAGATATCAATACACGAACTGCATGGTATTCAAAAGGCGATGTGACGAGTAAGGATGCAAGTTGGGCTGGCAAAGCCATTGAATTTCCCTGTGTTCAGGGTATTGATGTATGCGGACATATTGTGGCGGTTGGCGAAAATGTCAGTAAAAATAGAATTGGTGAGAGAGTCCTGGTTGAGCCTTGCTTAAGAGAAGTAAAAGGTAAGGCTTTGTCTAAGCCCTGTTTTTTGGGATCTGAGTGCGATGGGGGGTTCGCTGAATTTGTTGCAGTCGCTTCACGGCATGCTTATCAAGTAAAGAGTACATTGAGCGATGTTGAGCTTGCCTCATTCCCTTGCTCCTATTCCACTGCGGAAAATATGCTAACTAAATCCAAAGTCTTATCAGGCGATTTGGTGCTGGTAACGGGAGCATCGGGTGGAGTCGGCTCTGCGGCAGTTCAACTAATAAAGGCCAGAGGTGCGGATGTTATTGCTGTTACCAGCGACTCAAAATCGCAAGACCTGATTACGCTTGGCGCCACAAAGACGCTTAATCGTGATCAGAGCGTGGTTGAGGCATTAGGTTCAAACAGTGTCGATGTAGTAATTGATCTTGTTGGTGGAAAAAGCTGGCCAGCGCTTCTTGAAATTCTAAGGCCTGGAGGGCGTTACGCAGTTTCTGGTGCAATTGCTGGTGCTTTTGTCGAGCTTGATCTTAGAACGCTTTACTTGAAGGACTTAAGTTTTTTTGGTTGCACAGTTTTAGAGTCAAATGTTTTTACTAATCTCATAGACCATATTGAAAGTGGGAATATTAAGCCGATTGTGGCTCATACTTTTCCTTTGGAAGATATTGTTAAAGCTCAAGAGTTGTTTTTGCTGAAAAAACATATTGGAAAAATCGTATTAACTATTAATACTTAGTGACAGTGGAAAATTCATGAAGCAATGTTTGTAACCGCATAACAATCTCATACACCCTGACAGCAAAAAGCTCATTTCGTTTCTTGCTTTGTGTTTTGCTGCTGGTGAGCTTGGTAATTGAACATGTAAATGTGCATGTTCAGGATTTATTTGTAATATTCATTGCAAATTATTAGACTTATGTATATAGTGCATTTTCATCTTAACCCACAAATTTAGTATCAAAAAAGGAGACTGCCATGCCAATGAAATATTACGAGCAAATCAAGAATCAGGAAATTCCGCCGATGGACACCGGGGACGTTCCGGCATTCCTGGTTGATATTGTTATTTCGGAAGATACCGAAAAACCGATCACCAGCGGCTTGTTTCGTTTGGAAAAAGGGGAATCGCTGACCTATACTTACACCTACCATGAGATGAAATTGATAGTTGATGGAACGTTGATTATTGAAGATGAAACTGGTCAAAAAAAGACAGGCAAGGTCGGCGATCTGTTTTACTTCAACAAAGGCACAACCGTCACATTTACTACTCCAGATTATGGCATTGGTTTCTTTGTTGGGCAACGCGGGGAAGGTGAGGCATAACGAAAGCAACATGGGACGCATGTGGTTGGCCACACTCAACTTTCACTAAGTTTGCCAGGAATCAAGCAGTTTCCTGGCAGCGGTGGTGGGCAGCATTTTTCCGGATTCCACGGCTTGTTCCAGTTCCGGAATTTGTTTTTGAATTTCTGGATGATTGCAGAAATTTGTCAACAAACCTTCTTCCACAAGTGACCACATCCATTTTCCTGTTTGAGTCTGACGCTGCTCTTCCCACTCTCCGGAACTCTGGAGTGCATTCCGGAAACTTTTAACAGCTTCCCAAATTTTGTCCATTCCCTGTTTTTCCAAGGCACTGCAGCGCAAAATCTGCGGAGTCCAGGTAGTTTTTGTAGATGGCAGCAAATGCAGCGCTTTACGGTATTCCGCCTGAGCTGTTTTAGCCAGAGATTCCTGTTTTCCATCAGACTTGTTGACCACTACCAAATCAGCCAGTTCCAGCACTCCCTTTTTAATACCCTGCAATTCGTCTCCGGCATTGGGCAGCATCAGGAGCAAAAACAAATCCACCATCGAGGCCACCATAGTTTCAGATTGTCCGACGCCGACGGTTTCCACAATAACAACATCGTAACCTGCCGCTTCGCAAACCAACATCGTTTCGCGGGTTTTTCTGGCAACTCCTCCCATAATTCCGGAAGAAGGTGAAGGCCGAATAAACGCATCCGGATGTTGTGCAAGTTCATTCATGCGTGTTTTGTCACCCATGATGCTTCCGCCGGTAAGCTGGCTGCTCGGATCGACAGCAAGCACGGCAACACGATGTCCCTGCTCAATTAAAAACAGTCCAAATGCTTCAATGAAAGTGCTTTTTCCGACACCCGGAACTCCGGTGATTCCGATGCGCAAAGCCTGTCCTGCATGAGGCAAAAGCGATTCGAGCAATTCCTGTCCCTGTTCAAACGATTCCGGACGAGTGCTTTCCAGCAAAGTAATGGCTTTAGCGATGGCGCGGCGGTTGCCTTGAAGAATCTGCTCCTGTGCGGAAACGCTGTTTCGAACCATTATTTTTTTCGGATTTAAATGATTTCAGAATTTTTTACTGATGGCCGCCAGCACTTCACGCGCGGCTCCGGGGATTGGGGTTCCGGGTCCAAAAATACAGGCAACTCCGAGGTCCTTCAAAAAAGCATAATCATGTGGCGGAATCACGCCTCCCGCAACAACGACAATGTCTTCTGAATTTTCTTTTTCTAAAACCTTCATCAGCAGTTCAATCAGAGTTTTGTGACCGGCGGCCTGAGAAGAAATACCAATCACGTGCACATCGTTTTCAATGGCCTGTTTGACCACCTCTTCCGGAGTTTGAAAAAGTGGAGCAATATCCACATCAAAACCTAAATCAGCAAAAGCGGTTGCAATTACTTTTGCCCCCCTGTCGTGACCGTCCTGTCCCATTTTAGCCACCATTATTCTGGGACGCCGCCCTGCTTTTTTGGCAAAGGAATTGATTTCTTCACGGACAGAAGATATTTCTTTTTGATCTGAAAATGCCTTAGCATATACTCCGGAAATTGATTGGATGGGTGCGTTGTAGCGTCCCCAGACTTTTTCCATGGCAGATGAAACTTCCCCGACAGTCGCACGGACACGCATTGCTTCAATTGAAAGCGCCAGTAAATTCTCTTTTCCAGTATCCGCGGCATTACTGATTGCGTTTAAAGCGGATTCAACTTTTTGCGTATCTCGGTTTTTCCGAATTGTATTTAGTCGCCGAATTTGTGCTTTGCGGACTGCGTTGTTGTCAATTTCGCGGACTTCCACCGGTTCCGGATTTTCTGCCTGATATTTGTTGGAACCTACAATCACTTCTTCACCCTGGTCAATCAAAGCTTGCCTGCGTGCTGCTGCTGCTTCGATTCGCTGCTTGGGCATTCCGGATTCAACCGCTTTTGTCATTCCGCCAAGTTTTTCAATTTCATCGATTAGTTTTGTTGTTTCACGAATCATTGAATCAGTCAGCGATTCCATAAAATAGGATCCCCCAAAAGGGTCAACAACGTGCGGAATTCCCGCTTCTTCCTGTAAAATTAGTTGAGTGTTACGGGCAACCCGTGCAGATGTTTCAGTAGGAAGACCAAGTGCTTCGTCAAAGGCGTTTGTGTGTAGTGACTGCGTTCCACCAAGTGTTGCAGCAAGTGCTTCGATTGTTGTACGGACGATATTGTTAAGCGGATCCTGCTCCGTTAGGCTCCATCCTGATGTTTGACAATGCGTACGTAGCATTGATGACTGAGCTTGTTTTGGTTTAAACTGTTGAATCAGGTTGGCCCATAGAAATCTTGCTGCCCGTAATTTGGCAATTTCCATAAAAAAGTTCATGCCGATGCCAAAAAAGAATGAGAGTCGAGGTGCAAAACTGTCGATCGTCATTCCGCGATTAAGAGCTGTGCGTACGTATTCCAAACCGTTTCCAAGTGTGAACGCCAATTCATGCACTGCGGTTGCTCCTGCCTCCTGGATATGGTAACCGCTGATGCTGACCGAATTATAGAGCGGCATGTGTTCGCTAGTGTGTTCAATGATGTCACCTACAATACGCATTGATGCAGCGGGCGGATAAATGTATGTGTTGCGTACCATGAATTCTTTGAGGATGTCGTTCTGGATGGTTCCGCTGAGATTTTCCTGTTTCACACCTTGCTCTTCTGCCGCAACTACGTATGCCGCCAAAATTGGTAAAACGGCGCCATTCATGGTCATTGAGACAGACATTTGATCAAGTGGAATTTGATCAAATAAAATTTTCATATCTTCAACTGAATCTATAGCCACCCCTGCTTTTCCTACATCTCCAACTACTCTCTCATGATCAGAATCATATCCGCGATGGGTAGCCAAGTCAAAAGCGACGCTTAATCCTTTTTGTCCGTTCGCCAAATTTTTTCGGTAAAAAGCATTTGACTCTTCTGCAGTCGAAAAGCCGGCATATTGCCGGATTGTCCATGGACGTCCGGCATACATTGTGGAGCGTGGTCCACGTGTGAACGGAGAAAAGCCTGAAAGCGTTTCTATGTAACCCAGCTTTTCAAGATCCTCAGAAGTATAAAGTGGTTTGATTTCAATTCCTTCTGCAGTTTTCCAATGAATTGAAGAAGACGCTTTACCGTTCAATTCACCGGTAGCTTGCTTTTCCCAGTCTTTTAGCATAGGGGAGGACGGAGTTTTTGACTTTGACATAGATTTTTTAGCTAATAAAACTGGACAATAAAAAATTGACTACTAAAAGCAACCAATAGTTCTCATCAATTCATTTGTTGAATTATCTGCATCGGTAATGGCCTCTGTATTTGTATTGTTATCAGGAAGCGCTAATTTTAAAATGTTAGCAGCCAGGTCAGTGAGATAATTCGTTAAAGAATCAAATGAAGGACATACAGCATCATAAAAAGGAGGAGGTAACTTCGAATCATTATCACCACCTGCCGTATTTAGTACCCATGTTGTTAGGTTATCAGCAGCACCAGTTTTATTATCCGCAGCATTATATGCATTTAAAACGCGGGCACATTGCATTCCATTTCTCTCTTTTTCCCAGAGATGACCGTCCATTGCTCTGAGATTGGCTTGCGCATCTGAATCAGATATGTCAACCTGTGCACATGTAAGATTATCTACATGGGAACAGCCAGTGCAAAACGCCGGAAATGGATCCGGGGATGTGGTTGCATTGTCATAAATTTCGAGCTGATTTAACTGCATCGCAAATGATATTGCAAAAGTGTTAAGCAATATTTCATCTGTAGTAAGAGGTGAACTGCTATTATCTCCCAGAGAAGGTTGCAATAGGGCGGAAGCGCTATCAAGGTTAGTTCTTGAGTTCGAAATGGCTGTTGCCCGTGTATCATTATCAGCTATGTTAGCCACGCTCAGCTGGATAATATTTAAAATAGAAGCTCCGGTAACATCGTCAGTACCCAAACTAACCCCTGA
>ERZ651768.2606-NODE-2606-length-12412-cov-4.045561_pt1 | contig 12412 bp, 11 predicted proteins | sample MGYA00514754_ERZ651768 | MGnify/ENA metagenome assembly ERZ651768 | reverse complement strand
TAGAGAATAGCTTCTTGGAGGAATATAGCGGGGTGACGGTGTAGGTAACTTCTGTCCGTAGGCGGTTGACCCCACTCTGGGTGAATTCAGGGGCATACCCCAGCTGTTCGGTCACCGTGTGTTCAGATAGCCACCCCTTGCCGTTATAGGTGCTATAGGTTCTCGCCTTCCAATACAACTCGGTCGGCGAATCCACCCAAAGGACCTGAGTGGTGGTGGGATAGATGCTCCCCTGGAACGCCATTACGTTGTCCCAGATTCGGAAGCCCATGGGCCGGCGGGCCGGTAGTCCGGCAAACAGCCGGTTAAAATCGTCTTCCATCGTCTGCAACGGGTTGCGCATGGACTCGTAGGCGTCATTGGCTGTTCCCCATTTGGGCGCCATGGGCAAGAGGAACGCCACTACGATGACCAAGATCGTCAACGCCAAGCTGTCGGTCAGAGACAATCCGGTTAAGTGGTCGTCCACCTTCACTGAGCGGCGTTCCCATTCATGTTTACGCCTGACCGCCTGTACCCTGGAGATTAACAGCAGGGCAGTGAATAGGAAAAACCCCAGGTGGAAGGCAGTGTTGGGCGGCAAGAAAGTCAGATTGGACAGCAGCCCGATCCCGCCGAGTACGAAGACACCCCAGAAGTTGCCGTAGCGCAAGAACAGCCAGGCACCCAAAAAACCGGTCAACCAGGTGGCAGTCATCAACCCGAAGGAGAAGGGAAGACTGTCGATGCTGATGGAACCGGTGCGCGCCGCATCCAGCCATAGGTCTAGCCGTTCTATCACCTCTCCGGTGCCGTTTATGGTGACGTCGTTGATGGTGAAGTTCGATAATTGCCACAGGATGATTGCCAGACCCACTACAAGTCCCACCGGCAGAAGGGCTATGGACCAGATCGGTATTCGGTAAAGGACCAGCCCGGTCAGCATCGCCATGAACAGCACCAGGACCAGGTTCGGTGAAGGGACCCAATCAGCCCGTTCCACCGACATCACCACCACAACTAGGTTCAGCGCCAACAGCGCCGCTGCCACCCAACCCTCGTTGGGACGCATCGTGCGCTCCAGCCAGGCGATACTGTCGCCGATAAAATCAGTGTCTAACCCTTGCCGCGCCGGTGCTTCGGTCCCAATCATCCCTACCGGTTCAGACGTCATTCAGCGCCTCCAGCCACGCCGGAGATCCAACTCCGAGGTATCTCACGCACGGGGGCCAGGAGGGCATCGTTCAGATTGTCACCTTGGCGAACCATATAGACCGGAATCAAGTTGGCGCTCAACGCTTCTAGCGGGACACTCATGTTGGTGGGCGAGCCGAAACTAGACCGGTCAACCAGCACCACTGAGACCTCTACCCCCTGGCGGCGCAGGTGGGTCAGAGAGGCTATCCATTGGGGCTCAACGGACGCGGTGACCAGGGTTAGGGCGTTGAATTGGTTCAGGTGCGAACGAAGACCGTAGATGAACTCTTGAAGGGTGATTTGGCCATAGGCCCTCACCTCGGAGAGGGTCTCCATGAGCCGCCCGCGTTGCTCTGGGCTGCTGTCGGGCCGGAATATGTGTTCCCGGTCGCCGTTTACGGCCAACCCCACCGGCATCGATTGGTCCATGAGCCGGCCGACGATCGACGCTGCCACGGTTACTGCCAGTTCTTCGGTGTTGTTAACGTCGTCCTGCTCTATCCCATAGTGGGACAGGTGGTGCATGTCCAGCAGGACCCAAGCTTCCGCTGACAGTCCCATATCGAATTCTTTTACCATCAACTCGTTCATGCGGGCGGTGTACGGCCAATGGATGCGCCGCATGCTGTCACCTTCCACGTAAGACCGGATTGACGAGACGTCGGTGGTTATCTGTTCCCAATGCTTGGTCGCACGGCTGTCGCTGGGCAGCCCGGCGAACCGGGCGTCCAGATCGGGCAATGCTTCCACGGCGGGAAATACGATGTACGGATGGGGGTCAATGAAATCGCGGCGCAGGCGGAAGAGACCAAACGGGTCCTGGCTAACCAGCTTGACGATCCCTGAGTGGTACATCCCCCGCTTGGCCAGATACGTGCTTATACGCCAACTCCGAACCTGCTCCCGGACCAAAGCTAGGCCCCGGCCGCTGGAGTCGGCTGACGGGCCGGTCGCCTCGGCGACCTCCAGCCATGACTTGGGCATCCTGGTGTGGTTGACGATGGACACCTGTCCCGCGAGGTAACCGCCCACCTGCCCCCGGTTGGCGTCTCTGGTAACCCTCAGGTCAATGCCGCGGAGGTTGAGCCAGGCCCAGACGAACCCAATGCCCGATACCAGTAGCAGAACGTAGAGAAATCTGAAGAAGAAATCAAAGCCGGTGCCAAGGGCGTAGAAGCCCACCACCAGAAGCAACACTACCATGCCGATAAACCGCTTATTCATGGCCTGCCTCGGAGCGTGGGGAATGGGTCATGGCGCTTCTTAAGGCCATGGCGTCTTTGCCGGATGCGACTTGCTGACGAGAATAATCTGTGCCATCGAAACAGACAGAACAGGCCGGCTATCGAGTTGCGCCTGGCACTGCAACCGACTCCAGAAGACCGTCTATCACCTGGGCGGTTTGCAGCCCTCGCATCCGGGCAGACGGGGAGAGGATCAACCGGTGAGCGAGCACGGCGTGGGCAAGTTCCTTAACGTCGTCCGGAATCACGTAGTCCCGGTCCCGCATGATCGCCAGCCCGCGTGCGGCACGGAACATACCCAGAGAAGCCCGGGGCGATGCGCCTAAGGAAACGTCCTCATGATTCCGGGTGGCATCAATCAGGGTGACGATGTACTCGCGTACCGCTGAGTCCACGTAAACGTTCTTGGCGGCGTCCTGCAAGCCCGTCACATCGCCTGGGGAGACGACGGCCTGCAACTCGTCTATGGGATGGGTCTGCTCCTGTTGCTCGATGACGGAGAGCTCTTCACTGAAGGTGGGATAGCCCAGGCTGATGCGCATCAAGAATCGGTCAAGTTGCGCCTCTGGTAGGGGGAACGTACCTTCATGCTCAATGGGGTTCTGGGTCGCCATCACAACGAAAGGCCGTTCCAGAGGACGTGTCACCCCGTCCACCGTGACCTGCAACTCCTCCATGGCTTCGAGCAGGGCAGACTGCGTTTTGGGAGTGGCCCGGTTGATCTCGTCCACCAGCACCACCTGGGCCATGACCGGACCCGGACGGAACTGGAATTCTCCGGTGCTCTGGTTGTAGATCGAAACCCCCACGATATCGCTGGGCAAGAGGTCCGGGGTGAACTGGATGCGCTTGAAGGAGCAGCCGATGGAGGCTGAGATGCTCTTGGCTAGCATGGTCTTGCCCACGCCTGGCACATCCTCGATCAGGATATGGCCTTGGGCGATGACGGCGGCCAAGGCACGTTCAATAACAGCATTCTTGCCGACGATAACCGTGCAAACGTTCTCAACGATTTCTTGGGCTATGCCCGTGGCCGACTGAGTCTCTTTCAACTGCTTCTCCGATTGCTGGCTGCAGACTGGAACAAGACTGGATCCATAGCTGACAGCCAGATTCTATTACAGCATTTAGCGGCAGGCTCCGCAAGTCATTTTGGGACACTCGTTTGGGTCTCCAAATTGGACGCTCTATAGCCTGGCTGCGACGCCGATGTAAGGTAATCTATGTACGGACGGGCATCGGCAACGGTTAAAACAGATCCGTAAATTAAATCCAAAATCGTTCACGGGCCGTAAAAATCATTGACTCACAGATCAGACCGGTCCCAGTATCTGTTCCCGCCGGACGGCGCGACCCACGGGACCGGGGCCGTTGGATAGATATGCTAAGAACATCGTTAAACCAAGACACTTTCGGTTCTAGAACCAAGCTGCCGGTCTTAATTGCGGCACTCCTGGGACTGGTCTTTTTGGTGGCTGCTTGCGGAGGCTCCGATTCGGTTGAAACCACTGGCCAGCCGACCAGTTCCGCAACCACCGCCCCCACCCAAGAACCAGCCGCAGCGCCCACTGCCGGGGTAGCAACCAAGTCCGCCACCGTCAAAGCCAACCGAAAAGTCGGCGGCGAGGTTGGCGACCTGGTCCCCGAATTCGGCGGCATCGACGCCTGGATAAACGGCGACCCCTTAATCATGGAAGAGCTCCGCGGGCAAGTGGTGTTGATCGATTTCTGGACCTATACCTGCATCAACTGCATCCGCACCTTCCCGTTCCTGAAACAATGGCACTCCAGGTACGCAGATGATGGGTTAGTGATTGTGGGAGTCCATGCCCCAGAATTTGAGTTCGAGAAAGTGTATGAGAACGTGGTCGACGCCACCAAGGAACACGCCTTGGGTTGGACGATGGCCCAAGACAATGATTTTGTGACCTGGCGCCGGTATAGCAACCGGTTCTGGCCGGCCAAGTACCTCATAGACAAAGACGGAGTGGTCCGTTACACCCATTTCGGCGAAGGCGGTTACGCTGAGACCGAAGACGTGATCCGCGAGCTTTTAGCTGAAGCGGATCCATCGTTTTTGTCCAGTAACTTGCCCCTCCCCGAAGACCAGACCATCGACCCCGGGTTTTTGACCGCCAGGGACGCAGAGGTCACCAGAGAGCTTTACGGCGGCTACGATCGCGGAGAGAGCGACCTGCTCTACGGCCAAGGTGGCTACGTGCAACAAACGCAGTACTTTCAGAACAAAGACCAAGTTTCGGACTTCATGATCTCCCAAAACCAACTGCCTCACAAGATCAATTTCCAAGGGCCCTGGCATGTCGGCCCTGAGAGTTCGACCCATGGCAGGATGACAGAGTCGTTCGAGGACTATCTGTCTCTGGTCTATTCGGCGACCTCGGTGAATGCAGTCCTGACCTCTGACTCCGGTGAGCCCTACAAGGTACGAATCACGGTTGACGAAGAATACCTCACCGATGTGAACAAGGGCAGCGATATCGTCATCGGAGACGACGGAGAAAGCTACCTCCGGGTTACGACTCCCAGCCTCTATAATGTGATTAACAATGATTCCTATGTGCGTCGGGAAACTCTCAAGATGTCGTCTAATTCACCGGACTTTGGGCTCTTCGCGTTCACGTTCGGCGTCTATGACACGGGCCCCTAGTAGATTGAACCCTTGGTAATTAGAACTGATCGGTCGCCGGCCAAGCTGGCTTTAGCTACAGCGGCCTTGCTTATGGTCTCCATTGCCTGCACGAGTTTTCAGGCGCCGGAGGTCAAAGGGATCAAAGCCTGGATCAACAGTGAACCCCTGACCATAGAAGAGCTCCGTGGCAAGGTGGTGTTGGTCGATTTCTGGACCTATTCTTGCGTCAATTGCATCCGGACGTTTCCCTACCTCAGGGAATGGAATGCTAAATACGCCGACGACGGACTGGTGATCATCGGTGTTCACTCGCCCGAATTCGAGTTCGAGAAAGACTATTCCAACGTCCTACGGGCCACACAGGACAACGGCATCACTTGGCCGGTGGCCCAGGACAACGACTTCGAGACCTGGCAAAATTACTCAAACCGGTTCTGGCCGGCCAAATATCTGATCGACAAAGAGGGCGTGATCCGCTATACCCACTTCGGAGAAGGGGCGTACGACGAAACGGAGAAACAGATCAGAGACCTGCTTATCGACGCCGGGACGGACCTATCGGATTCCTCCGTCGAATCACCCAGCGGCCAGGTGGTGGACCAGAGCTTCATCCAACTCCCCAGAACGTCTGTTACCCGCGAGTTGTATGCGGGGTTCGTGTTGGCGGAGTTGGGGGAATACGTCCGGCAAAAGGATTTCTTCAAGAACACCGGCTCAGTGGTGGATCTTCAGTCTCCGGAGGACCATAAATCCGGGGTGATCTATTTTGACGGCTCGTGGGTTGTGTGGCCGGAGCATACACGACACGGCCGGGACACAACTGGGTACGAAGATGTTCTTTCACTGGTCTACTCGGCCCGAAGCCTGAATGTCGTTTTGAGCTCAGATTCCAGTGATCCTTACACTGTTCGCGTCATGCTGAACGGGGAATTTTTGACCGAAGAAAACAAAGGTGAGGACGTAACGATCTCCCCCACCGGCGAAAGTTTATTGCAGGTGGACGAGCCCAGGATGTACAACGTGATAGAGGCGCCTGGCTTTGCCAAGGACAACCGGCTCACGATGAGCTCCAATTCAGATGATTTCAGTATCTTCGCATTTACATTCGGTGTGTACGAGACAGGACCATGATTAGAACCTCAACACTCGCATCTAGTTTCGCGTTGTCAATAAACCGGCGGCTGTTGCCGGCCTTGGCGGCAGTCGCTGTTGCCTTGGCCGTGGCGTGCGGATCGTCGGCGGCGCCAACGGTGGCCCCTCAGCCGACCACGGCCCCCGCTGACCCCAGCGCCATAACCCCCATCCTTGCCACCACGGTTCTGGAGGTTGGTGAACAGCGGATCGCCTTCCTTCTGGCGACCAGCAAAGGTCTAATGACTACGCCCACTGCCCAGGTCACTCCGGTCTACCTGGATGGCGGCGGCTCTCCGGGCCCCACAATGGAAGCGGCGTTCAATCTATGGCCCTACGGCGTGCGCGGTTCTTATAGCACCTACGCCAACTTCGACCGTGCCGGCCGGTGGCGTCTGGACGTTCAGGTGGTAAATCCAGACGGCAACGACCAGGTCCAGATCGAGATCGAGGTGATGGAGAAGTCGCCTGTCTCGGCATTGGGCAGCATCGCTCTGCTCAGTGATTCCAAGACTCTGGCCGGTCATGGACCGATTGAAGAGATAACCACTGATTACTCACCTGACCCAGACCTGTACCAGTTGTCGATCAAGGACGCGGTCGAGAATCCACTGCCGTCGGTTGTCGTGTTTGCCAGCCCGGCATTCTGCACCAGCCCCACTTGTGGGCCCCAAGTGGACACGGTCAGCGAACTGAAGGACAGGCATGTGGGTCAGGCAAATTTCATCCATGTTGAGATCTACGATAACCCTGCGGAGATACTGGGCAACTTAGACCGGGCTGAGATATTCGGCGTGGTGGACGATTGGGGTCTCACTGCCATCGAGGACTACTTCAACGAGAGTTGGACTTTTATCTTGGATGCCGCCGGCCGGATCGACGACCGTTTTGAAGGCTTCGCCTCTTTGGAAGAGCTAGACGTTGCTCTGATGAAGGTCCTACCCAAGACTTAAATCTAGGCTTGTCCCGGTGAAACTATCTTCCGTTACCCGCCGGTATCGGTATCTGGACCTTGTAGGTCTCTTGCAGCAGGTTCAGGAATGCCACTACCACCGGGCCGTGCTGCTGCCCTCGACGCAAAAGGACATAGGTCGGCAACAATACCGGCGGCACCTCGGCGACGTCGATTAAGGTTAGGGTGCCTGATTCCAACTCCTGGCGCACTCCGCTTCGCGGCAAAAACGAAATCCCCAATCCCAGTTGGACCATGTTCTTTGCGGCTTCAACACTGTCCAGGTTCATCTCCACTTTGGGCGTGACTCCGGCGTCGCGGCAGACGCGGTTGATGAACTGGAAATAAAACGAACCCGGGTCGCCTGGGTCGTAGAGAATGAGCGGCTCCTGGGCCACGGCGAACATCGTCGCAACGCCCGTCTTGGCGAAGGAATGGTCCGGATGGACCACCAACACCGCCTCTTCGTCGTACAGGTGGAGGGCGTCCACATCGGGGTGTTGCATGAACCGGGCCAAACCCAACTGGACCTCTTCGTCTACTACCATCTGGAGCACATCCAACGAACCGCCGACCTTGATATGCAGGTTCGTTTCTGGGTAAAGGTGCTGGAAATTTTGGAGGGTCTCGGGGAGAACGTAGGTGCCGATCACCCTTGCCGTGGCCATGTTTAGGATCCCCGCCGAGGCCTGGCGCACACTTTCCAATACTTCCCTGCCGCGGCGCAAAGTCTCCATGGAACGTTGCGCAAAGGGCAGGAAAACCTGACCCATATTCGTCAATCGAACACCCCGGGCAGTGCGGTGGAACAGCGCTACTCCCACCTCGTCTTCCAGGGTCTGGATCCGTGCGCTCACCGAAGGTTGGGACAGGTAGAGAGCATAGGCGGCCCGGCGGAAGCTCCCGCGGCTTGCCGCCTCCAAGAAAGCTTCCAACTGAGGAAATTCCATTCCAACACCTTTAGAGAATCGTAACGTTTACCCGAAGCCGAAAAGCATCAGGAATCTTGTGACTCTAAGGTACACTTAGTGATAGGTAATGTCTATCGCCAACGCATATAATCGGTGCAAAAGATATCATTCACCAGACCACGCTCCAGGCAATAGGCGACGAGGACCGGAAAAAAGACCGGTCTGTCGGTCAGACGGGTCTATCGATGGAGGTTTCGCGGTGAAGAGTTGTTGTGGCGTAGTAGGCCGCCTTTTCCAACTTCTTGGCGGCGGCTTGCATGACTCCAGCCAACAACATGTAGGTCGCGTCTAGGCGGTCTTGACCTCGGGGGTGAAGTCCCCCCTGCCCTTGCTCGAGAGGCCACAACAGTGCCGACGCCACGGAACCATAGTGCTGATCCCTTACTCCGTAACCGCCGTGCCGGCGGTCCAGGTCTCACACGGCTGGGATCAGTCCGTCTAGGTCATTCAGGCCGTTCACGGCTGCCGTGATCATCTGCATGAGTTTGCGGTCCTGTTCTTTCATGTCTCCTTTGAAAAGCGCCTCGGTCGAAGCGTCAATCTCAAACAACCGGTTGTAAAACAGGTCGGCGGCCGTCTCCGAGACGGGAAGCACCTTACTTCAAGTGCTCTGGACCAAGGTGATCTGTGTTGCGTTCAATCTATCTTCCAAATATTAACCACCTGCCAGGAACTTTGTGGGCTCGTCCTAGAGGTGATGCGGGTCTCTTAATCAACAGTATATTTGCCCGATTTTAAGAGCAAGCTTTACCAAGGAAGAGATAGATTAGACAAACGAAATACCGGCCACCGGTAATCTTTGGCCCTTAAGCATGACAAAGCCCGGTACTTGTTTTAATAACTCAAATGCTGCCTGGACACAGAACTGGGGATCCGGAATATAGACGCCCAATCACTCCGGATGTTCTAGACTCTCCAATAGCGATTCATCCATGGGAAAAGAGTGCTCTCCGGCGGGAAATTTGCTCTCCTTGACCTCGAGGGACTATTGTTCGAACGCGAACCGGATCACCCCGGCTAGATCAGCGAATCGTTTGACGTGCTTTGGCGCGAAGTCTGTGTACATTCCCAACATGTCGTGCAAAACTTGGACGTGGCCGCCGCACTCACCCCCGCACCGATGCCGATCGTCGGAATGGTCAAATGCCGGGTGATCAGACGGGCCAGCGAAGATGGCACTACCTCCAAAACCAAGGCGAAGGCGCCGGCCTCCTCCAGCGCGTGGGCGTCTTTGATGAGTTGCTCTGCCTCCTGGCGCTGCCGGCCTTGGACACGGTATCCTCCCAAGCGGTGGACGGATTGGGGAGTCAACCCAATATGGCCCATAACAGGGATACCGGTTTCCACGATTCTGGCTACGGTATGCGCTGACCTCTCGCCACCCTCAAGTTTGACGGAATGCCCGCCTCCTTCTTGCACCCGGCGGGCGGCGTTGGCCAAGGCTTGTTGATCGTCCAGTTGGTAGCTTATGAATGGCAGATCGACCACGATCATGCACCGCTTTGCACCCCTGGCCACTGCTTTTGCGTGGTGGAGCATGTCATCCATGGTTACAGGTATGGTTGAGTCATAGCCGAGGACAACCATGCCCAGGCTATCTCCGACCAGCACCATCGGGATACCAGCGCTGTCCGCAAGTTGTGCGGAGGTGTAATCGTAGACGGTGATCATCGGGACCTTTTCACCGCGCGCCTTCATGTCTGCTATATCCCGAATGCTCACTCTGGCCATGACCGTTTCCTGGCTATCGTGCAGTTTCCTCGTTGTCCAGCCGAACCAATCAGAATCAATTCGCCGATGTCTCCGCCAGCTTCCATGCTAGCCAGCTTGATTATGGCTTTTTTCTTCGGGCGCCGTTCGAGCATGTTTCCTCCGTAAAAACCCGATAGAGCCTCCAGTCTTGCTACCTCGGAAAATGTGATATATCATCCGCAGCAGGTTTGGATTCAGAGCCGGCCGATATTCCGATTGAATTCCACGCTTGTGCGCGACTATACCCTCTGCTAGAATCTTGTCGAACATCGCTGGCTCAAAGATTTTGGGAACCCCGGGAACTATGGCCTCCGCATGGCCGCTTTCCCGAGCTCCAAAGAATCACAAGAGGGTGAGTTCATAAGGCTTTAGGAGGAACTTTATGCCAGGATTTTGGGAGAATCTACGATTTCCCGGAGAACGGGAAATGGACGACCTACATGGAGCGCAGGGACAGGACATGGCGACCTACGTCAGCTTCCCCTCGCCGTCCGAAGGCAGCAACTTTCCGGCGGTCATCGTAATCATGGAGGCCTTTGGAGTTACCGGCCATATCGAGAATGTATGTAACCAATACGCCGCCAACGGTTACGTTGCCATCGCCCCGGCCCTGTATCACCGCCAGCATCCCAATCCCAAACTGGGATACGACGAGATGCCCACGGTACAGCAGTATATGGGTGCGTTGCGCGATGACGAACTCGTTGAGGACGTCAATGTGGCAATTGATTACCTGCAGAACCACTACCAGCGGACCCAAGGCCAGAAGATTGGTATCGTCGGTTATTGCGTCGGCGGACGGATCACCTACCTGGCGGCGACCAGTTGCCCGGGCCTCAGCGCCGCGTCGGTCTACTACGGCGGACGCATCCTGGTGCCGTTCGGCGATGGTTCCGCGCCCATTGACCTCACCAGCAACATCAATATCCCAGTGATGGGCAACTTCGGCGATGACGACGATAACCCGTCACCGGCCGATGTCGCGACCATCGACCAGGCATTGACGGCTGCGGGGGTCACCCACGACTTCAAGTCGTACCCCGGTGCCGGTCACGGTTTCAACTGCGACGACCGGGGCAGCTACAACGAGGCGGCCGCCAAGGACGCTTTCGATCGCACGCTGGGATTCTTCAACCAGCACGTCAAGTAACCTGTAGCTTCTATTTAGCGTTAAAGAGGCCCTGGTGGAGACAAACCTCTCCACCAGGGCCTTTTGCTATCAGCCAAATATCCTATCTGGGGTTGTTAACTCCAGGCGTGCCTAATACAATGCCCGTCAACCTAACCAAGACCATATCGGGCCGGAAGGTTAGTCGGATAAAAGAAAGAGGAAGGCCAGCATGCTGAAAGCAGACCGGGACCAGATAATGTCGAACCTGAATGATGACGACCGGAAACAATTCCAGCAGTTCATCAACGACTACCGGGAGAAGCGAAAGGCGCCATCCGGCGGCCGAATGCCTGCCCGGGAGATGTTGGACGCGGTCGGCGGTGACCTCAGCGGAATGCTACGCCAGGCCATGGAAGCGGTGGTCCTCAGGGACGAGATGGGCCCCAATGTTGGGGATGCCCCACCGGATTTCGATCTGAAGCTCGTAGGTTCAAAGGAGCGGGTCAGATTGTCCAGCTTCAAAGACGAAAAACCCGTAGCGCTGATATTCGGCAGTTACACTTGACCCCCCTTTCGTGCTCAGGTTGAGCAGATGGAGCGTCTCAACAGCCAGTACAAAGACCGGATGGGATTCTTCGTGGTCTACGTCCAAGAAGCCCATCCTACTGACGGCTGGCAGGTGGATTCCAACGTCCAGGACGAGGTTTACTACCGCCAGCACCAGAGCTATGACGAGCGGGAGGAAGTGGCCCAGTCCTGCACCATCGACCTACACATCTCCATACCCACCGTGGTCGAGGAGATGGACAATGCCATCGATGAGGCTTACGGTGCGGCCCCGGAACGCCTGTACCTGATTGGCAAAGACGGTAGAGTCGTCTACCACGGCGGCGCCGGCCCACACCTCTTCGACCTGGAAGAGCTGGACGAAGCAATCCAGAAGATGGAAGCAAGCGTAAAAGTCAGCTAGCTATCACAGAAAGCAAAAAGGCCCGTCCTTCGATGCAAGGACGGACCTTATCATCTGTATATTTCCTTACCATCAGGGAATCCCTCGCGGTCGTTCAAGCGGAGGCTGGAATGACGAGGTAGGCCACAAAAGCCGATTAGTCCCCAGGCTGGCGTGGCTCCACGAAGGTGTTCCGGAATCGGTAGAGTGTGAATTCAGGTTCCACCGGGGCTACCGACAGGTACCCGGCCTCTTCGATCTTGGCCACGATGAAGTTGGGTCCTTCCGTCGTCAGGGCTTCAGAGACGGCAGCTTCCAGGTCTTCCAGGTCGGTTACGGTCTTCGTCCGGGCGATACCGCAGCTCTGGGCTACCTTTTCCAGGTCGGTGCCCATGCCCGTGTGGCTGGTCTGCCCGCCGGTTTGGCCCCATTTCTCGTTGTCCCAGACGATGACAGTCAGGTTGTTGGGTTGCTCG
>ERZ651768.2605-NODE-2605-length-12412-cov-8.173166_pt1 | contig 12412 bp, 10 predicted proteins | sample MGYA00514754_ERZ651768 | MGnify/ENA metagenome assembly ERZ651768 | reverse complement strand
GGGTCATCGCTGAGATAATAATCACGGAGATCGATGACTTTGTCGGTTGGGTTGTAAAACTCGATGTAGGCGTCCTTACCGGCGGTTGGATGGATTTCGTTGATGACAACCCCCTTGGCCGCCGGGACCGACGCGCTCAGGCGGCAGCCAAAAACGATGTCCGAGCTGGTCGTGTTCGTCTGGTGCACCTCGACCGCCAGCACATTCGAGCCGTTTTTTAGTTTGCCAGGGCCGATTGTCACGACGCCCTTTTCCTCGGCGGCATTGGTGACCGTCGCGGACGTGCGCGTGGTGAAACTCACTGACCCTCCCGGCATGCGCGAACGGCCGACCTCCACGCCATTGAGGTAATACACCGCGCCGTCGTCGACAATCTGGTCGATCGTCAGCGTGACCTCGCTTGGATCGCCGCTGTACGTGAACTGTTTCCGGAAGTAGTAGCAGAGCTGGCTGCCCTTGTTGATTTCGGTATTGATTCCGGGATCAGGCAGCGCGGAATTTTCCAAGCCAAGCAGGCCGGGGCCGGACTTCCACGAGGCATCGTTGTAGGTCGTCCTGCGCCACGCCGTGCCAAGGTTCCTGTTCTGGTCGTTGTACTTCCAGCGGTCGCCGTAATCGAGCAGCACGATGCCGGAGGCCAGATTCACCTCCGGACTGGCCACCGGCGTCTCCACACCCAGCGCCGGGTCACCGCCCGGCGTGCCACCCGGTCGTTTACTGAACGACCAGTTGCGCCAGTCGTCCACCACGAGGTCCGGGTTCTGCAACACAAGCGTGTGCCCTGTGCCATCTGCGGCGACCGGCCACTTGCCGCGGTCGTTGTAGCCCAACGTGCAAACCGGCACGCCGTTTTTATCCTTCACAATGATACGGCCGCCCTCGTTGGGCAGGCTGCCCGCCCACGGCCCAAACACCCTCACGCTCGTCGGGATGCCATGCTGTTGTCGAAACAGCCCCGGCTCGATATCGGTCAGGATGATCTTTTGCCAATGACCGAGGAACGCGTCGTCCGCCCTGTTTCCGTCAAACGACGGGAAATCCAACTCAACGTCGCCCCGCAGTTTCCAGCCGGCAATGTCAAACGGCGTGGCGGTGATATTGGACAGTTCAATCCATTCCGGCGCATCGCCGCGCGGGTTGTACATGACCTCGTTGATCACGACCTGCTCCGCCTGCACGCTGTATGTCGCCAACCCAACCCAGGCGACGGCTATTCTGTATAAAAAATTGTTTATCAAAAACCGTTCCCTTTTACGAGACCAAAACAAGACGAGTTTCAAAGGCAACAAAAAAATACAGCAACCCATGTGCCGAAGGATTATGCAGCGGGTTTTCTGGAATTGAAAACCGTTTTCCGGGAATCATGCGCCCTGCCCACTCATGCGGTGTGCCAATAGCGCAGTCGCAATCAGCGACCCGACGCACGCACCGGGGCATCGACGGCGTTCACCTTGGGCAGGTGAAGGCGCAGTTGGGTAAGCGTTCCCCTGTGCTCCGGCTTGGCCGCGAGGTTGATCCACTCGTGCGGGTCGGCGGCGCAGTCGTACAATTCCTCGTCGCCGTTGGCGTAGCGGATGTAGCGCCAGTGCTCGGTGCGGATCGTGTGGTCGTTTTGGTGAAATGTCGTGATCGCCGGGTGCGGCCATGCCGCGTCTAGTTTCCGCAGCAGCGGCACGAGCGAATGGCCCTCGAGCGATTGCGGCGGCTTGGCCAGGCCGCAAAGCTCGTTGAGTGTCGGGTACAAGTCGATCAGGCCAACCGGCCGCGAGCAGTTGCCCTTGGCCAAGCCGGGGCCGGCGACGATCAGCGGCACACGGGTGGACTCCCCCCACAGCGAGCGCTTGGCCCAATGCTGTTTCTCGCCGAGGTGCCAGCCGTGATCGGACCACAGGACAACCACAGTGTCCTTCGCGTGGGCGCTGGCGTCGAGCGCGTCCAACATCACGCCAACGCAGTGATCGACGAACTCCGTGCAGGCAAGGTACGCGGCGACGGCGTTTCGCCAGTTACCGGACGCGAGCACCGACTTGTGGTTGAGCGGTGTGTTGTGCATGTACCTCGTGATCTGCAAACCGGCTGGCGGCAAATCGGCAAGGTCATCCCCGCGAACAACCGGCAGTTTCACCTGCTTTCCCGGATGACGTTCAAAAAAACGGCGCGGCGCATACAACGGCACGTGCGGCAGACGAATTCCGACAGCCATGAAAAACGGTCTGCCAAAATCGCGCTTGAGTTGCCCGGCAGCCCACCGCGCGTTGATCAGGTCGCCAAACTGTTCCTCCGGCAGGTCGATCGGCCCAAAGTCGCGCACGCGAATACCGGGAACAGACGATACTGGCTTTTTACGCCACTGCTGATTGCGCGCGTCACCGGTGGTTTTAAAATCATGCCAGTCGGCCGGATACTCGTAGCGCCCGTGATAAATCTTGCCGCGCCCGAGCACATGGTAGCCGCTGGCCTTGAAATGCGCCGGGAGTGTGACCGCATCTTTCAACACCGGCGACAAATGGTGTGGTTGGTTCAGCTCATACACGCCAGAGGTGGACGGCCGCACGCCGGTCAGAAGGCTCACGCGCGACGGATTGCAGATCGGCGCCTGGCAATGGGCATTGCTGAACAGCACGCCGCGCCTGGCCAGTCGATCGATGTTCGGCGTGCGCACCTGCGGGTGTCCGCCGAGGCAGCCGACCCAGTCGTTCAGGTCGTCAATCGCGATGAACAGCACATTAGGCCGCTTGGCCGCCGCTTGCCCAAGCGCCACTGACAGGCCAAGCGCAATCATACAAATCAAACGGCGGAGTAACATCGAATCAGCTATTGCTATTTTTCGCTTGGTTTCGGCGGCCTGGGCATCCACGCATCAGTTTCCTTAAGCCATCGTCCCAGTTTACGATCCAAGCGGTTGGCCAGATTCGGATGCCGCTTGACCAGGTTTTTCGTTTCGCCCAGGTCTGATTTCAAGTTGTACAGTTCCACCGAACCGTCGTCGTAATTGCGGATCAACTTGTGGTCGCCCGAACGCACCGCGCTGCCCAGGCGGTTGTCCATGTGCCAGGCGTAGTTCGGGAAATGAAAAAATAGCTCCCTGCGCTTGGGCTTGCCGGTTTGTTGGAACAGTGAAACCAAACTCTCTCCATCGATCGGTTTTTGGCCGGTCGGCTCCAGACCGGCGACCTCAAGGAAGGTAGGGTAAAAATCCATGCTCACCACCGGCTCGTCCGAGAGCGCACCAGGCTTCACCCGCCCCGGCCAGCGCACGATCATCGGCACGCGAATGCCGCCCTCGTACAGGTGCCCCTTCGACTCGCGCAACGGCCGACAGTCGGACACACCCGAGAAGCCGCCGTTGTCACTCGTGAACACCACCAGCGTCTCATCATTCAAGCCCAACGCCTCCAGCGACGCCAGCAACCGGCCAACGGCCAGGTCCATCGCCTCGATCATCGCGCCGTAACGCGTGTCGTTCAGTCCGGGGCCGGTGCGGTCGGCATACTTTTTGAGCAACTCCTTCGGTGCCTGCATCGGCCAGTGCACGGTGTAAAACCAGAGATGCACCATCCACGGCTTGGCCTTGTGGTCACGGATGAAACTGATCGCCTCGTTGACAAGCCGATCCGGCAGGTACTCGCCCGGCTCGCCGTCCGGCAGCGTCGCATTGCTGTATGGCGAAAAGAAACTCGGCGGGCCACCGTACGACGTGCCGCCGATATTGATATCGAACCCCTGCCCCAGTGGCGAGTGCCCCGGCGCAACCTTTCCCCGCGGCCCGGCGCTCGGAGCGATATGCCACTTACCAAGGAACGCGTTCGCGTAACCAACCTCCTTCAGCCGCTCGGCGATCGTGATGTGTTCGGGACCAATCGCAGGCACCATATCCGCCGGCTGAGGCCGATTGTCCTTCGGAAAAAATTGCCCCGGCAGATGCGACGTCATGTGCACGCGCGCCGGCGCCTGACCGGTGAGCACCGCCGCCCGCGTCGGCGAACAAACCGGCGCCGCAGCGTAAGCGCTGGTGAAGCGCATCCCCTGCCTGGCCAAGCGATCGATGTTCGGCGTCTCAACCAGTTTGTTGCCTTGGCAGGCCAAGTCCATCCAGCCGAGATCGTCCGCCATGATGAATAATATATTCGGCCGCTTGGCTGCCACCTCAACCGTTTGGACAAACGCAACCAAGCCAAACGCAACAGTAAGGGAACCTCTCCCCAGCCAATCCAAATTCACCTCTCGAAAAAAAACCATCACGGTGTCCCCACAGAGTAAAGTTCCCAAAGCCCCCATTCAACAATGTATTCCATCTTGCGCCGGGCAGGAAGACTTGAGAGCATTCCTTCATATGTTGGCCGCTTCAGAATCATCGTGGATTGCCTACGTGCTATTGATCGCCGGGCCATTGCTGGCCTTGGTGTTTTTCTATTTTTGGCGAAAGAGTAGGCGAACCCTTGAACTCATGCGCGCGATCGAGACCAGCCCAATCGAGCAGCTTTCCGAGGGGCCGGCGGAGATTCGCGGCCGCACAGCCACCTCCGAGGCAGCGCTGACTAGCCCTTGGCGCCAGCAAAAGTGCGTGCACTACTGCTTCCACGTCGAGGAGCGACGCAGCAGTTCTGATAGTAAGGGAAATAGAACCCATCATTGGGCGACCTATATCAAAGATGAACAAACGTTACCGTTTCTAGTGAAAGACGACACAGGCCAGGCGGTGGTGGATTCCAGCAAGATCAAGCTCGTCGTGGAAGAGGACAGGTTCTCTCGTTCCGGTTTCATGAACGACGCCGACTCGGATTTGCAGCAACTGCTCGAGTCGCGCTACAACAAAAAGACCGAGGGATGGATCTTCAACAAGACGCTTAGATACACTGAGACCGCGCTGGAACTCAACGAGGAGGTCTACGTTTTCGGAGACGCCTCGCGGCTCGGCGGCGGCTGGGTACTGCGACACGGCACGATGCCGCTGATCGTCTCTGACAAAGGGGGCGCGACAGTCGAGAAAAGTTACTCGACACGGGTGATCGTGTTCGGCGTGCTCACACTGCTCTGCGCCGCCGCCGGCATGGCTGGCATTGTTCATGCCGTTTATTCAGCAATGCAAATAAAAGAGCTCTTCTAGCCTTAGGCGAACTCCATGATTAAATTCGCGCCTTGTTGCCCTCGACACTGCCCAGCCTGCTACCAGCGATGAATCGAAGCACCACAACCAAGATCGGAGTGATTGGGGCTCTTTATTTTTCGCAGGGCATTCCGAATGGTTTTTTCCGTCACACGGTGCCGGTGGTATTTCGGGATAGCGGCATCTCGCTGGAGCAGATCGCGCTTTTCTACCCTGCACTTTACACGCCTTGGATGCTGAAGTTTCTCTGGTCGATCTTGGTCGATCGTTTTCACTCGGAGAAACAGGGCAAGTATCGTTCGTGGATTATCCCGCTGCAGTTCATCACCGCGGGCGTGATGGCCGGCTTGGCTTTGTGGCAACTCGGCGGGCCGATCTCGATGTTCGTTCTTGGCGTGCTGCTGATTAACGTGTTCAGTTCGATGCAGGATGTCTCGACCGATGGCCATGCAATTAGCCTGCTAAACTTCGGCGAACGCGGCTGGGCCAACGCCGTGCAGGTCGGCATGTTTTGGATTGGCTACGTGGTCGGCGGCGGGGTGATCCTGATGCTGTTCGGCTCTCTTGGCTGGAGCAATGCCCTGCTGGCCATGGCTGTGATTTATGTTTTGGCCACAATCCCGATTGTGCTGAACCGAACGTCCGCATCCGTCAACTTCTCGGCGCGTGGCCAAGCGCCAAGGAAAACCTGGGGCAGCATCGTCGACTTCATTCGCCAGCCCAAGGTGCTAAAGATTCTCGGCTTGGTTGCCGCCTATCGGTTGCTCGAAGGCTTCATCCGTTCGCTGCTGCCAACAATGTTCAAGGATTGGGGAATGGGCCTTGAACAGATAGGTTTCGTGCTCGGCGTCGTGGCGCCTGTGGCAGCGCTTGCTGGCGCGGTCTTGGCCGGCAGCCTGGCCAATCGGCTTGGCCGCCTGCAGGCGTTGCTTGTCTTCGGTAGTTTGCAGGCGGTGTCAGCACTGGGTTACATGCTGCTGGCGATGCAGCCGGCGCATCAGACAATGGCTGCGGTACTGCCTGTGGTCGTGGTTGATCATCTTATTTCCGGCATGACCACGGTGGCGCTGTTTTCGGTGATGATGGATTGGAGCCGCAAAACCCACGGCGGCACCGACTACACCTGCATGGACTGCGTTGGCGTGTTCGCGATGATGTTCGGCACTAGCCTGAGCTATTTGCTCGCTTCTCAGGGCGGTTACTCGATGAGTTTCGGTATTGCGCTGCCGATCGTTGGACTGTCTGTTTTTGCCGTGTGGCGCCTGTACTCGGCGATTCTTCAGGAGCGTCACTGGCAGAACCTCAACGCCGCCGAAAGCCCCGCCGCCTAGCGCTTGGGCAAGCGAAGCCACATGGGAAAAACTCGACATACAACTAGCGACGATGCTGAATGGCCTTCTTTCCGATTACTTGAAAATGAAACAAATTTTTACTGCATTACTCCTCGTTTGCCTGCACGGCACGGTTGCCGGACAGAATACCACCAACTTCGCACACATCGGACGAGTGGATCGGTTTGACTCGGCGCTGGATAAACTGATCGCAAAAGACGCCAAGATCGAAGTGCTCTGCGGCGGCTTTGATTGGTCCGAAGGCCCCGTTTGGGTGCCGCAGGAAAACAACAAGTTCGGCGGCTACGTGCTCTTTTCGGACATCCCACATAATGCCGTGATGAAATGGCAGGAAGGCGTTGGCGCATCACTGTTCATGAAACCGGCTGGTTACACCGGCATTGCCGATTACGGACGCGAACCCGGCAGCAACGGACTCGCCCTCGACGCTCAAGGCCAATTGGTGATGTGCGAACACGGTGACCGCCGCATCTCAGTTGTCACCAAGGGCGGCGGCAAACTCACCCTCGCCGATCGATGGAACGGCAAACGACTGAACAGCCCGAACGATTTGGCCATCCGAAGCAACGGAGATATTTTCTTCACCGATCCGATTTACGGGTTGCCCAAGCGCGCCGATGATCCGATGCGCGAGATCGATTTCTGCGGCGTTTACCGGCTGCAAAAAGATGGCATCGTGACCGCCCAGTACAAAGGCATGTCCCGGCCGAACGGCATCGGTTTTTCGCCGGATGAAAAAACATTGTACGTGGCCAACAGCGACGGAAGCGATCCGGTCTGGCGCGCCTTCCCCGTGCAAACAGACGGCAATCTCGGCGAACCAAGAGCGTTTTTCGATTCCTCCAAGGATAATCGTGTTCCCCGAAGCGGAGGCGACGGCCTCAAAGTCGATGCGAAAGGCAATGTCTTCGCCACAGGCGCCGGCGGCGTATTGGTGCTCTCGCCCAAAGGCAAATTGCTCGGCCGACTCGTCACCGGCGAAAGCATCGCCAACATCGCTTGGGGCAACGACGGTTCAGTGCTCTACCTCACCTCCGACATGTACCTCTGCCGAATTCAGACCAAAACCAAAGGCACCGGTTTCTGAATTCAAACATACAATCTAAAAGCGATTCTGGAATCAAAATCAACTTCAGCCCGGATTCATGTTAGATCAGGTGAAGTCGCTAGCTCGCAACAGTCATTTTTAAATGCAACTGATTAACAGTTGCCGATGAAACAGGATCTGTCAGCGTTCAAGTGGTGGGATGGGTTGTGGAAGTGAACTATTTCAAAAGGGGCACAATAAAAGGCACCACCTGATTTCGATATTATCTTCTTCACTGTTAATAATATTTAAACAGTGAAATTGGGCTTAATTTAATTACCTAGAAAGATGGTGCCCGCGGCAAGAGTTGAACTTGCACCCCATTGCTGGGACTTGAACCTGAATCAAGCGCGTCTACCAATTCCTTAGGCTTTTTGGATAAAAGCAACCATGAGATGAGGCTAATCTGTCCAAAAAACAGGCACAAAAAAAGGCACCAAAATCACCTGAACCAATCTTCTCTTAATTTGCCAAAAATTCAAGTCGATGAATGGCACCCGGCGGGGGGGACTTCCAACTCCACGTGCTCAATTAATCAATAATGGATTTGGGCTTGGAGAATTTTTGGGTAAAAAGGCCGGTTGAGTGGTTAAGCTTTTTGCAATCTGTTTTAATATTGACATTATTCATCGTTTATAAATAATATCGTCTTTTACCACTATTATTTTATGAAAAAAATATTAACTACCATCGGTGCAGTCGTGTTTCTACTGGGATGTTCAACTGTATCGCAGAATCAAAATGCAACTGTTGACCAGGGGCAAAATAAACAAAACGCCGATGACTCGTTTGAGCAACGCATGAAGCTGGCTCAGAGGCCTTACTCGTTTCTCACCGTCGACTACATGGATGTAGCTGATGGCAAAGAGAAGCTTTATCTAGAAGTAGAAGCAGCTTGGAAAAAGATTCACGAAAGAATGGCTTCCGATGGAAAGATTCTTTCCTGGGGGCTCGCTAAAGCGCGCAAGAACAAGTTTGATTATGAATATGTTACCTGGAAGCTCCTACGTTCACGTGGGGCTTTGGATAGTCTTTACGATATGGACGCTATTAAGCAGCGCATGGGAGCGCGCAAATTTGATGATCTAATGGCAAAAACCAATGAATCCCGGAAGATTGTCGGCAGTGAATTGATGGAACTCGAAGATTACACCTTGGTGCCTCTTCCTGGATCTGAGCAAAAAGTAGATCCAAAGAATCTGTTGTTTCACATGGACTATATGACCCCGGCAGAGGGGCAAGAGCAGGAATATGCGGAGATGGAGAAAAATTATTTCCAGCCAAGGCATCAGAAGGGCGCAGAGCTGAATCCAACGTTCCAATTCTGGCGTTTGTTACGAAAAGTTTCTCATTCGGGCAACGCTAACGAAGCTTCTTATCGGACCGTGAACGTATTTCGTAAAGATGTGGAACCGCTTTCAGATAAGGAGGCTGAAAAAGTGAACTCTCAAATTCCACCACTTCCTGATGGTTTGACATTTGATGAAGTCATGAAGATGCGCAAGATGGAGCGTGTGACTTTTGATGTTATTTTTATGCTGGACCCTAGTGCGTCTGCTGAGGCCAAAGCTTGGAAAGAGCTCTCCGGTACGTGGACTGCGACGAATAAGAACGGGAGTTACCGCACAAAAATCATTAGCCCTTATACTGAGCAATTTAAGATGATCAACTCTTCGGGTGAATTAATACAAAGCGGTAAAACACCAATGTCTATTGAAATAAAGAATGGGGTAAAGTTCTTTTCTGCACACTGGGGAAATGGCACATACACGAGCATTTTCAAGATTCATAATGACAAATGGTATGAGCAAACTAAGAACATCCTTAGTTCAAATTCTGGCAAACCTGACGCTTTCTATGTCTATGAAAGGTCCGACAAACCTGCCAACATTGACCGTTCTTCTTTTACGAAAAAAGGTAAAGATGTTGAACTGGTTAAGGCAATCATCGAAAACTACGCTGCTGGAAAAATTGATGAATATCTGGCACTGTTTACCGAAGATGCAAAGGTCACGCACAATAACAATGAGCCTATTACCATCTCTGAATTAGCAAAAACTCACAGAGCTCACCACGAGCAGATTGCAGGTCCTGTAAAGATCCTGAGCTCGAATTACGAGGTTGTCGCAACGGCTAACGGAAACAAGTATGGACATGCTTGGATTAAATTTGAGAACACTTATAAGAATGGCTCGAAGGCAGTTAGTCCCGTTTTTGTTTCCTTTGGGATTAATAATAAAGGAAAGATCTACTTTGAACACGCCTTATACGATACAGCCACGGTTCCAGACGATTCTGTTTACAACAAAAATTAATCAACTCAAAATAGTGCAAAGAATAACTAAATACTAAACAAGTAAACAATATGTCTGCGAAACTCTACAGAATCGGCGTACTGGTCATTTGCTTCCTTCAATTTTCCTCCTTCTCGGTCACGGCACAGGTGGTGGAATCTGGGACAACGCAGGAACACTTAAAACCGCTCGATTACTTTGTCGGGAACTGGAAATTATCGGGGATACAATTCAACCGTGGGGTAACCGGGAGCATGGCTTTCGAGTGGGACCTCAATAAGAACATTTTGATACGCCGAATACACACCGTTCCCAATGACGAACCCGAAGCTGCCCTGACCAGCATGTTTGTCATACTGTGGGATGCCAAGAACAAGCGTATATTCGAACGCGGTTATGGTGGCTATGGTGGTTATGGTCAGGGGAAATGGACGCAAACTGATCAAGGCTGGCATAGCAAGGGGCTGGGAAACTGGACGTTATGGAATGGAGAACAGACCGTTAACGAGGCATCTTATGTGATCAAAAATAAGAATGAATTCGTCTTCAAGGCGACCAATCAGAAGGAAGGGGAGAAGGAACCGTTTACTACGGAGTTGACGCTAACTCGCGTTACGAAACTGGCAAAGGAAGTTAAGCAACTCATTCTTGATAACAATGCTTATGCTTTAAAGAATCTAGAGTTCAAGGCTAAAATGATTAGCAAAGAAGGTGCGCTCGAATTTTGGTCTAGTGGTGGATTGTTACACTCACCACAACAGAATGATAAAGTGCGTAAGTTTGAAACTTTTAACACGCACCCAAAGCATATCAAAGTTATCGAAATCAATGCGACTACTGCCGTTGCCATGTATTACGTCGAAGGAAATGTCCAACACAAAGGAAGTGAAAATAATTCTAATTATTTGACGCGAGTTATGCAGGTGTATGTGAAAGAAGAAGGTGGTTGGAAAATCAGGGCAGCCCATTGGTCTCCATTAACAGGCGGGAAAGGCACGACCGAAACCGCTATAGAGCAGTAAATTTGCACAAACATACTGGCAGTCACTCCCTAATATCCACATATAGAACACACAAAATGAAAAAACTTACTTTATCTCTAATGTTGGGAATGGGATTTGTATCACAAATCCAAGAATTAAAAGCCCAGGAGTCATTAGCTCTCAATTTTAATGGCACTAATTCTATAATTGAATTCCCGGCAATTCGTTTTGATGAATATGAGAAGTTTACCGCTGAAGCATGGGTCTACAACTGGAGTGGTTACCTTTTCAGCCAAGGCCCTTTCGGCGACCCGGAGAACAGCATTTGGATGGCTACCGGGGATAATTATTACAGTTCCGGTTGGGAATCTAATAAAGGTAAACCAAACCATGAATTTTCAACTGGCCTGCCTGAACCCGGAAAATGGGTTCACGTAGCCATGGTATATGACGGGGTAAATCAATTTGTTTTTGTCCAAGGCAAGCTAAGAAATAAGATTATAGCGCCAAAACCTGGACCACTGAAACCCAATCGTAGCTTCACAATTGGAGCTGAACCAAGTCCTAGTCCGGAATTTGGAGCGAACTATGGTTCAGGGCTTATTAGGGTGTTGAGGGTTTCAAACAAGGCGAGATATTCAGATAATTTTGTTCCTTCAGAACGTTTGGGCATTGATCAACACACAATGTTTTATCTTTCACCGCAAGGAATAAAAGGCACTAAGGTTGAAAACTTAGGTAACAATGAAAATAACGGATTAGCACGGGAAGTTTCTGTGATTGAAGAAGCTGACATCAAAACAATTGTGCTTAAAGGTATCGTTCTAGACCTAGATGAAGCACCACTAGCCAATTGTTCCGTCAGCCTAGGCAGTGATGGCCAGCGGCTAATTATGGTAAGGACAGACATAAAAGGTGAATTTTATTTTATTCTAAACACCCCTAAAAGCACCTATGAAATTACAGCGGCAAAAAACGGCTTGAGAAGAGGTATTACGGAAATAAATCCAAGTGAACTTGGTAGCGAAAAACTTAGAATTAAATTAATGCCATCAAACCAAAAACACCTATCGAACTTGAACTTTCTTACGGGTGATTGGTTTCGGGAAGGGCAAACAAATGATGGGCTGCCTTACAGGCTAGAGATCAATAATAAATGGGGAAGTAATGGGAATTTTATCTTTGGTTCGTGGTCTATCAAAAACAATGGAATCACATGGATGACAGGGAGTTCAACATTGTATTGGGATACAATAAAGGAAGAAATAGTAAAACTTGGGTTTGATTCGAGGGGGAACCATTACAAAAGTATTTTGTCAGTAGATGAAAAAGGTCAAGTTACAGAATTAAGAACAAGTACAAATCAAGATGGTGAAGCAACAGAGCGAGGGTTTGTTATAAATCCTATCGATGGCAAATCATACAGAAGGCAAGAAACGTCAATTAATACAGCGGGGGATTTAGAAGCAGTTGGAGAGGAGAGCACAATGAATCTAGTGCCAAAGTATTAGGTGGATTGACTATTTCCCTTCAGCTTTCAATTCATAACCCCTCTTGCCGCCGTGTTTGCGGAGGAGGTCGGCGGTTTT
>ERZ651768.2604-NODE-2604-length-12413-cov-4.484679_pt1 | contig 12413 bp, 10 predicted proteins | sample MGYA00514754_ERZ651768 | MGnify/ENA metagenome assembly ERZ651768 | reverse complement strand
TACAGCCGACGCCAAAAAGATGCTGCGTCAAGTTATCAGGGGCTAGATAGCGGGCGCGGTTTAAAGCCGATTCAGCTATCAAAGTCGCCTCCGATTTAGACACATGTTGATCGGCCTGAGTCCCAACAAATTCGTCAAGTGCTTTTCGAACGTATGGAACTTGCACTTCCAAAATAGTACGAGAGGTGCCTGGTTGAGCAAACAATGCGCTGACGGCACTGACTCCTGCTCCAGTAATTACCAGACAACCAGCACCCGGTACATTATGAAACTTTTGCGCAAGTTCCTCCATTGTCACTGACCGTTCCTCCGAAATCGATAACTATTTGATTGTGTGGGCATGAAACATAAACAAGACGTGTAATTTCTACGTTAGATCCGATTAAACCCTAATCGAAAGTCTAACGTAGGTGCCACATAACTAAACTTTCAAAATCTTACCAACCACTATAGCTATATAAAGCTACCTCGATAAGAAGACAATTTACTCAAATGGAAATCAAGAGTAGGGTTCCCAGAATAATTCAAAAGAGACCATGTCATGCCGGTGAGGTAAATACTCAAAATGCTCGAACACTTCCATGTTCCCGAAGAAGATGAAGTAAGGATTATGCCGGATTCTCTTCGCAAAACCGTCAATGCCTTATTTTTGAAAATTGGGTTTTCCGAACAAGACGCCTGGCAGGCAACAGACGTGCTCCTGCTTTCAGATACACGCGGCGTGGATACCCATGGCGTCTCCAACATGATGCGAAACTACATAAGGATGGTTGGAGAAGGAAGCATAAACCCAAGACCAACATGGCGAATCACACGTGAAACCCCGACTACTGCAAACGTCGATTGCGATCGGGGTCTTGGCATAGCGGTAATTCCGCAAATAATGAAATTAGCCATCCAAAAAGCGCGTGATACTGGTGTCGGTGCTATCACAATGGGAAATGGACGGCACGCCGGGATGATCGCTTACCACGCAATGATGGCTTTGCCCCACGATATGATCGGCTACTCCATCACCGCCGGCGGACAATCAATGCCACCGACCTTTGGCAGCGAACCTAGACTCGCGCCCAACCCACACGCATGGGCCGTTCCCGCCGACAAAGAAGCTCCCTTTGTTCTAGATATTTCATCATCAACTGTGGCCGCTAACAAAATCCAATTGTTGAGAAGAATGGAAGCCATGACCATACCCGGACTTATGGCAGATAAAGAAGGCACTCCAATAATGGATGAACGACCAGTGCCGGAAGAAACAATATTGTTACCAAATGGAGCAACACGTGAACTCGGTTCTCATAAAGGGTATGGCATGAGTGCTGTCGCTCAAGTTTTCGGAGGTCTTCTTTCGCATGGGACTTTCGGACCGTACGAAGGCGGACACATGTCGCACTTTGTTGCGGCTTACTCAATTGAAGCATTCACAGACGTAGCAAGATTCAAGTCATCAATGGATGACTTCCTGAAATACCTACGTGAAACACCACCTGCGCCAGGGCACGATAGGGTTTACTACGCTGGCTTACCGGAGCACGAAGAATCGATTGATCGACACAATCGTGGGATACCTCTTCACAAAGAGGTAGTCGACTGGTTCGACAAGACAACTGCGGAATTCAATATCCCACAGTTGGAACGATAGGAGTTTTATCGAATGCTTGATCATTTCCATGTGCCGATAGAAGATCAGGTTCTAGTCAACCGAGAGGATTTACATCGCGTAACCGCCGACATATTCAGCGTAATGGGGCTATCTGAAGAAGATGCAAATCTTGCAGCTGACGGGCTAGTCACGGCCGACATCAGAGGATGTGAGACCCATGGGGTTTCCAATATGCTGCGTGTTTATAAAAAACAATACGAAGATGGAAATATCAACCCACAGCCAAGATGGAAAATCACAAGAGAATCAGCAGCAGTGGCAACTATTGATGCCGATGGTTCACACGGATTAGTCATATGCCCACAGGCCATGGATATTGCCGTGGAAAAAGCCAGTAAAGTAGGCATAGGAGCCGTCACGATCCACAACAGTGGTCATGCAGGAATGATGGCCTACCATGCTATGCGAGCAATGCCGCATGACATGATCGGCTACGCCATAACCGGCGGAGGGGCCATAATGGTGCCTACATTCGGTGCAGTTCCAAGAGTCGGAGCTGTTCCTCATGCTTGGGCAATCCCTGCAGACAAGATGCCGCCATTCGTTTTGGACATTTCATCATCATCTGTAGCGGCTAACAAGATACAACTTCTCAGGCGAACAGGTGCGCGTTTGCTTCCCGGATTGCTTGCTGAAGAAGACGGGACGCCGATAATGGAAACTCAAGAGGTACCTGAACAAACTCGACTATTACCTTGGGGCTCAACAAGAGAGCTAGGATCACATAAAGGCTACGGAATGGCAGTAATTGGACAGGTGTTCTCAGGAATTTTGTCGGCCGGGATTTTCGGAGCCATTAACCCAACGAAAACAGGACCACAACGTAACGGATCACAATTTGTCGCGGCGTTCAGTATCGATGCATTTCGTGATGTTGCGGAATTCAAATCCTCAATGGACCAGTTCCTAACCTACTTGGTGGAAACGCCTCCGGCTCCTGGGCATGACCGCGTTTACTATGCTGGACTGCCAGAACACGAAGAGGCGCAGGTTCGAGAACGTAACGGAATACCGCTTCATCGCGAGGTAATCAAATGGTTCGATTCAACGACGGACGAACTAAAGATAGAACCCCTATCCAAATCCTAACCCAGAGAATAAACCAACGGGTAGCTCAACCTAAATAGCAGTTACTTCTTCTAGATCGAAAGCTTCAAGCTCTTCTTCAAACAGTTCAATATGAGGGACCGACTCCTGTTCTCCCCTCTCCCCATCACCTGCAACCATGACGGGCTCGAGCGTCGGCGCTATTACAACGTCCTCGTCGATGGTGGCCGGTTCAGCAATTGAACCATTGGACCTGATCGAACGTGAATTGATGGTGTAACCACAAGTTATACAACTCAGAAAGGAGCCGAAGTTGTCAGAGCCAAGTTCCACCGTACCTTCTTTACACCGCATACAAGATCTGAAATACAGCATGGTTGTGTCTCCAGTTTTGCCCATGAACACTTTGGTTTCATAGATCTGATTTAATCGAATGGCGGCAGACTATCCGGTAACGGCTAAACATTTCCTAGTAAAGATTTTTACGGGTTTTCGTGAATTTTGACGATTACGAAATTCCGACAAATCCAAAAGTTCGGGGGCAGAGTTATGCTTCCATTAACTCGACAGAATCAAAATTATTCGCGTCACACAACGCGTAAAGAACCAAATCCGGAGGCGCTACCTAATGGCAAGGCTATTCATTTTAGGAGCAGGAACCCCCACTCCAACTCCGACTCGTTTCGGGTCAGCCTACGTACTGGAGATTGAGGGTGAAAAAATAATGTTTGATTGCGGGCCGGCCACTACGCACAAACTAGTGAAAGCTGGCCTCTGGCCTACGGATATTGACTATATATTTTTCACTCACCATCATTTCGACCACGACATCGATTACCCATGTTTTCTGCTCACGAGATTCGACCAGTCAATTGGCAAGGAAAATAAGCTCCAAGTATTCGGCCCCACACTAACTGAAATGATCACGGAAGGTGTAATTGGAGAGAACGGAATCTTCTCGCACGACTGGAAAGCACGGATCTACCATCCGCTATCGCAAAAAGTTTATGTGAATCGAGGAGGTGTCCTGCCTAGAAAAGCACCGCAAGTGCAAGCTACTGATGTCGGAGTTGGGACAGTACATACCGCGAACAACTGGGAAGTGACCTCCACTAACGCCGAACATGTTCAGCCATATCTAGACTCACTGGCTTACAGGATAGAAACCAAGTCAGGTAAATCAGTGGTCTTCACAGGTGATACGCAACCTTGCCAATCGGTCATTGACCTGGCAAGAAATGCCGATGTGATGTTGTGCATGTGTTGGGATGATCAAGAAGAAATGGACGCCGATGGTGAAGCCCCGGGACAGTGTGGGACAACCGGAGCCGCCCGGATGGCAGAAGAAGCCGGCGTCAAGAAACTAATATTAGTACACATGGGTGCGCATATAGCTTCACATGGACCACTCGAAAAAGGACTCGGAGACATCAGAGAAATCTATAATGGACAGGTTATTTACGCCGAGGAATTAATGGCTATAGACGTCTAGGTCAGTCTTGCTTGAACGTAAAAACACCTTTGTTCAATCAGTATCTCGAGTCTCTCCAAGCTCTTGTTTCATCTGGCCAAGACCCATAGGACCTAACTTCAAAGCATCGTTATGCCAAGCTTTAAGATCGAACGATGACCCTGCAGATTGCTTCGCTGCAGCACGTGCTTCAAGCCAAACTTTTTCTCCCACTTTATAGCTGATAGCCTGCCCAGGTATCCCGAGATAACGATCGATTTCAGACACTACAAAATCAGCCGGGAAATGAACACGTTCGCGCATGAACTCCAAAGCCAAATCACCACTCCATATTTCCCCTGGATGAAATTCTGAGAGCCTTGGGATTTTCAGTCCGAGATGCATCCCGATATCCACGATAACTCGGACACTGCGCAAAGCCTGAGCATCCAACATGCCCATGTAGTAGTCGGGGTTTTCCAGATAGCCCAGCTCGCCCATCAAACGCTCTGCGTAAAGCCCCCATCCCTCTACATATCCCGAAGTCCCCGCCAAGAGGCGTTGGTATCGCGAAAGCTCTTCAGTCATAGCAACATTCGTAGCAATCTGGAAATGATGGCCTGGCACACCTTCATGATAAGCAATGGAAACTTCACGCCATATCGGAAATTCTGTCTTCCCTCCAGTTGGATACCAAGTGCGGCCTGGGCGGGAAAAGTCTTCAGATGGCCCCGTGTAGTACATAGCAAGAGCACCACCTGGTGGTGATATGAGTGCCTCTATCTCTCGAACTGGATCGAGGATATCGAAATGAACACCATCCATTTCCTCTATAGTTCGGTTTTGTAAATCTTGCATCCACTGGCGAAACTTATCTTCGCCTTTGATCATTCTTTCCGGATCAGAATCAAGAATTTCTATAGCTTCGTCTATCGAAGCTCCTGGCTTAATCGCCGATGCGGTTTTCAGCATCTCCGATCTCACCCACTCAAGCTGTTCCCACCCCCAGTCATATGTTTCTTTCGGGTCAATCTCCAAACCCAAATAACCCTTAGCTGAGAGCGCGTATCTCTCGCGTCCTACGCCGTCAACGGGCGTAGCATCCCGCAGATAACCATCTCTGAGATAATTGCTAAACTCTGCGTAGGCTTCACTAGCGGATTTAGAGGCTTTTTCAAGACGGATACCCAGTAATCCATCAGACATTTCACAGGCAGCGAAAGCATCGACCATTGAATCAAAAAACGGTGGGTTACCTCTCTCTCCTGCCCAGGCTTCACATTGATCGGCACAGCCATTCACCTGGCGACGGGAAGCAACTAATCCTTCCGCACGGCCTTTGTCGAGTGCTTCCTGATAAGTAGACAGGGAATCTTTGACCTTTTCCATTCTGGAGGCAATATTCTCCCATGCCTCTAAAGAATCTTTCGGCATAAGGTCAAAAATAGATCGAACGCTTTGAACCGGTGAAAACAAAACATTTATATCTCGAAGATAATCACGAGATTCATGCTGCTCAACCGAAACAGATGACGCGTCTATAAATGTGTCCTTGCACATCCTCTCGCGATCATTAAGCGGAACGACGGCTTCCATCTGCCCAAGCGCTGTGATGGTCTCACGATAAAACGAATGAGTCGCATCAGGTGAATAATCCGGCATCAGATGATCACTTCCCGTTATACCCATATGGGTGGCTGCAAGCGGGTTATGTTTAGCCACAGTACCTACGAACTTGTCAGCTATTTCGAACACGCCGGTCATATGACATTCCTTTTCAAAAACAAGACTAATCAACCCGTTTGTATAGAAATCCACCAAGACGAAAATCGTTTATTTTTCCAGGTATCTCCTGTGAAAACTCCACAAGCTCACCAGCCCCGCGACCTCTTTCTACCCGGAATGAGAGATCGCTCTTTATTCCAGGATCGCGCTTAAAACATGCTGGACCATGTAAACCGTAATCACCTTCTTTGGGAGTTCCGAGTCCAAACCCTGTTTCACCGTAAACAACGTCAACAAAAACACCTGGTTCTGCCCAATACCTGCCAAGGAAAGGTTGAGCCTGTTGTTCGTCAACGTCCTCTAAGGCTGAGGAAGTTTGCTCCGCCAAAGGGCCAAGCTCCCTGATAACCATTTCCGTGATTTCTTCAGCTAACCGAACGGGGGTAGGTGCTGGCCAAACATTCGCTAGGACGATAGCGCCCGTCTGTGCTTCCAAACTGAAAACCATGTTCGAGGCGAAACCATGAATCCCGCCACCGTGATTATGCAGCACAAGATCATCTCGACGGTTCATTCGCCATCCAATCGCCTGCCCACTTGTCCAATCACTGGACAAGTAACTAGGACGATGCATTTCCGCGAGTGAAGCTGCAGATAGAACTTTACTCTGGTGATTCTCACGTCCCGATGTGAATTGAAACGACATCCATTTTGCCAAATCCTCAACGTTAGAATGCAGTTGACCCGCTGCAGATATGCCAAGCAAAGAAGAATACGGAGCTTCTCGAAGGTCATCCGAGCCGGGTACTGGTCGGCTATAACCCGTAGCCTTCAAGTCAACTTGATCTGAATCTAATTCCAGACGGGTGTTTAGCAATCCCAAAGGACCAGTGATTTCTTCGAATATGTACTGTTCATATGGCAGGCCGCTTACGGCCTCGATTACATGACCTAATAGACCGACCGCAACATTGGAATATTTCCATTGGCTATCCTGTGGAATAACCACCTCAATGCCTTCAAGCCCATCTAGTAAATCACGTGATGTCGGAAATGATGGCACATCCCAATCTGTGAGAGGGTGCTCTGTTCTTAGCCCTGCATGGTGAGTCATAATACGTCGCAACGTCACCTTCTCAAGTGTTCCTTTCAGGGCAGACGCAACCGTGAAATCGGGCATGTGCACGAGCAAAGGGTCATCAAGCTCAAGTTGCCCAAGATCTCTGAGTTGCAGAATCGCTGTCGCCGTGAATGTCTTTGTAATTGACGCAACACGAGAAATCGTTTGAGGTGTAAACGGTAAATGATGCCCAAGTTTCTGCGTTCCGAAGGAATAATGTACAGCCAAGGAATCACCCCGAACTATACCGATAGATAATCCAGGCATCCCATCCTGTTGCATGGCTGCAGCCGCAAGAGCGGCAACTCGCCCTTCTATGAACTTGAAATCTGTATCACGCGCCAATCGGTTCTCCAAATCAACCAAAACCAAAAACTATGCCAACCCACTGATCTAAGCGACAACACCCAATTTCAGTTCGGACACAAATCCATCTTACCTATGCTCAATCTGCCGGGCGAGGCCAGCCCATTGACCGCAAAGAGAATATGAACATCTTCCAAACACTCTGTGTACCATCCGCAGCGAACAAAACATATTTAGAATAATCTGACATTAATTTTCTGGATAAACAAAACCTCAACTAAATCATGAAAATCACCAATATCACGATTGATGTAATCGAGCGGACCGCACCTTCAGTCCTCGTGCAGGATGAACGAGCTAACCTAGGAGGCACAACCCGACAGGGCGTACTGCGTGTATACACAGCAGACGGTTTGGAAGGACACGCATTCATTGGCGATCAAGGTGCGGATTCATCACAAAGAATGCTCACGATCATTAATACATTAAAACCAATTATGGTGGATCGGGACTGGTCGGATAGAGAGTGGCTTTGGAATCAACTTCCCGAGATGTCCGGTCACGGTTCACCAATTGAACCAAGCTGGGCTCCACTGGACGTTGCACTTTGGGATATTGCGGGTAAAGCGGCTGGCCAACCAATACACAAGTTACTAGGAACAGCACGAACGGAAATCCCTGTATATGCAACTTATCCGCCACGACACTCAAATCCAGAAGGGTTTGTTGAAGAAGCCCTCCATCTGAAATCAAACGGATTCAATGCATATAAGATCCACCCAGGACCATTGTCAGCACATGATGCGGCTACAACAGTCGAAAAAGTTCGTGAGGCCGTCGGTAACGAAATGCAGTTAATGCTGGACAGAAATCACGGTTACACATTTCGAGAGGCGCTTTATGTCGGGCATGCATTAGACGCCAACAGATACTTCTGGTTTGAAGATCCTATCCCAGTAAACGACATCCAATCTATCTGTGAACTAACAACCCGGCTGGAAACACCTCTCAACATGAGTGACTCAACCGGATTCCTATTCCATGAGGCAGCTAATTTCATACAAATGAACGCAGTCAGATTGATTCGTGGAACAGTTAGAAAAATCGGAATTACAGGCCTCAAAAAGCAGATGGCCCTCGTTGAAGGATTCAACAAATTCTGCGAAATAGGCCTGGCGGGAAACTCGGCGTTAAACGCAGCGAATTTACATGTGATGATGTCATCGATCAACTGCACTTATTTCGAATACTGGCTTCCAAAAGAAGTCCATCAATGGGGAATTGCCAACCAGTTGGAAATCGACCAAAACGGTAACCTTAAAGCACCAACTGCGCACGGGCTAGGAATCGATCTTGATGAAGACTGGATATCATCACATAAAGTGGCAACTTTATCGTAACGTTATTTATGCGTATCTAGCGTATGATCCCTCAGTGAAATTCCGTAGCCAAGATCAACAAACAATGAGCAGCCCAGTCTTAGATGGTTTCCAGATAGCTGATAGTCCTTTTCTAGGATTCGGGCTGTTGCTGACTTCAGTTATTGGATCCCTAGCTATTCTTATCTACTTCGGGGCATGGGCTTCTTCAGACCGCATAACAGACCGCGCAGCCCAAGCTGGAATTACAAAGTCCAGTGTAGAAGCTGAATGGTGGGAAAAGGGTTTACTACTGACCTGCCCTCTTCACTAGATATCTAACAAATGCGAAACGCTGCACTCTGGCTCGACAAGAAATTAGGGCTCAACCAACACACAATTGCTCACTATGCTTGGGTAATTGTCGCTATAGCAGGTGTAGTTCAGATGGTCGGAGCGGCCATTCGCATGGCATTTGGCGTATTGGTTGACCCACTTGTCGAGACATTTGGCTGGTCTCCTGGATCCATCGGCCTTGCCTATGCCTTGATGTCGGTCGTGACCGCCTTATCATCGCCAATTGCAGGATACCTAGGCAATCGATTTGGTGCCCGAAACACCATGCTGTTCGGAACCATACTTTTTTTCATAGGAATGATGTGGACCTCTCAAACTGAATCCATCTGGGAGCTATATCTCTCTTACGGACTGATTTTCGGAATTTCACAGGCGATGCTGCTCGTCCCTGTTGTACCTGCCGTAGCAGCATGGTTCCGTCGCCATTTAGGACTAGGGACAGGAATCATGATGGTCTCCTGGAGTCTGGGGCCAGCCTTAGTCGTACAAATACTGGCCGTACTATTCAATACGGTCGGGTGGAGTCAGGCGTTTATGCTAGTTGGAACAGTAGGAACTGTCGCACTGCTATTTATATTACTTTTCTTCCGAAACACCCCTGAAGAAGCAGGATGTCAAGCCTATGGCATCAAACCTACCGATAAACCCTTAATAACCAGCGGCAATATATTCATCTCCACACAGCGGGAATTTCAAGGCTATGTTTATAAAACAAACGCCTTTTGGAACCTCATTAACATTCATTTCCTTGGGTGTGTAGGGCACGCCGTGATACTCGTAGGGATCATCCCGCTGGGCATTTCCAAGGGACTCGGGCCACTTACAGCAGCCGGAGTATTGACCACGGTGTCAGTGGTCAGCGTTATGACACGGTTTATCACACCGGTCCTTGCCGATAAGTTCAGCGGAAAAACAATAATGTTCTTTTCATTTCTTGGGCAAGGTCTGGGAGTCCTTCTGTTACTTACGGCCGATTCAACTCTTGACTTTTACATTTTCGCAGTTCTTTGGGCGATACCATACGGAGGAGAAGGCACCGCGTTCCCCGTGATTAACAGACAGTATTACGGACATTCTCCAATGGGCGCAACGTATGGTTGGCAACTACTCGGAGCTGGATTAGGAATGGCTCTAGGCGGGTTGCTCCCAGGTCTGGTGTTCGACATCACCGGCGTGTATACATGGGCAATCATACTTTCCGCTGTGTTCAGCCTTGCCGGCGCGGTTGCAATCCTTCTTCTCGAAAATACTAGAAGTCAATTAATTCCGAACTGGCCTGAAATGAAAACAAGTCAGCCCGAATCCAGTCACGCAAGTGGAGACTAATACATTGGATGGAACTCACCTCATTGGAGAAAAAGACAGGTTAACGGGCCGTTCAATACTTAAAGAGCTGGGAGTAACTCCGCTCATAAACGCAGGAGGGCCTAACACAAAACACTCAGGCTCACGACCTCAACCAGAGGCCATCGACGCAATGAACGCTATGAGTGAAGTATTTGTCGACCTGGAGGAACTACTACTCGCCGCTGGAGATGAGATCGCCAAACTAACGGGAAACGAAGCTGCAACTGTGACGTCTGGAGCATCTGGAGGGCTGGTTGTCCAGGCAGCCGCTGCAATGGCCAAAGATGATCCTGAACGCATCGCTCAACTGCCTATCACAAATGGAATGCCGAACGAGCTGATAATCCAAAGAGGTCACCGATTTATATACGACCATCTTTACCTTGCTCCAGGCTCTCAGTTCGTCGAAGTAGGTCGTCCAACCGACTGTTCCATTGAAGAAATCGACGCTGCAATTGGGTCAAATACAGCAGCCCTGATTCATCTCGAATCGCCGTTTAAGAGCGATCTGGGGGTACCACTTATAGAGCTTTCCGATCTAGCCCACAGCCACGGCCTCCCAGTCTTAGCGGATTGTGCCTCAATGCTTCCGCCACGAGAAAATCTGACGAAATATACTAGTCAAGGCGCCGACCTGGTCAGTTTTTCTGGCGGTAAAGCTGTACGTGGACCCCAAAGCACGGGTTTCTTAATTGGTAAATCCGAATGGATCGAATATGCGCGGCTCAATAATGCTCCAAATCCTGGTGTAACCAGAGCACAAAAAGTCTCGAAGGAAGAAATAGCCGGACTTCTCGCTGCACTCAAAGTGTTCACAAATATTGATGAAGAAGCAGAGACAAAGGTTTACCTCGATCAAATGAATTTCATCGTCGATCAAATTGCCGAAATTCCAGGGTTATCTGCAAAAGTTACACACGACTACGATCACTACATACCACACGCAGTCATAGTGTTAACCGAAGATTGGAGAGGGCCAACATACTCGGAAATTGCAGACATACTGAAGGCCGGGTCACCACGTGTTTACGTAGCTGCAGACTATCGAGACCCTCCAAACTGTATGTGGATTGACCCGTTAAATCTCCAGTACGGAGAAGTTGAAGTAGTTGCAGATCAGCTCAGGAAGCTATTGATTATGGGCGCTTCTGGCAATTAGCAAATAATCACGCTCAAACTGAACATTTTATGAAAAGGATTTCAGATTTTGGTACATATCACTGGTAAGCGTTAACCACGTCCATTAGCGCTTGGATATAACCATTAGCGAAAGCCCTCCCACGGTGTCCCCAGTTGCTGTCCCCGACCACCACAGGCACATGGTCATCAACGAACATGCCTTCGAAGCCTACCTTCTTGTAAGACTGCATGGCTTTGTACATGTCAACATGCCCAGTATTAATAAATTCCTCACGGAATTTCGGCACCGTGTCGGATACGTTCCGGAAATGTACGTATAAGATTTTTCCCCGCCTGCCGAAATACTCGATCATCTCGTAGATGCCATCATCCTTTGCGTCAGCCATCTCACTGAACGTGCCTTGACAAAATTCAATGCAATTTGCTGGTGATTCAACGATGCTGATAAGCCGCTTGTAAGCGTCAAAACTACGGAAAAGTTGGGGAATCCCCTTCAGATACTCAACAGGCGGATCACATGGATGAATTCCTGTTCTAATGCCTTCCTCTTCAGCCACCGGGATTATGATCTTAATCCAGTACTCCAAGTTCTCCCACATCTCTTCTACCGAATAGCGTCGTTCTCTAAGTAACGGCTCTCTATTTGCCTCTTCAAGATCAAATGATGTGACCAGAGATCCTGCACGGTTTTTCGTGCTAAGAGAGGTACGTCCAACCAGAGTAGGCATCCAGTGGTAACCAAAAATAGGTATTCCGGCACGAGCAATATTACGAACTGTGTAAACCATGTTCTCAATCTGCCGGTCGCGATCTGGACCACCAAGCATCACCTGATCGTAAAATTTCAAAGGCACATTCTCGAGGGCCTCCAGCACCAGGCCGGCTGATTCGACTTTACGC
>ERZ651768.2602-NODE-2602-length-12422-cov-3.767436_pt1 | contig 12422 bp, 11 predicted proteins | sample MGYA00514754_ERZ651768 | MGnify/ENA metagenome assembly ERZ651768 | reverse complement strand
GATGCAGTTGCACCATTAGCAGATCTACAAATAAGATAAATTTATATCATAAATGAACCCATTTTTTTAATGGGTTCATTTAAATTTTATAAAAATTATGAACAACAATCTTTTAAAACTAGAAAAAATTACTAAAAATTTTGGAAACGTTGAAGTTTTAAAAGAAGTTAGTTTAACAATAGATAAAGGGGAAGTTGTTGCCCTAGTAGGTGATAATGGAGCGGGAAAATCAACTCTTATTAAAGTAATTACAGGAATTCATAAACCTAATTCAGGAAAAATTTTTTTTAAAAATTCAGAAGTTAAAATTAAATCAGTTTCTCAGTCTAGAAAAATGGGTATTGAAACTGTATATCAAGAAAGAGCGCTGTGTGATCAACAAGAACTGTATAGAAATCTTTTTGCTGGCAGAGAAATTACCAATGCTTTAGGGTTTCTAAACATAAAACAACAAAGAAAAGAATCAGAAAAAATACTAAGAAACTATATAGGTTTTACTTCTAAAGCAATCACAGTTGATTCTCCAATCTCGGGCTTATCAGGAGGAGAAAAACAAGGAGTAGCCTTTGGTAGATCATTATATTTTAATTCTGATTTAATAATTTTAGATGAGCCTACTATGGGATTATCAATTCAAGAAACTGAAAAAGTTTTAAATTTTATTCGCGGTTTAAAAAATGAAAATAAATCTGCAATTTTTATAGATCACAATATAGCCAATGTTTATGGTGCAGCAGATAGATTTATAATACTTGATAGGGGAGAAATTGTTGGAGAATTCAAAAAAAATGAAATTAGTAGAGAAGATTTGGTTAAAAAAATGATCGAATTACATGAATCAGGAAAAATAGAGGTTAAATAATTTATGCAAAATTTTTTTAATAGTTATTTTTTTAAAACTCATAAATTAGAAATTAGTATTTTCTTTATTGCTGTTATTTTATTTTTAATATATTTTATTGGAGCCAACAACGTTTTTACACGCTTTCCAATTTATAGAGCTTTTATGCAGTCCATGCCTTTTTTTGGCATAATCGCTATATCAGCAACTTTTGTTGTTACTTTAGGAGAAATAGATTTATCATTTCCTTCAATAGTAGGGATAACTTCTCTTACTTTTGGAATGTTATTGACCGCAACAAATGGTAATTTTTTTATAGCCTTTTCACTTAGTGCAGCTCTTGGAATGTTTGCTGGTTTGATAAATGGATTATTAGTAACTAAAATTGGTATTCCTTCAATTGTTGCCACTATAGGAACTTTATTTTTTTGGAGAGGGTTAGTTAATGTTGTAGCTCAAGGAAGCGGGATTGCTATTGTTGATGTAGCGGAAAATACATGGCCTCATACTTTATTTGTAGAAAAAATATTTGGTTATATTCCTGCTCAATTTGTATGGTTTGTTGTTTTAACAATTTTGATGCAGTGGATATACAGATACCATAAATTTGGAAGTCATTTACATTTTGTGGGAGACAATAAAGCAAGTTCAATAATGATGGGTATCAATGTTGATAATGTAAAAATTATTGCTTTTGTTCAGTTAGGATTCTTTTCAGCGTTAGCAGGAATATTTACCATGTATGAAATGTTATATTTTTGGCCTACTCAAGGATCAGGGTTAATGCTTACTACTCTAGCAGCAGTTTTTGTAGGAGGAACATCAGTATTTGGTGGTAAAGGAACCATTGTAGGTACTTTTATAGGAGTATTAATTATTGGCTCTTTAGAGTCAGGTATAGTTGCACTTGGTTTATCAGGATTTTATATTCAATTTATTTATGGTTTGATGATAACATCAGCTGTAACAATTTATGCTATTATTCAAAGAAAGAAAACTTAATTTAATATGACTGGAAGACTTCAAGATAAAATTGCAATTATTACTGGAGCAGGATCTGGAATAGGTGAGGCAACAGCTAAAAGATTTGTTCAAGAAGGTGCTAAAGTTATTATTGCTGAAATAAACTCAGATAATGGAAAAAAAGTTGCTGATGAAATTAATAATAATGGTGGAAGAGCTTCTTTTATTGAAACAGACGTTGCGAGTAGTAGTTCAGTTAAATCCATGGTTGAAAAAGCTGTTTCAATATTTGGATCACCTGAAATATTAGTTAATAATGCAGGAATAGCAGTTTTTGATGATCCTTTAAAGTTAAGCGAGGAAGATTGGAAAAAATGTTTTTCAGTCGATTTAGATGGTGTTTGGTATGGTTGTCAACATACACTTCCATACATGTTAGATAAAAAGAAAGGTAGTATTGTAAACATTGCTTCTGTTCATTCTTTTCAAATTATTCCAAAAACATTTCCCTATCCTGTTGCAAAACATGGCGTTTTAGGATTAACGAGAGCATTGGCTGTTGATTATGCAAACAAAGGAATTAAAATTAATGCAATATCTCCAGGGTATATTTTTACACCCATTAATGAATGGTTTTTTAATACTAAACCAGATCCAATTGCTGCAAAAAAAGAAGCAGAAATGTTACATCCTATTAATCGTCTCGGTTCATCTGAAGAAATAGCTAATGCTGCTTTATTTATGTCATCTGATGAATGTAATTTTATGATTGGAGCAAATGTAGTTATAGATGGAGGTATTACACTTAAAATTCACGATAATTAATTTATATTTTTTATGAAAATTGAAAATATAGAATTATTTTATCTTTCTATGCCTGAAATTTTAGATGAAGCTGATGGTAGTCAAGATGCTCTGATAGTAAAAGTAGAAGCTGGTGGATTTATTGGTTGGGGTGAGTGTGAAGCATCCCCTTTAACTTCAATAGCAAATTTTATTTGTCCAAAATCCCATTCTGCAGCTAAACCAATTAAAGATAGTATTCTAGGTGCTAATTTAAATAATCTTGATGATGTAAAAAAAATTATTCATAGTGTTAAACAAAATTCTTTAATGATTGCTCAGACTCCACATACTTTTTCTGGAATAGAAGTAGCAATTTTAGATTTATTAGCTAAAAAAAATCAGTCTCCCATTTATGAAATGATAGGATACACAAAATCTAATCCAAGAATTGCATATGCATCAGTTTTATTCGGAAGCGCACCAGATCAAACTTTAAAAATTGCATCTGATATGAGTAAAAAAAATTTTAAAGCTGTTAAGTTCGGGTGGCAAAATTTTGGATTAGACTTAAATAAAGATAAGGACCATTTAGTTGCTGCGAGAGAGGGTTTAGGAAAAGATCTTATGTTAATGGTTGATGCAGGTGCTGTATGGGGGAATAATGTTGAAACTGCATTAAAAAGAGTTGATATATTAAAAGAAGCAAAAGTAACTTGGTTGGAGGAACCTTTTTATTCTGATGCATTTTATGAATATTCTGAACTTGCTAATAAAAGTTTAATACCATTAGCTGGAGGAGAATCATGTCATTCCGTTGAGTCTGCTAAAAACATGATACGTTATGGAAAGATTAAATATATTCAAGTTGATGCAGGTATTGTTGGGGGTATTTTAGCTGGCAAAGATATAACTGAATTTGCAGAAGACAATGATGTTCAATATGTTAATCACACTTTTACTTCTCATTTACAATTATCTGCCTCTCTTCAATCTTATGCTGGATCAATAAATAGTAATTTAGCAGAATATCCAATGCAATTAAAATCATTAGCCTGGGATCTTACTAAAAATCATATTTTGGTGAGTGAAGATGGGTATATAAACTTGCCTTCTGATATTGGTCATGGGATAGTAATAAATGAAGAAGCGCTTACTCAATATAAGGTAGATGTAGAAATTAAGATTAATGAAAAAAGGGTTTTTTAAAAAATGATAATAAAAGATATTCAAACTTTAGTAGTAAATGCTGAAATGAGAAACTGGGTTTTTGTAAAGATAATTACTGATCAGGATTTGTATGGATGGGGAGAGGCAACTGTAGAATGGAAGACCAGGGCAGTTGTTGGAGCTATTGATGATTTAAAACCATTGTTGATAGGAAAGGACCCAAGACAAATTAAACAAAATTTTCAAATTATGACGAAACATGGTTTTTGGAAATTAGGAATTATTGGTATGTCTGCAATAAGTGGTATTGAACATGCAATGTGGGATATTTTAGGTAAAAGTTTAAAGACTCCCGTTTGGCAACTACTTGGCGGCAAAGTTAGAGATAAGGTAAAAATTTATACTCATTTGGGGATGGGAGATATGAAAGCTGTATATAGAGATACGATGAAAGTATCTGAATTAACAGATCATGCTCAAAAGTTGGTTGATTTTGGTTATACAGCTTTCAAAGTCGTTTTTATTCCTTTTACTCACTACACAGTTTTAAGTGAAGATTTAAAGAATGTTAATTTATTAATGAGTTCTCTAAGAAATAAAGTAGGTGATGATATTAGAATAATGGTTGATTTTCATGGAAGGTGCGGATCAGGTATTTCAGCAATTCAATATATAAAAGAATTGGAGCCTTACAATCCAATGTTCATTGAAGAACCAATTCAACCAGGGGATACATCTACACTATTACAAATTAAAGAAGCAATTAATTGCCCTTTAGCTACAGGTGAAAGGTTAATAGGATTGCAAGAATTTGAACCAATATTTTATAGTCGTGCCATTGATATTGCACAACCAGATCTTAATCATTGCGGAGGTTTGCTTGAAGCTAAAGGTATATCCGCAGCTGCAGCTGTTGCGAATATAGGTATTGCGCCTCATAATCCAAACGGTCCAATTGCCGCTGCTGCTGCTTTACATTTTGCAGTTTCAACACCAAATCATATTATTCAAGAGGTAATGGACCAGTCAGTGCCTTGGTATAACGATGTAATTTCTAAAACCTCTGTTTTAAGAAAAGGTGATTATTGGGAAATACCAGATACCCCAGGTTTGGGAATCGAAGTAAATGAAAAAGAAGCTCAAAATTATCCTTTTAAACAAGAAATCATACCAACAACAGATGCTTATTTATCTGATGGGACAGTTGTTGATTGGTAAAAAACATGAACTCGAATTTAAAAAAACTAAAGGGAATATTTCCAATAATTTATTGTTTTTTTAACAAAGATAATTCGATAGATAAAAAAATTATAACTGAGCAAATTAAATTAATAAAAAAAATTGGGTCTCATGGAATAGCATCATTAGGGTTGGCTACCGAGGTAAATAAATTAAGTTTTCAAGAAAAAAAAACAATTATTGAGTTGGTTGCAGAACAAAATAATAATTTAATTCCTACGGCTGTAACTATACAAGGAAATTCTTTTGCAGAATATTTAAAATTGATTGATATTGCAAAACAAAATAATACAAACTGGATTATTCTACAGCCTTTGATAAAAAAAAATACTACTGACAAAGATTGCTTTGACTTTTTCAATAAATTAATACCTTATACCAATGGTACTATTGTTGGCGTTCAAAATGCCAAAGAATATTTGGGTGTTGGCTTATCTCCTGAAGACATAATACTTCTCTATAAAAAATATAATAATTTTAGAGCTATAAAAGGAGAATCATCTTCTGTGTTTATGGAAAATGAAATAAAAAAATATCCAAAAGAACTTAGAGTGTTTAATGGAAGAGGTGGTCAGGAAATAGTTGATAATTTTTTAGTTGGATGCAGGGGCATCGTTCCGGCATTGGATGGAGCTGATAAGTTTTTAAAAATTTATAAACACATCCAGGAAAAAGATATAGAGAAAGCAAATAAAGAATATATAAAAACTCTTCCTGCAATAGTTTTTATAATGCAATCAATCAATACATTGATTTGTTATGGTAAAAGAATTTGTGCGTATCGCATGGGCATTAAAACTGTTCATGATAGATCTCCTGGGCTTGTTCCTACAGGTTTTGGAATAAAAAAATCCAAAGAATTAGCTAAACAAATGGGATATTTTTAGTTTATAATTAATTATAAATATAGAGAGTTAGGACAATACTAAAATGTTAAAAGATAAAAAGTTTAGATCTAGTGATTGGTATAACTCTAAATCTCACAGAAGGGATACATTTGTTCATCGAGGATGGATGCGTAATCAAGGACATCCAAATCATTTGTTTGATGGAAGGCCTGTTATAGGTATTTGCAATACTTGGTCAGAATTAACTCCATGTAATGGGCATTTTAAAAAAATAGCAGAGTTTGTGAGACGCGGTGTTTATGAAGCTGGTGGATTCCCTTTGGAATTCCCTGTTTTTTCTGCAAGTGAATCTAATTTACGACCAACTGCAATGCTTTTTCGCAATTTAGCAAGCATGGATGTAGAAGAAGCAATAAGAGGAAATCCCATGGATGGAGTCGTTCTTTTAATGGGTTGTGATAAAACAACCCCCTCTTTATTGATGGGTGCAGCAAGTTGTGATCTTCCAACGATTGGTGTTTCAGGAGGCCCAATGTTAAACGGCCATCATAAGGGAGAAACAATTGGTTCAGGAACAGGTGTATGGAAATTAGATGCAGACCTAAATGCAGGGTTAATTAATGAAGAGGATTTTGTTGAAGCTGAAATTTCAATGAGTCGTTCAGAGGGTCATTGTATGACAATGGGAACAGCTTCGACAATGGCAAGTATGGTTGAGGCTCTTGGTATGGCACTTCCCCATAATGCTGCAATACCTGCTGTCGATTCAAGAAGATATTCAAATGCATATCTATCAGGCAAAAGAATTGTAGAAATGGTTAAAGAAAATTTAGTTATGTCAAAAATTGTAACAAAACAATCATTTGAAAATGCTATTAAAGTTAATGGGGCAATTGGAGGATCTACCAATGCAGTTATTCATTTAGCTGCAATTGCTGGAAGAATGGAAATAAAGTTAACACTGGATGATTGGGAAGAATGTGGAAAAGAAATTCCAACCTTAGTTAATTTACAGCCTTCAGGTACATATTTGATGGAAGATTTCTATTATGCTGGCGGCCTACCAGCAGTAATTAAAAGATTGCTGGATAAGAATATTTTAAATAAAAATAGTCTTACTGTTAATGGTAAAACAATTAATGAAAATAACTTCAAATCAGAATGTTGGAATGATGACGTTATTCGTACTTTTGATAATCCTTTAACTAAAGAAGGCGGAATAAAAGTTTTAAAAGGAAATATTGCCCCAGATGGAGCCGTTCTAAAACCTTCGGCGGCATCACCAAATTTGATGAAGCATACTGGAAGAGCAGTTGTTTTTGAAAGTATTGAGGAATTTCATGAAAAAATTCATGATCCTAATTTAGAAGTTGATGAAAATTGTATTTTAGTTTTAAAAAATTGTGGACCAAAAGGATATCCAGGGATGGCGGAAGTAGGAAATATGGTTTTACCTCAAAAAGTTTTACAAAAAGGCATTCGGGATATGATACGTATTTCTGATGCACGAATGAGTGGAACAGCTTATGGAACTGTAATTCTTCATACCGCTCCTGAGGCAGCGGTTAAAGGACCTCTTGCTGCAGTTAAGAATAATGATGAAATTAAGATAGATGTGGAAAATGGAACAATGGAATTATTAGTAAGTGATGAAATTATTCAAGAAAGAATAAAGAATTACATACCAGTTTTACCTGATATCAAAGGTGGTTATCAAAAAATGTATATTGATCATGTAACGCAAGCCGATAAAGGAGCAGATTTAGATTTCTTAATTGGTAGAAGAGGTTCTGAGGTTAAACGTCATAGTCATTAATCTTTAATATTTTATGGTCAAAGGGATAAATAATAATAGAGTTTGAAGGGAAACATATTAAATTGTCTATAGATCTTAAAATTGGAATAGCAAATAGGGGAGTTCTTCATCACAATAATGAACAACCAGTAAATTTAGAAGATTGGTTTAAAGAAGTATCCCAATCAAATGTATTTGATTACATTGATAAGACGCCTCCAAATGAAGATTTTGATGAGTATAAAAGATTAGCAGAGAAATACAAATTACCTATTTTATGCGGTGGCTGGTTTTATCAATTAGGAAAAGATGATAATCTTATTCTAGAAAATCTAAAAATGGGAGCAGATCTTGGAAGTAAATATCATAATGTTCAAATTTTTCTTCATCATACAGATGGCCATGAATTAACTGATCAAGAAATAGCTAATACTTATTTAAAAGTATCAGAATATGGAGAAAAAATAGGATGTCTTCCATGTTTTGAAATTCATATTAATATGTGGTCAGAAAATTTCTTAAGAATTAATTCTGTAGCTAAAATAGTTCAAAATCAAGGTAGTATTTTTAGAATGACTCTTGATCACTCGCATGTTGTTTTTAAAATGGATAATAAAGAAGAATTACAAATGTTTGGTTTATCAGAACAAGTAAAAAATAATGAAATCATTTTAGATCCTTTTAAGGAAGGAAATATTTCTGAAAAATGGATTAATCAGGGTATTGTTTATTTAATGCATGCAAGATCAGTTATTCCGAATAACCCAAAAAACATAAAAGCTAAACACCCTGATCACTCGTTTGGGCGAGGTGTTCAATATCCTTTTATACAACCTTTAGAGGGCCAATTTCATTCTGATTGGAGTGAGGAAAAATTAGAACCATGGAAGGAAGTAATTAGAAAAATGATTAAATACCATTATTTCCATAACAGTTCTCTTGAATGCATTTCTACCGAATTTATTCCTGCAACTGATTATGGAGAAAATAATACCTATTCTTTATTTGATAACGCTGTTGGATGTGCAGAGTGGATACGATCAGAAATAAATAATAATAATTAGAATTGGGGGTTAAATGAAAGTTAAAGCCGCGATCGCATTAGAAAAAGCAAAGCCACTAATAATAGATTATGTTGATTTAGAAGGACCAAAAACAGGAGAAGTATTGGTTGAAATAAAATCAACTGGTGTTTGTCATACTGATGCTTACACTTTATCAGGATCTGATCCTGAAGGAATTTTTCCATCTATACTTGGTCACGAAGGAGCAGGAATTGTAGTTGAAGTAGGGAAGGGAGTTGAATCTTTAAAAAAAGATGATCACGTCATACCGTTATATACACCTGAATGTCGTAAATGTAAGTTTTGTTTGTCAGGCAAGACTAATTTGTGTCAAGCAATAAGAGAAACTCAAGGCAAAGGATTGATGCCAGATGGCACATCGCGTTTTCAATATAAAGGTAATAGCATCTATCATTACATGGGCACCTCAACCTTTGCAAATTATACTGTTGTACCTGAAATTGCTTTAGCAAAAATCCGTCAGGATGCTCCTTCAAATAAAGTTTGTTATATTGGATGTGGAGTAACGACAGGTTTGGGTGCAGTTATGAACACTGCAAAAATGGAAGAAGGTGCCACAGCAGTTGTTTTTGGATTAGGAGGAATAGGATTAAATGTTATTCAAGGATGCCAATTGGCTAAAGCTAGTGTCATTGTTGGTGTTGATTTAAACCGAAACAGAAAGTCTTTAGGTGAAAAGTTTGGTATGACAAATTTTATTAATCCATCTGAATATGAAGGAGATAAATTACAAGCTAAAATAATTGAACTTACGCATGGAGGGGCTGATTATAGTTTTGAGTGTATAGGAAATGTGAATGTAATGCGTCAAGCTCTTGAATGCTGTCACAAAGGATGGGGTGAATCAATCATTATTGGTGTTGCAGGTGCAGGTCAAGAAATTTCAACAAGACCATTTCAACTAGTTACAGGTCGTGTTTGGAAAGGCACCGCATTTGGAGGAGCAAAAGGTCGAACAGATGTTCCAAAAATTGTTGATTGGTATATGGATAAAAAAATCAACATCGATGACTTGATCACTCATGAATTCTCTCTTGAGAATATTAATAAAGCCTTCGATTTAATGCATGAGGGCAAGTCTATTAGAAGTGTAATAAATTTTTAAATGTTAAATCTATTAGAGAAACATAGATGTTTCAATGGTCATCAAGAGATTTACAGCCACGGGTCCTTTTCAAATAAATGTAAAATGCAATTTGCTTTGTATACCCCGGATAAAAATGAAAATATCCCTGTTTTATATTTCTTAAGTGGCATTACTTGTACTGAACAAAACTTTATTCAAAAATCGGGTTATCAGAAATTTGCTTCGGAGCATGAAATTGCCGTCGTAGTCCCTGATACAAGTCCTAGAGGCAAAGGAATACCTGATTCTGAAAGTTATAAATTAGGATGGGGGGCAGGTTTTTATCTGAATGCTACAGAAGATCCTTGGTCGTTAAATTATAATATGTATGACTATATAACTAAAGAACTCCCACAAATTATTGGACTAAATTTCCAATTTAGCAAATCTAAAATTGGTATTTTTGGTCATTCTATGGGAGGAGGAGGTGCAATTCAATGCGCTTTAAAAAATCAACTTTATAAGTCTGTTTCTGCTTTTTCACCCATATGTTCTATTCATCAAAGCGAATTTGCAAAAGAGGCTCGACAACAATATCTGAACGATAATTATGACAATCTTAATCTATATGACCCATTATTCTTAATTGAAAAAACTAAAAAAAAATTTGAGCAAATCATAATTGATGTGGGTCTAGATGATGAGTTTTTTAATGATCTTTATATTGATGATTTTCAAGAGTTATGCAAAAGAAATAATCAAAACCTCACTTTAAATAAACATGAAGGCTTTGATCATGGGTATTTTTTTATTCAGTCTTTTATAGAGAAGCATATTAAATATCATGCATCATTCTTAAATAATTTATAATATTTAATTGATAAACTTAGTTTAAGTTAAAAAATTAAATATAAGTTATTCAAAATCGCTCAATATCGGGTGTTAATTATTTTAACGATTCAAGATTCCAAAAAAAAGTTTATACCCGCTCACGCGCGTAATATGGAATCTAAAAGCATGTTTGATACTTGGTAGCATTTTTTCTACTCCCGATATAAGTCAAACCGTGCTAATATAACGCCGGAACTAGAAAGAATTTATGTTGAGATTGTGCCAAATAAACTTTAAACGCATATCTCATTGGGGCGTCGCCAAGCGGTAAGGCACCGGCTTTTGGAGCCGGCATTCGTAGGTTCGAATCCTACCGCCCCAGCCACTTTTTCACTCTTTTTTTTACGAAATAAGAGTTTCGACACACATACGCTACACTTGCGAACGTATTTTTGTTCAACATCCCTCGTGGTTGGTGGTAGGATAAATTAATGAAATATGAAAAATGAGCAGATTATTAATCTATATTATTTTATTTTTATTTAATGTCTCATTAACTTTTGCATCCGAAGTTACTACAGATAAAGACCTTAGTATTAATCGAAATAGTGCCTTCCAATCTTCGGATGTGCTACCTTTTGGGGAAGTTTCTATTGGTAATAGTTGGTTATTTCGATCTGACTTAAGTGATGAATTTAATGAAAATGAAATCAATATAGATAAATGGTTTATAGCTGGAGATGTAAATAATGAAGTTATTTATCCTGAAGAAAGTGGCTTAGAAGACGGCTCTGCTGCCAATTGGGTTGGAAGAGCACCTGGCGCTTTTGATAAAAAATCTCCTTTTATAGAAAATGGAATATTAAACCTTCCTATTAAGTGGAATCCAAATTCTGATTTATTTCCATATTTGGATGAGCATCGAGAAGAGCTAATAGATGAAGATTGTATGTGTAAGTATGAAAAGTATACAACTAGTGGATTAATCTCTAAAAGTAATGCTCAATACGGCTACTTTGAGATAAAGGCAAGAGCGGCCAATATTCCGATTTCAAGTGCTTTTTGGTTAATTGGGAATCATTTTGAAGTAGATATTTTTGAGCTTATTGGCAAAACAGGAAATGGAATTGATGGATCGGGACCAGAAGCTCCTTATACAATGCCTGCCACAATACATAATTGGGATGAAGGGGATTTAGTAGATAATGGTTATGGAAAATCTTTTAGTCTTAATTGGAATGTATCGGAAGATTTTCATATATATGGGGCTGAGATATCTTCAGAATATATAAATTTTTATGCAGATGGGTCTAAGGTAGGTAGCATTAACAAAAAAGAATCAGGAAAAATTTGGAATACTGATTTTATGCATATATGGGTTGATACGGAAATTTTCTCATGGGAAGGATTCCCTAAAGAAAATGAATTACCAGCTAATTTTCAGATTGATTATATCAGATCATGGCAATTAATTAAAAATACTTAGAGAGCTAGACATCAATCTTTTAAGTAATTTGTTTTGCAAAGTTTAAATTAAGGTTTGAACATTAACTAAATCATTTTTATAAATTAACATATATTGTAGGGAATGCTGATGCATTTACTGTCAACATTCCTCGTGGTTGGTGGTAAGATAATTGTGGTGAGTATAATATGAGCATTACAGATGAAGGGCATTACGGACCAAAACAGCTAAATTTACTAAAGACTGTATGGGGTGAAGGATTTCTTTCACCTGGCGGAACTGATGAAATAGATGAAGTCATGAAAGGAATTGATGCTTCAGATAAAACTGTTCTTA
>ERZ651768.2600-NODE-2600-length-12424-cov-2.794525_pt1 | contig 12424 bp, 10 predicted proteins | sample MGYA00514754_ERZ651768 | MGnify/ENA metagenome assembly ERZ651768 | reverse complement strand
TATTTATGTTTTACGTAAAAAATGGCCAAACAAGGAGCGGCCATACAAAGCGCTTTTTTACCCTTGGAGCATGATCGTTGTATTAATCTTATATTTCATGTTTTTTCTTATCACTCTGATCACTGCTTTGGTCCCATCATTAATCGGAATTGCAATAACAGCCAGTGGAACTTTTTATTATTTAAGAATAGTGAAGGATTATACCCATCAATAAGCCTCATAATATTTGCTACCTCGAACAAACAACAATACACCAATTGAATCAAATTTACTCGTATAAATAATATTTTCTTGCACTTTCCCTGAATTTATTCACATCTTTAAAAAATAAACCGTTCAAATCATTTGCCTTAAATCGGCGAGAAAAAAATTTTCTTATTTCATCAGTCCCTAATGCTTTATCAAACATATTGATCTGGTTTTCGCTAGCCATTTGAAAAGGATTCTTATTTGGATAAATATGCTGGTGGATTTCCAAAAAATAAAATTGAAGAGAAATCAAGTTGACTTTTTTTCTATCCAAAAAGTGAATCTGAACGCCATGTACATCCTTTCCTTCATAAGGCCCATAATACGGTTTATAAGACACGGGACGAAAAACAACACCTGGAAGATTTAATGCATTCATTCTTACGGTTATTTCATTCTCATCAATCCATGGTGCGGCTATAGTATGAAAAGGATTCGTATATCCAACGCCGTTGGAAAAAACACCTAATTCTCCTAAGATTCCTGTGGAAACAACATAAAATGGCGTAGCTGGTGTTGGAATATGAGGAGAAGGTGGGACCCACTCCATTGTCATATCCATACAAAGTGTCTCCCGTTTCCAATTTTCCATTTTTATAACGGTCAAGTGACATGGTCGGGGCTCCAACCAGTTTGATTCATTGATCATGAGCGCCAGTTCACCTATGGTAAGTCCATAAACATAGGGAATTGGATACATTCCGATAAAAGATTTGTATTTTGGATCTAGATTATTTCCCTCAACTCTCAATCCACCCAATGGATTTGGACGATCCAAGACAACAAGTTCAATGTTGTTTTCTGCTGCAGTCTCCATGACCAGCCCCAATGTGGAAATATATGTATAAGAACGAACTCCGATTGCCTGAATATCAAATACCAATACATCTATTCCTTGAAGCATTTCTTTTGTTGGTTTCTTACTTTTTCCATAGAGCGAAAAATAAGGGATTCTTGTTTTTCTATCTATTAGGGAATGAATCTTTTCACCAGCTGAAACAGTTCCTCGAAAACCATGCTCTGGACTCATGACTGCTATTAAATCCACATTTGGTGATGCCAAGAATAGATCAACATTTTGAATAAGATTTTGATCGACACCAGTTTGATTGGTGATCAAACCAATCTTTTTCCCTTTTAGCTTTAAATAATTTTCTCGGCCCAGTACATCCAAACCTGATAAAATCGGTTTTTCTCCAGTGTTTTTAACAAGATTTGGAACTGTTGTGCAACCAGCAAAAATGAGAGGCAGTAAAAAAGTTAAGTTTCGAAGCTTCATACAGTTTCAGTCATTTGAGGAAATTGACTTGAAAAAATTTCAATTGATCATCCAATTCGGTGACCCAATAAGTCCCATTATGCCCACCGAATTTTTCAGCATATCTATGCTTGATTCTGTCTTACCAGCCCACAACTGGCAAAATACCAGGATGATCATCATCAAAAGGTTTTTCATATAGACCCTAATTTTACAAATTAGATTTCTTTCCTTCCCATAGTTCTTTTATTTTTTCAGGATAATTTGATTTAGTTATTCATGAATCAAATTATTTATTTTATTTTTATAAGATGAATCAAACTCTCGAACGACTCATTGGACAACTAATTATTGCAGGATTTCGCGGATCAAATGCAGCACCTGATTCTCCTATTGCCAACTTTATCAAAGATTATAATCTTGCAGGCGTAATCCTATATGATGAAGATGTTAAAATCGGTGGTCTTGGCTCACGTAATATTCAATCCCCCATTCAAGTAAAAGACCTTTCGGATCAACTCCAGTCTTTTTCCAAAGATGGCCTAATGATTTCCATCGATCAGGAAGGTGGCGGAACTAACAGATTAAAATCCAATTACGGATTTCCAGAAACACCATCTTGGAATCATATGGGATTACTTGATAATGATCTTATGACTCTACAATTCTCACAAACAATCGCATCCACGCTAAATGACTGCGGGATCAATGTCAACTTTGCACCTGTACTGGATCTAAACTATGGTGATGAAACAGTTATTGGGAAAGCGGAAAGAGCCAACTCTCATCTTCCAAATGCTGTGATCCACCATAGCAGAATTTTTATTCAGTCTTTGAAAGAGAATAATGTTATTTCTTGCGGTAAACATTTTCCCGGGCAAGGATCAGCCTTTGGTGATACGCACAAGGGTTCCACTGATATTTCTGATACCTGGACGGTGAAAGACCTTCTCCCTTTCGACGAGTTAATTAAATTCGGTGACTTGGATATGATAATGGTTTCTCATACATTTGATACAAAAATGGACCCTAATTACCCTGCATCCTTATCACATATAATTATTACCAATATGCTTCGTAATGATCTAGGATTTGATGGTGTGGTGATATGTGATGACCCAAGTATGAATGCCATTTCAGATCATTATGATTTAACTGAATCTTTTGAATTGATGCTTAATGCTGGGATTGATCTTTTTTGCCTCGGAAATAATTTGAATTACGACCCAGACTTTATCCCAAAATCCGTTTCATCCATGTGTCAGTTAGTGAAATCTGGGAAAGTTACAGAAGATAGAATTCGACAATCCATTAATCGAATCGAGTCTTTAAAAAAGAAATATAATATTCATGGCTGATTCCTATATCCTTGGAATTGATTGTGGTGGAACAAAAGTCATGGCCCAATCTGTTACATATAATTCTATAACGGGCTTGGTTTCCCCAGGTGAATTTCAACTTGAAGTAAATTATTCAGATTCACCCAAGTGGAATTCTAAATTCATTCCAGTACATTTAGATCTTCAGCGGCAGGAATTTTCCGAAGGGAATATTTACCTGACACAACCGGAGATAGATCAAGGCGATGTCATTGTAGAAACAATCCAAGATATTATTTCTAAATCTGAGTCAGATTCTATTGGACTCTGTTTTCCGGGAATCAAAAATGATCGCGGTGTAGTGATCATGGCAAATGGACCTAGGATTCCTGATTTGCTGGAGAGAATCCAAGGAATTGATTCAATACCACATGACTCAGATTGCTGTGTTTTGGGCGAATGGAAATCCACCATTGGTAAATTGAAAAACTGTGATAATGCCGTGTATATTGGCGGCGGAACGGGTATTGCAGACGGGATCATCTTGAAGGGTAAAATGATTGATTTCAATGAAAGAGATGATGTTAAACGGTCTTGGGAATTAAAAATACCATCGGGTGAAACTATTGAATCCTGTCTTTCTCCAAAAGGGATGATCGACGAATGGAATTTGTCTCAAAGAGAAAAAGTTAAAACTTTAGATCAACTTTCTAAAAACCAAAACGCTGACACTATTTTTGAAAAAGCTACGGAAGCATTTTCATTTTTAATTCAAAATCGAACTCGGTTTTTTAAAGCTAATCATGCTAAAATTGAAAAAATTGTCATCGGTCAACGATTAGGAATATTTATGGCTAATTCTAAATTAATATCGTTACTTGAATCCAATACAGATATTCCCTTGGACTATTCTACCGATCGCCGGACAGCTGCTTTGGGCGCCGCCTGGAAAAGAATATGCTCGTAAAAGGACAAATTCCATCCCATGAGCCTGTTGTTTCTATTGGATTGGTTTTGCCGGAAGACCGGGTTCAAAAATTGCTAATTGTGGATGTTGAGAACAATCTCTCTTTTAATATTAACCTATCCAAAGAACCCAATTTTTTTCCAACTTCAACCTATAAACTTTCATCCATAAGAGCCGGCCGTGGATTTCACTGGGAAAAAAACATTTCCATTACTGTTGAAGGTGAGTTGGAAATTAAAATTGTGGATGAATGCCTTTTTGTCATCAATCACATTCCACTGGAAAAATACATAATTTGTGTAGCCACATCAGAAATGAGTGGTGAATGTCCACAAGCCCTTTTGGAATCTCAAACTGTCGCCGCTCGTTCTTGGCTTTTGGCAGCTATGGAGCAAAAACATGCTGACTTGGGAATAGATTCCTGTAACGATGATTGTTGTCAGCGATACCAGGGAATTGAAAATTTGACAGATGCAGCGATTTCCGCTGCAGAAAAAACGTGGGGCCAGGTGTTGATTCACGATGAAAAAATTTGTGATACACGATATGCCAAATCTTGTGGCGGAATTTCAGAAAATAATGAAAATGTTTGGGACGGTGAGCCGAAGCCCTATTTACGCGCAATTCATGATGGAAATAATTCAGCCCTCCCAAATATCAAGTCTGAATCAGATTTAAAAGTGTGGTTAACTGAACTACAAAATTCTTATTGTGGTCCGGAATACGTACCAGAAAATGATCTTAAAAAATATTTGGGACACGTGGATAAATCCGGAAGCTATTTTCGATGGAATGTTTCATTTTCCCAAGAAGAGTTAACCCAACTAATTTCTGAAAAAACGAGACGAATGTTCGACTCAATTATATTACTTCAACCTCTAAATCGCGGTATATCAGGACGAATAACCCAACTCCGAATTGATGGCATTTCCAAAGGTGAGCCAGCTAATATTATCCTGAAAAGCGAATATGAGATTCGTCGCGTTCTGCATCCTGATTTTTTATATAGTTCCGCCTTTATTATTGAAACAAATTCCGACCTCGATTCTCAACCATCTCAGATTAAATTAAGAGGAGCTGGTTGGGGTCATGGCGTGGGCCTATGTCAAATTGGTGCATTAGGAATGGCATTAAATGGCTCTTCTTTTGAAAACATACTTTCCCATTATTTTCATTCAACTGAATTAAAAAATATCTATGACTGAAACACTTTCTCTCCACTGGATCGATTGGACAATCATTCTGGTTTATATCGCTTTTTCATTGGGCGTTGGAATCTATTTTTCGAAGCGAGCAAAGTCTAGCACAGAAGAATATTTCCTATCAGGACGGACCCTTCCATGGTGGATTGTTGGAACATCAATGGTTGCTACAACTTTTGCGGCAGATACACCTTTAGCCATTACAGAATTTGTTCGCGGACCGGGAATCTGGCAAAACTGGTTCTGGTGGAACTTGCTTATGGGATCCCTTTTAGGCGTTTTTCTATTTTCGCGATTATGGCGGCGAGCCGAAGTGTTAACAGATAATGAATTATTAGAAATTAGATATAGTGGAAAGCCTGCAGCTTTTTTGAGAGCTTTCTTGCTTGCCGGGATAGGACCCGCTCCCATAATTGCCGGGTCAACACCTTCCGTTGCCCAAGACTTAATTCGTCCCAGAGGCTCTATATTGCGCTTTTTGGCCTCTTCAGCTGTCATGAGCAGCACCGCTGCAGCACCGTCATTGATGCCGGAAGCATTGCCTGCCGTAACCGAACCTTCCTTATCAAAAGCCGGACGTAACTTTGAGAGTGATTCGATGGTAGTGCCGTGGCGGGGGTGTTCGTCAACTTCAATAACAATATCACCTTTTCGGGATGGTACGGTCACAGGTACTATCTCATCCTTGAATGCATTTGCCTTTTGTGCAGTTTCAGCCCGCATCTGAGATGTTGCGGCAAACATATCCTGTTGATCTCGAGAGATCTGCCATTTCTCGGCAACATTCTCAGCTGTGATACCCATGTGGTAGCCGTTAAAAACATCCCATAATCCGTCATTTATCATGCTGTCGACTAGTTCTGCGGCCCCCATTTTGATCCCTGCCCGTAGTTGTGACACGTGGGGAGCTTGGGTCATGTTTTCCTGACCTCCAGCAACTACAATTGAAGAATCACCGGCTTTTATAGCTTGAACGCCAAGTGCTACAGCTCGGAGGCCTGATCCGCAGACCTGGTTAACAATGTAAGCTGTTCTTTCCTTTGGGACGCCGGCAGCCATAGACGCTTGTCGAGCGGGGTTCATCCCCCCGCCGGCCGTTAGAACCTGTCCAAGGATCACCTCCGACACGTCGTTTGAATTAACACCAGCCCGGTTGAGGGTTTCGGTAATTACGGCGCTGCCAAGCAAATGGGAAGGCAAATCAGCAAATCCCCCGTTGAAAGCACCAATGGGTGTTCGCGAGCCAGAGGCTATAACGATATCTGTATCTTCGCTCATATTGAATCCTTTCTGATCAAACAGAATTATTACTTGGTTAGTCGGGAGATTTTATTGTAGCTGTTCCTGTCAGAACTATTTTGTCTGCTACTCTGCTTTCTGTGGATAATTCCACAAGATGTTTTAGCATTAAACATTTTTCAACTTTAACTTGTGTTGTCACCGTGTCACCAATCCTTACGGGGGCCCGAAAGTAAAGAGATTGGTTGACGTATAACCATCCGGGACCAGCAAAACTTACTAAGGCTGCAGAAATATGACTGGCCGTCAGCATGCCGTGGGCTACCCGCTCTCCGAAGATACTATCTTTTGCAAATTCGTCATCCAGGTGTATGGGATTATGGTCCCCTGATATATCTGCGAAAGCTTGAACGTCATCGTGGGTAATTTGTTTTTCGTAGGTTGCGCCCATGTCGACAGAAATGTCGTTAAAATAGTTTTTTATAATTCCAGACACAAAGTCTCTCCAGCGCTGTAACTAATTAAGACCTATGATTAACATGTTTTTTAGTACCATTAAGATCTTCAATGCTGATTTAGGGTCCAGCTTTGGCCGGGTCGTAGTCAGGCCTAAATTACGCCCCCATCCCAAGAACTCTGTTATTTTTTGTATTAAATCATTAGATCGTAACGTAACTTGTTTTCTTTTGTGGCGCAAAAGGGAATAGCGATATGCCCAACACATCTAATATAGGCCGCGATTATTACCGGCATTTTTTAACTATCCCGACACGTTGGATGGATAATGACGTCTATGGCCATGTGAATAATGTGGTCTATTACTCGTTTTTTGATACCGTGGTGAACAAGTTTCTTATCGAACAAAGCCAACTCGACTACAGTAAAGGCAGCGTTGTAGGTTTGGTGGTGGAAACCAAATGCCAATATTTTGCGCCTATTGCTTTTCCGGATGTCGTTGTTGCAGGTATAAGGGTCGCGCACATCGGTACGTCGAGTGTTCGCTACGAAATAGGACTATTTAAAAATGACGAAGATAACCCAGCCGCGGAGGGTCATTTCGTCCACGTTTATGTAACCCGTTCCGGCAATAAACCAACCCCACTAAGCACTCAGATGCGATCCGTCTTGGCGAAAATTAGCTAATAATAGAGGCCCCGATTAAATTAAAACTTCCAATTTTATGGCATTACGGGCACTAACGTTGAATTCGTTCAACCGCCATATTCTTGTCCTTGATGACACCCTTTTCAATGATGACATCATTATCCAACATAATTGTGCAGTCGCGCATAGGAACGTCGTAGTGTCCCTTGGTATCGCGAGTGCCTCCACCTTCATTGTTTGGGCCAGTAGAGAATAGGTAGTTTCCCGCAAAAGTGCGGGCTGAAGCATAGGTGCGGTCGGGATCATCTCCATAGAGAGCTAAAGCATCCCATCGGGATTGTGGGTTTAACCCCCATCCCAGATGTGAGAGTGCATGACCATCCAAATCATCTTCATGGCGTTTATTATCATCCAAGAAGTAATTCATGAGCTTCGCATCTAGACCTCCATCTATCTTGCGAATAATACCATCACGGACTTCAATCTGGATTTCATCCTGGATGTACCGGTTGTACGGCAAGACACACAAGTCACCCGGTTGAATCACAACTGCACCGTTGGCGCTTCCTTCATTGGGGAAGGTGTGGACATGGCCGGCCCCCCAATGGTCAAACCGACCAGGCTCATCGGCAAAGCCGTATTGGATCATTGTGGGATATTCACCGCACTCGTACGACAGGTCTGTTCCTGCTTCACTGACGACACGTATGTTTTTGGTTTCTTCCAGGCGTTTACCGGAATGTATCACTGCCTCTTTAAGGCCAGGAGGCGATAGAAGTTTTTCTAGATCATCTGGGTGATCAATTATCATTAGTACCCGTGTTCCACTGTTTCTTACTTGTTTCATCCATTTCGTAAATAGCGGGACGTGCAAACAAACCAGCATGTCGGCAGCCTCGAAAGCCTGGACTGTACCGCTACAGGCACCGACCGTTTCAATTCCGACCCTAACCCAGGAAGGGACCTCATTTACGCAAACTTCGTAAATGTTGGCGCCCAAATCTTCAGCAGCCGCAAAAGATGCCATGACAAAATCGCGCCGGGTGGCAATGTCGCTTAGAATTGCTATGGTTTCGCCCTCTTTAACATTGCACATCTGAAATTCCTTTCGGAACAGCATCGCGAGTTTTGCGGGGTTTATCTCTTGTGCGCGCATTATTCCCTCCTGTTTTGGTCATTTGTTTATCATACCGACCATTTTCGCCGGTATTTTAAAAAAAATCTTGGTAGATTACCAATTAATCAAACATTTGGTCTTGGATTAAATCCCATGACCTCCAGCAGAAAAGCGTAAATCAGCGCTTTTTCCTCCAATCTGTCGAAGCGACCAGCCGCACCTGCATGTCCGGCCTCCATATTTGTCCGGAGATAGAGAGGTTTTTTATCGGTCTTGGTAGCTCTGAGTTTTGCTATCCACTTCGCAGGTTCCCAATAGGTTACGCGGGGGTCTGTTAATCCAGCGGTTGCGAGGATTGGGGGATAGGCTTGTTCCTTAACATTCTCTATCGGTGAATATGAATGAATATAATCGTAGGCATTTGCATCTTCTATTGGATTTCCCCATTCCGGCCATTCTGGAGGGGTAAGGGGTAATTCTGCGTCGCACATTGTGGTTAGTACATCGACAAAAGGTACTTCACCTACGACGGCGCCCCAAAGGTCAGGCCGTAAATTTGCGCATGTCCCAATCAGCAACCCCCCGGCGCTACCACCATGAATGGCAATTCGCCCGGCACTGGTAAAATTTTTTGAGATTAAATGCTCAGCGGAGGCAATAAAATCTAGAAAGGTGTTTTCTTTCTTATTCAGTTTACCCTCTAGATACCATCCATAGCCCTTCTCTGTGCCCCCGCGGATATGAGCAATTGCGTAAATAAATCCCCGTTCAACCATCGAAAAGACGTTAGTGGAAAAAGAAGCCGGCATCGCTAAGCCGTAAGAACCGTAACCGTAGAGTAAGACTGGTGCTGTTCCATCAAGTGGTGTTTTCTTGTGATAAAGGAGTGAAACCGGCACCAATGCTCCATCATGGGAAGGGGCCATCAGCCTTCTTGTGACATAGTCTTCAGACCTATGGCCGCTTGGAACTTTTTGTTCCTTGCGAAGCTCTCGGGATTGGTTGACCATGTTGTAATCATAGGTCCTCAGAGGGGTTGTCATTGAGGAATAAGTGAACCGGAGAGTGGTTGTTACAAATTCATAACCTGGTAATACACCCAGTTCATAAACTTCTTCATCGAATTCAATAGTGTGTTCCGCTTCGCTGATAATCTCTCTGATAATTATCCTGGGAAGGCCGTCAACCCGCTCCAATCGAATAAGATGATTAGAAAATTCAAGAATTGTACGGATTAATCGTCCGGGTTCGTGGGGTACTACATCCTTCCAATTCTCTCGGTTGGGGTTACTTAATGGGGTTTCTACGATTTTAAAATCTTCGGCGTCATCGGCGTTTGTTAGAATTAATAGTTTCTCCCCTATCGGGGCTACGCTATATTCTATGTTCACTTTTCTCGGCGTGACTATTTCAGGAGGAGAGTGGGGGTCGTTAGCGTCAATCAAATGTATTTCAGAAGTTGTATGGTCGTGAGCGCTGATAATGATGAATTGACCGCTCTGGCATTTTTCGAGACTGACGAAGAAACCGGAGTCAGCTTCCTCATAAATTAAATCATCGCTTTTTTGTTCCATGTTAACCGTATGGCGCATCACACGAAAGGGGCGATGGTTGTCGTCCAGCATTGTGTAAAAGAGTGTTTTGCCGTCGTTCGCCCAGGCGATATCACCTTTGGCATCTTCAATCTTGGTACCAATATCTTTTCCAGTGATTAAATCACGGACCCGCACCTGAAAGCGTTCCGAGCCGTTGAGATCAACGGCATAGGCTAATCTTAAGTGGTCTGTAGAATGCGCGCAGCCACCGATCTTAAAAAATGACTGCCCCTCAGCTTCCTTGTCACCATGGAGGAGAACTTCTTCAGAACTACGTTGATCCCGGCGACGGCAGAATATAGGATGCTGGCCGCCAGTTTCAAATCGGGTTGAATACTCGTATGCACCATCCTTTGCGGGGACGCTGGCTTCGTCCTCTTCGAGCCTCCCTCGCATTTCCTTTATCAGTGTCGCCTGGAGTTGTTTTGTACCTGACAAAGCTAATTGGGTGTGACTGTTTTCGGCTTCAAGGTAGGCACGGATTTCCTCTTTCAGTTTAGAGGGATCGCGCATCACCTCTTGCCAGTTTGCGTCCTTAAGCCAGGCGTAGTTATCGATGCGGTCTCTACCATGATAAGTGATAGTCACGGGTCGACAGTCTGCTTTAGGTGGTTCGGGAACCGCAGTCATTGCAATATCACGCACCTTCGGAGAATCTTTCTCAACGGAATTTTCCAAATCATGCATCAAAACCGTAAAGTTGAGCCGGGTTATGGACGGTGATGCGGTCACGGATTTCCTTATCTGGGGCGTACTTTTCAAGCATATCCACCAAATCGCCGTCGTTGGGCATTTGTCCAATGATATTGGGATGAGGCCAGTCAGTTCCCCAGATGATACGGTCGGGCGCCGCTTCTATTAGAGCTCTGGCAAATGGTACAATGTCATCAAAGGGGTAATGTGTGTTTGAAAGGCGTTCAGCTCCGGATATTTTTACCCAAAAGTCATCATTCTGGACAAACTCCAGTATCCGCTGAAAGGCGGTTTGTTTTAATCCATCTAAAACTTTGAAACGGGCCATATGATCGATGACCACGGGTACGGGGAGAGTTGTAATTTCTTTTGTGTACTCGATAATGTCTTCAGCCTCTAGGTATAAAACAGCATGCCAACCTAGAGACGCATATTTTTGGGTCACGCGGCGGACTTTTTCAAAATCGGGTGGTCCGGATAAATGTCTTGCGAAACTGAACCGTGAGCCGCGTACACCGCCAGCATGAAGTTTTTCCAATTCATTTTCCGTAATTGTTTCCTTAACCATTGCTATACCCTTGTATGAACCACCAGATGATGCAATTGCATCTAACATTGCCGAATTATCATCTCCATGGCAGGTCGCTTGAACAATTATAGCACGCTCAAATCCGAGGATGTGATGAAGACTTTTCAGAACCTCCTTTCCTGCATCTGGCGGCGTATAGCTGCGTTCACGATGAAAGGGAAAGATGGCACCCGGTCCGAAGACATGGCAGTGGGCATCACAGGCTTTGGGTGGCAATGTTATGTTGGGCTTCTTGGTATTTGGGTCGGGAGCCTGGCAAGTATCCATCTTATTATACGGCGGCACGTGACTTTATTTTTAGTTCACCGTCCCAGACACTCTTTGGAACCAAAACCTGTCCTTCAAATAGGCATCGTGTAGTTCTTAAAATATCAACTCTTTTAACTTCGGTTTTATCTTCGGTTTCATCAATATTCATTTTGACAGAGATCTCACCTGTTGGGTGTTCAACTGAAACGAGTTTTGTAGTGCCAGATGGTATTACACCCACGCGATGGGCAACGGTTCCCGGAAGCGCTATGGCCGTACCTACAGAGACCGCTGCAAAAACACCAATAGCTGCGTGGCAGTCATGCGGAATGAAGGAACGGGTACAAATAGCTCCCCCCGTCTGTGGAGGGGAGACCATGGTCATCTTTGGCACGGTTTTATTGGTAACGTCTCCTAAGTTCATTTTCCAGGCTATTTCCAAACGAATTTTCTCTATCGATTTTTTAAGTTCCACATCCGCATTCAAGTCGTCTCGACTTTCATAACCGGTCCTATCCACTGCCGCTGCTTCGAAAAGTACCACGGGCATTCCATTATCAATACAGGTGACGTCAACACCGTCGATCGTATCCACTAAATTACCCGTTGGCAGCAGGGAACCACATGTTGAACCCTCGGTATCCCGAAAGCTAATCATGACTGGCGATGCCGTCCCAGGTACGCCGTCTATTCTTGCATTTCCATCATATTTTACGACGCCCCCCGGTGTTAAGAATGTAACATCGGCAATACTGTCACTATTTTCCAGATAAATTGTCAGGGTCGTCTCTGGGTCATTTGGCTTAACGAGGCCGTTTTCGATAGCGAATGGTCCAACCCCGG
>ERZ651768.2599-NODE-2599-length-12427-cov-2.782510_pt1 | contig 12427 bp, 10 predicted proteins | sample MGYA00514754_ERZ651768 | MGnify/ENA metagenome assembly ERZ651768 | reverse complement strand
GGTGCGCCGGCCGACGCTTTCAGGGCGCCCGGAAAGCTCAGCCCGGTTGCGGGGAAATCGAAAAGAGGGATCCGAAACCCTCTATGTTGTCGGTTATTCCAGCCTTCCTCAGTCCAGCCCAGAATGTAGCCGTATTGCTCGTAATTACGGGCTTGCCGAGTATGATTTCAATCTGTTGGGCAAGGGCGGCAGTGGGAAAATTTGCACAACTCAGGAAAAGGGCTTTAGCGTCTGGATGATCTACCGATAGGGCGTGCCTGTAAATTTCCTCTTCCGGTACTTCCGCAAACTTGCGGCCCAATTCAGGTTCAACGGCATCGAAGGTCATTCCCGCCATTTTCAGAACCTTTATGCCGTTTCTTTCCAGAAATTCCTTCTCATGCTGGTTGGTGGCATCCGGGTAGGGAGTTGCCAGGGAAATACTGTCGGCTTCCAGTGCCTTTAGTGCCTGGGTGACGGAGGCGGCAGTGGCGACGCCGGGGGATCCGCTGACGGATTCCAGTTTGTTAACCAGCATTTCCGGGGGGCAGGCCATGGACCCGACCGTACAGTTGTAGGCTACGACATCTGCAGCAAGTAGCGCAAATTCGTTGAGGCGGATTTCAAGATCTTCCATGAGACCTTTAAAGCCATCCTCCTCCGGATGAAAATGGATTGGCATGCGGGTAACGTGAACCGTGACACCTTCTGGTCTCATGGCATTGAATTCCGGTTCGGTGACGGTATTGACAGTGGGGATGATGACACCCATTTTTACCCGCCGTCCCTGTGAAGTCGCATCTGGCATCCTGTTCATGGCGCGGCCCCATTCCGGATTGGCTCCCTCAAACCAAGTCGCTCCAGCCTCGGCAGGACTTCCTCAGCGAAGTATGGAAAATCACGCGTATAGTTGACCAGGCCCATGGCGATGCCCGAAAATCCCCATTCGCTCAGGGATTTCAATTGTGCGGCAACGTCATCCGGATTGCCGATAATGCCGTAGGCGCTGTTGCCGGCTGCGATACGAAGGCGAATATTGGCCTTGATTTCATCGGATAGCCCAGGATCATCTTTAATGCCTCGACCCGAAAATATGGTCTCCACTGCTCCTTCATCCGCGTGTTCGATAGCATAGTACTGGTGATAGTCATGAGCTTCTTTATCCGTAGGACGGCAAACGACGTAGCAATTGGTAAAAACTCCGACGTCCCGTCCTAAGGCGCTCGTTTCTGATTTGACGCGCGCAAGGTCTTTTGCCGTTCCATCCGCAGTTTGTATAGCGCGAAACAGATAATCTGCATTTCTGACCGCAAATTCGAGACCAGTACCGGATTGTCCGGCATTCATGACGATTGGCCTAGGAGTGCTGATGGGTCTGGGTTGGGCGCGAACATTTTCAAGCTGGAAAAAATCTCCCTTGAAATCAAACGGTTTATCTTCTGACCAGATACGTTGGACAATTTCGAGCCATTCCTGCCCTAAGTCATAACGTCGGTCATGCTTTTCCAGGCTGATACCAAACATATTGAACTCGTCGGCATTCCATCCACAAACGATGTTGAGTCCAAACCTTCCTTTCCCGATATGATCTGCGGTTACCATCTGTTTTGCGGCAAAAACCGGATGAACCAGGGCAACATGAAGCGTGGAGAAGGCCATGATATTTTGTGTTGCTGCTAACAGGCCAGATGCCCAAGTGAGTGTCTCGAAAGACGTGCCGTTGTGGTCTGTTTCCCCGCCGTAGCCTGCCCAGCGGCCTAACGGCAACATGAATTCGAGATTGGCCTCGTCCGCCATCTGGGCAATTTCCAAGTTGTTTTCCCAGGTAGGTTCCCATCGTTCAGGTACTGTTGTACAGGCAATACCACCCGAGCAATTTGAAGCAAAGATACCAATTTTAAAACGATTGCTAGCCATATTGGTAGATTACGGGAAGTTGGTCTAAGAGGCCACATCTAGACATATTGAGGGGATTTCTTACATTTAAAATAGAGTACCAATCCCACGATGACGCTGATAAAAGCCATGCCTGCCATAGGAAAATATGCCAGGGAACCAACTGAGCTATAAAGTACACCAGAAATCATTGTCGTCAGGCCAATTGCGAGACCCATGACTACGGCTGATAGAAGACTTTGCGCCGTTGCAGATAGGTTGGGCGGAATTGTTTCCGAGATATAGTGGATAGCACCCAGATGAGCTGCTCCGAAGGTGAGACCATGGAGTACTTGCGCGAAAATTAGGGCGGGAAGAAAATCGGTATAACCCATAATGGACCACCTGATAATTCCGGCAGCCGCAGCTATTACAATCAGCATGGTTGGACTTATGCGATTCAAGACGAGACTACTGTATTGAAAGAGAATTATTTCAGCCACGACACCTTCAGCCCACAGAATTCCAATCAGGCTCTCGGAGAAGCCGATACTCTTCCAATGTATGGTACTAAAACTGTAAACGACCGCATGACTACTCTGGATCAAGGCAGCAGCGATTAACATCCAAACGAATGGCTTGATCTTGAGGAGTTTAAGTATTGGAAACCCCTTATCAGCATCACCAGGGAAGCGAAATTTAGGTAAAAAGATGCAAGTTACAAATAAAATCCAAAGGCCAAAAAGTGAAAGATAAAAGATTATGTTTACACTCCGGCCTTCTAATATGTAGCCGCCGCCTACGGCTGCGAGGATGAATGTGACGGAACCCCAAAGACGCATACGACCGTAGTTGGCACCCTCATTACGGACCACGTGCATAGTAAGGCTCTCCGCCAGGGGCTGGCTCGCTGAAAACAACATGAAGAACAGGATTGTGACAATGACAATTGGCCAAAAGTCGTCGATATAATTAAATACGGCAAAGGAAATAGTCGCGGATGCCGTCAGTACTATGATTATGGGTCGGCGGAGACCGCGCCGGTCAGCGACTTGTGCGATCAGGGGACTGCCGATTGCCCTTACGAATGGAGCAGAGGCAAGGATAAATCCAATTTCTACGGCGTCTAAACCTTTTCCTTCCAGCCATATTGGCCAAAAAGGCATCAAGATACCGATTACGGCAAAATATGCAGCATAATATAAGGCGAGGCGGGTAGGGTTCATGGTTTAAATGGTAGCCCTATAAATCCTGGTGCCACAGTTAAAAAAATGCCGGCGAGAAACCCGGTAAATTTTCCCTAATAATGGTTAAGGCGCTTTGGATAATATTCTTAACTAGAGCCAGACCTGCATGACGAAGTCAAATGGTCCTTCCACATTGGTAAGATCAACGCGCTGGAGTTTTATTTTATAGGCATCATCCGATTTTATCAGCGTATGGGTATATTTTCCGCCAAAATGGCGCAAATCGTCTAGGCGGTACTCAACCATGTGAAAGCGCGATGTCACGACAAGTTCATGGGAAGCATGATTTTCACTTTTGATCATTACATTCGAGACGACGTGGCTGGTACGGTGGCCCGCAGCTTGGGAGTGGGCGTAAGGGTGTTCCACCCGTCGGATACGCATATCCATGAGATAATGGTCTTCATAAAAGATATTAGGCTGCCCTTCGCCGGTTTGTTGGTCGGCTGAAGCCGGCATCCAGTAGATGCCATCTTCGGTGAAGAGATCAAGCCACTCCTCCCATCGTCGTTCATCTAGGACCTCTGCCTGGTGATAGAGGAGTTGTTCCACTTCCCGCTGCGTATCTGCGGAGGTAACGAGACCTGTTCTATTTGACATCATAATTTCCTTTGTCCGGCTGTGATCAGACCGACATGTATTCTTTCCACGAAGAGAACATATTCCGCATGGGTTGTTCGCTCATGCCAGTTACCGAGGTGGTTATGCCATTTTCAACCGGATCTTGACCGTAGTTGCGATGGAAACTGACCCAGTCGCCGCCTCCATCCAATGAAAGGCCATCCTGGCAGGCACGGAAATTATTTAAGTCGTCTGCGTTTACCATCGTTGATGGTGAATTCACGTGATAATAATATGCGAGAGAACGCTCATAAATACCTTCGGGAGCCCCTTTGAGTCTAAAATGCCAAATTTCAGTCAGTGTTTTGTTAGCAGCTAATGGACGGACTGCTCGCAGTTGCTGTAACGGAGGCTGCACGGATAGACAGGGGTAAACCAACACATGATGGACGTTTGTAGAGAGAATGGCATCCATCCTCTCTGCACCATAAGCTTTGGTTAATGCCTCTTCATGGGAAACGGTTATTGGATCTTTGGGACGTAACCCCATGTAGCCGGCCAGGACAGTATGGCCGTAGGGGTGGCCAATCGTATCTAGTGAGTCCCACTTTTCATAAGGCAAGGTAAAATCGGCGAGGAATTGATATCCCATGGGTGGGTCTTCGCCTGTTTTCTGCTTATAAATTTTCTGCTCTTGTGCAGCAGCATCTCCCGTGGAGTGGTGGGTGATGGAAGGATGCACAGCGTCTAACTGGTTTTCTAGAAAGATTTTCCAGTTGGAATGCTGAATGATACGAAAGCAATTCATGACGATTTCGCATTCGCCTTCCGGTGATCGATTGCATATATCATCAAACGCCGCTCGCGCACCTTTACCAAGCCATTCATCCAGGCTCGGACCCTCAGACGATAAGCTTGCAAAGACAAACCCCCGGTAAGTTTCCTGACGCTCAGCCCTTTTCATTTGAAGTTGGGGATCAGTCAAATCGACAATTCCTTCGTATCCTTGCTTCATGGGAACGTTTCTTAATGATCCATCCATGTTGAATTGCCATGCGTGGTAGGGACACCGGAATGCCTTTGGCGCATTGCCGTGAAGATTGTTGCAAATCAGGGTGCCGCGGTGAGGACAGCGGTTATATAAAACATGAACTTTGCCCTCTTCATCCCGGCAAATAATCATGCGTTCCCTTCCAACCCACGTTGTCCAGTAATCACCAGGATTGGGCACTTGGCTTTCATGACCGATATATATCCATGACTTGTAGAATATGTTTTCGAGTTCTTTCTCAAAGATTTGCTCATCTGCGTAGCAAGCCTTGTGAACTCGCTCTGGTTCTACCAGAGAGCCAAGATTATTGTAGTTATCTAGGGGCATACTATCCTCCGCTAATTACAGACTGTCCTCGGTTTCAGGATCCATTGGGAAAGATTTGTGTCGAAAGGGGATTTATTTGAAAAGGTTTCATACCAGACATTTAAATACGATATTATTGATTTTTTATACAAAGCAAGCACTTTGAAAATATTTTGAGTGCCCTGGCGCAAAAGTACCATTTTTATCTCGCCAACAAAGACCTAAATTGGAAAATAGAATGATAACGGGTCAATCGTTTAAGGAACCTGTGTGTCTATTCATAGAGTTATAGCGATTGATTTGAGTCACCTGAAGGATAAATGTTTTAGGAATGCATAATTTTGGGTATGAATCTTTTGTGCCGAATAGAGCCACGTTAAACTTTACCTAAAAAGGGGAAGTAGCATTGAAAGTATTAGTCATAGGAGGGACAGGGCCGACGGGCCCCTTTGTAGTTAATGGCTTTCTCGAAAGGGGATATGACGTTTCAATTCTTAATCGTGGCAGCCATCACACAGATGAAATTCCTGCCTCTGTTGAACGCATTATCGGCGATCCTCATTTCGGAGAGACACTACGTTCTGCATTAACAGGACGTAGTTTTGATTTAATAGTTGCGAGCTACGGGCGTCTCCGGGTGATTGCCGAAATAGCCGGAGACTACACAGAGCGCCTCATTAGCATCGGTGGTGCCCCAGGGTATAGGGGGACGCGCCATCCTGAAACATTGTTTCCGGAAGGTGTTCAGGTGCCTCTTCCAGAAGATGCTCCAAAGGTAAACTCCGAAGGTGAGTTTCGTTTTGGCTATTTGGTTAAAATTAGTGAAGACGCAGTGATGGAGGGTCATGACGCTAAACGCTATATAGCAACACATTTGCGATATCCGTTAATTTATGGACCTCGACAACCATTACCGTGTGATTGGTGGTTAGTTCGCCGGCTTTTAGATAAGCGTAAATATGTTGTTCTACCAGACGGCGGTTTAACGGTAATTAGTCGCGGCTACGCCGAAAACATGGCAAATGCAATTTTGCTGGCCGCGGATCAACAAGAAACTGCAGCAGGAAAGATATACAATTGCGGTGACGACCAACAACTTACGCTTGCCCAGTGGGTTCAAGTAATATCTGACACCATGGATACTCATCTGGATATAATTTCTGTCCCTGCTAAATATTCACACCCAGCACGAGATATGATGATGGGCTCTCATCATTCTCATCATTTGCATTATGATACACACCTCATTCGTTCCGAACTGGGGTATAAGGATACGGTACCAGTTCTGGAGGCATTCAGGCGGACTGTCGATTGGTATTTGAGTAACCCACCAGAATTGAATAAAGCGACCGAAGGTAACTTGGCGGCGCAATATGAAACAGAAGATGCATTGGCGAAAATTCATGGAGAGATGTTGGAAAAACTGGAACAATTAGGCTTGGAAGACATGGAATTCATCCATCCCTATGCGCATCCTAAGAAACCTGGCGCAAAAGAAGATCACCTGGGGCGATAGTCTAATTCTATTTGTCGCGGCCTTTAGGTATGTTGGAGAAAGATCTTTTTTTTAATTAGCACATCTTAGTTGATGGGATTTCTATACATAATATTGTTGATTTTTTTACCATGTTGGTCGCGTTAGCAGGAGCTTTTGGATCTCTTCTTTCGGCAAGGGCCGTGACATGTAATACCCTTGGCCGAATTGACAGCCAAGATCCTTCAGAATATCATATTGTTTTTTATTTTCAATACCTTCAGCAACAATATTCATGTTTAATGAGAGCGCTAGACTGGCAATGCTTTCGACGACACGCATACTTTTTTTTGTTTTATTCATGTCGTTCACGAATGCCCGGTCAATCTTTAATGTGTCAAGTGGAAGCTGGTGCAGGTAACTTAAGCTTGAGAACCCCGTCCCAAAATCATCTAAAGCAATTGAGACCCCTAAATTTTTAAACTTCTCAAGCGTTTCTTTGGCATGAAGAAAATCCTCGAGCATCAGAGTTTCAGTGACCTCTAACTTAATCTGAGCAGGTATGAGATCACTTTCTTTGATGATAGCGGCCAAACGTTCAATTTCTCCGAGTTCCGAGATCTGAAGACCTGATAGATTAATGCTCATAAAAGCTGAATTTTCTTCGAGAATATTTGTGAATAGAATATGATCCTGTAGCCCTGTTGTTAGCGCGACGCGACCAAGTTCCACAATTAGACCGGTTTCTTCAGCAAGCGGTATAAAATGACCCGGTGAAATGAATTCGTTTCCTTTGTGCCAACGCATCAACGCCTCAAAACCGGCAATTTTTCCATCTTTGAGGCCAATGATTGGCTGGTAATGAATTTCAAATTCTTTTGCTTTAAGCCCGTCACGCATTTCCCGCTCAAAACGAATTTTCTCCAGGGCAAGGGATCGAATTTCATTCATTGAATTATTTTCGGTAACCGATGTTGTAATACCGTCCTTAGTTTGCGGGCTGGCCTGCCGGAACCGGGACAAGACCAGACGCAAGATTAAATGCATCATCGGATTGCTGGATTCCAACGACTGCATGTAGCGCGAAAGTTCTATGACAATGACTTCAGTGTTTTCTTTTGCCGTAACGGTAGCCGATCTTGGTGCATCATCAATAATTGACATTTCACCGAAAATCTCGCCCTTACCCATCTTCGCGAGAACTTCTATTCCGTCTTTACCTGGTAAGGTGACCTCGACGCTCCCATTTTCAATGAAATAAGCGTTCCTACCAGCGTCACCTATTCGAATTATATCTTCGCCCGCTTCAAAGGTTTTGGAGTAGATTTTTTCGGACATTGCGTGGGCTAATTCCATGGAGTGCCTGTTAAAGTAGATCCCAAATTGTTTGCTTCATATCATTCCCTGATACCGAGAGAAATTTTGGTTTTTGGATTTATTCTATACTTCTAAGCGCGGGTATACTTTTTTGATATTTTTTTCAAAGACCATTTTCCGTTCATCCTCATTGAGGTTGGGAGTGGCATCGATATAACGTTTGGTATCATCATAATTGTGGCCGGTTTCAGGATCAATCCCCCTTACCGCACCCACCATCTCTGAGGCAAAAAGGATATTTTTTGTCGGTATAACCTTTGTCATGCAGTCAATGCCGGCTTGATGATATACGCAAGTGTCGAAGAAAACATTTTCTAATAGGTGGTCTTCCAATAACGGTTTTTCCATATCCTGAGCCAATCCCCTGTAGCGTCCCCAGTGGAAGGGTACAGCTCCGCCACCATGAGGAATTACAACTTTAAGGGTTGGAAAATCTTTAAATAGATTACCTGTTAATAATTGCATAAATGCTGTCGTATCTGCTGCAATATAGTGGGCACCTGTGTGATGAAAATTCGGGTTACAAGATCCGCTCACGTGAACCATTGCTGGCACTTCAAGCTCGCAAAGTTTTTCATAGAGTGGATACCACCATTTGTCTGTCAACGGCGGGTCTGTCCACATGGCGCCGGACGGATCCGGATTTAGGTTACAGCCTATAAAATCGAGTTCATTCACGGCTCTCTCTAATTCGGGGATGCAATGTTTTGGTTCTACACCTGGATATTGAGGAAGGGCACATACGCCTAAAAAATTATCCGGATATAGATTGACGACGCGATGGATCGTATCATTGGAAAGTTGGGTCCACTCCATACTCGTTTCGGCTGTGCCGAGGTGATGCCCCATGCCAACGGCCCGTGGCGAAAAGATTGTTTTGTCGGTTCCCCGTTCGCCCTGTAGCCTCAGTTGATTGTTTTCTATTCCTTCTCGAATGTCATCGTCCGTGATCTCCAACTGAGCTCTGGTTGGTTTAAATGATCCGTCCTCAACAAGCTTCAGTTGGTTCTGACGCCATTGACGCATATGTTCCGGCTCTGTGGTGAAATGGCCATGGCAATCGATAATCATATTAGCCCTCCGCATTTCAATAATTTAATTTTGTGTTTTGTAATCATTTTTCTCTATTGGTCAGTTCGAGACCTCTCTCCAGGCCGGCGTAGGAACGACCAGAGGCCGTCATGATAAGCCTGAACCCTTCATCTAGTAGTCGCTGCATATTGCCGGGATCAGCGTGCGCATGTCCCACAACTACGTCGTGCTCTCTGCAGATTGCCACTATTTCGGCAATAGCTTCCAACAGGGCAGGGTGATCGTATTGCCTAGGAAACCCCAATTCTTGCCCGAGATCGCCTTCTCCGATAAGAACAGCCCCTATACCGGGCACATTTTCCAACATATCGGAAAGATTATGGATACCGGTGGTGTCTTCAATTTGAATGACAACCAGAATTTCTCCATTGGGATCAAGGGGCCAGACATCGGCCTTTGAGTAATACTCTTGTTGGGTCAGGCCCCAATAACGGGCTGCACGAACTGGACCATCTCCGCGGATACCGCGCGGTTCATAAAGGGGTGCACTGCTCAGTCGTGGGTAGCGGCAGGCGGCGACTGCGTTGTAAGCCTCCTCAACAGTGCTTATATGCGGCCAAACGACCCCATAGACCCCTGTATCCAGTGCTTGTTTAGCGTGCCATTGACCTTGTTCGACACCGTTTACCGGAACGCGAACCAGAGGTGTTACCGTCGGAGCTATCAACCCTGAGGCAGCTATTTCTCGGCGGTCCAGCATGAACTGCATGGCGTCCCTGAGACCAACGATATCCCAAGGATTGTGTTCACCTTCATACACCACACCGTCAAATTTCGACGTGGCTACTGTAATACCCGTCTGAACATCCATGGATGCAAAGGTAGAAAAGGCAACCCCACTATTCGTTAACGCACCAATGATACCGTTTAGGCGTGGAATTTTACTCATATGATAGGTCCTTGAAATAGTTGTCATAGCGAGATCAGATGCTATGCGTTCTGGTCAAAAGCCTATCCACTAATTTAAGATGATACAATCGGTTAGGCTAACTTAGTTATCGTCTTTTAATCGGGGAAGTTATTGCACACTCTACAGACAACTATTCGTTAAAGAGATTACACCGTGGCCATTTTGAATTATACGAAACTTAATGCCAGACAAATAATAGATGGAATTGCTAAGGGCGACTTTACATCAGTAGAGGTAGCCGAAGCTTTAATCGAGCAGGCGGAAGCGTGGAAAGACATCAATTCATTAGTGAATTTTGATATCGACCGGTTTTTATCGTTAGCCGAAGAGGCCGATAAAATTCAAAAAGAGGGAAGGGCGATTGGGAAACTTCATGGCCTCCCGTTACTCGTAAAAGACAATATAGATGTTCTGAATTTTCCAACAACTGCGGCAACGCCTGCATTAGAGAACTACGTTCCCACCAAACAGGGTCCCGTTATCGATACCCTTTTAAATGCTGGTGCCATTGTTATGGCAAAAACCAATATGCATGAATTAGCATTTAGTCCAGGTGTTACTGAGCCCGCTGATGGTAGTGAGATTAGATGGGGCGCCCACGGTGCAGCAAAAAACCCGCACAATTTGGAGTGTTCTCCATCCGGCTCTTCAAGTGGTACGGGGGCTGCGGTTTCGGCAGGGATCTCGCCAGCAGGGCTAGGAAGTGACACGGGAGGGAGTGTCCGTAATCCATCTGCATGGTGCGGAATTACCGGTCTCCGCCCCTCTACAAAACGTTATTCCCAGGTGGGGGTGGTACCATTATCCTGGACCCGAGATACAATTGGTCCCATGGCTAGAAGTGTAGGTGATTTGGCTTTATTGGATAGTGTCATCACTGGAGAGGGTAGAATACATACTGCAGAGATCCGTGAACTTAGACTTGGGATTGACCGAGAATTTTTCTGCACCGACTGTGATCCAGATGTTTTAAACATATTTGAGACGGAAGTGGAGAGGTTGTCTGACGCAGGAGCAGAGATTGTCGACGTAACTATTCAAAATCTAGAAAAAAATATAAATCAAATTGGTCAAACACTAACAATGTATGAGGTGGTGAGAGGTTTAACTGAATATTTGGAAGTATCCGGGAGCGGAGTTGGTTTGAAGGACCTGATTGCACAAGTAACGGCCAGTGGAATGGGTGAGAGATTAAAACAACTTATGGAAGGAGAGGCTGTTTCTGAAGAGATCTACACTCACGCTATAACTACAATTCGTCCAGCAATTCAACAGTCTTACGCAAACGTATTTACAGAAAATAATATACAAGCACTTTTGTTTCCCGCTACGCTATTACAACCCAACAAGATTAGCGAATTAGGAACCTCAACTATTAGAGGTAAGAAAACTTCATATTTGTTGGCGTCCAGTCATAATGTTCAGCCTGCGAGTATTGGAGGTAGTCCAGGATTAACAGTAGCAGCTGGTCTAACGGGGTCTGGTCTACCAGCAGCCATAGGCTTTGATGGGCCTATTGGAAGTGATCGAGATTTGCTTGCGATTGGCATGGCATATGAAAAAATCAGACCAATAATGCCTTCACCAGTATTAGCTGTATAATGGATCATTGTTACATCGTCTTTTCAAATTGTTGATCACTTTGTAAGGTAGCTATATGAACAAATTGATGACCGCAACTCATTGGGGAGCCTACCAAGTGAGTTCTGAAGATGGCCAAGTTGTATCTCTGACCCCATTTGCTGATGATCCTGACCCATCTTTAATAGGATATGGAATGCCACAGGCCCTAAACGATCCTGTACGTATTCAGCAACCCATGGTTCGCAAGGCATGGCTTGAGAAAACCTCAAAAGGGGTTTCAGAAGGTCGGGGTAAGGGACCATTTGTATCTGTTTCTTGGGATCGCGCGCTTGATCTTGTTGCCGGTGAGATTGATCGCGTGAGGCAAACATATGGGAATGGCGCCATTTATGCGGGTTCGTATGGATGGGCTAGCGCTGGGCGTTTTCACCACGCGAGCAGTCAACTTCACAGGTTTATGGCACTCGCTGGAGGCTACGTATTTAGCAAAAATACCTACAGTCTTGCAGCAGGAGACGTCATTTTATCACATGTGATTGGGATGGGTACCTTCGAGCAGATGGAGATAAATACGCCTCTTTCCATGATTGCCGACCATACAGATCTATTGGTTTCATTCGGCGGTATCCCAATCAAAAACGCCCAGGTAGAGGGAGGTGGCATGGGACAGCACCATGTCCCCGGTGCACTAAAACTCTGTAAAGAAAAAGGGGTCAAGTTTGTTAATTTTGGACCAATCCGGACCGATATGATGGATTTGGTCGATGCTGAATGGCATGCTTCCCGACCTAATACTGATTCAGCTATAATGATAGGTTTGTCCCACACGTTGGTAAGTCAGAATCTTCATGATGAAAAATTTTTAAAAACTTATTGTGTGGGTTTTGATAAATTCTCCTCCTATCTTATGGGTGAGTTAGACGGGATCCCCAAGGATGCTGAGTGGGCCGGGAATATAAGTGGAATAGATC
>ERZ651768.2597-NODE-2597-length-12429-cov-7.635039_pt1 | contig 12429 bp, 13 predicted proteins | sample MGYA00514754_ERZ651768 | MGnify/ENA metagenome assembly ERZ651768 | reverse complement strand
CCAGCACCCAAGCTTCTCCACCGATGAACGCCGCGTACAGCGCAAACCCGGGCCAGCCGGAGTCGCTCGCCTGTTGCAAATAGTCGTTGTGCGTCAGCCGCGTCGGCTCGGCCCCGGGCACGCGGTGCCGCTTGTACGCGATTTGAAACGTCCCCGGCCCGGTGCCCAGCAGCGGCTCCTCCATTGCTGTCTGCGCAGCGGCACGCCAGTAGCCGAACCGCGCCCCGACACTCGTCGCCCCGCGGTCAAAATAGTCGGCGTACTTCACGGCGAACCCAAACAAGCCGATCACCATTGCTACGCCGACCAAACTGATTTTGAGTTTGACTGGCAAGGGAAAATGCAGAAACCAAGCACCAAACAACGCCAGCGCGATCAGCCAACCCGCCTTCGAGCCGGACCAGTAAAGGCAGGCCAAGCCGACCGCCGCCAAGCCAAGCGCGAGGGCTGCGCGGGGCATCCGCCAGCGCCCTTGGCCAAGCAGCAGCGCGAGCGACACCGGCAGCAATAGCAGGATCGCCCCGGCCAGTGCGTTCGGGTAAAACATGCGTCCGTAAAGTCGCGTGCTGTACATGCGCTTGATCAACTCGAGTGGAAGCTGTCGCACCTTGGCCGCCGTCTCCGGCGACAGGGCGGCGATCTGTTTTTCGATTTCCTCCGGGATGGTTTTGCCCGCGTCATGCGCCTTGGCCGGCAGCGTTGCCGGGTTCAGTTTGCCGGACTCGATTTTTTCGATGATGGCGTTGCGTGTTTGCTCGAGTCCGCCGAACTTTTCGATGCAGGCGTCTGCAAGGTTCAGGGCCAGGCCAAGCGCCGCCCCCCAAAGCGCCAGCCTGGCCAGGCGCATCCGGCCCAGCACGAACAGCCCCAGATAAAACGCCGCGAGGCACGAGGCAAAATGGATCACCGTTGCTTGCGACATCGCTTGGTTTTCCGTCTGCAAAAACGACAGCAACTGCCAGCCAAACCAAGCGAGTGGCAGCCAAGCGAGCCACTTGGGCAAACCGTCGGGCAGTCGCAGCTTCGGCTTGGCTAAGCGTGAAAAACCCAAAACACAAACAAGGCCTAAAGTGGCCAAAACTAATTGATAGTTTTCTTTCGGGGACAAGCCGATGTTTTGCTCCCCTTGAAGCATAGCGTTCAGAACTGGATTCTTTTGTTCCTTAATCGGATGCAGATAATCGAGGATGACCGGGTTGCCGAACAGGAACAGCGCGGTGAACAGCCAGACGCCGGTGAGGATCAGGAAGACACGGTCTTTTTGCTCTGGGGTGTCGGCGAGCATCGGGGCCGGTCAGAGTTTGAGCTTGAGCAGGCCAACCTCGAGCGCGAGCGCCTCCTGCACGTTGGTCGTCTCGAGCAGCCGCTGCGTCGCCTCGATCGATTGCAGGTTCTCGAGCGCCTGCCCGGGGGTCAACCGCTGGCCGACGGTCTCCGAGGTGTCGGCCCAATCCTGAAAATGCAGCAGCTCCCGGCCCTGCCGGAGCGCTGCCAGCCACACGTCGCGCAGCCACCATTGCAGCCCGGCGAGAAACTGCCCGCGCTGCCGCCGGTACTCGGCCTCAATTGAGGCCTTGAGTTCCTCCTTCAATTTCTCCCGGAGCGTCGGCTCGATGTCGGCGTACCGGTTCAGCGGCGACGCTTCCTCCTGGATTTCCTCGATGGTGTTGCGCTTGGTCGCCAAGTGTTCCATCAGGTTGCCGAGCAACCGATAGCGCCCCATCAGCCCCGCATCGGTCTCGGCGCTCATGCCGACAAACGACTTAAGCCAAGCCGCGTCGTTGGCCTCGAGTTGCATGTCGGCCTCTCCCCCGAAGTTTACCCGCATGCAACGGGAGCGAACCGTCTCCCCGAGTCGATCCGGGTGAACCGTCAACAGGATGAACACCGTCCGTTCCGGCGGCTCCTCCAGCGTCTTTAGGAAGGCGTTGAACGTGGGGCCGGGCATGCGGTCGGCGCCGGTGATGATCGCCACCTTATAGCGTCCCTCGGTTGGCTTGAGCGACACCTTGCGGGTGAGATTCCGGATTTGCTCGATGCTGATGATGCGTGATTTTTTCTCCGGCCGGACAAAGTCGAGATCGGGGAAGTTGCCCGAATCGACCTTGCGACACGGGATGCAGCCGCCGCAGGCTTCGAGTGGGATGCCGGTTTCGCCGGTCGCGGGCGGCGACTGGCAGTTGAGCGTCCGTGCGAGCCCGGTCGCGTGGGCCTCGAGCGACTCGATCGTGCCGCCAACGAACAAATACGCGTGGCCAAGCCGGCCGTTGGCCAGGCTGCGCCGGAGCAACTCGGTGGCGTGGCTGGCGGTCGTTTGCGATGCGTCGGGCACGGGCGTTTTATACGGCCTGCGCTTGGGCAAGGCGATTCCGTAATTCGTTTTTGAGCCGCTTGGCCAAGCGCGTTTCTTGCCTCGGACGCGCTCGCTTGGCATGCTGCCCGCGCATGAACCGCATTGAAGAACGGTTTCAACGCCTCAGGCAGGAGGGGCAAAAGGGATTTGTGGTGTACATCGGCGCGGGCGACCCCGACCTCGACGCGACGCATGACCTGGCGCTGGCGTTCGACGAGATCGGCGTGGACGTGCTGGAACTCGGCGTGCCGTTCAGCGATCCGTTGGCCGACGGCTTGGTCAACCAACTGGCAGCGCAGCGCGGGCTCGACTCCGGCACCACGCCGGGCAAAGTGCTGGAGACCATTTTGCGCATCCGCGAGTCGTCCGCCATCCCGATCGTCCTCTACGTTTATTTCAACCTGCTGCACAGGCGCGGGCTGGCTGCGTTCGTGCAGGCCGCCGCTGAGGCCGGTGTTGATGGCCTGCTCGTGCTCGATCTCCCGCCGGAGGAGTCGGAGGATTACGAGTCGCTGATGGCTGCCGCCGGGCTGTGCCCGATCTACCTCGTCGCGCCGACCACGCCGCCGGATCGTGTGGAACTGATCGTCAAGCGCGGCAAAGGCTTCATTTATTACGTGTCGCGCGAAGGGGTCACCGGCATGCAGAAAACGGTCTCCGACACCATCGGGCCGATGACCCAAATCATCCGCGAGCACACCGACATCCCGATCGCGGTGGGCTTCGGCATCTCGAACCCGGAACAGGCCGCCGAGGTCGCGCAGAACGCCGAGGCAGTCGTTGTCGGCAGCGCGATTGTCAACCAAATCGCCGACAAGGGCCGGGCCGCCGACCTTGTGCCATCTGTCAAGGCGTTCACAGCCAACCTCATCAGCGGCATCCGTTGAGTTTTTTCGTCGATGCAACGCAAGGATCGCTACATCATTATCATGGCCGGGGGGCGGGGCGAACGATTCTGGCCGGTCAGCCGCGAGCGCAAGCCGAAACAGCTCATCACCCTGCTGGGCGAGCGCTCGTTCCTTCAGCAGACGGTCGACCGCGTGAAGCCGGTCGCGCCGCTGGAGAACATTTTCATCATCACCAATGCCGTGCAGGCCGCCGTCGTGCGCCGGCAACTCCCAGAACTGCCCAGGCGCAACATCATCGGCGAGCCGTGCGGGCGCGACACCTGCGCCGCCGTGGCGCTGGGTGCGGCGCTGGTCGGTGCCCGATCCGGAAACGGTGTGATGGCCGTGCTGCCGGCCGACCATGTTATTCCCAATGAGGCCAAGTTTCGCCGCGTGCTGATCGACTCGATGGCCTTGGCCAAGCGCGAGCCGGCACTTGTCACCATCGGCATCCAGCCGCACGAGCCGGCTACCGGCTACGGCTACATTCAGGTTGGCAACAAGTTGGCCAAGGCCTCGGCCAGGTCGCTCAAGTCCGATTTTTTCATCGCCAAAAAGTTTGTCGAAAAGCCGAACCTCGCCACGGCCAAGCGCTACCTCAAGAGTGGCAATTACCGCTGGAACGCTGGGATGTTCATCTGGTCATACGAGACCATCGCCAGCGAGTTGCAGCGACTGCAGCCCAAGCTGTTTGCCGCTGCTGAAAAGTGGCGCGGCATCCGCGGCTTGGCCAAGCTCAACGCCGCCTTGGCCAGGGACTATCCCAAGCTCGAAAAAATATCGGTGGACTACGCCATCATGGAACACGCGCATAACATCGTCTGCGCGGACGGCGTGTTCGGCTGGGACGACCTCGGCTCGTGGCCGGCCTTGTCGCGCCACATCAAGCCGGATGCCGCCGGCAATTGCGCTGTCGGCGATCTCGTGCAAATCGACTCCGCGAACAATGTTGTTTTCGACGCCCGCACGCGAAACCACGCGCCGATTGCATTGGTGGGCATCAGCGATATGATCGTGGTGCAGACCGACGACGCCACGCTGGTCGCGCACAAGTCCGAGTCACAAAAAATAAAACAAATCGTCGCCCACTTGGCCAAGACCAAGCGTTTCGCACACTTGGTTTGACTCATGCTCCCAATCCTGATTTGTTCGTTCTGACAAGATGACTTCCACGCTGCACTACGACAACGCCCGGATCGCCCAGCAGCTTTTCAACAACAACCCGAAGAACCTCCAGATGCTCGAGGCGCGCTTCGGCGTCAAGGCGACCAGCCGCGACGGCTGGATCAAGCTCGACGGCGGGGAGGCCGACGTCGCGAGGGCGACCGGGTTGTTCCAGTCGCTCGAGAGCGCGGTCAAGGCCGGTGTGGCGATCCGCAACCTTGACTTTAGCTATGCGGTGAACACCGTGGCGAGCAACGGTCCGGAGGCGCTAAATGGACTTTACTCGGTCACACTGCAAACCTCCACTCGCAAGCCGCCGGTCAATCCCAAGACGCTCGGGCAGAAGCACTACATTGAGGCGATCCAGAATCACGATATCACCATCGGCATGGGGCCGGCCGGCACCGGCAAGACGTTCCTCGCGATGACCCTGGCCGTCATTGCGCTTAAGGAGGAAATGGTGTCGCGCATCATTCTCACCCGACCGGCGGTTGAAGCAGGTGAGGCGCTTGGTTTCCTGCCGGGCGACCTTTACGAGAAACTGGCGCCGTACCTGCGGCCGCTGCACGACGCGCTGCAGGATCTGCTGCCGATGGAGGAGGTGCAGAAACATATGGATCGCGGCATGATCGAGATCGCGCCGCTGGCCTACATGCGCGGCCGCACGCTCAACAACGCCTTCATCATTCTCGACGAGGCGCAGAATTCCACTGCCGAGCAGATGCTGATGTTCCTGACGCGGCTGGGCTTTAACTCCAAGGCGGTCATCACAGGCGACCCGACACAGATCGACCTGCCGGCAAACAAGACCTCCGGCATCGTCGAGGCAAAAAAGGCTTTGGCCAAGATCGAGGGGATTGCCATTTGCAACTTCGAAAAGCGTGACGTGGTCCGTCATCCGCTCGTCCAGCGGATCGTCCAGGCGTACGACGACCTCCGTAAAGGAGGGGAGTGACACCAGTGCCTAGCCAAGCCGAACCTGCCGATGCCACTGACCATTCGTAGCCGCCAAAAGACCCATCCTGCCGATCCATGGCTGTTGCGCCGCTTGGCCAAGTGGGCGTTGGCAGAGACCGAGCCAGGCCAAGTGGTCGAGCCGGGAGCGCATGAGCTTGGGGTTTACCTTGTCGGCCCGGAGGAGATGACCAAGGTCAACTGGAAATATTTGCGGCACGTGGGGGCGACTGACGTGATCACCTTCGACTACGGAAAGTCGGGTGGCGTGCCCAGGCCAGGGCCGATCCTCGGTGATATTTTCATCTGTCCGGCAGTTGCGGAAGAGTTCGCGCAGAAGTTCAAAACCTCATGGGAGAATGAAGTGGCGCGTTACTTGATCCATGGAATATTGCATCTTCGCGGGTACGACGACTCAAAGCCGGAGCTGCGTCCAGTTATGAAGCGGAAGGAGAACCACCTGATAAAGTTGGCCTCAAGGCGCTTTCCCTTGAGTCAGTTGGCGAGAGCGACTAAAACGGTTGGCGGATGAGCAAGCAGCAGAAAACTAGGTTAGGGCGCGCACGCCGCAATTTCTTCACCGGCCTTGCCGTTGTGCTACCGGTGATCATCTCGATCATCGTTGCGCTCTGGCTGTTCGAAAAGGCTGGAAATGTTTCCAAAATTCTTCTCTTTCCTTTCAAATACATTCCCGGGATTGATGCGGAAAGTTTTAAAAATGGGAATGAACTGATCTGGTATTGGGGAGTAGTGGCCATTTTTGAGGCTATCGTGCTGACCGGCTTGCTTGGATTTCTGACGCGTTATTATATCGGTAAAAAATTGGTTCAACTCATGGACTATGTGCTGCTCAATGTTCCCCTGCTCGGCAAGATTTACGGCACGGTCAAGCAGGTCAACCAGGCGTTCGCCTCCGATAAAAAATCCAACTTTCAGCAGGTTGTAATGGTCGAGTTTCCGCGCAAGGGGCTGTACTCGATCGGGTTCATGACGGCCGAGCAGGTTCGCACCGACGAGGGTGAGAGTATCATCAGTATTTTCGTGCCCACCACGCCAAACCCGACCACCGGTTTTCTGCTGGTATTGCCGCAGAGCAAGGTGGTCAAGCTAGACATGTCGGTCGCGGACGGCATCAAGTACATCGTTAGCCTCGGTGCCGTGCCGCCGGAAAATGCGGGCGGCGTGCAGGCGGCGTTCAAGGCCGAGGCGGCAAGAATGCTGGCAGATGGATGAGCGCGCCACCGGCCTGGTCCTGCGGCTTTTTCCTTTGACGGAAACCAGTCTTGTCGTCCATTGGCTAAGCCCCGAGGCTGGCCGCATCGGCACCGTGGCCAAGGGCGCGCGCCGGCCTAGGTCGTCGTTCCGGGGCAAGCTCGACCTGTTTCACCTGGCGGAGTTTAGCTTCCGCCGCAGCCGGCGTTCCGACCTGCACACGCTTTGCGAGGTCGTGCTGAAGGAGCCGTTCCCCAACCTCCGTACCGACGTGAACCTGCTCGACTGCCTCGCCCGGGCGACCAGGCTGCTTGCGCGGTGCACCGAGGAGCAGACGCCGCTTCGGGCCGAGTTCGGCTTGTTGCTGGAACTGGTGACCCGGCTCAACACCGGGGGAGCGGGGGAGTTTTGGCTCGGCGTGTTCGAGGTGAAGCTTCTCGCCGCCCAGGGGCAGGAGCCGGATTGGGCCAAGGCCAAGCTCGACGCGGGCACACGCGCCGTCGCCGCAACAATGGCCGCAACCGACTGGGACAGCTTGGCCAAGCTGCGGCCGAGCGAGGGGCAGCTTCGCCGCTTGGCCGTTTATCTCGATCAATTCATCGGCCACCATATCGGCTCGGTCAAGCGCTTGGCCAAGCAGGCGGGCTGAGATCGACTTACGCCTCGAAGGCCAGTTCGCCGTCGGCCAAGCGCACGCGGATGTGGTCGCCCGGCTTGAACTCTTCGTCAAGCAGTCGCGTGGCCAGCGGGTTGAGCAACTGCTCCTGCACGGTGCGCTTGAGCGGCCGCGCGCCGAACTGCGGATCGTAGCCTTCCCGGGCCAAGTGCTGCCTGGCCTCGTCGCTGATCTCAAACGTGAGTTGCTGCGCCTCGAGCCGCCTGGCCACCTCCCGCAACTGGATGTCGATGATCACCGCCAGTTGCTCCTCGTCGAGGCTGTGAAATACGATCGTGTCGTCGATGCGGTTGAGGAATTCAGGTCGGAAGTGTGCCTTCAATTCAGCCTCGACTTTTTGCTCCATCTCCAGCCGGTCGGTGCCGCTTGTTTTACCGTCGAGAAAACATTCCTGGATGATGTGCGAGCCGATGTTACTGGTCATGATAACGATGGTGTTGCGGAAATCGACCGTGCGCCCCTGACCGTCGGTGAGGCGGCCGTCGTCGAGCACCTGGAGGAAGACATTGAAGACGTCCGGGTGCGCTTTCTCGATTTCGTCGAAGAGCACCACGCTGTACGGCTTGCGGCGGACGGCCTCGCTGAGTTGGCCGCCCTCCTCGTGGCCGACGTAGCCTGGCGGCGCGCCGATGAGCCGCGCAACGGTGTGTTTCTCCATGTACTCGCTCATGTCGATACGTACCAGCGCCGACTCGTCATCGAACAAAAACTCAGCCAATGCGCGGGCCAGCTCGGTCTTGCCGACGCCGGTTGGGCCCATGAAAATAAAAGAGCCGATCGGTTGGTCCGGATCCTGCAAACCGCTCCGGGCGCGGCGCACCGCATCGGCGACGGCTTGGATGGCCTCGGCCTGGCCGACGACTCGTTCACCTATGCGGTCCTCCATGTGGACGAGTTTTTGGCGCTCACCCTCGAGCATCTTGGCCACGGGAATGCCGGTCCACGCAGCGACGACCTCGGCGATGTTTTCGTCGGTGACTTCCTCCTGCAACAGCCGCTTGGTTTGTCCGGACTGCTTCAGCGCCTCGTGCATGTCGGCCAGTTTCTTATCGAGGCCGGGGATCGTCTCGTATCGAATTTGCGCCGCTTGGTTGAGGTCGCCGTCGCGTTCGGCTTTTTCCTGTTCGCGGTGCGCCTCCTCGAGTTGGCTGTTGACGATGCTGGCGGCGTTGATGGATGCCTTCTCGTCCTGCCAGCTTGACTTCAATGCGTTGGTTTCCTCCTTCAGCTTGGCCAGGGTTTCCTCGAGCTTGGCCAGGCGCTCCCTGCTGGGGACGTCCTTCTCCTTCTTCAACGCCGTGCGCTCGATCTCGAACTGCATGATCTGCCGCTCGAGCTGGTCGATCTCGGTCGGCATCGAGTCGAGTTCCATCCGCAGCCGCGCCGCCGCCTCGTCGATGAGGTCGATCGCCTTGTCCGGCAGGAAGCGGTCGGTGATGTACCGGTGGGAGAGAGTGGCGGCGGACACAAGCGCGGTGTCCTGGATGCGGATGCCGTGGTGCACCTCGTAGCGTTCCTTTAGTCCGCGCAAAATGGCGATGGAGGCCTCGACGGTCGGCTCGTCCACTTTAACCGGTTGGAAACGGCGCTCGAGGGCGGGGTCTTTCTCGATGTGTTTGCGGTATTCGTCGAGCGTGGTCGCGCCGATGCAGCGCAGTTCACCGCGGGCGAGTTGCGGCTTGAGCATGTTGGCGGCATCGGTCGCGCCTTCGGCGGCTCCGGCACCGACGAGCGTGTGCAGTTCGTCGATGAACAAAATGATCTGACCGTCACTGGCTGTGATCTCCTTGATGAAGGCCTTGAGGCGATCCTCGAATTCGCCGCGGTACTTTGCGCCGGCGATCATCGCGCTGAGATCCATCGCGATCAATGTCTTGTTGTTGAGCGACTCCGGGACGTCGCCACTAACGATGCGCCGGGCCAGACCCTCGGCGATGGCGGTCTTGCCAACGCCCGGCTCGCCGATGAGCACAGGGTTGTTCTTCGTGCGGCGGCTGAGCACCTGCATCACGCGGCGGATTTCCTCGTCGCGCCCGATAATGGGATCGATTTTACCCTGCCTGGCCAGGGCGGTGAGGTCGCAGCCGTATTTTTCCAGCGCCTGAAACTTGTCCTCCGGGTTTGCGTCGGTGACGCGCTGGTTGCCGCGCACTTGGCCAAGCGCATCAAGCAGGCCGTCGCGCCGGAGGTTGTGGTTGTCGAACACGCGGCCAAGCGCCGGGCCGCCCTTGGCCAACAGGCCAAGCAGCAGGTGCTCGGTGCTGACGTACTCGTCGCCCAGCTGCGTCGCCTCGGCATGTGCTGCGTCGAGCGCCTGCTTGAGTTCGCTACTAAGATAAAGGTCGGACGTACTGGTACCCTTGACCTTGGCGCGGCGGCCGAGCTCGGTATCGAGGTCGGCTTGAAGCTTGGCCAAGTCCACCCCGACGCGTTGGAGCAGGGTGGGGATGATGCCGTCCTGCTGCCTCGCTAGGGAAAGGGAGAGGTGCTCGCCGTCAACCTCCTGGTGCGAGTGTTGATGGGCGAGTTCCTGCGCCGCCTGCAGCGCTTCCTGTGATTTTACGGTCAGTTTATCCAGTCTCATAACGCCTGTTAGCGCGAACCGAACGCGGTTCGCTTACTCAATTAGACTATATTTATACCACAATTCGGGTTGTTGGGGAAAACAAAAAAACCAGGCAAAAGCCCGGCGAGGAAACGCTGTTTTTCGTGAAATTAGCGGCGTTCCGAGATACTGCCCGGGATACCGTGCTCCCAGGGGCGGGGAGTGTTCCAGGGGCGGGCGGACTTGTTTTCAGTGTCCGGCCCGATGCACCCCGCGGTCAAACCCAAGGCCAAGCCAGCGAAGAGAATCGCGAAGAAGGAGAGGATGATCCTGGTCAATGAATGCATATAAAAGTGCCGGGTTAGTTCCCGACGATGACGAGGTCGCCCGTCTGGATTTCCTCCTGTTTCCAACCCGGGAGGATGTTGGCGATGCTGTGATCCTTTTTGACATCGAGAATGCGGAGTTTGCCGATGAGCTTTTCGCCTCGGCTCACGAGTAGTTCGCCGTGTTCGCGGGCACCTTGGCTTTCCCCGATGTCCAGCACCACAAAATCGAATTGTGCATCCACGGCAGTGACCCTGCCCTGAAGGGTTCGGGGAAGGGCGACCTTCACGGGGGCACCGGTGTAACGGGCCAATTCAACCCCCTGCTTCTCGATTTGGCTGAGCAGGATGCCGTTCTCGGCAAGAAACTGGGCGCGTTGGTTGCTGATATCTCTGTACGCGTTTAGTTTTCCTTTAATCTGATCCTGAGTGCCATTGGCGAGTTGGAATTGTCGCCAAGACTCACTGAATGCGTTTGCTTGAATCCAATCGGCCTCAAACTTTTTCGCGGCGGCTTCGTGCTGATCGGCACGCTGCCGTTGCTGTACAAGTTGTCGCTGCGCATTGATTAATGCGGCCACAGCGGATTCGGCCTTATCTTGTTCGGTGTTCCTTTCTTGCTCCGCTAGTTTCTGGGCTTCTTTGGCAATGTCCCTTTGACCCTCGGCACTTTCGAGTTCGGCTTGGGTGCTCGTCAAATCAGTCTCCAAGTCGCCTATTTTGCCCTTAACTTCGCTGAAAGCGATGAATGCACCTCCACCCAAGGCCAAAACTGTTACAAATAGTAGTATTCGAACCATGCGATTTACTCCCTAAAAGGGCCGGAAAACTATCCATCCAGCGGGCTAATGTCAACGGTCTCTTTGCCTTAATGGCGGTTTATTTTGCGTCCGGCATTCGGCTAGAGCCGGAGGAACTTGGAGCTGCCCTTGCTCTTCAGTCTCTGATTTCCGGCCACCATGCGCTCTGCCATGCTGTGGCCCAGCGTGAACAACACCGGCGAGACCAGCTTTGGCTCGGTTTTCATCACGTTTCGGAACCCTTTGGCCGACATGAACAGCAAATTGCACGGGGTCAGCGCCAGGACATCGGCGGGCCGCAGGGTTCGTCGTTGGAGCCCGGGCCGGTACGTCCGCCATCAAGCCCGCTTGGCCGCCGGGGGGTAGCAAGCGTGGGTTTTTTACGGCTGCGCGTTCTTCGGGAAATCGAACTCGAACGACGCCGGTTTGGCCTCGAAGACGTTCGCCCAGGCGTCAACCTCGAACCTCATGTCGATCAGGCCGCAAGTTGGCACGTTATCGATGTACTCGCCGGAGAAGTGGTTCGCCAACTCGGTGATGCCGGGGTTGTGCCCGATGCAGGCGACGTGCGCGGCCTCGGCCGGAAGGGCCCCGATGACGCTTCGCCACTCTCCGGGTTGCGCCAGGTACAACCGGTCATCGAACACGATCCGCTCCTCAGCGTAACCGACCTTGCCGGCGATAAGTGCGGCGGTGTCGCGGGCACGCTTGGCCTTGCTGGCGAGGAACAGATTTGGCAACCAGTCGCGCTTGGCCAGTCGCGCGCCCATCTCGGGCGCGTTGCGGAGGCCGCGCTTGTTGAGCGGTCGACCGTGGTCTTCGCAGTCGGGATTCTCCCAACTCGACTTCGCGTGACGGATGATGGTAAGCCGCTTGGCCAAGGGCAGGGTGGGCTACTTGAATTTCGGGATGACGGCTTTTCCCTGTAAATCCCCCAAGAGAAACTGTTTGCCTAGTTGAACGATTGTGTGGCCCTGGGCCTCGAGTTTCCCGTGGATACCCTTGATGCCGTTGAGGTATTTGGGATTGATCCGACCGTCGTTGCTGTTTCCGTACTTGGGTAAGTCCTTGGAGTTGCCGGGCTTGACCGTCCAGTTGACACCGATTCTCTCTACAAGCATGACGGCAGGAGCGTGTCTTAAAAAACCAAAAAATCAATTTAAACTCTCCAAAAAATACCTTGCCAACAGCCCGGTTTTGACCAATTTTCAGCGAACAGGACAAACGATGAAAAAGACAAAACGCATTTCCAGGGCGATCAGGGCGTTCACATTGATCGAGTTGTTGGTGGTCATCGCCATCATTGCCATTCTGGCGGCCCTGCTGTTGCCGGCACTGGCCAAGGCAAAGGCCAAGGGTGTGCAGACGGTGTGTATCAACAATCTCAAGCAATGGGGGCTGGTCTGGCAATATTACACCGATGACAACGAAGGTAACTTCAGCGACGGCATGAGCATGAATATGCAGGGTGGCTGGTGGCGTGGCGAATGGGTGGCCTCACTGCAGAAATTC
>ERZ651768.2596-NODE-2596-length-12436-cov-2.712436_pt1 | contig 12436 bp, 10 predicted proteins | sample MGYA00514754_ERZ651768 | MGnify/ENA metagenome assembly ERZ651768 | reverse complement strand
GTTGATCGAGGAAGGCCGGTCTTATATAGAATATCTGCTCAAGGTGTTGCCGGTTCAGTTGGACGCTTCAACACCCCAAGGCAAAGCCCAGGTCGTGAGCGTGGTTCTACCATCGATCCAAGCGGTTCCGGAGCCTTTCCAACAGGACCACTATTTCCAGATGTTGGCGGACCAACTGGGAGTTACCAGGGAAACATTGCAGGCGACCATCGACCGGCCCGGCGCAGCCCGCCAAACCCGGAGAGCGCAACCTCGCACTCGCCCAGCCTCCGGCCTGACTTTTACCGGTCCGGATGGGGACCCCTTGGAGGAGTACTGCCTAACACTGTTGCTCCATGAACCCGATTTGGAAGAAAGCGCCGAAGGCCTGCAGCCAGAGTATTTCCGTCAGATGGAGAATCGGGAAATCTTCAATCAATGGGTCCGGGTGTGCCAGGGACGGCAGGGCGAGTCTTCGGCAGCATCCCTTTCGGGGTTGGTGGAAGAGGAATTAACATCCCGGCTGGACGCTTTGTTGAACAAAGAAATGCCCCCGCTAGATCCATTAAGACGTCAGGCCGCATTTCGGGATGTCGTGATTCGATTGGAGTCCCGCTATCTAGTTGAATTAAAAGCGGAAGAGGAAATCAGATTCTCGGAGTCATCGACAGATATAATGGAGGACTCTCACCTAGATGTCCTTGAGATTAACCAACGGATAAAAATGAATCAAAACCTGCGCAATTCCGTATTTCAAGAAAGTACAGCCAGAGGTAAATAATGCCAAGACGTAAGAACGAAAGCAATCTCAACCCTGAAGAGTTTCTAGAAGGCAGCGAGGAGCCTCGCGACGGTGACGGCGATGCGATCGTGGAGATTTTCCGCGGCGTGCAAGCCCGTCAAGACGACGACTCGATGGTCGAATCCAACGGTATAACCAATCTATCCTCGACCATGGTCGCCCAGAACCCGGACGAGCAATGGGATGGGACCGCAACCGACGAGAAGAACAAGGACTCGGCTGACGACTCTTCCGACGACTCTCCCACCGCGTCCAAAGAATCCGATAAAGAGGACTCGGACTGGGAACCGGAAACTGAAACCGTAGAGGTATTGGACGATCCGGTAAGGATGTACCTGCGGGAGATTGGCCGAGTACGATTGCTTACCTCCAAAGACGAACGCTCTCTGGCTCGTAAAATTGAAGGTGGAAAGCACCTAACAGCCCTGCAGAACGAACTGACCGGTCTTGAAAGCCGCCAACCCAGGCCTTGGGAAATCACCTGCGGCCTGCTCCGCCGTTTGATTGCGGCGTCGCATCTCTTGGCGGCCCTTGGCGAACAATTGGGATTGCCGGCCAACCTTACATTGTCCCAGGTGACAGATCACCCGAAACTGCGGGCGGCCATCGACGCCGAAGTATCCCCGGAGATGCTAGCCGCTGCGGCCGAATCCATGGGAGAGGACGTGGAAGGTCTTTACCTTCAAGTCGTCCATCTATCCTTGAACAGTTGGCTGCTGCCCCCGGACGCCATCGACGTGCTGGAAGATTGCCAACTAAGCGATCTGGACGCCACCTTGAGGCAGCCGGGCTGCTATGCCGAACTACAGCGGTTGGACCCCCTATTCAGGGCCTATTTCAACCGCATCCATGCGGAGACGTCGCGGGCTCAAGCCCACCTGACCGAAGCAAACCTGCGTTTGGTAGTCAGCGTCGCCAAAAAGTACATCGGCCGGGGTATGGCCCTGCTGGACATGATTCAGGAAGGCAACATCGGCTTAATCAGAGCGGTTGAGAAGTTCGATTACCGCAAGGGTTACAAGTTCAGCACCTACGCTACTTGGTGGATCCGCCAGGCCATCACCCGGGCGATAGCCGACCAAGCTCGAACGATACGGATTCCGGTGCATATGGTGGAAACCATCAACAAACTCATGCGCCAACACCGTCGGCTGCTACAGGAATATGGCCGGGAGCCGACTCCCGAGGAAATCGGCGAGGCCATGGAGCTTGGCCCGGAGAAGGTAGAGGAGATACTGAAGATATCCCAGGAGCCCGTCTCCTTGGAAACCCCCATCGGTGAGGAAGAAGACTCCCATTTGGGAGACTTCATAGAAGACCGCAACGCTCCCGCGCCTGCGGACGCAGCGTCTTTCCAACTGCTTAAAGAGCAGGTGAATGAGGTCCTCCACACCCTAACCGAGCGGGAAGCCAGGGTGTTGCAGCTCCGGTTCGGATTACAGGACGGACGCAGCCGTACATTGGAGGAAGTCGGACGCGAGTTCGGCGTGACCCGTGAACGGATCCGTCAGATCGAAGCGAAGGCATTGAGGAAACTGCGCCATCCCACCCGGTCTCGTAAACTAAAGGACTTCCTCGAGTAAACATAACGTTGTCGATTGCCTCGATACCTGGGTCGATTAAGGCTGATATACGCATTACATTTAAGCAAAATGGTGAATCACCGTTAAATTTTTGCTAATTATCATCCGGAAAACGATGGTATACTCGGCCTTAATCCAACCTGGGAGGTGGTATAAGTGGAAGAGGGATCGATACCCAAGTGCCTAAAGTGTAATGTGGGCCAACTGGTACCGTTATCCGACTATGGTGGTCAAGGAGCGGCGGTACACTACAAAGCCTGGGTTTGCACAAACCCGGACTGTGGCTTCAACGTTAAAATTCGCAACGGCGACATCTACCTGAACGAGCCGATCACCCCCGGCGCTAATCACGTTCCCCGAGCCCGGTAGAAGCTCCCCGCGATTCCCGTCTGCCCTTAACTCCCACTCGTCTTTGTGACTTTGTTTTCCCTTTGTCTGTCACGAAGGCTATCGATAGAGTAAATGTGTAGATGGATACGATTTCAGCAAAAGGAGGTGATATGGAAGCAGGATACGACTATTTACTACTCCGCGGACGGCTGCAGCGCCGGTTCTTCAACGTGTCAGGAATATTTGTTTTTGTCTTTGGCGCAATACTGCTGGCGACCAGCGGAGCCTACTACGGCTATGCGGCTAAGGCCCATGCCGACCTGGATAGCCTAAATGTCACGCTCCCAGAGATGGCCGCCAAGATAGGCGCCGGTCCCGGTAGCCAAGGCTCGGTAGCCGAAACTTTAGTAGATCCTGGACAGGAAGGCGTGTACTCGCTTTCAACGTCAGGAGCATCAGAGGGGCAATCTTCTAACCAGACGGTTGCACCGGCAGTCCAGGCTACCGGAGTTGCACCCGGAGGCGCGTCGGCAGGTTCATCAGGACCTAAGGTGATCGTAGGCGTGGCCTCCGCCGAACCAGGAGAAGATTCTGTATCGGCGAGCGGGCCGTCTAACCCGAGACTGGGTATGCCGGCCTCGGTTATAAGCGGTCAGCAGCTTTTCCCGGGAGAATCGCTGCAAGCTTCCTTCTGGAGCAACCCCCTCTCCTACGAGTCCGCCTCGTACCGGGAGCGGATACTGCTTCAGGGGTTCAACGCAGTTGACCTAGACCAAGGGTTGGCCTTAAACAGCGGGTCTGTGGCTACCCGGCTCATCATCCCGTCCATCGACGTGGATTCCGGAATCGACGAGCTGGCAATCTTGGATCTGGGAGGAAGCCTGGCCTACGAGACGCCCGCCAATACAGTGGGCCATATTCCGGAAACCGCCAACGCAGGCGAAGCCGGAAGCGGTTGGTTCTTCGGGCATACGGAGAGCCCCATCCAGGGAGAAGGCTCAGTGTTCCTGAACCTGAGCACGATTCCCGGGATGTTACAGAACGGCGAGGACGTGTTCGTAGTCACGTCGAACGGAGAGCGTCAGTACCTGTACCGCATAACGTCGTCACGGGTAGTGCCTCAAGAAGAAATGACGCTTCACGACACCGGACAGGCCACTCTACATCTGGTCTCTTGCGTGCCGCGGCTGGTCTATGACCATCGGCTGATTGTCAGCGGGGAGCTGATCGGCGTAAAGTAAGCCAAGGCTTCACTAGGAACAAACGCAAAGAGGGCGGGTCAAAGACCCGCCCTCTTTCTATTCTACGGAGACATCCTAGCAGGCCCGGATCCGGACCAGGCACTCTGGACCAGCTAATCGGCCGGGGTGGAAGCGTCCACGCCTATGCGGTTGATTCTAAGTTTGCGTAGCCTGCGCCCCAATATGGAAACCACTTCGATCCGTAGATGGGCCGTGTTTACCACATCGCCAGTGGAAGGTATCTTGCCAAGCATCTGATATACGTAGCCGCCCACCGTATCCACATCCTCGCTATCGATGGTGGTTGAGAACAGCTCCTCTATATCTTCAGTCGGCACTCCCGCGTCGACTAGGACTCCACCGTCTGATAGATGAACCAGTTCGGATTCCCGTGTCCGGGAGAACTCGTCTTCAATCTCCCCAACGATTTCCTCTAACAAGTCCTCCATGGTGAGAACGCCTTCGGTGCCACCGTACTCGTCGACCACGATGGCCATCTGGATGCCTTTATCCTTCAACTCCTCAAGCAAGTCATCCAACCGCTTCGTTTCCGGGATAAAAAATGCCGGGTTAAGGAGGTCTCGAAGGTTTTGATTCGAATCGGGCGAGGCCATGGCGGCCAGCACTTCCCTGGAGTGCACGATTCCCAATATGTGGTCGATGGACTCTTCGAAAACAGGTATGCGGCTATGTCCGCCTTGAACCATTTGTTCCGCGACGAATATCAGTGATGAATCGATTCCCACCGCAACCATGTCAAGACGGGGGACCATAATTTCCCTGGCTGTCGTAACGTCCAGTTTTAGTATGGACCGGAGCATCTCACGGTCCCGATGGTCTAGGCTAACCAACTCCTCTTCCGTTATCACCGGTTCTTGATTTTCGGAAAACTCCTCGCTTTGAACGTCTCCGGCACCGTCCCCACCGTTGGAACTATGGCCGTTTCCTACAGGCGCCAACGGCCGGCGGCCAAACAATATACTAGTCAAGGGGCGGCAGAGAGCTTCTGCCTGGGAGGAGTTTTTGAGTACGACGAAGGAAGCGGCCCAATCAACAGCCAGCAGAACAAACAGGATAGCAAGTGCGAAAACCGAACCTGGCAACCAGCCACCGGCTTGTATGTTGGCCAGCACCAATACCGACAAGGCGACGGCAATCACGCAGGCATATCTACACCAACGGAGGACAAACCCTGCCTTTTGGATAGACGCACGGTTTCTGAAAGTGCCGCCCGGCGCGTCAATCGAATGCTGAGCCAGGCTGAAGAAAGAGAAAAGGGGAAGAGATACGGCCAGTATTATTGCTAATGGTACGTTGTCTGTGTCCAAAACCCTCACCCTCCTGGGTGCCTGCGAGCCGCCATCGGGATTCGCCTATTTTGCCTACCAGGAGGTCAGTTGGTCTCAGGTTAGCTAACTCTTATTCTAGCAGGTACTCCCACCGCGAGTCTACCCGCCGGAACGTCTTTGGTCACAACGGACCCTGCGCCGGTAGTCGCGCCAGTGCCAACGGTCACCGGAGCCACCAACATGGTGTCGCAGCCGATGAACGCCTTTTCGCCTATGTTTGTCCGATGCTTGTCCTTGCCGTCATAGTTGCAAGTGACCATACCGGCTCCCAAGTTAGCTTCCGCGCCAATCGAGGCGTCCCCAACGTAGCCGAAGTGTCCCATGACAGACCCGGCGGCAAAGCGGCTCTCCTTCACCTCAACAAAGTTACCGAGGTGAACTCCGGATTCCAGGTAAGCTCCGGGACGGAGGTGGCTGAACGGCCCGATGTTCGCCCCGTCTTCCATCGTCGCTTCTTCCAATACCGACGCGGTGGCCCGGCAACCGCGGCCTATCGTAGAATCGCGAATCACCGAGTTGGGGCCAATCTCACAGTCTTCTCCGATAACCGAAGACCCTACTATAGATGTATTGGGTAGAATGACGGTGTCTTGACCGATGGACGCTCCAGCATCGATGTACACCGACGCAGGGTGCGGCATCGTCACACCGGAGAGCATCCACTGTTCCCGTATCCGCTGGCGAAGAATCTCCTCTACTTGAGAGAGTTGAAGGCGATCGTTCACTCCCATGAGTTCTGCGGGGTCCTCGGTCAGGTTCGCTTCAACGGCTCCATCGCGGGAAGAACCTATCTCAACCAGGGACGTGATGTATTTCTCACCGTTGGCCGCCGTTGGAATATCATCTAAATTTTCCCAGAGCCATCCGTCCCGGAAGCAGTACACACTCCCGTTAACTTCGGTAATCTCGTCGGTGAAGCCGGTCTGGTCGGCAGCTTCGACAATCTTTACTACCTGTCCCTTCTCGTTCCGCGCCACCCGGCCAAAATCTTTAGCCGACGCGGTTCTGCAGGTTAGGAAGGTCATATCCCGAGACGAATCGGCGTGAGCAGCCATCAGTGGCTTAACCGACTCCAGCCTGACTAGAGGGGCATCTCCGGTCAACACCAGAACGTTCTCCGCCTGTCCTTGCAAAAGTACTTTGGCTTTGCTGAGCGCATCGCCGGTACCCTTCACTTCCGTTTGGGTGACGTACTCTACCTGGTTCCCCAGCAGTTCCTGGACGACCTGGCGATTGCCGGGGGACACTACCACCACCACACGGGTGACCCCGGATTCCTTCATGAGATCAACTGGATAGCGAACAAGCTCTTTGCCGCACACCCGGTGTAACACCTTGGTAAGGCGCGATTTCATCCTTTTACCGTGGCCCGCCGCCAGTACGACTCCCGCCCATTGATCCATATTGTCACCTCTTCCGGTACGCTAAGGCTCTACTAGGACAGATATTCCCACGAATATCGTTGCTTATTTCTCCAACGTATCAACGCCAATTATAGCAGTAACCTCTATTTGACAAGCCTCACTCGCATGGGCACAATAGGCGTGATTCGACCACCCAACGAGCCTTCTCAGACATCGTTTTTGCCCCAGGCCATCAAAGGAGTTTTACCAGAATGGACTCTAACGAGATTCCTTTTCTACCTGCCACCGAATTATCGGTCCTGATTAAGTCCCGCGAGGTTTCGCCGGTTCAGGCCACCCAGGCCTATCTGGACCGCATTGGACAAGTAGATGAAAAACTGAACTCTTACATCACCGTCTGCCGAGACGAAGCCTTGGCCGAAGCCAGGCAAGCCGAGCAGGAAATCAGCGCAGGTAACTACCGGGGTCCGATGCACGGATTGCCGGTGGCGGTTAAGGACCAGTTCTACACCAAAGGCATTCGTACCACCGGTGGATCGAACATCCTCAAGGACTTGGTTCCCGACGAGGACGCCACCGTGGTAGCCAATCTCAAGGCTGCCGGCTCGGTGATGCTTGGGAAACTGAACATGAGCGAATTCGCCTCTGGAGATGCCTTCCATCATCCTTACGGCACTCCTCATAATCCCTGGGATATGTCAAGAAACCCGGGGACATCCAGCAGCGGATCCGGGGCCGCCACTGCTGCTTTCCTATGCGCTACTTCTTTAGGAGAGGATACCGGAGGGTCCATCCGCGGCCCGGCCTCCTTTTGCGGTCTAGTTGGCATCCGGCCAAGCTGGGGGCGGGTCAGCCGCTATGGCGTGCTGGGCGCTTCCTGGTCCATGGATATCGTAGGCCCTATCTCCCGAACCACCGCCGATTGCGCAATAACTCTCGGGGCCATCGCCGGATACGACCCCAAAGACCCGTCAACCTGGGACGTACCGGTGCCGGATTATCTGTCCATGCTGACCGGCGACATTCGCGGTCTCAAGGTTGGAGTGATTCAGGAAAGGGTGGATACCGACGCCGTGGACCCTGAGGTTCGGGACAGAGTGGTTCAGGGAATATCGGTCTTGGGAGAGCTTGGAGCGGTGATTCAAGAAGTATCGATACCCCTCATCGTTCACTCCGCTGCCATATCCAACACCATCATTTTGACCGATGCAGCCGGCGTGCACCGGCAAGGCATCGACGAACACCTGGGCGAGTACGACCATAACAACCAGATACGCTTGCTGACCGGAAGCATCATCCCCGCCCAAGCTCACCAAAAAGCCATTAAGCTACGGCAAGTTTTGCGGCAGCAGATCTTGGAAGCCCTGGAAAAAGTAGATGTGCTGGTCATGCCGACCTCGTCCATACCCGCGTCCCTCATACCAACAAAGGCAGGCATAGACAGCAAACAGCAGGTATTGGACGGATTGGCGGGCCGCCGCAGCTTTACCGCCCCATTCAACCTGGCCAACACTCCGGCCCTGTCCATCAACTGCGGTTTTACCAGCCAGCAACTGCCGGTGGGCCTCCAGATAGCGGGCAAGCCTTTCGACGAAGGGACCCTGTTTCGGGTGGCCCACGCCTACGAGCAAGCAACCGAATGGCACACCCGCCGTCCGCCGATCTAAACTAGGAAATCCGTATCGACCCTCACGCCTTAGAACGCGCGGAAGAGCGGTAAGCCGGTATCCCCGTCATTCCCAGGAGCCAGTTTCCTTGTCATTCCGATGAGCGCAGCGAAGAGGAATCTCTGGACCGGCGGATAACACGTGAGGCACCAGTACTACGTTTATATCATGGCCAGCCGCGGCAAAACCCGATACGTAGGGGTTACAAACAATCTTGAACGTAGAGTATATGAGCACAAGTCTGGGCTCATCGCCGGGTTCACAAAAAAGTATAAAGTCACAAAGTTGGTGTACCATGAGGAAACTTCGGATGTCGGAGCCGCAATCTCCCGTGAAAAGCAGCTGAAAGCTTGGCGCAGAAGCAAGAAAGTTGCCCTGATAGAGGCGGTTAGTCCGCTCTAGGATGACATGGCCCTGCGATGGTACGCCCGTTTACCCTAGATCCGAGACGCCTCGCTCCCCTCGGGGTGAAAAAAGGAGCGCCGCCATCATGAGCCGCGACTTCGGAGACGCGGTATCCGGTGCCTTGTAACCCTATCAATCTGGAACATAGGGAGAATCGCCATGCCACAACATTTCAATCTCACCGCCGTAGAAGCGGCTAAACAAATCAAAAGCCGGGACCTGTCGCCGGTGGAACTGGTAGAGTCTCTGCTCAGCCAATATGACTCCCTGGAGCCCAGCCTAAACGCATGGGTATACCTGGACCGGGAGGCCTTGCTGGCCGACGCTCAGCAGAAGCAGGAGGAACTGGAGAAGGGCGTGAACGTTGGCCCCCTCCACGGCGTACCCATAGGCCTGAAGGACATCTACTATACGGCGGGCATCCCCACAACCGCCTGTTCCAAGGTATATGAAGGATTCGTGCCGGAATACGACGCCACCACGGTGACTCTGCTGAAAAACGCCGGGGCAATCATGATGGGCAAAACGGTGACCACCGAATTCGCCTGCATGGACCCGTCGCCCACCAAGAATCCCTGGAATCCGGCCCACACTCCCGGCGGCTCCAGCAGCGGATCGGCGGTGGCGGTGGCCACGCGGATGTGCCCCGCCGCCCTGGGCTCCCAAACAGTCGGATCGGTTCTGCGACCGGCTTCTTATAACGGAGTGGTGGGCTTCAAGCCGACCTTCGGTCGAGTCAGCCGCTACGGTGTCATCCCGGTTAGCTGGTCGTTGGACCATGTTGGTTGGATGGCCCGGTCGGTGGAAGACGCCGCCCTGCTGATGCAAGTGATGGCGGTGGCCGACCCCAACGAGCCGATAACCGTTGGCCTGCCCGCAGACGACTTCATGGCTGGCTTGGCTTCCCCTTCAGCGCCCCGCATCGGCTTGATCCGCCGCTTCTTCTATGACAACTCCGACGAAGAAACCCGGAAACACACCGATGGCATCGTGGATCAACTCAGCCGGGCCGGAGCAACGATTGAAGAGATTCCTTTGCCTGACAGCATCGACACCGCTATGGAGGATCAGAGAACCATCATGGCGGTGGAGGGGGCAGCGTTCCATCAGCCCATGTACGAGCGCCAGTCCCAGGACTACCAGCCCAAGTTGCGAGAGATGTTACGCCAGGGTCTGGCAACCGACGGTCAGACCTATTCCCGGGCCTTGGAGCGCCGCCAGCAATTCACCGCCGAGATGCAGGCGCTCGCCGGGAAAGCCGACGTGCTGCTGACACCATCAACGCCGACACCCGCCCTACCCGACATCACGAACACCGGCAATACCATGTTCCAGGGTCCGTGGACGTCTTGTGGGCTCCCCGTGATAACAATCCCTTCGGGTTTGGCGGCTTCAGGCCTGCCCTTTGGCGTCCAACTCGCATCGGCTCCGTTCTCCGAGCCCAAGTTGCTGGCGGCGGCCCGGTGGTGCGAAAATGTGCTTGGAGTGGAGCTATCTCCACCGATGAGCCGTAGTTAGCAAAAGCCATCAGCATTCAGATTTCAGCTATCGGCATTCCAAAGAACCAAGGAGACACATCAACATGCAGGCCAATATACCTACGGAAGACGAAGTACTGGGTTATTTCAAATCATTGTCAAATTGGGGCCGTTGGGGGGCCGACGACCAGCTAGGCGCTCTGAACCTGATAACCACCGAGCAAGTTAAACGAGCCATATCCTTGGTTCAGGAGGGGGAGCGCATCTCGCTTTCCCGGACGGTCAATTTCGAGGCCAGCATCGACGCACCCAATCCGCCGATCCACTTCATGGTGGAAAGCGGAGAAGGATGGGCCAGTGGCGATAAAGTCAGTGCTCGGACGAACCAAGCGGCGACCGACTTCTTCGGCATGATATTTCATGGCTATACCATCACCCACGTGGATAGCCTCGCCCACTTTTTCTGGGAAGGCAAAACCTTTAATGGCAAACCGGCCCACATGGTTTCCACTAGCATGGGCGCCACGGTAGGCTCGGTCGAAGAAGCTAAAAAGGGCATCCTAACCCGGGGGATATTGGTGGATGTTCCGATGATTAGGGGCATAGACTGGATGGAAAGGGGGGAGGGCGTCATGCCCGAGGACATCCTGGCTGCGGAAGAACAATGCGGTTTTAAGGTGGAGCCAGGGGACGTGCTGCTCATACGGACCGGGCAGTTACACCGCCGCAACGTTGAAGGCCCGGTGGACCGGTCGCTGGGTTCCACCGCTTGCCAAGCGGCATGCTTGCCCCTGTTCCACGAACGGGACATCGCCATGCTAGGCTCGGACACCGGCAACGACGTAGGCCCGGCCCAATACGTCAAATGCGCGATGCCCATACACCAGGTCAGCATCACCGCCATGGGCATCTGGATATTGGACAACGCCGACCTGGAAGAAGTTGCTCAGGCCTGCCGCGACCGGAACAGGTGGGAGTTCATGATATCGATCGGACCATTGGTCCTGCACAACACCACCGGCTCGCCGGTTAACCCCATGGCAGTCTTTTAGAGAGGCATAGACGCAGTTCCAAAGTTGATTTAACCGGCCAGTCCGGTGCCAAAGAATCGAAAGTAGGGCCTACCATCTTGGTAAGGCCCTACTCTTTTGCGCTCCTCAATCTCCCGGAGATCCGCCAGATCGGCTAGATGATATGTTAGAAAACTCGCTTATGTGCCGAATATGTATCAGTAGCTCCATCCGCCACACGGTGGAACGCTGCGGCATTTCGGCGTGAATCGATGGGGGAAGTTACGCCTCGGGGCTGGGCGGCCCAAGGCGGATCTAGACTCCTAGAAACAACACGCCTGGATAGTCGATAAAGGGGAAAGATAAGAAGCGGTGAAGCCATTCTTTGGAATCAAGGTGTTAATGGGTGGCGTAATGCTCTCACCGTTCATTGTTGTACTTATATATTTCCTGATAAAACCCCTGCCCACGGAGATTCCGCCCGACGACCTTCTTTTTGAATCCGGAGTCGAACTTCATGAAGGCGGCCTCCTGGATCTGGCCATATCGGAGTACGACAAGGCTATAGAAATCAACAGATATAACCTTCAGGCCCAGCAAAAGCGCGGAGATGCCTACTTTGCGAAGGGCGACCTGGGCCACGTCGTGGTGGATTACAACGAAGCCATCAGCCTGAGGTCTCAGCTAATCAGCGGACTCGGTTCACGGAAAAGGGCCGTTATGCTTAGCAGCGTCGCGGAAGCCTACATGGGCAAAGCCCTGGTCGATGCCTGGCAAGGAAGGGACTTGGAGGCTCCGACGATTACGACCTATGCCGTGGATTTCGGCTACGACCCAGTCTCAGGCAAAGCCGCGATTGAAGGAATGATAATGAGGCGTGAAAGCAACAAGAGCCTGAGCACGATCGGGAATAATCGCCCTCCCCCTTAATTCTCATCCAATCAGCGCGCCAATCGTGCCAATCCCCGAATAACCCGTCCCATCGTTCCGGAGAGGATCTGTTCCACCCGTATGTCCGCTACCACCTGCATGCTAGCCGTAGCGTAGGTAGGGTAGACATGGATGGAGTTAGCCAACGCTCCGATTTTCAAACCTTGATCGATGGCCAGGCTCCATTCCTGAATCATCTCCCCGGCCCGGGGAGCGGCCATGGTAACGCCCAGAATGGTCCCGTTGGCCTTATGAATCAGCTTCACAAATCCGCTGGCGTCTCCGTCAGTCAGCGCGC
>ERZ651768.2595-NODE-2595-length-12438-cov-10.655287_pt1 | contig 12438 bp, 11 predicted proteins | sample MGYA00514754_ERZ651768 | MGnify/ENA metagenome assembly ERZ651768 | reverse complement strand
CCGAGATCTACACTCTTTCCCTACACGACGCTCTTCCGATCTCTCCGGCACGAGGGTGCCCCCAAACCATAGCTCCCGGATCTCGAACAAATCCGCCCAATCCCACAGCATTTTGATGATAGGTATGATTAAGTTCCCGCCAACTCATACCACGGCTCCAAGTTGACACAGTACGCTCAATTGCCATCTGATTGAGTCGGGTTGCTCGCTGTAAGAAACCGATTTCCTGACTGGTCTTAACACTTCGAGCGTACATCAATGGATCATAGCCATCGACGATCTCAACACCATCCACGCTGAGTTGATGACCGAATCGCAATTCATCAAACGCTATCCGCGAATTCGTAAGTCCAAGATCTCCTAGGGCGTGCCTGCAGGCATCGCCAATATTTTCATGAAAATTTGAACGCAGTTCTGGTAACCACGGAGCATCATTAGCTTTGTTGGGTACGAAGCGATCGATATCATCTGGTTTACTCGCCAAATCAAGCGGCAGCATCACGCCACGAAAAGACCGAACATCATTAATCCAGGTTGGCTGAGTGGTGAGACTGCCTACATAGTAGTCGGCGAGAATTAGAATAGGATGTTCAGGCGAATGGCGAGATAGGATTACTGCGTAGGGTCGGGGCTCGTCAGACTTGTGTGCAATGCCCTGGAATCCTGAGAGGTAAAACACGTTGTAGGATGTTGATACAACAACCCCGTCGAGGTTTCGTTGCTCGAGCGAATCAAACAATCGTTCGAGATTACAAAACGGAACCGTTAATGGGCTCCTCCTGAACTCTGGGGTTTGTAAAGTTTTTGGTGTCATTGTCATGCCCACACCTCAAGATTTTTCTTCAGTATTTCGCTATAGGGACTTCCTGCTCTACCCTAACCTTGATGATCGATTATGGTTCCCGAACAAATAGGAAAGTAGCAGAAAATAAGCAGTGTTACCCACCTCCAATCCGCGGCATTAAGTGAACCTCACTGTCGGGACCAATGGCCGCAAACCAATCATCTTGGTAAATTTCTCCATCGATTGCGACCGCGAGATCGTCCGTGAGTTGGGCCACTAATTCAGGATATTCTTTACCTAAATTGCGCAGCAGTTCCCGAATATTGCTTGCTTTGATCTCTAGTTCCGTTACACCCGCTGTATATAACCGGAGGTTTCCGGTCAACGTCACCTTCGCCATGAATTCAGAGGGCAAATTATCACTTCGAAATACCGGCTTCTTCAATTGCTGCTAAGACCCTGGGGGGGGACATCGGCAACTCACTGAATCGAATACCTAGGGCATCTGCTACCGCGTTAGAGATCGCGGCCAACGGCGGCACTATGGGAGTTTCCCCTACTCCTTTTGCACCGTATGGATGCGCAGGATTAGGCACCTCTACGATTACCGTATCAATCATGGGCACATCAGAACAGACTGGCATCCGGTAGTCGAGAAATCCAGGGTTCTCAAGCCGCCCTTCTGCGTCGTAGATATACTCTTCATTCAACGCCCACCCAATTCCTTGTACTGCCCCACCCTGATACTGCCCTTCAACATACGAGGGGTGTATGGCTTTTCCGGCGTCTTGCACAACCGTATACCGCAAAATTTCGACTCGACCTGTTTCTCTGTCGACATCTACATCGACGACATGAGTACCAAAGCTCGGTGCGGCGCCTTGAACGTTCTCTGATGCTTGACCGACTAACGGTCCCCCTGTTTTGCCCATGCTTTCGGCTAGGTCTCGAAAACTGAGCGTCTCAGTCAATCCACCTCGACCATTTTTTTGAATGGCCCCACCGTTGTACCACAGGATTTCGTCGCCCGGAACATCCCATATTTTCGCTGCACGCTCTCGCATCTGACTCACTAGATCTCGTGCAGCATCCACTGCCACTTTGCCACTGGCGAAGGTAGTTCGGCTTCCGCCCGTCAGAAAGTTGTAACCAAGACTGCTGGTATCACCAACCATTGGTCGAACTTTGTCGAGATCAATGCCGAGCTCCTCCGCAACCATCATGCCGAGAGATGCCCGAGTACCGCCAACGTCGGGGGTTCCCACGACGAGGGCCACCGTCCCGTCTTCCCCCGTATTTAGGGTGACTGATGTTTGTCCGCCGATATTGAACCAATACCCCGACGCCACTCCACGGCCTTGACCGGGTTGTAATGGCGACTGATAGTGATCGTGTGCTTGCGCGGCTTCAAGCGTCTCAACCAGACCGATCGGACCGAATTTTGGGCCATGGGACGCCTTCGTGCCTTCCCTCGACGCATTTTTAAGTCGAAACTCGATTGGGTCGATATCGAGTTTTTTGGCAATCTCGTCTACCACTGATTCCACAGCGTACTCGGATATCGGCGCGCCTGGCGCCCTGTACGCCGCTACCTTCGGGCGATTGACCAAAACATCGAAGCCAACGGCACGCACATGCTCAAGGTCGTAAGGCGCGAACGCGCACTGTGCACCGGGTGGTACAGGGGAACCTTGGAAGGCGCCTGCCTGGTAGTGAAGAATGGCCTCGCCCGCGGTAATCCGCCCATCACGGGTCGCTCCAATCTTGACCCGCATGTTGGCTCCTGATGTGGGCCCAGACGCCTTAAAAACTTCCTCTCTGGTCATCACCATCTTGACCGGCTGACAAGCCTTACGGGACAAAGCCAACGCAACTGGTTCAAGATAAACCACTGTTTTGCCGCCGAAGCCACCGCCTATCTCTGCCGCCGTCACCCGAAGTTTAGCCACGTCCATACCAAGAACACGGGCGCAATGACCGCGAACGACATAATGGCCTTGAGTAGAACACCAGAGCTCTGCCTGTCCATCCTCTGAAACGCTCGCCACACACGCATGCGGCTCGATATAGCCCTGATGCACCGGCCGAGTATTGAACTCTCGCTCAACAATCACATCAGCGTCAGCGAATCCTGTCTCTACATCTCCATGCCCAAACTCAACGCGTTTTGCGATATTGGAAGGTTTGTCCGCCGGAGGATCTGCCCCGTCCGTCAGCAAATCCTCTTGAATTAAAACAGTCTCTGGCTTCATTGCTTCTACCACGTCGAGTACATGTGGCAATACTTCGTAATCAACTTGAATCAACGCCAGTGCCTGACGGGCGACGATTGCGTTGACTGCAGCCACCGCTGCAAGAGCATGGCCTTCGTAAAGAACCTTTTCTCTGGCCATAACATTGCGGGTGATATCCCGATAATTGACCATCATTTCGCCCGCCGGAACAAACTCCGATTCGAGATCCGAAAAATCTTCCCGAGTAACGATAGCCTTCACACCGGGCAATTTTTCTGCCGCAGAAATATCAATTGACAAAATCCGGGCGTGCGCATGCGGACTTCGCAACACCTTGCCTACCAACATATTTGGCAGATGGAGATCGGCTCCAAACTTTGCCCTGCCAGTCACTTTGTCGACTCCATCTGGTCGAACCGCCCGCGTACCAACCCATTTAAAAACCCGCTCTTCAGATTCTTTTTCGTTACTGACTCTCTTTGCTGAGACAGCCATAGTTCAATTCCTCATTTCAGCGGCAGTGTCTAGAACTGCACGAACTATTTTGTCATAACCTGTACAACGACATAGGTTTCCTGCTAACCAATATCTCACTTCCGTTTCAGTGGGATCCGGGTTCCGCTCTAACAACGCCTTTGCGGCTATCAAAAATCCAGGCGTACACACGCCACACTGTAAAGCGGCGTGATCAAGAAATTGTTGTTGCAGAGGATGTAAATCAGAACCGTTTGCCATGCCCTCGATGGTCTCTATGGTGCTGCCTTCTGCCTCAGCCGCTAGCAAAAGGCACGCGCAGACCAAGCGACCATCCATTATTACGCTGCAGGCACCACAGTCTCCAGAAGCACACCCCTCTTTACTCCCTGTTAATCGTAGGTCATCGCGCAACACGTCGAGTAATGTCTGCTCGGACTCGCATAAGAACTCAACGGTATCATCGTTGATGATTGTCGAAACATGCACCTTACTCACTGATTTCTCCTTGCCCGCTGTAAAGCAATTCGGCACACGCGCCCAGCCAGTACCCCTGCCACTTGAGTTCTATATACCACCGTGCCACGTTTGTCATCGATCGGGTCGCAAGAATCACGCACGGCAGCAATCATCTTATCAATGCCAGCATCATCTACCATCGTTCCCACCAGCGCCGCGGCTGATTCTTCTACCAGTAAAACCGTTGGCGCCACCGCACCCACAGCAACCCGTGCGTCTGAGCAAACATTCTCGGCGTTAAGGGTAAGATGGATCCCCACACCCACCACCGCAATATCCATCTCAGTCCTGGGAATGAAACGCAAATAAGCATCACTGGACCGTGGTTTCGGTATCGGAAATAAAAACGATACGACAAATTCGCCGGGCGACAGGCTGGTTTGGCCGGGACCTGTACATATCGCCTCCACCGGCAGTTCCCGGCGTCCATTTGGTCCTGCGATCATACACACAGCGCCAGCCGCTACAAGGGCGGGGACCGCATCCGCAGCGGGTGAAGCGTTACAGAGATTGCCACCGAGTGACGCTCGACCTTGAATTTGAGTCGAACCAATCAATTCGGCTGCTTCGACTACTCCGGGCCAAGCTGCCTTCAGGTCTCCATGTTCGCCAAGTTCGGCACCCGTGACCGCTGCACCAACCCGGAATTTTCCATCTTCTTTCAGAATTGATCGAACCTCTGCAATCTTTTTGATATCCACAATCAGTTCGGGTTCTATCACTCCTGATCGGAGTTGCACCAGTAAGTCAGTACCTCCTGCTAGTATTCTGGATGCATTTCCCGAATGCTTAAGTAAGGCGACCGCCTGGTCGACTGTAGTGGGGGCTTCGTACTGCATCTGATTGGGTTACCCTCTCTTAAGTGAGTGAAATTTCTGAAGACATTATGTTTATTCTATCGAAGCCGTCCCCACCGGGTACAGTCCCACCAACAATCTCGACCCAATAAGATTCAGTCGCGCCATAAAATTGTCTACCCGACGGCCATACGTATAGTCACCACGGTCATACCACAGAGGCAACTACAGTACCGTCATCGCCTTTAAAAACGATATGATCGCAAAGAATTTTTGGGAGCAGCGAAATGTCGTATCTGACAATTGGGGCCGACGATGGCCTGTACTACGAGCATGATTCTCCATCGGAGACCGGCAGGCCCACCTTTGTTTTTGTCAACCCGGTCTCTGGCAATACCGAACAATGGCAGGCGGAAGTTGGTCCCGCACTTCGTGACGCCGGCTATGGCACGCTGGCCTATAACTTTCGTGGTCAACCCAACAGCCCCTTCTCCCCGGGAAAGACGCTCAATGACACACTCATCTCTCAAGACCTGCGTCTAATTATCGACACGCTAGAGATTGCGAGACCTATCTTGGTTGGGTTGTCGATTGGTGGTCTTTTCGCAACCCAGGCACATCTCGCCGGACTTGCCGCAGACGGTCTTGTTCTTATAAACACCTTGCGAAAAATTGGTCCTCGCATATCCTGGATTAACGACGCAGTGGTCCGCGTCATGGAGGTCGGGGGCCCGCAACTTATGGCGGATATGATGACGCCGTTGCTCTGGGGCCCTGATTGGCTGGCTGCCAACCGAAAGAATTTCATTCAACCAGGCACCGACTACCAGCCGCTTGATAAACAATCTGGAACTTACAATTTACTTAAGAATATGGGTGCGGCCGACTGGGAAATCGAATACGAGAAGATCACATGCCCGGTTCTAATCGTTATGGGCTTAAACGATCGTGTGTTTTTCGACGCCAATGTGGTTGATAACCTGATAGAGCGGATTCCTAACGCACAACGAGTGGATATCAAAGAAGCTGGGCATATGCTGCCAATTGAGACACCTCGACCACTGATTGATTCCTTGCTGGACTTTGGGCGGAATTTGTAAAGCCCAAGGGTCAACGACCAAATTCATCGCTGCAACCTCGCGCTCCTCACTAATCGTTCGATGCTTACTGGACTTCGGCGCTCTCTGTTTCAAACTCTGAGTCGTCGAGTGTTCTATGGCTGGGTTATTCTTCCCGTCGCCGCAATTGTGATGTTTGGCAGCGGGCCCGGGCAATCTCATCTGATTGGCCTGTTTTTTGACCCTCTATCGCGGGAGCTGGGATTAACCCGCACCTCCCTTGCTGCAGCCTACGGCGTTGCGACGTTGATGGCCGCCTTTCTCTTACCCAAGCTCGGCAGTTTTATCGACAAGGTCGGCCCGGTACGCATGCTCTGGATACTGACGCTGGCGCTGGGTTCAGCGTGCGTGTTATTCAGCTTTGCCTCTAACTGGATCTATGTGGCAATTGGATTCGGTTTGTTACGGTTCCTCGGTCAAGGCTCGCTGATGCTGAATTGCAACAACATGGTCTCGCAGTGGTTTGTTCGTAAACGCGGTTTCGCTCTTGGCGTCATGTCCCTAGGTTTTCCAATTTCGATGGCAATTCATCCTCCCTTGTGCCAATGGCTAATCGAGACCATCGGTTGGCGCGAGACGTGGATATGGTTAGGCATTAGCACCTGGATTATTTTGCTGCCACCGATCCTTCTATTCGCCTACAACAAACCAGAACAAGTCGGCCTCGCACCAGACGGTGTTATCGCAACGGACGACTCACTCAGTTCTACCACGATCACTGGAATGACCCGTACTGCAGCGTTGCGCACGCCAGCTTTTTACATCATCACGGGAAGCCTTTTCACGCTTTCGATGCTGGTCACTGCGCTTCATGTAGAGAACAAAGGCATCTTAATGGAGCATGGGCTTTCGGCGCAGAACGCAGCTTCTATGTTTACAGTTACCGGAATCACGGCAGCGATTACGATGCCGATCGTCGGTCGAATGCTCGATCACTTTCGAACCGAATGGATGCTTTCTGGTGGCCTCATCATCATGGTGGCATCACTATTTTCTGTCACTCTAATTACTGGCATGTCTGGGGCGATTATCTATGCGTTAATCTTTGGCATAAATAACGCCGTGACCATGACGTTTGTCGCATTTATGTGGCCGAGATACTTTGGGCGAAAACATTTGGGCAGCATTCAAGGATTCGGTCAAATGATAGTCATTGTCGGCGCATCGCTGGGTCCGCTCCCTCTTGCAATTGCTTTAGATTCCACCGGATCTTATGACATCACTCTTCGCAGTTTGACAATCCTACCAATACTCTTGGCATTCGTTGCCCTGTTTTTACGACCGCCCAAACAACTATCGCAGTTGACAGCACCAACTGCTGAAACTAAATCCTAAACACTTATTCGATTTACAATAGTCCTATTGGACCGCTGAGATGGAAAGATGACAAAACCTGTCGTGGTGGTAACACGAAGCTGGACACCAACTGCACAACAAGCAATTGCTGAACGATTCGATGCGAAGCTAAATCCAACGGATCGAATTCTAACTCCGGCAGAGATCGTAGAGCAGTGTGAAGGCGCCACTGCACTTTGCCCCTCCGGTTTCGATGCAATAGATGCAGATCTAATATCGAAACTTCCGGAAAGCGTCAAACTGATCGCAACCATTAGTGCAGGTACTCAACATATTGACATTTCAGCCGCCACAAAACGCGGTATCCAAGTCAGCAATACACCAGGAGTCGTCGCAGAGGACACAGCAGATCTTACAATTGGTCTGATGATAGCTGTCTGCCGGCGGCTTGTTGATCTGGACGACGTTGTGCGGAGTGGCAACTGGCAGGGATTTAAAGTCAATGATCCGTTATGCGGCCTTAGAGTCTGGGGGAAAACAGTCGGAATTATAGGACTGGGGGGCATCGGTAAAGCCGTCGCCCGCCGAGTCCGTGCGTTTCAGATGCCGGTCCTTTACCATAATCGAAACCGGGATTTGGCGGCCGAGAAAGAACTTGGGGCTCGCTACTGCCCTGAGTTATACGAACTGCTCTCGCTATCCGACATTGTGTCAATCCACTGTCCGCTCACAGCCGAGACCCACCATATAATCGATGATGAAGCCCTTCGAGCAATGAAACCCACCAGTGTTCTGATTAACGCTGCAAGAGGGGGCGTGATCGATGAAGAGGCTTTGATACGTGCATTGCAAAACGGTGAGATTTCTGGCGCCGGTCTTGATGTGTACAAAAACGAGCCGGAGGTAAATTCGTCCCTAATGATGAAAAATGTGGTGCTGTCTCCTCATGTGGGAACAGCAACGACTGAGGCTCGAGATGACATGGGATTTCGCGTGATAGAGAACATTGAAGTATTCCTTGAAACAGGTACACCTAAAGATCCAGTAACCCCTTAACCCTCACACTTCCCCTAGTCCACTGATAGATTTATTTACTTGCAGGCCACATCTGGCTTCTATTGGTCGGAGAAGTACGCTGTCGCGGGCTTCCCAATCTATTCACAAAACCAATTTCACGAGCGGCATCTACTAACCACCTCACCAGATGATCAGCATAACTTCGACGAACAACGAGATCAAATCGGCAGGTACCATTCCCATTGTCAGTACAGCGACTGATCAATACCGGGACGTGGGCCAACAACGACTGTGCGCACTGCCCCACTTTAAATACTCTCTGATGCAAATCTAGGGTACAACCCTGGTTTAATACTTCGCGCGCCCTTTCTCCTTCAATCCGCACTACGGTTTGCCCTCCCGTGATGTCCGTCACCGAATGATGAAACCCCGTCCATGCCGAATTGATCTTTTTGAATAGGTGTATGTGAGTCATTGGGGCTAACACCAACCATTCGTCCGGTCCAAGCCAATGTATCCGTATGTCCGATGCCTCGTGAAATGTATTGGGGACCAACGGTAAACCGACACCTAAAGCCGTTGAGGCTGCCGTAAGTGTTTGGGAATCTGATGGATCACAGCGCAGGTTCAAATGCACACAAAATGCCAATTCTTCGAATATCACACCACTCCGACCATCTACTCCAATCTGACTGGAAACGTCGGCGTGATCTATCAAAGGAGATACCTTAAATATATTTGATTGATCCACAATGGCCCTCTACGAATCAACCGCGACCGAATAAGAGGCCGGGGCTCGGATAAATTGAATTGAGTTGTTATTCATCTACCAATTAGTCCTATCACATCTTCTGACGTTGGTTTTCTAGGTCATAAAATTTTGGCTGTCCGATTCTGGCGGGAATGATGCGACCATCCATTAACTGCGCATAGACCACACTACCTTCCCGACTTCGGCCTCCTTTGACGAGCGCCAATGCAATCGAGTGCTGGAGGGACGGACTAAAGTAACTGGATGTTACGTGACCGACCATAGGCGCAGGAAATTCTGTCGCTGGCTCATTCAGCAACTGCGCGCCCTCGGGTAACACCAACGCTGGATTGGTTGTTGTAAGACCAACCAGTTGTTTCCGATTTTCCCGTCGAGTATCTTGGCGTGACAACGAGCGTTTCCCAATGCAATCCTTAGTATCTGACACAATCCAATCCATGCCGAGATCACTTGGCGTCACTGAACCATCGGTATCCTGTCCAACAATGATGTAGCCTTTTTCAGCCCGCAACACATGCATTGCCTCCGTGCCATAGGGCGTGATATTGAACGATTGACCTGCTGTCATTACTGACTCCCAGAGGCTTTGGCCAACATTGGCAGACACATTAATCTCGTACGCCAGCTCGCCACTGAAACTGATTCGATAAACTCGGGCCGGGATTCCGGCAACGGTGCCTTCGTGAAAGGACATAAAAGGGAAAGCGTCGGGTGAAAAGTCGATGTCGTTGCAAAGTCTAGAAATAACCTCACGACTATTTGGACCCGCTACACTCGTTACCGACCAGTGATCCGTTACAGACGTCAGATAGACCTTGAGGTGTGGCCACTCCGTCTGCAACCAACGTTCCATCCAGGCCAGTACATGAGCTGCGCCACCGGTCGTCGTCGTCATCAAGTAATGATCCTCGCCAATTCTTGATGTGACGCCGTCATCCATGACCATGCCATCTTCGCCCAACATCAATCCATACCGACAACGCCCGATTTCAAGCTTTAGCCAAGAATTTGTGTAGATTCGATTTAGAAACTCTGCAGCATCGGTGCCGCGAATCTCAATCTTGCCAAGCGTTGATCCATCCAATATTCCGAGACTCTCCCGCGTCGCCAGACATTCCCGCTGCACAGCGTCGTTGATGGCCTCCCCTGGTAACGGGTAGTACCACGGTCTCTTCCATTGCCCGACGTCTTCGAATTCGGCCCCACGCTCCACATGCCATTCATGAACGGCTGTCTTTCGAACTGGGTCGAAAAAGGTAGGTCCAATCTCGCGCCCTGCAATCGCACCGAAAGTAACGGGGGTGTAATTCGGACGGAAAGTTGTCGTTCCTATTTTCCCAGGAGTCTCACCCAGCACACCTGCAAGGATCGCTAACCCATTAATGTTGCCCAATTTTCCCTGGTCTGTTCCAAACCCCAGAGCTGTGTATCGCTTAAGGTGCTCAACAGAACGATACCCTTCCCGTGCAGCGAGTCTAATATCCGCTACCGTCGTATCATTTTGTAAATCTACGAATTTTTTTCCACCGCGCCCCTCAACCAAACCATTCGGAACGACCCAGATTGGATCCAACGATCCCTCCAAAGCGGACTCGACGTTGGGAATGTCGACATTGCCGTCGCCAGTTAGCCCCGCATCTTTTGCAGCCCGTCTTCCCACTTCCATTCCTTCTCGCAAACAGTCAGCGAAACCAAACGTACCGTTTGCTGCCCCTGCGGATCTTTCTCTCTGTACCGATAGACCTGGTGTAAAACTGGCACACTCTTCGTCAAACACAGGCTTGCCCCCAGATTGCGCATGAAGATGAACCACTGGATTCCAGCCCCCCGAAACTGCAAGAACATCGCAACGAAGCTCACCCTTATGGCTAAGTATTTCATCCAGTGTGCGATTAACTCTGGCAATTGAAGCCATACTCAATCCATTGGCCCCCCCGCGAACGTCAACAACTACATGCCCTTCGAGTATAGGAACGCCTATTGAACGTACTGCCTGAATGAGGTCACCGTGGAGGTTGCTCCGGACATCAACGACTCCGACGACTTCGACTCCTGCATTAACAACTTGCAATACTGTGCGATAAATTGAATCATTGTTCGTAAAGAAAACAATTTTTCGTCCAGGTAAAACACCGTAGCGAACCAGGTATACAGACACCGCAGACGCGAGCATCACACCCGGTTTGTCATTATTTGAGAAAACCAGTGGCCGTTCTATCGCGCCGGTTGCCAATACCACCTGACTTGCCCTGACTCTCCAAATTCGCTCCCGACTAAACCTTGGATCTGGTTGCTCCAGATGGTCTGTACGACGCTCATTAATCACGAGAAAATTGTGATCGTAATATCCAGTGACTGTACTGCGGGGAAGCAGCATGACTTCTGACATCCGAGTAAGCTCACTGACAACCTGGTTTATCCAATCCGTCGGTTTCTTGCCACCAATCGAGTCCGTACTTGAAAGAAGGCTGCCTCCCATTTCCGCCTGTTCGTCAGCCACGATAACCCTGGCACCTGCGCGACCCGCAGCAAGTGCTGCTATTAGGCCCGTCGGCCCTCCTCCAACTACAAGGACATCACAGTGAATGTTGAATTTATCGTAGTGATCTAAGTCCTCTTCGGAGGGGGCTCGCCCCAAGCCAGCCGCTTTTCGAATCTGATGCTCATACCAACTCCAAAGAAAACGGGGCCACATGAACGTCTTGTAGTAAAAGCCCGCCGGCAATAAACGACCCAACAAACCAGTCAATGCATAGAGATCAAATCGTACGCTCGGCCAACCCGATACTGACCGAGCAATCAAACCATCGTAAAGTTCGACTTGCGTCGCACGCAAATTAGGGGTTGTGCTCGGGCCTTTGCCGACCTGGACTATTGCATTTGGTTCTTCTGCGCCGCTGCCCACCACTCCGCGAGGACGATGATATTTAAAGCTCCGTTGTATTGTGCGCACATTATTAGCGAGCAACGCTGAAGCCAAGGTGTCTCCTTCGAAGCCGGAATACGATGTCCCGTTGAATGAAAATGACAAAGGTCGGGTGCGACGAATGGCACCACCAGTCGAGGTCCGCAACGAACGTCTCATCGGCTGGCCTTCTCTGGGGGATCCTCCCCAATACGATAGACCCCCTCAAACTGATAGGTCACAGTATCCCGAACTGCGTTGAACCACTTCCGACATCCCGCTGTGTGACACCATTGTTCGTGGTGGCGCCCTTTGGGGTTCTTACGATAAAACAGGTAATCTGCCCAATCGCTATCCGATAGCGTTTCTGGCTCATCTGGACGAACGATATGAGCTTCACCACCACAACTGAATTCGACCTGGTCTCTTGGGCCACACCAAGGACAATCAACTTCCAACATCTTTACTCCCTCCAATCAGTGCGCTACACCCGCCGCGCCATGTTCGTCGATTAACGCACCG
>ERZ651768.2590-NODE-2590-length-12450-cov-3.372828_pt1 | contig 12450 bp, 10 predicted proteins | sample MGYA00514754_ERZ651768 | MGnify/ENA metagenome assembly ERZ651768 | reverse complement strand
TTTTCAAAGGGTTTAGGCATAAAAGTTGCTCTCAACCCATGTTTTTCGGCTACTGCTTTTAAAAAAGACAGATAAGGCTTTGGAGAGGCTTTGATTTTGGGGTAATGTCTTTCAATTGCATAATCCGCAAGTATTTTCACATTATCCCATTGTTGACGGGCAGCGAAATACTCAAATGTACCAATGCGCACATGACTTTTAGCGACCCGCGTTAGAATGGCGCCCGGTAAGAGAGTTTCCCTAACAACTTCCTCGCCTGTGCTTACTGCGGCAAGCGAACGTGTGGTAGGTATATTTAATGCATGCATGGCTTCACTGAGAATGTATTCCCGTATCACAGGACCAAGAGCGGATCGACCATCACCCTGTCGTGAAAATTGAGTCTGTCCAGAACCTTTTAATTGGATGTCGTGGCGTTGATTAGGCGTGCTTACTTCACCTAAGAGTACTGCACGACCATCACCCAATTGCCCAACAAAATGACCAAATTGGTGTCCGGCATAAGTCAATGCAATCGGAGATGCGCCATCGGGAATGATGTTGCCAGAGAAAATTTGAGTGTAACATTCTTCTGGTTGATCTATATCCATGCCTAAATTCCTGCCAAGATTTTTGTTAAAAATGATCAGTTCAGGAGATTTAACCGGGATCGGATTAATACGCTGATAGAATATCTCAGGAAGGGAGCTATAACTGTTGTCAAAATTTAAAATATTCTTTTTAAATTCAATGGTTTGTTTGTTTTGATCTGGCATTTGATTCGATCACTCTGACATTTATCTAGGTAAGGTATATTTTTCCCATAATCTTCTTATAAGGTATCCAAGGGCTAAAATCATAATACATCTTATGGTAATCATGCCATAGAGGATGAGATCATCTGGAGAGTAATTATAGATTGTTTTACTTACCATCATGGTAACTATTAGAAGAACCATACTGCTACCAATCCATGCATCCTTCCATTCGTTAGTATATTTATATCTCCGGCAAAACCAATTGGCCGAAGGAATAATAATGGCGATATGAGTTACTGCAATATATATGGCTTTATAATCTAAACCTAAGCCTACGTAAAAATCTATTATTTCCATAGAGATTGTTATATCAGACACTTCAACAAAAACAAAATCTAGCAGATGTAGGATGCCCTAGGTCATTTTGAAGTTTATAATACGGTAAAATAAAACATACTCACTCCAAACAATTAACGGATATCTTTATCATCTATACAAAAAAAATCTGGTTGTTTTTTAAGGTATTTATACTGTTATTAGCAATTCATTCTAATTTTGCCAGAGCTGACTCTGAACAAGTCGGCGATGTTTTGTCGCTGTTGATACCATCTATAGCTATGGGCGGCACAGTCTTTTTTGAAGAAGACCGTGAGGGGTCAGTAGAATTTCTAAAGGCTTTCGCAACCTCTCAATTTCTCACTGAAGGTTTAAAGCGGACTATTCATAAGGAGCGTCCAAATGGAAGATGTTGTAAATCATTTCCTTCCGGTCATTCCTCAAGAGCATTTGTGGGCGCAAGTTTTATACATAAGCGTTATGGTTTTAAGTATTCAATACCAGCTTATATCGCAGCAATCTATGTGGGTTCTAGTCGAATTGATGCAAAGCAACATAGAATCGAAGATGTTCTTGGCGGCGCTTTAATTGGAATGTTAAGTAGCTACTATTTTGTAAATCCCTATAAAGGCGTCAAGATCACTCCGGTTGCTAGTCGCAATTTCTATGGAGTGGCTTTAAGTCGTTCATTCTAGATAAGCGGCTTTTTTAAGCGCCATTTTAATATGGTGTTTGAGTAACCATATACGATCACGACCCCAAGTAACAAAAATCTCTTCATTGTTATTTATTAATCGAAAGCTTGGTACGCCCCATAATCCTGAAGCGATAAGCTGAATTCTATTATTTTCAATTTCTTCCTTCCATGATGGCGTATCAAGATATTTTTGAGCTTCGGCCCAATTTAAATCAGCTTTTGTTATAGCTTTTTTAAGATTGCTATCTAGATTCATATCACAACCTTCTGACCAGGCTAATTGACAAAAAGCAAATAGGAATTCCCCTCCTTTATTTTGATTTTTGGCATAAGGAAATAATGAATAAGCTCTTAGTACGGGCTTACCTAATGGATCATTGATTTTGCCGAATGGTACGTTAATACGGTCAGCCTCTCTTTTGGCATCACTGATGATATAACGCAATTTATTTTGTGGTACTGGAAGTCCTCGCATTACCATGGGCATTACGGGTCGCATTATCAGTTCTACAGGGTAATCATCCTTAATCCTGAGTATTTCTGGCATTGCCAAATAGCTGTATGGACTTCGGATAGATGGAAAGAATTCAACCTTTACATTAGATTTGATACCGTCTTCCGTATCTTTGGGCGCTTGTTTAAACGTAGAAATATTTTTTTTATGCTTTCTAAGCAAACCATGATCAGAGAGCCTTTTTTCTAGATAAGGTAAACGATCTATACTCCAATACCATTCTCCTTCGTAATAAAACATGGCTCCTAGATAGTGCCCATATTTTTTTCGTGTTTGATCACCTATTTCAAGTATATGATTTACTTTTTCTTCGCTAGCTAAATTCATTTTTTTGAGTGCATCGATATTATTACTCCAGAAGGCTTGGCCAATTTTTTCAGTATCATTAGGTAAATCAGTAGATGCCGCAAAAGCTTTTTGCGCCATTTTAAGAGTATCTGCGGATGGCAGCTGCCCAATATTCTTAAATTCAAGATTATGAAACGTGGAGATGTTGGCGGCATCTTTACGAGCATATTCTTCTAATGCAAGTCGTTGAGGGACTACCTCATCAATTGGTTTTCCAACCAAATGTATGTGAAGTTCTATGTCATAATTCGCTTTCAATTTAAGAAGTAACTGCGAGGAGAGGTGGCTATATGGGTCATCTATTTGATGAAAATAATAAATCCTGTGAGGTTCTCTTCTAATAATTCTTTTGAAAGCCATTGTTTTCCATCTCAGATCTCGAAAAGCACGGCTAGTAATTAAACTAGTAACAAAAGGCTTGATGACGGTTCTGATGGACATATGTTTTATCTATATTTTTTCTTTAGAATAAATCTTAGTATTTTAAATATCATTAAAATTGTTATTTTTTTATCCAAAGCTATGAAATAGGCACATGATATGTAGTAATTTAGATAGTCTATTAATATAATTCGTCCTTAATAGCCATGAATCTATTGATCTCAAATTACGAAGGTCTTTAGGATATAAAATATAAGAGGTATTACAATGTCAAAGTTTTTTCCTGCATTTTTTGTTGGAACGGCGGTATTTTTGATTAGTCAACTTGCGTCAAGTCAATCACTCGACGCACTTCATGATATACGAGAAACTCGCTTTGGTGAGGTACGGCAACTTACTTTTGGAGGTGAAAATGCGGAAGCATATTGGTCACCAGACAGTTCTGAATTAGTTTTTCAATCGACTCGAAAACCTTACGATTGTGATCAGATATTTCGCATGCCAGTTAATGATCCCGCCGCTCTTATATTAGTTTCAACAGGCTCAGGAAGGACTACTTGCGGTTATTTTACATCTGATAGTAAGCGAATAATATTTTCATCCACGCATGCTTCTAATAACCAGTGCCCTGCAGTTCCTGACTTCTCACGCGGTTATGTTTGGCCAATTTATGATACTTACCAAATATACTCTGCCAATACTGATGGATCAGATTTACAGGCATTGACAACTACCAATGCATACGATGCTGAAGCTACTATTTGTTCCAAAGATGGAGCAATCCTGTTTACCTCAACACGTGATGGCGACCTTGATTTATACACAATGAATGCTAATGGAGATAACGTAAAAAGAATAACCAGCGAGCCGGGATATGATGGCGGTGCTTTTTTCTCTCGGGATTGTTCGAAAATTGTATGGCGTGCATCACGACCCAAGGGAAAAGATTTGGCTGATTATCAATCTCTTCTTAAAGAGAACCTCATTCGTCCCGGAGAACTTGAATTATTCATCGCTAATGCAGATGGATCCGAGCAACGGCAAATTACTCATATCGGAGGTGCTAATTTTGCTCCATTCTTTTTTAACAATGGCGAAAGAATAATTTTCTCATCCAATCATCATGATCCAGGAGGTCGAGAATTCGATCTTTTTGCAGTCAATATCGATGGAACAAATCTCGAACAAGTAACTTTTAAAAAAGGTTTTGATGGGTTCCCTATGTTTTCACCTGATGGTAAATGGTTAGCATTTGCGTCTAATCGTAATCAGGCTCAATCGGGTGATACTGATGTTTATATTACGCAGTGGATTAGGGAATAACTTAAGTTTAATTTCCAATTGTATAAAACGTGTTATAGATTAACAGATCAAGCGCCCGTAGCTCAGCTGGATAGAGTACCTGGCTACGAACCAGGCGGTCGGGAGTTCGAATCTCTCCGGGCGCGCCAAAATTTTAAAGGCTCATACCAATGTGGGCTTTTTATCTCTAATAGTCGTATTTATTGTAATGTTATATTTGTTAATAAGTTAAAAAAAGATTATGAATTATGGAGTTGAACATAAAAAAACCCTACGCACTTTTTCTAGGAGATGCGTCTGATGAATTAGCGGCAAAGGTTGCTTTCGGAATATTTCATTGGCGATCTGAACAATGCGTAGGACAAATTAGACTGCCTGACTGCCAGCCAAAACTACCATTGATTCAAATGGATATTAACGATGCAATCAAATCTGGCGCACGCACTTTGATTATTGGAGTTGCAAATAGAGGGGGAAATATACCGATTGCATGGCATGAAACTTTAATTAAAGCAGCTAAGTCAGGAATGGATATTGCTTCCGGACTTCATCATTCTCTTTTGGATGTTCCAAATCTGGAGAGCATCTCCAAAACCAGCGGGACTCTATTGCATGACGTTAGAAAACCAAAGATGCAATTTAGAGTCGCAGATGGCTTACCGAGAAGTGGGCGAAGATTACTAACTGTAGGTACAGATTGTTCTGTTGGAAAAATGTATACAGCTTTGGCCATAGAGGCTGAAGCCAAGAAAAGGAATATTCGAGCTGATTTTCGAGCCACCGGACAAACGGGAATATTAATTCAAGGGAGTGGTGTGGCCATTGATGCGGTAGTTTCTGATTTTATAAGTGGTGCAGTAGAGGAACTATGTCCGGCGGCAGAGGAAGATCATTGGGATCTTATTGAAGGGCAGGGATCTTTGTTTCATCCTTCATTTGCCGGAGTTAGTCTTGGCCTTCTTCATGGAGCACAACCAACTGACCTTGTCATGTGCCATGAACCAACACGACAGCACATGCGAGGACTCAGTGATTATTCTCCCCCTTCAATTGAAGACTGCATAGATGAAAATCTTCGTGCTGCTAGATTAGTGAATTCATCCGTTCGATTTGTGGGTATATCAATCAATACTTCGTTACTTGATGATAATAAATATAAAGAGTTACTGAACGAGATCCATCATCAACATTCATTACCGACTGTAGATCCAGTAAGAGATGGCGTTGAACCAATTGTAGATGAGATGTTGAGATAATTTTCATGAATCGAAAACTTACAGTTGTTAATCAAAACTGGCCACTAAAAAAGACCTTTACAATATCTCGAGGAAAAAAAGACTCTGTTGATTTGATTTTTTTAGAAATACAAGAAAATAACAATATCGGTCGAGGTGAATCCGTTCCTTATTTAAGGTACGGCGAATCGGTAGAGGGAGTTATTGATGAAATTGAATCGATACGATTAGAAATAGAAGATGGTCTTAATCGAGAGGAACTTAATCTTTTGCAAAAACCTGGAGCCGCAAGAAATGCGATTGATTGCGCTTTGTGGGATCTTGAGTCAAAAAAAAGTGGTGTCCCTGCATGGAAGTGCGTGAATAATTTTCAATCAGTTCCATTGCAAATTGCATTAACAGTAAGCATGGCATCGCCTTTGGAAATGGCTGATGAAGCCAAATCCTATGGATCATGTGATTTATTGAAAATTAAAGTAGGTTCTGAGAAGGTCATTGAGTCTCTCCAAGAAATAAGAAAGGTGGCACCGAAAACAAAGATTATCGTAGATGCAAATGAAGCTTGGAGTATAGAGCAGCTCAAATCATGGCAATCTGAATTAGTAGAGTTGAAAATTTCTTTAGTTGAGCAACCTCTTCCTGCAGAACTCGATCATTTATTGACTAGTTTTGATCATTTAGTACCAATCTGTGCTGATGAATCTTGTCATACGAAGGAGGATATATTACGAATCAGTGATATGTACGATTTTATTAATATCAAGCTAGATAAAACAGGAGGTCTGACAGAAGCCCTAAAGACCAAACAAGAAGCTGAAAAATATGATCTGGGGATTATGATTGGATGTATGGTAAGTACCTCACTTTCGATGGCTCCTGCTATCTTGCTTACAAAGGATGTTGATTTTATAGATTTGGATGGACCTACATTTCTCCATGAGGATCGTCAGCCTAGCGTTCTCGGTGAATTAGGAATTATATACCCAGCGTTACCCGAATTATGGGGATAGGCAATTAAAAATATAGCCACCATTACTTAATTGAAACTTTTTCTTTTCTTTAGGATATACTTGCCCCTCAAACAGGACATATATAAGGACCAGTTATGTTAAATAAAACTTTTATTGTAAGCATTTTAGTATTTTTTTCTTTACTGGGTTGTGCTGCCTCAGGCACTAATGACAGTTCATCTTCTTCTACGCGGGCATCATCAACCTCGCCAAATGCTCAGAAGGTTTGCAATGCTGGAGAGATACTGCATTGTGCATCAAGATCATCACATAGAATCAGCGATGGTCGTTATGGCAGAAACAATAATAAAAGCAAAAAGTGCATGTGTGTTCCCGAGGGAGATTTAGAAAGTTTGGAAAGGTCAGTGATAACAGGGCCCCAATAAAAAAGTATTCATAATATTATTATCAGCTAATTTACTGTTATGAACGGAGATCTATTGGCATAAAACATGCCAATTCAGGGATTTTTTGAGATTTAAAAAATAATATGCTAGAACGAGTTTTTGGTCTTAATCTTGTAATACAAATAGCCATTGGTATTTTTTTAGGAATACTTCTTTCTCTAGTTTCTAATGATTTAGCACAATCTTCCATGCTGTTTGGAAGTTTGTTTGTGCAAGCGCTGAAGGCTGTTGCACCAATATTAGTTTTAGTATTGGTAGCGTCTGCAATTGCTAATCAAGAAATAAATACGTCTGCAGAAATACGGCCAATCGTCGCATTGTATTTACTAGGAACCTTAACTGCATCATTTCTTGCTGTGATAATGAGTACGCTTTTCCCGACCACTCTATCCTTAAGCGTCACAGATCTTGCGCTTGAAGCTCCTCAAAGTATTGGTCAGGTAATGAATAATTTAGTTTATAAGCTGGTAGATAATCCAGTTAATGCATTAATAACAAGTAATTTTATTGGAATTCTTGTATGGGGAGTGGCTCTAGGTTTAGGACTTAGATCTTCTTCAGAATCAACTAAACACACATTCAGAGATATATCCATTGTAATCACAAGTATCGTTAAATTTGTTATCAGATTGGCTCCAATAGGCATTTTTGGGCTTGTAGCCGGAAATTTAGCTGAATCTGGATTATCCGTTCTAGCAGGATACACCAGAATTTTATCAGTACTTGTTGGCTGCATGATAGCGATGGCATTGTTAATCAATCCTCTTATAGTGTGGTTTAAAGCCAAAATTAATCCTTACCCTATAATTTTTACTGCACTTCGTGAAAGTGGGATTACCGCATTTTTTACTAGGAGTTCAGCAGCAAATATCCCAGTCAATCTAGCTTTATGTGAGAGACTAGGGATGAATAAAGATACCTATGCTGTTTCAATTCCTCTTGGGGCGACCATTAATATGGGTGGAGCAGCAATTACTATTACCATTTTAACTCTGGCGGCAACGCATACATTAGGAATTAACGTTGATTTACCCACAGCATTTATTTTAAGCGTAGTTGCTGCTTTATCAGCTTGTGGAGCTTCAGGGGTTGCCGGAGGCAGTCTTTTATTGGTTCCTCTTAGTTGTAGTTTATTTGGCATTCCAGATCAGATTGCTATGCAAGTGGTTGCCGTTGGTTTTGTAATTAGTATATTGCAGGATTCAGTAGAAACAGCCCTAAATAGTTCAACTGACGTGGTTTTTACCTCTGCAGTTAGCATGTCTTCAAGCAATCATGCGTCTTTATCATCGAAGCAGAAAATCTAATAATTATAGTATGCTTGGGATCAGGATTATTTTATCACTCGGTTTAGGGCAATATATGCGGTTATTTTCCTTTCTTATAATAAGTTTATTATCACTCACTCTGACACAATCAAACGCGGAAGTATTTGATATTTTTGAATATCGTAATATTGGCCCGACTCGAGGTGGGCGTGTAACTGCTGTAGCCGGGACCATCGATAATAATTCGGTTTTTTATTTAGGAGCTTCGGGAGGAGGCGTTTGGAAAACCAATGATTACGGGACCAGCTGGAAAAATGTTTCAGATGGTTACTTCATGAGTCCCTCGATAGGGGATATAGCTGTCTCGCAAAGTGATGAAAACATTGTCTATGTGGGAACTGGTTCAGACGGCCTTCGCAGTAATGTCATTACTGGCAATGGGATATATAAATCGAATAACGGTGGAAAATCATGGGAGTACCTTGGCCTTGACGATACAGGGCATATCGGGGCAGTGGAAATTGATCCAAGCAATCATAATATCGTTTGGGTAGCTGCGATTGGTCAGGCGTATAATAATAATGAACAACGAGGTATTTTTAAAACTGTTGATGGCGGGAAAACATGGACTAAAGTACTTTATATCTCAGATAAGGTAGGTTTCTCAGATATTGAATTGCTTCCAGGTAATCCTGAAATTATTTTTGCTACCGCATGGAAAGCTAGACGTAAGCCTTGGACTATAATCAGCGGGGGAAGCGAAGAAGAGAGTGGTATTTATAAATCAATTAATGGCGGCGAGACTTGGGAAAAGATTTTACTAGGACTTCCTAAGGGTTTGACTGGAAAAATTGATCTTGCGATATCACCGGCAGATTCAAGTATTATATACGCCCTTATTGAAGCACTAAAAGATGAGGGAGGACTCTATAAATCAACTGATCAAGGAAGATCATTTAAACAAGTTTCTAATAAAAAAGGGATTCGTACCCGCCCTTTTTATTATGGAAATGTAGATGTAGATCCACAGAATCCAGATATCGTTTATGCAATGGCTACCCGTTATTATCAATCAATTGATGGGGGAGAATCATGGATTGAAATGAAATCACCCCATGGAGATAATCATGATATGTGGATCAATCCGAATGATCCGAAATTATTTATTCAAGCAAATGATGGCGGTGCAAATGTTACACACAATGGGGGAAAAACATGGTCAACGCAGTTTAATCAACCAACAGCTGAGCTTTATCAAGTTGAGGTTGACGATCAATACCCATATTGGTTGTATGCTGGCCAGCAGGATAATTCCACGACTATTGCTGTACCGAGTAATCCTCCTTACGATGTACAGCATTCATCCTCATGGTTGATTGAAACCGGTGGATGTGAAACTGGTCCGGCGGTCCCAAAACCTGGAAATCACAATATTGTATATGCAAACTGTAAGGGTAAGTTTGGTGTATATAATAAACAAACTGGAACTGAAAAAAGATATTTTGTAGGTGCCGCTAACATGTACGGACATAATCCAACTGACCTTCGGTATCGCTTCCAGCGTGTTGCGCCAATACATGTATCCCCACATGATGCCGATGTCGTTTATCATGCATCCCAGTTTGTTCATAAAACTGAAGATGATGGTGCGACTTGGATGACAATGTCTCCTGATTTGACGGCATTTGAACAAGACAAGCAGGTAATTTCAGGAGAACCAATAACTCGTGATATTACAGGCGAAGAATTTTATAGCACTATTTATTCTATTCGTGAATCACCTATCATCCCTGGAGTAATTTGGACGGGCGCTAATGACGGTCTTGTGTATGTAACCATTGATAATGGGAAGGTTTGGAAGAATGTTACTCCTCCGAGAGTTCCTTCTGGTGGAAGAGTTGATTCAGTGGAGCCTTCGCATCATGACCCTGCTAGGGCGTATGTATCAATACTTCGGTACCAATTGGGAGATTGGAAGCCTTATATATATAAGACTGATAACTATGGTAAAAGTTGGAAACTATTGACCACGAGTAACAATGGAATACCTAATAATTACCCTACACGCGTCATTCGTGAAGACCCAAAACGTGAAGGACTGCTTTATGCCGGTACCGAGTATGGTATTTTTATTTCTCTCGATGATGGTAGGACTTGGAAAGCTTTTCAGCAAAATCTACCTATTACTCCCATTACCGATATAAAAATTCATCGAGGGGACCTCGTATTATCTACCATGGGAAGATCATTTTGGGTGCTTGATGACATAACCGCTTTACGGGAAAATAATTTTAGTTCTTTAGGAAATGTAATCACTCTTTTCTCTCCCAAGGATACAATTCGTTATAGACACCCTATTAACAATCGTGCTCAGCATACCGTCCCGCAATATCTTCCAGCATCAGTGGCGATTGATTATTATTTGCCTGAGGATCTTGATCAACCAATTACTCTTGAAGTCCTTGATGAGGAAGGAGTCATGATTAATTCATTTACTAATGACCCTAATATTGTGTTTGATGAAGAGGATGATTCAGATTCTATATCTTATGACATGAGTTCAAATGAGATGAATGCTCTCACTAATGAGAGACTATCAATCAAGCAAGGACTGCATCGCTTTAGATGGAGCATGAAACATACTGGAGCATGGCACAAAGATAAAAAGAAGAGCTACAAAGATGGTCCTTTAGCCAAACCTGGAAAGTATTCAATAAAACTAAGAACGGGTGACTTGGAAATTACTAGAAATCTGGTATTGATAACCGATCCTAGGATAACTTTATCCGGCGTCAGCGATGAAGATATATATCTTCAAGTCGATCTTCAATTAAAGATTATAGATTTTTTAAGTGAAACACGGAAGTTGACTGAGCAGTTATTGGTTGAACAGAAATCCTTGCTGGCCAATGCTAAGAATGAAATATCTTCTTCTCAGGATAAGATGCGCTTAAAAATAATTGAACAAGCAATTAAAGAATTACAAACAGAAGAAGGTACCTATATGCAACCAATGTTAATTGATCAGATTATCTATCTTTATAATATGACAGATAAAGCTGACCAGATTCCTGGAAAGGAAGCTGAAGATCGATATTTCGAGCTTAAAAGTATTTTCTCTGAGATCGTTTCGGGCTTAAGCTGATCAAGTGATCAGATTTTTTTTAATTTATGAGACAATGGAGGTGGTATAAAAATGAAAAAGATCATTTTTATTTTTTGCATTTTAATATTTTCTAAGGTTTTTTCTATGGATGTTGAACATTTTGTTTCTGATGAAACTGAAAAAAATGGGTATCCCTTTTCTGATGCAGTTCGAGTTGACAATATTGTATTCCTTTCAGGTGTACTCGGGTCAGGCGAGGATGGTAATTTGGTGGAAGGAGGCATTGTTCCGGAAGCACATCAGGCTTTTAAAAATATAGAAGGGACGCTCGCGAAATTTAATCTTGGGTTCGATGATATTTTTAAATGTTTGGTTATGATTGATGATATCAGTCAATGGGGATTGTTTAATTCAGTTTACACTCAGTATTTTAAAAAACCCTATCCCGCAAGGAGCGCTTTTGGAGCAGACGGTCTAGCATTAAATGCCTCTTTTGAAATGGAATGTATAGCTCGTATTCCTGATTAAAAACAACCAATTATGAATTCTAATGGCACGAAAAAATATGCCTTAGTCACTGGAGCTTCTTCTGGCATAGGTGCCGACATTGCGAAAGAATTAGCAGTTCTCGGCTATCATCTCATTCTCACAGCAAGGAGAAAGGACAGGCTAAAAGAAATCGCTCGGGTTATATCTGCAGAGAATAATATTGACATAAAAGTCTTTATTTCTGATTTGGGCCAACCTTCTGGAGCGAAAGATATTTATAATTACTGCAAGTCAGGCAACTATCCAATCGAAGTTTTGGTTAACAATGCAGGATATGGAATTAATAAATCTTTTCATAACACTTCTTTGGAGGATGAGATCAAGTTCCTTAATGTACTTGGAATATCCGTTATTAGTCTTACGAAAATGTTTCTTCCGGATATGATGGAACGAAAATCTGGGAATATTATGGTGATTTCCTCGATTGCGGCATTTATTCCACCCTTTCCCGGCGGAGGTATATTATATGGTCCGGTGAAAAACTTTATGAATAGATTCGTAGAAGCTATTAATGCGAATTATTTAACATATGGGATTTCAGCAACCGCCGTTTGTCCGGG
>ERZ651768.2589-NODE-2589-length-12455-cov-4.706576_pt1 | contig 12455 bp, 8 predicted proteins | sample MGYA00514754_ERZ651768 | MGnify/ENA metagenome assembly ERZ651768 | reverse complement strand
CGGTCGGCGTCACCCACAACGTCGGCGGCACCGGCGGGACCTGCGTGGTCAACGTGCTGCGACGGGAGTCGTAACCATGGCCAGTGAATTCAACTCAAGCGCCTTCTACAGCAAGCTGAAAGAGGAAAAGAAGCTGGTCGGTGTGAAGTGCCTGGACTGTGGCCATCTGTCCCCCGAGCCCCGGCCTATGTGCGCGGAATGCCACGGATTCAACATGGAGTGGCACCCATTCAGCGGCAGGGCCAAGCTGAGCACCTTTACCTGCATATCTATCGTACCCGTTAAGATGGCCGCGAAAGGCTACGGGCGGGACAATCCGTATTGCACCGGGATCGTTGCCCTCGAGGAGGGTCCCCGAATCAGCGCTATGATCAACGGGGTCGACGGCACGAATCCCCAGAGCATCAAGACCGGAATGGAAATGGTCTTGGACGCCGACGACCTGGATGAAGAGGCTCCGGCGCTAGCCTTCAAGCCTGCTTAAAGAGCGTTAGTTCCAATAAATAAAAAAGTCCGCCCTTCCCCGAGTGGGAAGGGCGGACTTTTTTATTTATTGGATATCGGACTTGGCCTAATCGAAGCCGCGGGTGCCGACCCAACCATGGGCGGAGACGTCAATCATCTCGCCATTGGGACCGGTGTACTTTATCTCGACGTTGGCGTGGCGGGGACCGCCCATGCCCACGCCCAATGCCTTATTGACCTCGTCCATGGGAGCGGAATTATGCGCCGCCAGCTTGGCCTCAACGTCTTCCAGGTCCTCGACCTCGAAGCCGATGTGGTGGATGCCGCTGTACTCTTTCCCGCGCTCACCGGCTACTGCATCATTCTGAAAGTCCAGAATGGCCATGTTGACGTTGCCGTCGCTGAGGAAGAATCCATTGGCGTTGGCGCTTTCAAGTTGAGCGATCTCGCGCAGTCCGAAGACTTCTTTGTAAAATGCGGCGGTCTTCGCCGAATCTTGGGTGGCAATGGCGATGTGCTTAATCTTGGGCATCTCGCTACCTCTCCTGCCGATTTTTGAGTGATCCCAGACGATGGAATCTGTGGGAGCAACGATACCACGTTTAGCAAAGTGATGTCACTTTGCCCGCCCCTGGATCAAAGCTTAGCCGGCCCTAGATTTCGGCCTGGCCCCGGCATCGGGTTTACACGGTGGCCCGCTGATCCTAGAGTGGGCGGTCTTAATCAATATTCGCGCCGTAGACTCTAAGTCTAGAATGAAAACAATCAAATTCATCATTGAACCGATTGGGCCGGAAGACTGGGAGGCGGTCCGGGCGATCTACCTCGAACGCATCGCCACCGGCCACACCACCATCGAGACAGAAGCCCCGCCCTGGGAACGCCGGAGCAACAGTCACCGCCCGGACTGCCGTTTGGTAGCCAGGGATGGTGAACAGGTGGTCGGATGGGTCGACTTGAGCCCTGTTTCATCCCGCCCCGTCTATTCCGGAGTAGCTGAGGTGAGCGTTTATGTCGCTGCACACTTCAGGCGCAAGGGAACGGAAAGGCTCCTGCTAGACCCACTGGTTTCTGCCTCCGAGTCGGCCGGCGTATGGACCCTTCAGGCCAGTATCGACCTCCATTCCGCCTGTGGCTTCCGCACGGTTGGCACCAGAGAGCGCATCGGCGGCCTAAAAGACTACTGGCGGGACACCGTGCTGATGGAACGCCGTAGCGAAGCCCCTGGGGTTTAGCTTTCCAAATTTAGCCGACCAACGATCGGTCCTTCGACAAGTCCGATTCCATCGAGACCCTCGACCTTAGGTCGGGGCTCAGGGTAAGCGGGAAATACGGAACCGGACTCAATACTTACTATCCCGTGTGTGGTCAGGCTGCATGTTAGAATAATCTTGGCCGCCAGGCTGCCCCGCCTCGAGATATCATGGGCGTTGGCCTCGCGGACCACACCGTCTCAGATGTCTTCAAAGCGTCTTGGGACAACTCGGAGGAGTAAGCATGACAGCCCCCAATCGCATGAAATTCGGCGTCTTCATGGCTCCCTTCCACCGCGTGGGCGAGAACCCCACCCTGGCTCTGGAAAGGGACCTGGAGCTACTCCAATGGTTGGATACCCTCGGCTTTGACGAGGCCTATATCGGCGAGCACCACAGCGCCGGGTGGGAAACCATCGCATCACCAGAGTTGTTCATGGCCACCGCCGCCGAACGCACCCGCCACATCCGGCTGGGCACCGGCGTAACTAGCCTGCCCTACCACCATCCCTTCATGGTAGCCAACCGTATGGTCCAGCTCGACCATCTGACCAGAGGCCGGGTAATCCTGGGATGCGGCCCTGGCGCTCTCGCTTCCGACGCCTTGATGCTGGGAATAAAACCAGAGAGACAGCGAGCGATGATGGAAGAGTCGTTGGACGCCATCATGCGGCTGATGTCCGACCCCGAGCCCTACTCCGTCAAGACCGACTGGTTCGAGATGAACGAGGCCGTCCTCCAACTACGGCCCTACCAAAACCCCATCGTCCCCGTGGCCGTGGCCTCGGTGGAATCCCCTGCCGGCGTCACCCTGGCCGGTAAGCATGGGGCATCGGTCCTGTCTTTAAGCGTGCCCAGAGACACTATCCGTAAGACTTCCCTGGCTGAACTCTGGTCCATCGCCGAAGAGACGGCGGCCGAGCATGGCAAAGAGATGCACCGGGAAGACTGGGGTGTGGTGATGGGGATGCACCTAGCCGACACCAAAGAGCAGGCTTTCAAAGACATCCGGGAAGGCAGCGCCAGAGTGGTCACCGAATACTTCGGCCAGACCCTGGGCAACCCGACTCCGGACGTCCCCCGGGACCAGATCGTGGACTACATGGTTGACCACAACCAGTGGATTGTCGGCACCCCCGACGACTGCATCGCCGGCATCGAGCGGCTGCAGGAGCTCACCGGCGGCTTCGGCAAGTTCATGATGCGGGTTGAGGACTGGGCGCCCCGGGACAAGATCCACCGCAGTTATGAGTTGTTGGCCCGTTACGTGATGCCCCATTTCCAGGGCAGCCTGAAGGGGATCCAGACATCGAACCAGTGGGCCAGCGAACGCAAAGAGGCGCTCCAACAGAACCGCTACGTTGGAATCAAAGCGGCCACCGACCGGTTCGATGCCAACAGAAGCAACGGGCGTTAGCTGGGAGCAATCAGCTAACAGCCGTCAGCTTCCAGCTATCCAGGCTAGATTAAAAGACGTCCCGCTAAATCGGGGCGTCTTTTTTATTGAATCCTTGAGGCTTATCGGTTCGTAGAATACTTGCCGGTCTGTTATATTTCATGCAAGGTAAGATATTAAAGACCAGCAGGACAGGTTTGTGTCGGCGTCTTGGGTCGGCCCAGACGTAACAAGGCAGACATCATGCGCAAGACAAAGATCATGGTCACCATTGGTCCAGCATCCAGAGACCCGGACATGTTGGACCAACTCATCAGTCTGGGAATTGACTGCGCCCGCCTGAATTTCTCCCACGGGACATTGGACGAACACGCCCAGGTAATCGCCAACATCAGGCGACTTTCCCAGAAACACCGGCGTCCGGTGGCCATCCTCCAGGATTTGGGCGGCATCAAACTTCGCTTGGGAACCCTTGAAGAACCCATGCTCCTGAACCCAGGAGACACCGTGAGCTTGGTACCTGAATCATCGACGACCGAACCCGGCGTACTGCCTTTTCCTCAACCAGGAGCGTTCAGGAACATAGCAGCCGGCCACAACATCTTCATCGCAGACGGCACCGTCCGTCTCGCCGTTACGGCGGCCAGTCCGTCCAGAGTGGATGCCACCGTCCTCTCATCCGGAGTTATCTCGTCGTTTAAAGGAGTGAATCTTCCCGGCGTGCCCATCGACGACCCGGTTTTGACCGACCGGGACAAGATTGCCCTCGAATTCGGCGTTGAGCATGGCGTCGATTGGGTCGGCCTGTCATTCGTGCGAACCGCCGAAGACATCCTCTACGCCAGAGAGCACCTGAACGCGGCAGGCAGCAAGGCCTTGGTGATGGCCAAGCTTGAGCGAGGCGAAGGTGTCGACAACATCGATTCAATCTTGCCCGAGGTAGACGGCATCATGGTCGCAAGAGGTGATTTGGGTGTTGAGATCCCCATGGAGCGGGTGCCCATCGTCCAGAAGCAACTGGTGGCCAAGTCCAACGAAGCGGGAAAGGTTTCCGTCATCGCGACCCAGATGCTCTGGTCCATGGTAGTCGCCCCGGCGCCGACCAGGGCTGAGATCTCCGATGTGACCAACGCCGTTCTGGACGGTTGCGACGCCATCATGCTCTCCGATGAGACGGCGGTGGGCCAGCATCCTCTGGAAGCCTACAAGATGGCGGACGCCACGGTGAAAGAAACCGAGACCATCTATCCTTACTTCAGCGACCTGGGCTCCAGGGACCGCACCCAGGCCATCACCTCAGCGGCGGCGCGGCTGGTCCGTTCGCTGGGTTCCAAACCGGTGGTGGTGACCAGCACTGGAAGGGCCGCCTTCGAGCTGGCCAGATTCCGGCCGGACGCCGACATCGTCGCTTTTTCCCACGATGCGGCCGTGCTTCAGAAGTTGTGTATGGGCTGGGGAATCCGCCCCGGCGGTGTTATACCGCCTCAGAGGGACGTCGCCGGTCTGGTGGCTTCGGTGATCCAATCCGGGCTGGACGGCGGTACCATTGACGAAACCGACGTTGTGACAATCGTCCACGGATTCTCTCCGGGGGTTTCGGGCACTACCAACGCCGTGCAGGTGCTGGACATGCGGGAATATCTGGCCCACGTCAACGAAGAGCGCGCTGCCGCCACCCAGAAGTAAGACTTTGTCTTTACGGGACGGGAAACGCGATGCCGCGGTGCTAATGGCAACCGTGTTGGCGGTCTTCATTTTCGCCGCATGCTCAACGGAGACGACTCCCGCAACGGACGTTCCGCAACCCATCGCAGAGCCAATCGCTCCCCCAACATCGATTCCAGCTCCTACGCCAGTACCCTACGAAGACTTCGCCGGAGCAGAGATACCGCCCGCGGACCCGGAACAACTGGCCCAACTGACCAAGGTCCTCTCGCTCGTCCCGGAGAGCTTCGGCTCGGCGGTCTACCTGGACACGGAGTTCTTGCGGTCCAACGAGAGTCTTGGGGCCATCATCAACCCGGATGTCCTTGGGCTGGACGTGGCGTTGCCATCGATCGCAACCGGGCTGGTCAGCCGACTCGCGGTGGCCGCTGACTTACAGACTAGGAGCGTGGTCACACCATTCCAGAGCGACTTCGCCATCGCGGATATGCTTCGCCTCGCCGGCGGATTCGGCCTGCAACTGGGCGGCGACGGCCCGGCAAATTACCAGGACCACGATGTTTGGGAGATCAATGTCTTGGGAACAGTCCTGGCGATGGCGACGGCCGATGCTACAACCGGGGTAGCCGCAGCGGATCAGAGCATCACGCCAGCAGAAGCAACGGCGCTGGTCGAGGCCTCCCTGGACGGATTCGACGGGCGTTCCGGATCCATATTGGACGCCCCGGGCCTTTCCGCCCTGTTGCCAGCCGTCCCTTCGGGTTTCGCGGCTGGGGTGCTTTCCCAGTGCGAAACCTTGCCGTTATTCCATGACACTCAGGGGTTGCCTGGCTGCACTGGAGTCGTGGTATCTTCCGATATCTTGCCCGGCGATCTGGTGGTCTTCCATGCCCTGATCGGATTCACCGGCCAAGACGCGGCCTTAGCGGCCATACAGCAAGCCGCAGAATCACTAGAGAACGAAAGAGAATCTCAGGGGTTCGAAGACCTCGGTCTCCGACAGGAAGGCGGAAACGTGCGCTTAAGGGTGATCGTCGACGTCTCGAAGTTCGCCGAAGCGTTCCAGCTGTTTACGCCAGAGAACTAGTTCTCTCGACCGAAAGAATCATATCCCTTCCATCGCTACGCAAACGCCTTAATCTCCTGTTATTCTGAGGAGCGCCGCAGGCTGACGAAGAATCTTCCAACCATCAGCTTGGCAGACCCTTCTATTCGCTCAGGGTGACATACGAGGAGCGCCGCTCAATCAGGACACTAGGTGCAGTTGAAACCTTCGTCCCTTCTCCCACAGCGAAGGAAGGTGAGGATTCCGGGCGTGAACTTCAGATGCAACCCCTTTAGACCCCTAACCATGTTCGGGCAGTGAGTGGGGGAGGGACGTTTCACCCATGAGGTAGACGTCCATCGCGCGGGCAGTCTCCCGGCCCTCAGCTATGGCCCAGACCACCAGTGACTGTCCCCTGGCCGCATCTCCGGCCGCGAAAACTCCGGGAACGCTGCTCATGCGGTTGCCGTCGATGGCTACGTTGCCACGGCCGTCGAGGTCCACCCCTATCTGAGCAAGCATGCCATCCTGTTCGGGATGTAAGAACCCCATGGCCAGAAGCGTCAGTTCGGTTTCAATCTCAAACTCGCTGCCGGGTACCTCTTCCATGGATGGGCGGCCGCCGTTGGTGCCTTCCTTCCATTCGATCCGCACCGCGCGGAGCTTTTCCAGTTTTCCATTGCTTCCCGTGAACGACTTGGTCAGCACCGCATAGTCCCGGATGCCGCCTTCTTCGTGGGCCGGAGACGACCGGAGAATCATCGGCCACTGGGGCCATGGATTGTTACCGGGCCGCTCTTCCGGGGGTTCAGCCAGCAACTCTATCTGGTGCACTACTTCAGCGCCCTGACGGTGGGCAGTGCCCAAGCAGTCCGCGCCGGTGTCCCCTCCGCCCAAGATCACCACCCGTTTGCCCTCGGCGTCGATGCGTTCTCCTTCCGGTATCTCTTCACCGGACAATACCCGGTTCTGTTGAGTGAGGTAATCCATGGCCAGGTGGACTCCATCCAGTTCCCGGCCCGGAACGTCCAGTTCCCTGGCATCGGTGGACCCGATGGCTAGACAGACCGCGTCGAATTCAGAGAGTAGTTGTTCAACCGGTAAGTCGACACCAACGTTGGTATTTGTCATGAAGGTGACGCCTTCTTCGGACATCAGGTCGACCCGGCGTTGGACCACAGACTTTTCCAGTTTGAATTCTGGTATGCCCAAGACGAGCAAGCCGCCGATATATCCGGCTCGCTCTATGACCGTCACCAAATGCCCGGCGCGGTTCAACTGCTGCGCCGCAGCCAGGCCGGCGGGTCCAGAACCAACCACCGCAACCTTTTTTCCGGTGCGGTTGGCCGGCGGTTCGGGCTTGATCCAGCCATTCTCAAATCCCCGGTCGGCGATCTCTTTCTCGATGTACTCGATGGTGACCGGGTCGGAGTTTATGCTGAGGACGCAGCTTGCCTCGCAAGGGGCGGGGCAGATGCGGCCGGTGAACTCCGGAAAATTGTTGGTGGACAGGAGTGTGGCCAAGGCCCCCTGCCAATCACCCCTATAGACCTGGTGATTGAAATCGGGGATAACGTTTCCCAAGGGGCAGCCCATGTGGCAGAAGGGAACAGCGCAGTCCATGCACCGTGAGCCCTGTTCCTTGGCTTTTTCTTCGCCCCAAGGTTGGTAGAACTCGCGGTAGTCGCCCTTTCTCTCCGCCGCGGGACGCCGCTCCGGTGGCTGACGGCCGGAATCCATGAAGCCTGTCGGTTTACCCATTTCCGACCGCTTCCAGTTCACGCTCCGTCCCTTCCTCGGCCCTGCGCTTCCGCTCTTCCAAAACCCGGCGGTAATCTCTGGGCATGATCTTCTTGAACCGCTTCAAAGCTGCACTCCAGTCGGCCAGGATCTCAGTGGCCGGGGTGCTGCCGGTGTACTTCTTGTGGTCTTCAATCAGCCCTTTGAGGAGTGAGATGTCTTCGGGGTCTGTTACCGCCTCCATGTCGGCCATGCCGTCGTTGAAGGAGATTTCGAAACAATCATCTTTGTCATAAACGAATGCGATTCCGCCGCTCATGCCCGCGCCGAAGTTGCGGCCGGTGGATCCCAACACCACAGCCACTCCGCCGGTCATGTACTCGCAGCCATGGTCTCCCACAGCCTCAACCACGGTCTTCACTCCGCTATTGCGGACGCAGAACCGCTCGCCGGCGATGCCGTTGATGAACACCTCCCCGCCGGTGGCCCCATACATGGCCACGTTGCCGATGATGATGTTATCTTCAGGCACGAAAGTCGCTTCGGCATGAGGGCGTACGACAATCCGGCCACCTGACATTCCCTTGCCCATATAGTCATTGGTGTCGCCCATTAACTTTACGTTGATGCCCCTGGCCAGGAAAGCGCCGAAGCTCTGTCCGGCGGACCCTGTCAGATTGATATTAATCGTGTCATCGGGAAGGCCGTCTTCGCCGAACGCCTTGGCGATCTTTCCGCTGAGCATAGCGCCCACTGTCCGGTTGGAGTTGTTGATCGGCAAGTCAATCCGGACCGTTTTCTTTTCATCCAACGCCGGTTTGGCCTGGGAGATTAACTGATGATCCAGGGCCTTTTCCAGCCCGTGATCCTGCTTTCGGTCACAATAGACCGGCTCACTGGCATCGCCGGACTCCTGGCGGTGCAGCAGCCGGGAGAAGTCCATCCCTTGGGCCTTCCAGTGGTCGTCGGCGTCCTGGAAGTCGAGGATGTCCGTCCGTCCAATCATCTCGTTTACGGTCCGGAATCCGAGATGTGCCATGATCTCGCGCATCTCTTCAGCGACGAACGTGAAGTAGGACACGAGATGCTCTGGCTTGCCGGCGAATTGCTTCCGCAGCTCCGGGTCTTGGGTGGCGATACCCACGGAGCAGGTGTTCATATGGCATTTTCGGAGCATGATGCAGCCACTGACCACCAAAGCCGAGGTCGCGAACCCGTATTCTTCGGCGCCCAGAAGTGTGGCCATCACGGCATCCCGGCCAGTCTTCAGTTGACCGTCGGTCTGCACCATTATTCGGCTACGCAGTCCGTTGGCCACCAGTACCTGCTGGGTCTCGGCGATGCCCAGTTCCCAGGGCAGTCCCGCGTGCTTGATGGACGACTCGGGAGAAGCTCCGGTGCCGCCGTCGTGGCCGCTGATCAACACCACATCGGCATGGCCCTTGGCCACACCCGCGGCGATGGTGCCGACGCCGACCTCCGCCACCAGCTTCACGTGAATCCTGGCATCGGGGTTAATGTTCTTCAGGTCATGAATCAACTGGGCCAGGTCTTCGATGGAATATATGTCATGGTGGGGCGGCGGCGAGATCAGTTCGACGCCAGGCGTGGTCTTCCTAACCCAGCCGATATACTCGTCGATCTTGTGGCCTGGCAGCTGTCCGCCCTCGCCGGGTTTGGAGCCCTGGGCCATCTTGATCTGGAGATCGGTGGCGTTTATCAGATAGTTGGCGGTTACGCCGAACCGGCCCGAGGCTACCTGTTTCACCGCGCTGCTGCGTGAGTCGCCGTTCTCATCAAGCCAGTATCGCCGGTAGTCCTCTCCGCCCTCGCCGGTGTTGCTACGGGCGGACATCCGGTTCATGGCGATTGCCATGGTCTCGTGGGCTTCCCGGCTGATGGAACCCAACGACGCCGCGCCGGTGGCGAATCGTTTCACGATCTCAGAGGCTGGTTCCACGTCGGCGATGGGCACTGGACTCAGGTCTTGTTTGAAGTTCAGCAGGCCGCGTAGCGTGGCCAATTTTTTAGTCTGGTCGTCGGTCTGGCGGCTGAAATCTTTGTAAGCGTCCCAGTTGTTCGTGCGGGCCGCGTGCTGAAGTTTCTCAATGGCGTCCGGGTTCCACTGGTGGAATTCCTCGCCCCGACGCCACTGGTACGCGCCGCCTTGATGGAGGTCCGGCTCCGCCGCGACCTGAGATGACCCGAAGGCCCGGTCATGGCGCTCGGAAGTTTCGCGTTCGATCCCTTCCAGTCCGATGCCGCCTACTCGAGATGGGGTCCAGGTGAAATACTCGTCGATCAGTTCTTGGTTCAGGCCCACCGCTTCGAAGATCTGCGCGCCGCGGTAGCTCTGCACAGTGGAGATGCCCATCTTGGACATCACTTTAAGCACGCCTTTCTCGTTGGCTTTGATGAAGTTATTCTGGGCGTAATCGGGTTTGGTCCCGTTGATCTCACCGGCCTCGGCCAGGCCCCGAACGGTGGCCAAAGCCAGGTATGGGTTGATCGCGCCGGCGCCATATCCAACGAGCAACGCGAAGTGATGAACTTCGCGGGCGTCACCGGACTCCAAGACCAGTGCCGCCTTGGTGCGGGTGCCCATTCGGATCAGGTGATGGTGGACCGCAGAGACGGTGAGCAAGCTGGGTATGGGAGCCCAACGGCTGTCCGCGCCGCGGTCCGACAATACGATGATCGAGCAGCCTGCCTCTATCGACTTGGATGCCTGTTCTCGGAGTCCGTCCAATGCTTTCTTCAGCGCGCCGTCGCCGGCTTCCCGGTCGTAGAGCGCCGACAGCGTGCCGGTGCGCAGGCCTTCCTGGTTCAAGGCCTTGATCTGGCTAAGTTCCAGGTCCGAGATGATGGGCGAGTCCAGCCGCAACTGCCGACAATGTTCCGGGGTCTCGTCGAACAGGTTCTGTTCGCTGCCGACAAAGGCCCCGAGCGATGTAACCAGTTCCTCTCTGATAGCGTCCAAGGGCGGGTTGGTCACTTGGGCAAATAGCTGCTTGAAGTAGTTGTAGAGCATCTGGTTCTGGTCGGAAAGCACGGCCAGGGGCGCGTCGTTGCCCATGGAACCGATGGCCTCTGTGCCCCGCTCGGCCATGACCGTGGTTAGCATGCGAATCTCTTCGATGCTATAGCCGAAAGCCTGTTGCAACCGTACCAGTTCGGCATGTTCCATGGCCGGCGCTTCCGCCGCCTGCGGCAGGTCGTTCAAGGTTATCTTATTGTCTTTCAACCACTTGCCATAGGGGTTCTTGGTGGCCAGGCTGTGTTTCAATTCTTCGTCGCCGATGATCCGGCCCTGCTCCAGGCTGACCAGGAACATCCGGCCCGGCTGTAGCCGTCCTTTGAATTTGACATCACCGGGAGGCACTTCCAAAACTCCGGTCTCGGAGGCCATCACCAGCTTGTCGTCGTTGGTCACCAGATACCGGAAGGGACGCAGGCCGTTCCGATCCAGCAGGGCGCAAAGGCTGCGGCCATCGGAAGCCACAATCATGGCCGGGCCATCCCACGGCTCCATCAGCGAAGAGTGATATTCGTAGAAGTCCTTTTTCTCCTGGGACATGGTCTCGTGCTGATCCCACGCTTCGGGGATGAGCATCAACAGAGCGTGGTCCAAGTCGCGGCCGGTCATCTGGAGCAGTTCCAATGCGTTATCGAGACTGGCCGTGTCGCTGTCGCCGGGGTTGGTCACCGGCGCTATCTTGGCCATATCATCGCCGAACAAGGGGGACTGGAACTGGGCCTCACGGGCGTGCATCCAGTTGACGTTGCCCCGGAGGGTGTTGATTTCGCCGTTGTGGGCCAAGTACCGGTAGGGGTGGGCCAGGCGCCAACTGCCCAGGGTGTTGGTGCTGAAGCGGGAGTGGACCAGCGCAAAAGCGCTGACCAAGTCCTGGTCTTGCAAGTCCAGGTAGAACTCGGCTATCTGGTGGGCCATGAGCAGGCCTTTATATACTATGGTATTGCAAGACATGCTACAGATATAGAAGCGGTCGGCCTGGTCTTCGGTCAGGCCAGACTCGTCCATGGAATGCTCAAGGGATTTGCGGACGATAAAGAGCTTCCGCTCTAGATGAGCGGCGTCTTTGATTTTGGGTCCCATGCCGATGAAAACCTGGGCGATGTCGGGACAGACCGCCCGGGCGTCTTCGCCGATCTTGGAGTGATCCAGGGGAACGTCACGCCAACCGAGGACTTTAAGTCCTTCGGCCTCGATCGCTTTACCAATCAAGTCGCGGCAATCAGCTTGGACTTCCGGCGGCATGAACACCATGCCAACGCCATATTCTCCGGCGCCGGGCAGGTCGATACCCAAGGCCGCGGCCTCGCGTTGGAACAGCTTGGCTGGGGTTTGGATCAGCATGCCGGCCCCGTCGCCTGTCTCGGGGTCACGCCCGGTGGCGCCACGGTGGCCAAGGTTACACAGCACCTGCACACCTTCGTCTATAATCTGGTGTGTCTTCTGGCCTTTGATGTTGGCGACGACGCCCACGCCGCAAGCATCGTGTTCTTGCTCCGGTGAGTACAGTCCTTTCTTAGCCAGTTCTTTTAATGGGTCCATCAGCCGATAACCTTTCTATATCGATAACAACGCGGCCGATGCCGCGGGGATACGCTGGGAAACACCAAACCGCCGCTAGGCGCGGCGTAAGCACAACTCTCCCTGAAAAACAGGGCCGTGAAATTGTTTTGTTAAATATATCACAATATCAGAATCGTACAAGGCCCACTCTCGTAAATCCACGTGTGATCCGAGACCGAATCACACCCGATCCAACGGGGGCATCTAGTAGTAGTAGGTATCGTTGATTCAATTATAAACGACTGAATCTGGCGTGGAAAAAGGGCGCCCCGATTCGTCGGGGCGCCCTTTTTC
>ERZ651768.2588-NODE-2588-length-12457-cov-17.294830_pt1 | contig 12457 bp, 10 predicted proteins | sample MGYA00514754_ERZ651768 | MGnify/ENA metagenome assembly ERZ651768 | reverse complement strand
ACTTGGAGCATATATTCTTGATGTCAACACAAAACAAGTAAAAACGTTTCTTAGCAAAATCACCTTGTTGGCTAGTGGAGGTGCTGGGAAAGTGTATCTTTATACCTCAAATCCTGACACTGCCACAGGCGACGGAATTGCTGCCGCTTACCGCGCGGGTACCAAAATAGCCAATATGGAATTCATTCAATTTCATCCAACTTGTTTATACCACCCTCAAGCAAAATCTTTTTTGATTTCTGAAACAGTACGCGGAGAAGGCGGTATATTGCGACTGAAAAATGGACGCACTTTCATGGAAAATTATCACCCCTTAGGATGCCTGGCTCCACGGGACATTGTGGCCCGCGCCATAGATCACGAAATGAAAAAAAGTGGCGACGATTGCGTTTATTTAGATATTACCCATATAAAGGGTTACCGAATACGCGAACGCTTTCCGAATATCTATAAAACCTGCAAGCAGTTCGGTTTTGATATGGTTAACAAGCTAATTCCCGTAGTACCTGCCGCCCATTATACCTGTGGGGGGGTCTTAGTTGACCTTAATGGTCAAACAAACATTCGCCACCTTTTTGCCAGTGGAGAAGTTTGCTACTCTGGACTGCATGGCGCCAATAGACTAGCTTCCAACTCGCTATTGGAGGGACTTGTACTATCAAATCGAGCCGTGGCCAAGGCTGCCCTGTTACTAAAATCAGGATCATTCAATAATATAACTCCCCATGATATACCTAGCTGGGATTGTGGAAACGCGGTGGACAGTGACGAATCGGTTGTCGTCTCACATAATTGGGATGAAATCAGAAGAATTATGTGGAATTATGTTGGTATCGTACGCTCAAATAAAAGACTTCGCCGAGCCGAAAGACGTATTCAATTACTTCTGGACGAAATCAAAGAATATTATTGGAATTTCACAATTACCAAGAATACCCTTGAGCTAAGGAACATTGCTCTCACCGCTCACTTGATTATAATGAGCGCCTTGCAACGTAAAGAAAGCCGAGGACTCCACTTTACCTTGGATTACCCAGAAACTAGCGACAGTGACTGGAAAAAAGATACTGTGCTTCAAGACACTACACGTCGTCTGGTAAATCAAACCTCTCTTAAAACAACATCTCATGAATAAAAAAACCTCTATCTTTATTCGCGATTTTCTAGGAATAGCGGTCTTGGCCTTTTCCCTATTCTCTATCGTATCCCTAGCAACCTACTCTCCGACAGATCCCTCGATGAACACATCTCTTTCCTCTCAGAAATTAGTTGCAAACTCTGGGGGTATAGTTGGCGCCTATATTTCTGATGGGCTAGTCCAGTTTTTTGGAAGTGGTGCGTTTTTCTTCCCTGTGATTACCATGATTATTGGATGGGCTTGCGTGCGAGGAAAAGAATTTAATCATTGGCCACTTCGTTTGTTTTCAGGAGTTTTTTTACTCATAGGATTGTGTGCTTTGTGCGCAGTTCAAATGAATTCCGATCCCATTTTCAAAAATTATGCTCAAGTAGGAGGTCTTACAGGCGCCGTTCTAGGAAGGTTTCTAGTCATGTGGTTAAGTAATGTCGGTGCCACCATTTTTTTGATCACCATGATTTTAGCCTCACTCCTTGCTATGACGGGAAAAACTGTAAACTCTATGCTGGAAACAATGGGCAAACTTGCAGGAACGGGTATTGGTAAGTTATTACGACTATTTAACAAGTTAAAAGTAGTAGGAAGCGAATGGATCAACACTGTTCGTGAATCTACTATTACTGCTAAAGAAAAGCCCGATGAAATATTTGAACCAACCGAACCATTAATTATAACAAGAACCAGACCTCCTGAAAAAACTACGGAATCGACTCAGGTTCCTAACATTGTCCCTCGAAAAAATAATAGAAATACCAGCTTTATTGTGGAGGAAAAACAACCACCGATACCTGAAAACGGAAATTATCAAATCCCACCTGTCAGTTTGCTACATGATCCTTTACCGATAGAAAACTCGGATGAAATGAAAGAAGAAATCCTGATCAGTACTTCTATACTAGAACGCAAACTAGCTGACTTTGGAGTAGAAGGAAAAGTAGTGCAAGTTCTCCCAGGACCTGTCATCACATTATATGAATTTGAACCTGCCCCAGGAATCAAGGTCAGTAGAATTCTCTCCTTGAGCGATGACCTTGCGCTGGCGATGCGAGCGCTTAGTTTGCGCATTCTTGCCCCTGTCCCAGGAAAACCTGTCGTAGGGATAGAAATTCCTAATATTAAAAAGGAAGTTGTCTCATTTAAAGAAATAATTACTTCTAAAGAGTTTGTTAAATCGAATTCAAAATTAATGATGGTAATAGGAAAAGACAATATTGGCGAACCTGTAGCGCAAGATCTGGCCACAATCCCACATCTTTTGATGGCTGGTTCTACTGGTTCTGGGAAAAGCGTCGGATTAAACGCCATGATCTGCAGTATTCTTCTTAACGCTACGCCTGATGAAGTCAAAATGATAATGATCGACCCAAAAATGTTGGAACTATCGATTTTCGATGGCATTCCTCACCTTATTGCACCGGTTGTCACAAACCCGAAAAAAGCCGCTGCAGCCTTAGCCTGGGCTGTACAGGAAATGGAAAATCGATATAAGATGATGGCTGAAATAGGTGTTCGAAACATCAGTGGATTCAACGTAAAGATAGATAAAGAACGTAAAGAATATGAGCAAAAATTAAAACAATGGGAACAGGATAATAAAAAAGCTATCAAACCTCACGAAGTGGAATCTGACGAACTAGAAGAAGAAAACGATAAACCCACCGAACCCCCAGAAAAATTACCCTACATTTTGGTTGTCATAGATGAGTTGGCTGATCTTATGATGGTTGCTTCTAAGGGTGTAGAAGAAGCACTCACCAGACTTGCTCAAATGGCGCGCGCTTCTGGAATTCATTTAATTGTTGCCACACAGCGTCCTTCTGTTGACGTTTTAACCGGAATCATCAAAGCCAATTTCCCGTCTCGTATATCCTACAAGGTAACCTCTCGGGTCGACTCTCGAACTATACTCGATGCCATGGGGGCCGAGAAACTTCTTGGAAAAGGAGACATGTTATTTATGCCGCCAGGAACTCACCGACTGTTACGAATTCATGGTGCAATGGTAAGCGACGAGGAAATTGAAAAGATTATAAGTTTCATTAAAGAACAAAAAAAACCTACCTACAAGGAAGAGATTTTTGAAGTTGCAGTAACAGATAAGGAAAAATATGAGGAAACGGAAGAATACGACGAAAGGTATGACGAAGCATTGGCATTAGTCGCAAAAGACCGACAAGCTTCTATTTCCTATATACAAAGAAGATTAAGAATAGGTTACAATCGTGCCGCAAGCATTATAGAAATGATGGAGCGAGATGGCGTGGTGGGTCCCTCAGATGGGGTCAGACCTCGTGAAATTTATGTCAATCCCATTCCTGCGGAGTAAGCCCAATTCATTGGAGAAACAATGCTTAATAATAAGCAAATATGTCCTTTGTCCTCCCTCTAACAAATTCGACTGAGGATCAAACACAAAATCCTGTGCTTTTTATTTTCCTTGGTGCAAGCAATCTTGCCCGTTCCTTTCATGGATTGAAATACTGTATCGAACGATGCATATTCCCAAGGCCAGCGAGTTTTGTGCATGCTATGGGTCCAGGGAGGGGTTATGTCAGCCGAGGTGGAATACTCAACGCAATCTATTCTCCGATTCTCAATTGCGGTATTCTTGAAGCAGTCCGAAATAAAAAAATAAAAGACCAGTCGGTAGTCGCTCTTATCACAGATATCGGCAATGACATTATGTACGGTGTTTCTTCGGAGAAAATCATTAACGGCCTGCAATACCTCCTTAACGCATTGGGTGAGTTTAAAACAAATATTTTTATCACTTCAATCCCCGTAGACCTCGAAAATGATATTAGTGAATTGCACTTTCACATCATCCGTCAGATTTATTTTCCAAAGAGTCCGGTAAAATACTCTCAGGCCTCAAACAATATTAAAGCTATCAACAAGTTCATTCTACAGTCTTCCAATAAGAAGATAACTGTAATCAATGACATGAAACAGTTCTGTGGTATAGATAAAATTCACTACAGTATCTTCAAAAGTCAATCAGCATGGTCCCATGTCGTTGGAAAATTAACTGCTTCTCTTGGTACTAACATTTCTCCAAAATTAAAAACTTCAGAGCTAGCATTATCTATGGCGAATAATATCGCTCGAATACTATTGACCGATATGCTCGGCATCGCAAACAAAACCAACGAAACATTCTGAAACTGTCATGGGATACCTACTTGCCGTAATAAGGACGATTGCTTTGGCCCTGATCTACAGCATTTTTGGATTAATAGGTTTGGGGTTGTTTTTAATTTTTTATTCTTCTCAGCAAGTTCATTATCGTGGCATTGTTTACTTTACTCGATTGTGGGCACAATGTTCTTGCTCACTGCTCAACATTAGAATCAACAGAATCGGCAGGTTAAAAGTTTACCCAGGATCTCTCATCGTCGCCAACCATGTGGGGACACCCGACATTTTCGTAATGGGTTCTTGCTTCCCAGCGTTTTTTGTATCCAAAGCAGAGATAAGCCGTTGGCCATTTATGAATTGGCTGGCTCGACTTGGTGCAACCATTTTCGTAGATCGAAACCAAAGGCAACAAGTTCGCTTTACAGTTAATCAAATTATGCATCGCTTGAAAGCGGGGTGTTCGGTAATCCTCTTTCCTGAGGCACAAGCCACCGATGGCACGAATATTTTGCCCTTTAAATCATCCCATTTTGAAGCCGCTATTGAAACTGGACAACCTGTAGTACCTGTTATGATCCATTATCATGACAAGAATAGTCCATCCATTGCCTGCTGGTATAAGATCACTTTCCTAACACACATAATCAGGCTTCTAAAATGCCAGCGATTGGATGTAACCGTAGAGGTTCTTTCTTCGTTTCAGCAAGAACCAGACAGAAGAATTCTGGCGCGGAAATGCCATAATGCTATCCTCGAAAAATATCCAACTTTAGTTAGTCACTAAATTTCTGAGGCCTAAAAATCGATTTACACTTATAATTCTTTTGTGATGAAAATCAGTTTTTTTAAAAATCACATAAGCAATCATCAAAATTGAAAATGATTTTATCCTTTAAAGACAAAACACCCCAAATTGATTCGTTGGTTTATATTGCTCACAGCGCCATGGTAGTCGGTGATATTGTGATAGGTGAAGAAAGCAGTGTGTGGTTCAATGCTGTGATTCGTGGTGACGTTAATTATATTAGAATTGGTAAACGAACTAATATTCAGGACGGTTGCGTGCTTCATGTAGCGCGTAAAAAATTTCCTCTCATCATAGGTGACGAAGTAACAGTCGGTCACAATGTTACCCTTCATGCATGTACTATTGCGTCTCGTTGTCTTATTGGAATGGGCGCAATTGTGATGGACGGCTCGAAAATTGGCGAAAACTGCATTATTGGCGCTGGCGCCCTGGTAACACCAAAAACCCTAATACCATCTGGTAATATGGCTGTGGGGTCCCCAGCAAAGGTAAAACGCAAACTGACTGACGATGAAATCCAATCGATCCGCGACTCGGCAAATCACTATGTAGGCGACACCAAATCTTATTTAGACCGATGAATAATTCATCAGAAAAAGACCTGCCCCCTGTTTCACTTGGCGTAATAGGTGGAAGTGGAGCATATAATCTACTCACCGACGGAGCTCTAGGAGAAAAACAACGTACCTCTATTCTTGAAACTCCATTTGGAAAGAGCGCCCCGATTCATCATTTCAGGGTTGGCAAATTAGAATACCTATTTCTGTCACGGCACGGGGAAAAGGACTATTTAATCACTGCCCCTTTTGTTAATTATCGTGCCAATATTTATGCCCTCAAGGAGTTTGGCGTTGAACGTATTATTTCTTGGTCTGGCCCAGGCATCATCAACACGTCTTTCAAGCCAGGTGAATATGCATTGCCGAGCGATATAATTGACGAAACACGAAACAGGCCAACCACTTTTTTTAAAGACCGCGGTATTGGTTTCATTCGTCAAAATGAACCCTTTTGTCCACAAATTCGCGAAGTAATTCATAATTCAATGCACACGGTTGGGTTTGCTCATCATGAGAAAGCAGTCTATGTCTGTACTGAGGGACCAAGACTAGAAACTCCTGCTGAAATTAAAAAATTTCGCTTAAATGGTGGAGATCTTGTTGGGATGACCCTTGTCCCAGAACTCTTTCTCGCCCGTGAACTTGAAATGTGCTACGCATCCATTTGCTATCTAACCAATTTTGCCGAGGGTACAATTACGCGTGAATTTAAAACTGGGGAGTTGTTTGAAGGTATGCAGACAAATCAAGAAAAAATCCAAGTTGAAGAATCCGTTTCTCGCTTTCCCAGTATTCTTGCTGGAACATTTCTAAGTCTCTCAAGAACTAAACGAACCTGCCACTGCAAGGACGCCATGGCTCGCTATAAAAAGAAAGGTGTGATTAATGATGACTGGCATACTTGGCTAGGTCCTGCATAAAAAATGGTACCCAATCGAATAGTTAGATACTTCTATTACCTGGGTTATGCTCTCGCACAATCAGGACGAACAAAGTTTCCCGTTTTTAAAGATAGCCTTGGCTTTTTTTATGCTACCTACATGTGTCAGGATTACTGCACAAAGGAACCCCTTCGCTATCCATCAATGTATGGTCTTAATTAACTTACCTTCATATTGGGTCTGTATTACTATATAACTAAAACTATATATCATCACTCCCCAATCAACTATTATGAAGAATTTAATTTTGATTCTACTACTCACATTAACCATCACAAATTGCGACAAAACCAAGGAGACTCCCCTGCTATTACCAGCAGCAGCAGAACCTTCGGCAAGGTTACATAACAGTCAAGGAATTGAATATTCTAATAAGGGTAAATATTTAGAAGCCTTGATTCAATTTACTCAAGCCAGCGTCGCAGATAGCACCACTGGAGAAATTTATTTTAATCTGGGCTTGATGCAACACCTAAAAGGCAATCATGAAAAAGCAAAAAACTTCTTTAAACAAGCTCGCCATTTTGCGGACGGTAATAAAAAAATACTCGAGTCCAAGTTGATAAAAAAACATCTTGAACCATAATCAGTTTTTTTCAAACACCTGCTTTTTACAAGTTTATTTAAACACTTGTACCTTTTAGGCCATCTATCCCTTGACAAACTCTCCCAAAACAAAGTAGATTACTGGACTACTTTTACTACAGAGATCAACCCTTTTCATTCAGGAGAGTTTCTTGGCAAATCATAAGTCTGCGATCAAACGCAACCGGCAAAACGAAAAACGAAACGAACGAAATAAAACCAGGCGTTCCAAAACTAAGAATGTGATAAAGGGTGTTCTCCTAGCGGTGGAAGAAAAAAATGTTGAGGAGGCTCAAAGTTCTCTAAAGGAAGCATCGAAGATTATTTCAAAAAATACGGCCAAGGGAATAATCCATAAGCGGGCCGCTTCCCGCAAGATTTCTGGCCTAGCAAAAAAAGTCCACCAATTATCTGCCTCAGCCTGAACAGATTCGCAAAAGCAGAGCCTCTAAAATCCCCTGAGGATCCCTCCCAGAAGTTTTAAGTTCTCGATCGGCTTCAAACAGACACTTCATACCTTCCCGTAGTTTTGATTGGTTGAAATTTTTTGTGTATTGCAGGGCCTTTTCAACTAAAAATGGTTTTGCCCCCATCTGCTTGGCTATTTTTTGAACTCCATATTTTTGACCTTGATAGTGTTTCACTTCCCATAGCGTTCTAAATTGCCAGGCAATCAAACCCAGTATTTTTATCGGATCTTCCCCTTGGCCTAGCTGGTTTTGCAATAAAAGTAGTGCCTTCTCCGCTTTTTTTTCCTTAAGAGCCTCCGTTAACAAAAAAGCATTTTCCATTTTCATTTCCCCGACAAGCTCTCCTACCATAGACTCTGTAATTTTATTTTCCTTTCCTGCGTAGGTCATCACTTTTTCAAGTTCTTTCGCCAAAATTCCTGGTTTAGCTCCAACTCTATCTACCATCTTCCGGGCTGCTTCCAAACTCAACTCATAACCAAAAGATCTTGCCCGATCTTTCAACCAAGGAAGAAGTCCTGCTTCTTTGGGAGCTTCACAAGACAGTGCCCCTTGTTGAGTTGTTAATTTTTTATAAAGTTTTCGTTTTTGATCTGCCTTGTCTGCTGTTATTACCAAACAAGAATCCAATCCTGGGTCGGCAATATATTCAAGAAGTGTTTTTTGATCAGAATCTTCCAAAGTGGTTTCATGTAAATTTCTAACAATAATGAGCTTGGTGCCTCCTAAAAACGATAATGTCTTTGCCGCTCCAATCCAATCACCTACCGATGACTCACGGGCCTCAAAGTTCTCCAAATTAAAATCCCTGTTATCTGGTGTGATTAGCTTCTGATTAAGTGCTTGGATTATTTCCACACGGTAAAAACTTTCTGGCCCGTAAAGAAAATAAAACGGGGCAATTCCCCCTTCGTTAATACCGTGAATTATCTGGTCAACCAACATTAGTCATTAATCAAAATTGTTCGATTGTGATGCTGACTAACCTGTCAGCAAGATCATCATATGCTTCTTTAAGCGCCGTATATTTTTCTGATTCAGAATCTACCACACTAGAGGTAGATCGATAGTCCCATTGGGTGGTAAATTTTTGGCTAAAAACTATTCTCTTTTTAATTCGGTCATAAGCCTCAACTTGAATTCCTAAGCGCACAATATACTCTTCCGCCGAATCTTCTGAGCTAAACGAAACACCTCGTAGTTGGTAGTTTGTCAACGTTCCGCGCATGAGTAGGTCCGCCTTGCTGGTGTCAGTAACCTTGAGTCGACCATCCGAGATAAAAGCACGACGAATTGCGTCAGTCGCATCCCTTTGAATATTTGGTTCGCTAGAAGAATTCTTGAATACAGGGATGGAAATAGCGCGAATATGCGAGGGAAGAGTTGATCCGTAACCAGCAAGATGATAACCGCAACTCGAGGACACCAAAACACCTACCAGAAAACACAAAGCACCGCGAAGGAATTTCATGCCCTTTATTTCACCACAATATTAACTAGCTTGCCAGGAACCATAATCACTTTTTTTATCTCCTGACCTTTTGTTTGCTCTTTTATCTTACTATCATTAAGAGCCAAACTTTTAATATCTTCTTGGCTTGCACTCGCTGAGACCGTAATCCGTTGCCTCACCTTACCATTGAGTTGAATTACGATCAATAATTCCTCTGTTGTCGTTAAATCTTTATTAAATACTGGCCATTCAACTTGAACTATTGAGGTTTTATGACCCAACAACGACCTCATTTCCTCTGCAATATGTGGAGCAAACGGGGAAAGAAGAAGAATTAGTGTATCAAAACTTTCCCTAACTAAAGATCTGGCGCCATCGCTATTATCTTTAAGCAAAACCCAGTTCTCACGGAAAGCGTAAAGATGATTCACAAACTCCATGATCGCCGAAATAGCCGTATTGAACTGCATTCTAGTTTGAATATCATCTGTCACACGACCAATTGTCACATGTGTAACACGCCTCAACTCGCGCAATTCTTTCGAATCAGTTTTATAATCTTCAGGAATGGGACCTGCACACTTGATATCATCCAAAAAATCATCAAAAATTCGCCAAACACGTTTTAAAAAACGATAACAACCCTCCACGCCTTGATTGTTCCACTCAAGGTCTTTCGTAGGTGGGGCGGCAAACAAAATGAACAGCCGAGCTGTATCAGCCCCATAATTTTGAATAATTTCATCGGGATCAACCACATTGCCCTTCGATTTCGACATTTTCGCGCCATCCTTAATAACCATCCCCTGAGTAAGTAAACGATCAAACGGCTCGTCAGATTTTGTAAATCCCAAGTCCTTAAACACAAGATGAAAAAACCGCGAATAAAGCAAATGAAGAATGGCGTGCTCTATGCCGCCAATATACTGATCCACCGGCATCCAGTAGTCTAAATCGTCTCTATCGAACGCAAACTGATTATTATTTGCCGATGTATATCGGTTAAAATACCACGAAGAACATACAAAGGTATCCAACGTGTCTGTTTCCCTTCGTGCCGACTTCCCACATGAAGGGCATTGCGTCGCATAAAACTCAGTAAGCGTTGTAAGAGGGGACTGCCCTCGATTACCCAAGTCAACATCAAGAGGTAATTGAACAGGAAGCTGATCTTCTGGAACCGGCACCAACCCACATTCATCACATCGAACAATCGGAATCGGTGTACCCCAATATCTTTGTCGTGATACCCCCCAATCACGCAATCGAAAATTCACCGAGGCCTTACCAATTTTTATTTCTTCGAGATAGTCGCATACTTTCTTTTTTGCTTCGTCACCGGAAAGTCCGTTGAAAGAACCCGAATTTACCATAACCCCGTTAGCAGAAAACGCTTCTTGCACGTTAGATTCGTCTAATGAGCCTTCTGTGGGTTGAATAACCATGCGAACAGGAAGGTCATACTTGCGGGCAAAATCCAGATCGCGCTGGTCGTGGGCGGGAACAGACATAACCGCTCCTGTCCCATAATCCATCAACACAAAATTTGCGGACCACACAGGTATATCCTCTCCTGTTAGTGGATTAACTGCATAAGCTCCGGTGAAGACTCCATTCTTCTCTCCTGTTTCACTGGTTCGAGTAACCTTGTCTTCCTGCTTGACCTTCTTAATAAATTCGCCAACTACAATTTCTTGTTTTGTACCTAGGGATAACTTGGCTACCAGTGGGTGTTCTGGTGCCAACACCATAAATGTCGCCCCATAAAGAGTATCTGGACGAGTTGTAAAAACCTTAATGACCTCATTTTTTCCTTTTATCTTAAAGTCAACTTCAGCGCCGTGGCTTTTGCCGATCCAATTGCTTTGCATTGTCAGCACCTGTTCCGGCCATTTTCCTGATAACCGATCACAGCCTTCCAATAGCCGATCAGCATAGTCTGTTATTTTAAAAAACCACCCTTCTTGAAAACGGTCTTCCACTTCACCATCGCAACGCCAGCAACACCCATCAATCACCTGTTCATTCGCCAAAACTGTGTTGCAGGCATTACACCAATTGACTTGTGATTTTTTCCGATACACCAATCCTTTTTCATAGAATTTTAGAAAACACCATTGATTCCAACGGTAATATTCCGGACGACAAGTAGCAATCTCCCTGTCCCAATCATAACTTAATCCCAAGCTTCTTAATTGTACTTGCATAGCAGCAATATTATCTTCCGTCCACTGAGCTGGGTGTGACTTATTCTGGATAGCAGCATTTTCGGCTGGTAATCCGAATGCATCCCAACCAATCGGGTGTAGCACATTAAAACCTTTCATGCGCATAAACCGTGCAATCGCATCTCCAATCCCGTAATTTCGCACATGACCCATGTGGATTCTTCCCGACGGGTAGGGAAACATTTCCAATAGGTAATATTTTTTTTTTGAAGAATCGCGCTCCGCTTTGAAGGATTTATTTTCCTCCCAATAGTTTTGCCACTTCACTTCAATAGATTTAAAATCGTACTTTGACATTACTTTTATTGATGTAAGTTAGAAATTAAAACTGTGAAAGAATGAAACTCTTCTCTTGAAGAAATGACATAGTAACGAAATTTATCTAAAAAATCGACTTCCCAAAATATCACTACCCATTATGAAAACCCCGGTAGCAGCTTTACTAAGATTCTCTCAATGTTACAATTCTTAATGTTATGATAGACACCTCTGGAGTCATTGGAGCGGTATTTACAGTTTATGTGAGCATTATGTTATGGATTGGCTATATCATATCCCGCTCTACCTATTCTCCTACTGATTTTTTTCTCGCTAACCGATCTCTAAAAGCCTGGGTTACCGCCGTCTCTTCAACCGCAAGTTCCGAAAGCGCTTGGGCAGTGCTGGGAACCGTTGGTCTTGCTTATAAGGACGGGCTCTCCGCGCTATGGTTTTTCCCTGGCTGTCTTTTAGGATACGCATTAAATTGGCTTTTTGTTGCCGAACGATTACGAAAATACTCTCACGAGAAAAAAACTCTCACTATTCCCGATTATCTTGAAACATACTTTGTTGACAATACTCACCTTATACGAGTGATTTCCGTAATCATAATTTTTGCCTGTATGATGGCTTACATTGCAGCGCAGTTTCTCGCCATTGGAAAAACTTTTGATGCCATTTTTGACATCCCGCATCTTGTAAGCATTCCTATCGGAGGAACCATCATCATAACCTACACCATGATGGGTGGTTTTCGCGCTGTAGCTTGGACCGATTTTATTCAGGGGCTTATTATGGTTGTTGGTTTGGTAATACTATCCCTAACCGCTGTACTGGAATTAGGTGGCTTCTCTGTAATAACGCAAAAAGTTAAA
>ERZ651768.2587-NODE-2587-length-12460-cov-2.645643_pt1 | contig 12460 bp, 7 predicted proteins | sample MGYA00514754_ERZ651768 | MGnify/ENA metagenome assembly ERZ651768 | reverse complement strand
CTTCTCGGGAGGGACGGTGTCCGTCGAGCTACACAGGCGGCCATTCTGAATGCGAACTACATGGCGTACCGATTAGATGGTCCTTTCTCCATCCTATACCGCGGAGAACAGGGGAGGGTAGCTCATGAGTTTATCGTAGATTTGCGTCCGGTTAAGAAGTCCAGTGGTATCTCGGACCAGGATGTGGCAAAGCGACTGATGGATTACGGTTTTCATGCCCCGACGATGTCGTTTCCCGTGCCGGGCACCATGATGATTGAGCCCACCGAGAGTGAGTCCAAGGACGAACTAGATAAACTATGCGACGCTCTGATTTCAATCCGCGATGAGATCGACGATGTCGAATCCGGCGTTGCAGACTGGGACGATAATCTACTTAAGAACGCCCCCCATACGGCCCTCATGATCGCGGCGTCAGAATGGGAGCACCCGTACACTCGTGAGCAGGCGGCTTACCCGGCTCCGTGGACTCGAGAGCACAAATACTGGCCTCCGGTACGCAGAGTCGACAACGCTCACGGCGATCGCCATTTGGTATGTGCGTGCCCGCCTGTCGAGCTGTATCGTCAGTGAGCGACCGAGTCTCCCCTGAGACAAGAGAGTGCCTTGAGAAAAAGTGAAGATTGAAAATGGCAAAACTCGATTATCACGGCCATTCGACCTTCGGTCTTACGACCGATGACGGTACCCGTATAGTGATCGACCCGTTTTTTGGGGACAATCCGTGGACCGACCTGGATCCAACCGATGTCAAGGCGGATTTTATCTTTTGCACCCATGGTCATTTCGACCACTTTGTCGATGCCATTCCCATTGCCAAGAACACGGGAGCGACATTGGTCGGGACTTTCGAACTTGTGGAATACGTGCAGAGCCAGGGTGTTGAGAATGCTCACCCTATGCATATCGGTGGAGGGTGGGGCTTTCCGTTTGGCCGAGTGCAAATGACAACAGCCCTGCACGGGGGCATGGTTCACGGCGAGGGGGCCCAGGGGTTCACGACAAACCCCGCTGGACTTCTTTTTGACTTTGGCCCAGGAAAGCGCCTTTACCATGCCGGTGATACCGGGCTCACGATGGACATGAAGCTGTTAAAGGGTAAGGTGGATGTGGCACTTCTTCCCATTGGCGACAACTTCACGATGGGCCCGGAGGACGCGGCGATCGCTGTGGAATTCATTGAGCCGGCCGTGGCGATCCCGATCCACTACGGGACTTGGCCCTACATTGAGCAGAATCCCGAACGGTTCCGTGCCTTGGTCGGTGACCGAGCGAGGGTGGAAATCCTTGAGCAAGGCAAAGGGTCGTACGAGTTCTGAGCGACACCATCCATCACGATGCGGGTCACCTCACTTCCTTGGGGTCCACCAACCTGAGTACAGCGAGTCAGGGGATCGGCACTCTCAGTTGGCGGACCCAGGTTGATCCACCTGCTTCCGGGCCGACGAATATGGCATTGGACCATGCCCTCGCGTCTTCGGTGAAGCCGGGTTGCGGAGTTCTTCGCATCTATCGCTGGGCCCGGCCTACGATTTCCTTTGGGCGCAACGAGCCTGCTTTAGGAAACTCTGGAGTCGAGCAGGCCCAAAAAGCCGGGATTGACTTTGTGCGGCGACCCACGGGGGGCCGTGCCGTACTCCATGACAAAGAATTGACCTACGCCGTTGTGCTCCCGATCTCCTGCGGCGTAAAGCTGCGGACTGTATATCGAGTGATCAATCACGGTTTGGCGCGCGCTCTTCAAGCTCTCGGAGTTGTTGTCACGATCGCTGAAGAGGAGGTTCCGGTAGCTGGCCCAAACGCTGGCCCGTGCTTCAGTCGGCCCGCCCCAGGCGAGCTGTTGGTGGACGGGAGAAAGTTGGTTGGGAGTGCTCAGGCACGGGTCGGAAGAGCGATTTTACAGCACGGTTCTCTGCTGATCGGATCGGGGCAGGAGCGCCTAGGCGAACTTTACGGAAGTGATTCGGGGTCACGGTTGGCGATTGGGCTAGACGAAATTCTGGGTGCGACACCTCCATGGGACGAACTTGTCCATGGAATCATTGCGGGCATGCGTGACGTTTTGGGAGGGAAGTGGGCCAGGGGAAACCTGACGGACGGCGAGAGGTCCTCGTCCAGGATTTTCCTTCGACACTATGCTTCTCCGGAGTGGACGTGGCGTAGATAGGGAAGCCAACCATGATTAGTGGCGGTATGGTTTGTTAAGATCATGGTGCTCGGGAGTGGGGATCTGAGTTCTACAGAAATGTCCCTCACCGCTATCCGGGAGCCATAATCTCGTCAGCGGTCATCGGGACGTGATACGAATCCATGAAGACGTGGTGTCTATCGGAAGATCTCGTAAATGAGAAGTGTCCTCCTCCGGGATACTCGTTCCATTAGAAATGCCATTAGCCCAGAGGGGCGAGGAGTTCGGACAGCGGCCTCCTCCACTGGATGAAAAGATGTATGGGGACCTATTGGCGCACTTCAAGGGGCGGCGGCTTCTCAGCGGCCCTTGACAGCGTTGACAGGTGAAAGCAGGTTCGGACTCTTGCGGTTTCGGAGGTGTCGGCTCGGCTTGTATGGGCTGAGACCGAAAACGGCTTAAAACTCACGACTGGAGGTCCTTTTGGTCGGTGTGATGCGTCTCTACAGTGCCTTGTTGCAGATCCCCGGTATGGATCAGCCGGATCAGACCCTCGGCGAGCAGATGGCGTTCATTTGGGATGAGACCGGATTCATGCGCTGGCCCCTCGGAGCCTGCATAATCATCGCGTTCTTCGTCATCATTTGGAAGTTCTTCGACTTGCTGATGAAATCCATAAGGACGAAAAATATTCTCGGAGAGGTGGATGAGTTGCTAGCTCAACACCGGATCGACGAAGCACTTGAAGCCACACGCGATTCGGATGCTCCGGCGGCCAAGATTCTTTATGCCGGCCTTGATAGGCATGACGAGGGCACCGAGCGTGTGATGAAGGCTATTGAAAACCAGGGGCTCATCGAGTTGAGTAAACTGGAAAAAGGGTTGGTGGTCCTTGCGACGCTGACTAACGTAGCGCCACTTCTCGGCTTCCTCGGAACGGTGATCGGGATGATCATCGCCTTCCAATCCATCGAAGCCGCAGGCGAGGTGGAAGCGACGTTGGTGGCGGGAGGAATCAAAGTGGCGCTCTTGACTACTGCGGCTGGCTTGACCATCGCCATTCCCGTGAGCATCTCCCACAACTACTTCGTGTCGAGGATAGACAGCTTGGTCATTGACATGGAGGAGTCGGCGCAGAAGATGATCGACGCTCTTCACAGAATGGAGTCGGACCAAGCCACGCCATAATTGGTTCGCAGTTCCTCCCAGGAACAAAGAGGTCACTCGAAGGGGTGACCTCTTTTTCTTTCCAGTAGGCAAAGTGGTATGGGAGTGAAAGCTTTCAGTTAAGGAACCCTAAAGATCCAAGGAAGCTGATTGTGAGGAAAGTAGCGGAGGAATGCTGGTGTCCCCAACCCGATCCTTGGCCTGCCGGTTCTCTTGGCACTTCCAGAGTGGTGTGTTCATTTTGTAGTATGTAGGATTCGCTTTCAACTCAGATTCTGGACGAGTGACATTCTGAGACTCATTGGCATCATCGTACTTGTCGGGACCTTGTGGCCCGGTTTCTTACGGGCCCAATCGTCGCAGAGTGTGAGGCCGCTCCTCGATTTTCCGGACCCCACCACTTTGGCTAGGGATGAGATCGCCGCAGGCCGCTACTGGCACGCAAGCCGGATTCTTCGATCGAAGGATTCCATGGATTCTGATCCATCCAAGGCTCTACTTCTTGCTCGGGCGGATGCGGGTTGGAGGAACTGGCAAGGAGTCCTCGATGAACTCGACGGTGCTGAGTGGCTAGATGAAATGGAGGGCGGAGAGGGTCGACTACTTTTGGCGCAAGGATTGGAAGCGGTTGAGCGCTGGGAGGAAGCAGTGGAAAATTATCGGCGCTTCCGATCGGTCGAGCCGCCGTTGAAGGGAGCCGCACCATGGGTTGCATCCCGCGAGGCACGAGCTGCGGCACGGGCGGGCTTGTGGGAACCAGTGTTGACTGCCCTGGAGGCAACCGGGCGGGAATCACCTGTTGTGGCGAGCTGGACCGTTCTGGCATTGGCTCGACTCGCTGCTGAAATGGGAAATACTGACCGGGTTTTGGAACTCGTGCCCGTGATGAAGAGTGATCCAATAACCAGGCAGCTCGCGTGGGACATGGAGGGTCGTGCTTGGCTCGCTTCAGGTGATTCAGCTCGGGCTATGGAAGTCTACCTCGAACTCGTACAGGGGGAGTTAACCGCTGCCCGCCGGGGTGAAGTGATGATGGTAGTCGGTGGACTTTACGGTGCTCTTGCGGATTCTGTGGCTGCTCACGTCGCGTACAAGAGGTCTTTCGATGTCTATCCGCGTGGCACAAGTGGAGCGCGGGCCGCGTGGGGCATTCTCCAGTTCACAGGTGACACGGACGCCGCACAAGCGCTTCGCTTGGCGAAGACCCTCGATAAGTTGCAGGATCCCAGCCATGCTTTACGGGCATACGAGATTTACATGGATGCGCTTCCGCAGGGCACGACTGCCGATGTGGATGCGCGTTTGGCTTGGGCCCGCTTGATCTCCACTTTCGGAAGACACGAAGATGCGGTCCGTGAGTTCAGGGAATTGGTAAGAACCGACAATCCCGACTTCGAGCTACGCGTGCTTGACCAGTGGCTTAGGACCCGTACCCGGCAAGGCCGCCGGGATGCCGTGCAGACTATCCAGGGGTGGATCATCGACCGTTTCCCCGAGAGTCGTCAAGCGGTCGATATCCTCGTCGCTCGGGCGAATTCGGCGCTGTCCCGTGGGGCTTACGAAGAAGCGGCCACAGGGTTCGCAAGGGTCGCCGGTATGGGCGTTTCCCATTCTTCTGCGGGCTTGGCACGGATGCGGCTTGGCCAGATCTATCTTCAGAGAAATGATGAGCAGGCGGCGGCGGAAGTCTTCAAGAGCTACTTCGAGGATTTCCCCAACGGACAGCGATGGGATCAGGCTGCCTATTGGGCAGCCCACAGCCTAAGCGTGTTGGGCCAAGACGCCGAGGCTATCCAGTACATCGAGAGTATTCAGGAGCGGAATGCACTATCGTATTACGGCGTACTAGCATCCGATCTCCTAGATGAACCCTTTCAGCCAAGCCTGCCTCGCGGTTCTGAGACCAGTCCGCCGAGTTGGCTCAAAGACGGACTTCAAGATCTGGATTTGATCGTTGCTGCGGGCCTCGATGAGGGCGTCGAGGTGACGGTAGACCGGTTGATTGTACGGGCGGATGGGTCGGTATCAACGAGTCTCGATCTTGCCGAGGCTCTGATCAAGCGTGGTTTCACTATCGAAGGAATTAACCTCGGCTGGAAATTGCTTCGGCAGGGGACCCCCCAAAGCAAGCGTCTTCTCAGGGTCCTATATCCGTTTCCCTATCGCGAGATAGTAACCCGGGAGGCGGAGGAAAAGGGTATTGATCCCATCATCCTGGCGGCGTTGATTCGACAGGAGTCAGCGTTTACTCCTGCGATACGCTCTCCGGCCGGGGCCATAGGCCTAATGCAGGTCATGCCCGAGACGGGAAGAGAACTCGCCCGGGGTGAGGGCATCCGTGGATTCATGCCATCGAGCCTCGAGACAGCGGAGATCAACCTACATCTCGGGACAAACTTCTGGGTAGAGATGGAGAGTCGCTACGGTGACGGGAGTCTTCCCTTGGTCCTTTCGGCGTACAACGCTGGCCCCACACGGGCTCGCCGTTGGAGACAGCTTCCCGAGGCCAAGGATCCGCTGAGGTTCACGGAGCGAATTCCATTCAACGAGACACGCGGATATGTAAAAAATATCATTCGGAACATCCGTGTTTACCGGTTTCTCTACGACTCCCGCTAGCGGGCGGCCCATCTTCCAGGCTATTCCTTAACCTATGAATTTTCAGCGGCCCTCTTCTGGCGTCTAGCCCATGGACGTTCCCCCGAAAAATGCTCCTCGTCTTTTCCTGATCGACGCGTATGCCCTGATTTACAGAGCGTTTTTCGCTTTCATACGTCGTCCTCTGATCAATTCAAAAGGAGAGAACACGTCTGCGCCCTTTGGCTTCGCTAACTTCCTACTTCAGATTCGGGACAGGTATCAACCAGACTATCTGGCAGTAGTCTTCGACGCGGGAAACAGCCATAGGGAGAAAGTCTATCCCGATTACAAGGCCACCCGAGAGAAGATGCCCGATGAGCTTAGGTTCAGCCTTCCACGTGTGCGCGAGTTGGTCGCGGGCTTCAACGACGCTCTTGTCGAGTTAGACGGTTACGAGGCGGACGACGTCATCGGCACATTGGCTGTGAAGGCCCGAGACGCAGGACTCGAAGCCGTAATAGTGTCCGGAGACAAGGACCTGTACCAGCTTGTCGGACCAGGCATACATCTGCTCAATCCCGGTCGAGGGGGACCGGCAGGGGTGGCACCTGAGTGGATTGACGAGAGCAACGCTCACGAGAAGTTCGGAGTGCCAGCATCACAGGTCATTGATTACTTAGCTCTTATCGGAGATTCCTCGGACAATATCCCGGGAGCGCCGGGGATAGGGCCAAAGACCGCCTTGAAACTGCTAGAAGCGTATGGAAGCCTCGAGGAAGTCTTGGCGCATGCCGGGGAAATTTCCGGAAAACGGGCGCGGGAGTCACTCACTGAGAATGTCGAAAAAATCCGGCTGTCCAAACAGCTCGTGACAATCATGACTGACCTTGATGTCGACCTTAATCTGGAGAATCTTGAGGTCCGGGAACCCGACAGTCCGAGGCTTCATCGTTTCTTTGTAGAGATGGAGTTTCGGCGGCTAATGGAGCGTTTTTCTCCGACGGAGGTCGTTGGGGAGCCTCCCCCCGATGATTCCACCTCCTCAAGGGTCTCTCCCGGTGTTATGCCGACCATTGACGCGGGTCGCGAGGGAGAGATAAAGGGTGTCCCGGAATACGCGGGGGGCCAAGACACAGTTTCGGATAATCTAGAAGCAATCCACGCCCGGCACGAATTGATTACGGACCCCGATCTTCTTGAGAACATCCTAATTCGGGCACGGGAGTTGGGCCGAGCGAGCATCTTAGTGTATACATCTTTCCCTGATCCCCACCGAGCGGCCTTGGTTGGACTGGCATTGGCGCTGGAGCCAGCCGAGTCGTTCTATCTCTCGTTCGGCCATGTTCCGGTCGGTGATCCCACGCTCGATTTCGAGTCTCCCGTGATCAACAATCTTCCCGATATGGGCTCGAACGTTCTCCAACCTCTACTGGATTTTTTGGAGGATCCGAAGATCGAAAAAGTGGGTGCCGATCTTAAAGCGTCTGCCGTTGCCCTCGCTCGTGCTGGAGTCAAGCTGGCCGGTGTCGGTGTCGACGTGACAATCGCGTCCTATGTGCTCGATCCCGGTCGACGGAAACATGATCTGGAAACACTCTGCCAGGATGTTCTGGGCTTCTCACTCAGGCCTTACAGTGATGTCGTAGGCGTGGGCCAGAAGAAGATCAGCTTCTCCGAAGTCGACCAAGAGACGGCACGGAGTTACTGCGGGCAACAGGTTGATGTAGTGCTCAGGCTGGCGGAGCGGTTTTCGGTGGAGCTAGAAGCTCAGGGGCTCGGCCGACTTTTCAGAGAACTTGAGTTGCCCCTCGTTCCAGTGCTGACCCGGATGGAACTGGAAGGGATCCGTATCGACACGGATTTTTTCGAAACCATGAATGATCGATTGGGACAGGATCTAACCCTCATACGACAAGAGATCCACAAGGTGGCCGGAGAGGAGTTCAATCTGAATTCGACTCAGCAATTACGAGAAATTCTCTTTGAAAAACAGGGACTTCCGGCTCTAAAGAGGACCAAGACCGGACCGTCTACAGATTCCTCTGTGCTCGAAGAACTTGCGGCGGAGGGACATGAGATTCCTCGTCTCATGCTCGAGTACCGGGAGCTCGCAAAACTTCGCTCCACCTATGTCGACGCTTTGCCGCAGCTCATGATTCCACGCACCCGTCGTATCCACACCCGATTCAACCAGACCGTGGCAGCGACGGGGCGCCTATCGTCCAGTGATCCCAACCTGCAGAATATCCCTATTCGTACGGAACTGGGACGCGAGATCCGCAAGGGATTCATTCCGGCGGACGGCTACCTTTTCTATGGGGCAGACTATTCTCAGGTCGAGTTGCGCATCCTGGCACATTTTTCCGGGGATGCGCCACTGGTGCAGGCATTCAGCGAGGGAATAGACGTCCACGAGCAGACCGCGTCGCTTATTTTCAACGTGCCGCTAACCGAGGTCACGGTTGCTCAGCGCGGAGCGGCCAAGACCATCAACTTCGCCACGCTCTATGGGCAAAAGGCGTTCTCCCTTGCTCGACAACTTGGAATCGGCTTAGATGAAGCGAAGGAGTTTATCCAGCAGTATTTTGAGCGTTTCAGTGGAGTCCGGTCGTATTTGGACAATCAGGTTGCCATTGCTCGGGAGAAGGGCTTCGTCGAGACTCTCATGGGTCGCCGGCGCTATATTCCGGAGCTCCGTGCCAAAAACTGGAATGTCCGACAATTCGGCGAGCGCGTGGCTCAGAACACACCCATCCAGGGAACCGCGGCCGACATGATCAAGAAGGCCATGGTCGACGTGGCGGGCGCCCTGTCGGAGGAGGATACCAGTGCGCGAATGCTCCTGCAGGTACACGACGAACTACTTTTCGAAGTGCCCAAAGGAGAGGAAGACGAGTTGGCCGAACTGGTGGTCACTCACATGGAAGGCGCTATGACACTCAGCGTTCCCTTAGTCGTTGAGGGTGGTGTGGGGAAGAATTGGTACGAGACGAAGAGTTAGCATTACGCGAAACCGCTTCTGGGCCCCCCTCGCCACCCCCTCGGCCTGAACTTTCAACCAACCTTCTGGATCGTATTCCGACGACGCTTTGGGCGGGCTTGGCCGACTTTACTCAGGAGAGCGTGAAGAAGGCCGATCGGCCTCCACGTCAAGGGGCTGCTGGAGTATTATAGGTGGCGGGAGAGAATGCTCCCGCTCTCTTATGTGACCGTGTATGAACTGACGGCCTTTTGGACGAAGGAGACCAAGGTACAGGTCGTGGCATGAGCTTGATGGGTTATAGCCACTCCCAGAAACGACGCTGAACCGAAAACAGAAACTCCCAACCCCCTCCTCTGTTGAGGCCCCGACCCACGTCGAACTGGAAGAGATCCCAACCGATACTCACGCCTGCGCCCGCCGAACCCTTAAGACCATCGGTGCTCTTAAGCTGCCAACGGTCGTCGGGGACTTCGTTCCGACCAAAGCCGGTGACGCCTGTAGCCCCGAACACCCGTGCGGTGATCCAAGGAGAGATTACGGTACGGCTTGCTTCTAGGCGGAGGCTCACAAGCCGATCTCCGATGAAGGATCGGTAAGGGTAGCCAAGTAACGTATGTCGTCCTCCCAAGAGGAAGAGAGATTGGAATGGGGAACCTTCGGTTGAAACCCCAATCTGTAGTGCGGCCTTCAAAGAAGTCTCCGCCGAGGGGATTTGTTGTCTGAGCGTCGTGGCCCACCAAAGAGACGCGTATAACCGGTCCTCGAATCTACCAGCTCGCCCCGTCGCTGAACCTTCGAACGCGCTGGTTGCCGTTCCGGTGGCATACCTTACCTCTATCGCCCTGTCGTCTCCTTCGTCAACAGGCAAGACCGACCGACGGTAGACGGTCATTAGGGTGTCAGCATCCAAGACAGTCGTAGCAGAATGATGTTGTCCCCATATACCACCGACAGCTATAGAGCTGGTTGAGCCGAGACCCCAACTGTAGCGTAGTTCTGCGCCAGAAGAGAAGTAGGGATCAGTATAGTCCTTGCTCGCGGTGAGGTTAGTGACCGTGTTCACCAGCATGCTGGCTCCGGGTAGGCCGTCACTCACGTTGGCTAACTCGTTCCACCAGAGCCTGAAACTCGAGCCAACTGATGAGCTGGTCGGAAGGATATGGAGTGCGAGTTGGGCCTCTTTTCGGCCGAACGCATAACCACCCTTAGCGCGGACCCTCCATTTTGAAGCAAGCCGGATTACCGTGCCAATACCTGCGAACGAGCCTTCCGCCCTGTTGTGCCGGTAAATGGAAGACGCATTTGGAACGTAGAATCGTGACGGACTGAGTCCGCTCAGATAGCGATGCCCAATAGCAACCATCACTTGCTCACGAATCGCTTCGATCTCTGGAGACGATTCCAATCCTTCCTCGTCAAGTTGGTCGTGGAGACCGGCTTCAAAGGGGAAAACTGATCTTGTCGCTTCGGGTACCACCGAGACACTTCCACCTAAGAAGAGACCTTTGGGTAGCTCCGGGTTGAAACGGTAGTTTCGGATTTCGAAGCGACCACGGATCACGCTTCCTGCTAAGAATTCAACGACCGGCAACTCCCTTCGGATCTCGATCTCTTGTTTGTAAGGGAGCCAATATTTCTGGTCCCAGACCGAGTTATCCATTGATACGCGGATGTAGTCGAGATTGTTGTCTACGTAAGAAGCGGGTGTGAAAGTGAAGTTCATTCGGACGATCGCTCCGGTCCCTCGCTGAAGAAATACGCTACCGATCACCCCCGGCAGCTCGGGGCTTTTAGGGCGAACCTGAACCTCGTAAACACGGATATCGAGCGCAGGATCTGGAAGTGACACGGTGAGAGAGTCAATGAGAAGGAAGTCGTAGACGCGCTCTGATCCGGGAGCCACGGGATGTACTACTGCTTCGACTTCATCCCCGCCGCCCAGTCGGATACGATCACCGAAGTCGTCCTGAACCACTGTCAGATGATCGAGATGATACTTGATATTCGTAGGAAGTTGCTTCTCGTTCCGTAGTCCGATCAGACGCTGCTTCGTCTGGCGCGGTGCTCTCCAATAGACCTCAAGGGCAACCTGATCCGTCTTGACGATAGTACGCTCCCCACTTACCGGGCGATCGAGAAAGAAGTAGACGTAACCTCGGGCATCCGCCTGGTACGACTGAAAGACGGAGTCAGTTCCAGTTGCACTCCGAAGATTTCGGGCGTACTGCACAAGACTGAGCACTCTCGCACTATTCCAAGGTGAATCGACCTGTGCAGCGAGGGGTTGTTGTGGTAAGCACGCAGCGGTAAAAATTGCCACAATTAGACCACTTGATCCGGTTAGGATTCCGGAGTTGATTCCTTTTCGCATGCCGAAAGTGTTCGAGAAAGATTCTCGTGAAGGGGCAGGCAAACCTCCATGAAGGGACAGCGGACTAGGGCCTGTTACCATATCAATGGTACGCAACCAGCTTGACGTCGGTTCCGAAAAAAAGGCCCCTTCCACTCATTCGTGGATGGAGCCCTGTTCATTGACTAGGAGATTCCTACGTCAGTGCGCGCTCCAAAATCCAGACAAAGAGTCGCCGTGCGGGCTGTCACGCAGTTTTTCAAAGGCGCGATTCCGGATTTGTCGGATCCTCTCACGGGTTACGCCCAGGAGCGAGCCGATCTCTTCGAGAGTTCTCTCTTCGCCGTCATCCAGTCCGTAGTAAAGGTAGAGGATCTTTCTCTCCCTCTCAGTGAGATAGCTATCGAACATTGTTTCGAGGAATTCCCTGCGAGCGATGGCTTCCACGTCCTCTTCAATTTCGGTTGCCTCGACGCCAGCGAACCGTTCACCAAATCGAGCGCTATTACCGTCACTGCGATCAATAGGAGCATCTAGACTTAGCTCACTCGCTGCGACTCGGCGCAGAGCCCGGATCGTTTCGATTGGCTCTTCCATCTCACAAGAGATCTCGTGCATCGTCGGGGAGCGTCCGAGCTGCTGTGTCAGGGCCGTATCAATACGGGCGAGCTTGGCAAGGTTGGAGTTTTGGTTGAGCGGGATACGCACGGATCGGGTTTGTTCTGCCAGAGCCTGGAGGACTGTCTGGCGGATCCACCAGACGGCGTAGGAGATGAATTTTACCCCTTTGTCGGGGTCGAACTTCTTGACGGCCTTGAGAAGACCTTCGTTACCGATGCAGACAAGCTCCGCAAGTCCGAGTCCGCGCCCCTGATACTTTTTTACGTAAGAAATAACAAAGCGAAGATTGGCGGTCACGAGTCTTTCGGCGGCCTCTTTGTCACCACTTCGCGCTCGACGAGCCAACGCTCGCTCTTCCGCGGGATTCTGAATTAGGGGATACTTCTCTACGTCTTGGAGGTATTGGTCGAAGGAATCAAGCCCACGGGAAGTAGAAAACATTGAGTCCGGGAGACCTCACGGCTTGAGGTGGCAAGTGATTCCAACTATCCAAGGTGCCGCATCTATTCCGCTACCCCCAACCTACTAAAGGAGGCGACGCGAATAGCTTACGTTCTAGACGTATGCGGGGACGGTAAACTATAAAAGTCGGTTTCCTGAGTAAAGGTTACCGTAGCGAGTCTTGTCGATT
>ERZ651768.2586-NODE-2586-length-12467-cov-7.832123_pt1 | contig 12467 bp, 10 predicted proteins | sample MGYA00514754_ERZ651768 | MGnify/ENA metagenome assembly ERZ651768 | reverse complement strand
TGATCTTTGGAAAAACTAGTTAATAAAAAACTTTAATTTAAAATCCCCCCTAAATTAGGGGGGATTTTTTTCGTTTTATCTGTTAGTTTTTTCATTTAATTTAATCATATAGTGTAATAGTGAATAATAATGCCGGATAAACCTGAAGCTAAAAATGACCCAGTTATCAAGTGTGAATCTGTTTATAAAATTTTTGGCAGTAATGCTAAAAAGCTTTTAGAAAATGCTGGAGACCAAGTTGATGCCAAAACTTTCCAAGAAGCCGGATGCATTGTTGGTGTAAACAAAGCATCATTTGAAGTCCATAAAGGCGAAATGTTGGTGGTAATGGGCCTCTCTGGTTCAGGCAAATCAACACTTCTTCGCTGTATATCAAGATTAACTGACGCAACCTCCGGAAAAATTTTTATAGATGGCGAAGATCTATTAGCAATGAATAGTAAACAGTTAATAGAGTTAAGAAGAAATAAAATGGGAATGGTTTTTCAGAGCTTTGCCTTGCTACCCCATAAAACTGTTCTGGAAAATATAGCTTTTCCTTTGCTGATGAAAAAAACCGGTACCACTGAAAGTATTAAAAAAGCTATGGAGATGGTAGAGCTAGTAAGCTTAAAAGGAAGAGAGAATTATTTTCCAAGAGAACTCTCCGGGGGACAGCAGCAACGTGTGGGCATTGCTCGTTCACTGGCAATAGAACCGGATATTTGGTTCCTAGATGAGCCTTTCTCAGCTCTTGATCCCTTAATACGAAAAGAGATGCAAGACGAATTTTTAAGATTACAGGGCGTATTAAATAAAACTATTATGTTTATTACCCATGATTTTGATGAGGCTCTTCGTTTAGCTGACAGAATTGCCATAATGAAAGATGGAATAATTGAACAACTAGATACCCCGGACAATATTGTTTTACATCCTGCGACAGAATATGTTCAAAAATTTACCGAAGACATACCAAGGGAAAAAGTTCTTAAAATTGAATCGATTATGGATCCCGTTGACTCAAGTAGTTCACAATCATTGACGATCTCAAAGCATGCAATCATTGAAACAGTTGTTGAATCAATACTGAACAGTAAGGAGATAGTGACAGTGATTGATCCAAATAAAAACAATGAAGCTGTCGGATCACTTAACCCATCCAAAGTTGTAAAAGTTTTATTTGGTGATTCAAAAACCAATAATTAACAATGTTGAATAAGGTAAAGCAATCCAGGCCTATACAATTTGGCATATTACTATTTGTTTTTTTGCTTTCCTATTTTTTTATTCCCCATTCTGAAAACAGTTTTTTGTGGAGATTGCCGCCTTTGTTGAAAGATGTTCCGACACTAATTCAAAGTCTATTGGATAATCTTATGTTTAAGTGGTTCACTGTCCCCATTTGGGATCCTGTATGGCAGGATTATGAGGATAAAACTATTTTTAGACTAATTACCAGAGGTATATCCAGTTCAGTTTTATTTATAATTATTTTCATAAGGGAGATTCTTCTTGGAGGGGCACGAACCTTAGCTTTTTTTACAAGTGATGCAATGAGCGCTAACAAGTTTTTTTGGCCTGCAATTCCATGGACGGTGGTGGTGGCAGGTGCAGCAATATTAGGTTATCAACTTCAAGGAATTCGTTTAGCTTTACTTGCAGGAATAGGATTTTTTTATGTTTCTGTTTTTGGGCAATGGGAGCCTTCCTTGCAAACCCTATCTTTCATTCTTGTTTCTGCCCCTGTTTGTTTTGTTTTGGGTTTAAGTCTGGGTATCTGGGGTTATTTAAGTAGAAATGTTGAAGCTGCCTTACAACCAATTTTGAATGTTGCACAGACGTTGCCTCACTTTTCATATTTAGTACCCGTAATGGTGATGTTTGGCGTTGGCGATCATGCTGGAGCGATTGCAACAATTATATTTGCAACACCCCCCATGGTACGCTTAACCATTCTTGGTTTAAAAAAAATATCTCCCGACGTAGTTGATTCAGGATTAATGAGTGGCTGTAGTAGATTTCAATTAATGTTTAGAGTGCTAATTCCTACAGCAAGAAGAGATATTTTAATTGGCGTCAACCAAGTGATTATGCAATGCCTTGCAATGACAGTGATTGCATCATTTATTGGCGCTAGGGGATTAGGGTTTAATTTAAAAGTGGCTTTAAACAACTTAAAGATTGGTCATGCCGCTGAAATAGGAATTTGTGTTGTGATAATAGCAGTTATCTTGGATAAAATGTCATTAGCGTGGGCAAACAAACAAAAAGATTACTTTGCAAATTTAAATTTCTATCAAAGGCATAAGTCTTTTTTGATTTTTATAATTGTAGCAATTGTGGGCATTATTGTAGCTTATATGGGAACATTTTATTTTAAGGGAGGTATTAATTATTTTTATTTTGTGCCTTTTGCCAAAGGTTTGAGTATTTCCCCTTTTCTAGATGCGGGTGTTGACTGGATTTGGCTAACTTTCTTTTATACTTTAAATGCATTTAACATATTTTTTATAACCAATGTCCTTGTACCAATGAAGAATTCGTATCTAGGCATGCCTGTAATATCAACTTTTATTTTAGTAATGGGCGCCGGATATATTATAGGAGGAATACGGTCATCTTTAATAGTTGGAAGTTTAATTTTATTTATAGCACTATCTGAGTATTGGAATAGGGCATTGATTACAGCCTATATGGCAACTTTTGCTGTACTAGCATCAGCAATTATAGGATTGGTGGTCGGATCTGTTTGCGCTCAAAATAAAATTTTAACCAATTTTGGACTGATGGTTTGTGACTTCTTTCAGACATTCCCATCTTTTATCTATCTCATTCCCGTGATACTTCTTTTTGGAATTACCGACACATCAGTTATGGTTGCAGCCATATCTTATGCAACCGTTCCCGCAACAAGATACACGATAGAGGGACTTCGAAGTGTACCGCCAGAATTACATGATGCGGGATCCATGTCAGGGGTCTCAAGACTGCAAAGGTGGACCAATATAGAATTACCCCTTGCTTTTCCCCATATAATGCTTGGTGTAAACCAGACAGTGATTTTTACTTTAATGATGGTTGTTATTGGTGCTTTAATTGGAACTGAGGATTTGGGACAATTAATCATGGGGGCCATATCAAGAAAGAACGGTGCTGGCCTTGGATTAACTTTAGGAATATTTATTTCTTTTATGTGTCTGGCAGTAGACAATCTAATTCGTACTTGGTCTGATGAGAGAAAAAAAGCGTTGGGAATTAATTAAATTAACTAGGTTACTCACCCAAGATAGAATCATCCAAAATTTTTGTTTCATAAGCGGAATAGGAATGCCATCCAAGTACGGTTTGATCAAAGTCAACTAAACTTCCCGTCATTATTCCTGATTCTTCCGAACACAAAAAGGCAATCATTCTTGCCACATCAATGGGTTTGTTCAGCCTTTTGAAAGGAACGCCCTTCTCAGCTCTTTCCAGCCAATCATTGCCACCTTTGTGGAATTTTTTCTGAATTGCATCCTCAGCAGGAGTATCCGTCCAGCCCAAATTAATACCATTAACGCGAATTTGATGGCCAGCGACAGCATTAGAAATATTTTTTATCATTACCGCAAGCGCGCCTTTGGACGAGCTGTAGGCCATTAAGAAAGGCATGCCACTGTAAATTGCCATCGAGAGTACATTGGCTATAGTGCCTTTTATCTTATCACGAATCATTATCTTAATTGATTCCTGCATCAATAAGAAAGGGGCCCGTGTATTTACATTAAAATTTCTTTCATAATTTTCCAGTGTCGTGCTTAATATTGTTCCGCGTTCGGTAAACGCGGCCACATTCACAAGTGAATGAACTGTTCCAAATACCTTGTCCGTTTCTGATACAATTTTTCGGCAATCATCTACATTTGCCAGATCTGCTTTGATATAAAGACATTTAGATCCAATCTGTTCAATCTCCTTCTTGACAGCCAATCCCTTATTGTCGTTTCTTCCGCATATGGTAATACCTTTGGCCCCTCGACTTGCAAATAATTTCGCTGTTTCAGCACCACTGCCCTGTGTACTCCCAGTTATAATGGCGACTTTGTCTTTGAATTGATGTTTATGATCTGTTGTATGTTTATTGTTCATATCAAATAAAATAACTGTACCAAGTTAACGTGACTGACCGAAAAACACTTAAACAGATATATATAAAAATCAAGAAGGAAAAAAATTTATAATTTTATCCAGCGGGCATTGTTGTTGGAAGATTTTTTTGCAGCAAAAATAAATTTCATTCCCTTGACACCGTCTTCTACAGTTGGAAATTTAAATTTTTTGTTTTTTTGTTTTCTGTAACCACTAATTGTATCTGCAAACTCAGTGTAAATGTTTGCAAAAGCCTCAAAAAAACCTTCGGGATGACCTGCCGCCAAACGTGAAGATTCCAACGAGAAATTTGATACCTCGTTATTGGCCCGTGTTATAATTTTTGTTGATTTGTTGAGTTCCGTAAACTTTAAATGATTGGGATCATCCTGAAACCATTCAACCGATCCCTTGGTTCCATAAACCCTAATTTTAAGGCCGTTTTCACCACCCGTTGCAGTGGAAGATAGCCAGATTGATGCTCTGGCCTTATTCCGCATTCTTAAAATCAGAAATGCATTGTCGTCAACGGACAACTCTGGGGAAAGTGAGTTTACTTCGGCACTAACCTCGCTAACTTCCAGTCCCGTTACATAATGGAGGAGATGGTATGAGTGCGTTCCAATCTCGGCCAAAATCATGGATGGTCCGCACAATTTTTTATCCAATCGCCACTTTAACGTAGAAGCCTCGTCCTTCTTCTTCACTCCGACCGTATAACCCTGGGGATATTCGACATTAGCCAATAAAACTTTTCCAATCTTTCCCCTGTCAACTAAACTTTTAGCTTCCCTCAACATTGGATAGGCAGAATAATTGTGAGTTAATGCGAATATAACTTTTTTTTTCTTCACAAGTTTTTCTAATTTTAATGCATCCTCAACAGTAGCCGTTAGAGGTTTGTCACAAATAATATGCACATTATTATTAATGAAAGGTTTAGCAATTCTATAGTGATCGCCCGAAGGGGTCATTATTCCCAAGGCTTGAATTCCATCGGGCTTTTTACTCTCTTCTGTTGCCATTGATAAATAATCTGCGTAACAACGTTTAGGATCAAGACCGAGGGACACTCCGAAATCTTTTGATTTTTTTATATTTTTGGAAAAAACGCCGGCAACGAATTCAAATCGATTATCAAACCTTGCCGCCAACCTATGCGTGTATCCGATAAAAGAATTTGGCCCTCCTCCTACAAATCCAATTCTAATTTTTTTGTTGGCGTGCAACAAATCATTGCGCATTCCATCCAATCGACCGATCGCAATTTTTTCTTTTTTTGCCATCAATTAACTACTCCTCCATCAACAACATAATTTTGCGCCGTGCAGCCGGAACTTTGATCGGATGCAAAAAACAAAACCGGTTTGGCAATGTCTTCCGGTTCCAACATTCTTTTAATGCATTGTCTCTCTATCTGAGCTTTTTCTTTTTCAGGCGTCAACCACAATTTTCTTTGTCTATCAGTGATTATCCAACCGGGAACTACGCAATTAACGCGAATATTGTACACTCCTAAATCCCTGGCTAGTGTTCGTGTCAATCCAGCCACAGCAGATTTAGCGGTAGTATAACCTGGCATACCGCCCTGACCCAACATCCAAGAAAAACTTCCGATATTGACAACTGACCCCTTACCCAAAGCTTTCATGTCTTTGTAGGTAGATTGAATTGTGAAAAAAAAATGCCTGAGATTAACATGAAAGCGATTGTCCCAAAATTCAGGCGTCACACTGTCAATGTCATGGCGTTCATCATTAGCGGCATTATTCACAACCACGGATATTGGGCCAAGCTCCTTCTGAATTTCTTTGATTTTTTCTTGTAAATCAGAAATGTCTGTTAAATCGCAATGTTTAAAAAGCGCTGTATGTTCATAAGAATTGAGTTTTTGCACCAACGCATTTCCCAACTCTTTCTCTTTGTCCAAAAATGCAACCCTTGATCCCTGCTGTAAAAAATTTTCAACAATCGTTTCGCCAATTCCTGAGGCTCCCCCAGTAATTAAAACTATCTTATCATTTAGGGAAGGGTAGGATGCTACTTCTTTTGACATAAAATACTTTTTTCAATGATCATTCTAATGACTGTCACGAGGAACCCCCTTCGTTTTCGAAACATCAAAATATTCTTCTTTCGTGTTCAAACAAGCACCATCTGATAATTGCCCGACATAATTTCTTGCTATTTCCTGCCAAGGAGTTTGATTAGCGGGAAACTTAAACTGTATCTTTTGCATTCTTTCATCAATTGTTGATTGATCGATCATTACATCCACCCTTTTCTCAATAAGATCAACTTTAACTAAATCATTATTTTTAATTATGGCGATTTTTCCTCCTGCCGCCGCCTCCGGAGATACATTAAGTATGGAGGCGCTTTCTGATGTTCCGCTTTGCCGACCATCCCCAAGACATGGCAACGTTGAAATTCCTTTTTTAAGAAGATGATCAGGTGGTTGCATATTCACAACTTCTGCTGACCCTGGATATCCAATGGGACCGCACCCCCTGATGATTAGAATACAATTTTCATCAATATTCAGTTCGGGGTTGTTTATTTCATTGTGATAGTGCTCCGGTCCATCAAACACTATTGCTCTGGCAGTAAACTGCATAGGGTGTTCATTATCTGATAAATATCTTTTTTTAAACTCTTCACTCACAACCGACATTTTCATAATTGCCGTATCAAAAAAATTACTGCGCAAAACCAAGAAACCGGCTTTGTCTTTCATGGGCGCTTCATAATTCTTAATAATTTCATTTTCTGTTTTTTTGATGTTTGCCAAGTTATCTGCTACGGTCTTTCCGGTGACAGTCATGGCATCGTTGTTAATTTTATTCTGTTTTGACAGTTCTTTCATTACCACAGGAACACCTCCTGCCTGAAAAAAACCTTCACCCAAATGGTCGCCAGCGGGTTGTAAATTTACCAAAAGGGGAATTTCTTCACCCCATTTTTCCCAATCATCAAGTGTCAGATTGATGTTCAGGTGCTTTGCTATAGCAATAATGTGTGGCGGGGCATTCGTAGAGGCTCCAATGGCCGATGCTGTCACTATAGCATTTTGAAAAGCCTCTCTCGTCATTATGTCTGAAGGTTTAATATCCTTTTCAACGAGTTGGACACTTCGTAAACCGGTATCATAAGCCATTTGCGCACGCTCGCTGTAAGGTGCTGGTATGGCTGCGCAGCCTGTTAATGACATTCCCAAGGCTTCTGCGAGAGAGTTCATGCTCGTTGCCGTACCCATAGTGTTGCAGTGGCCTACGCTTGGCGCTGATGCGGATACCATCTCCATAAATTCCTCATAATTGATTTCCCCCCTGGCAAACATTCTTCTGCCTTCCCAGACTATTGTTCCCGATCCCACTTTCTTGCCTTTGTAATTACCGTCCAACATCGGACCTCCGGACAGAACAATCGCAGGTATATTGACAGTTGCTGCTGCCATCAAACTTGCTGGAGTTGTTTTATCGCACCCGGTAGTAAGAACTACTCCATCAAGAGGATATCCATACAAAACTTCAACCAAGGATAAATATGCTAGATTGCGGTCCAAGGCAGCTGTGGGCCTTTTTCCCGATTCCTGAATTGGATGAGTTGGAAACTCCATTGGAATGCCCCCCGCATCTCTAATCCCCGCCCTTATCCGTTCAGATAATTCTAGAAAATGCCTATTGCAGGGAGACAGATCGCTGCCACTTTGAGCGATGCCTATTATAGGCTTACCGGACTGTAATTCTTTTCTGGTTAATCCATAATTTAAATAACGCTCTATATACAAGGCCGTCATACTGGGATTATCAGGATTATTAAACCAGTTCTGACTTCTTAATTTAATTTTTGACATATATTTTTTTAAAGTAATCTAATTGTTCTATATATCTAGCATACATTCTGTCCGTATAAGACTTATAATCAAAAACTTTTTCTGAAAATATTTCAGATATCATGCCCCACAACAATCCTTTTAAAATAGAGGCGCATTTTAATTCTTGAAATTTATATTTGGAGGCTTTAGTGACAGTGCCTCCAAAATATTCCTCTAAAATAAAATCATCCTCCTCTTCACTCAATTCATTGCTTCTAGATAAATTCGCTAAATCAAGAAGAGGGGGATTAAATCCCGAAAATTCCCAATCAACAAGCCATAATTTTTTACCGTCATCCAGAATGTTTTTAAAATAAAAGTCATTGTGCGCAAAAACTATCTCATGGGATTCATATTTTCTTTCAAAAATTTCACAATCCTTGACAAAATTATTGAATTTGTCGGCATATGGAGTGTTCCTTTCTTTCAAAATAGTAATTTTATTTTTAATAGTTTGAAAAAGTTCAATGGACAAATTCGGACCCTCTAAATAATTAACAACTTTTTTTTGGATAATTTTTATCAGGGAAACAATTCTTTTTAATGTTTCTTTTTCCCGAATTCCTTCAAAGGTTATTTCATTTGAGTCTATGTATTGAAAAATCAAGATGCTATCATCATTATAGATAACTTTAGGAGATATGCCCGCTCTGTATCCAGCCTTACTTGCTTCCACTTCATGGCTGTTTACAACTCCATAATGTTCCCGATTGCCTCCTATTTTTACGACATACTTATTATTATCATCGCTCGCTAAATAACTATCATTTGACATAAAGCCTTCAAAAAATTTAAGATCAATGCTTCCACTAAAAATATCTAATGTTTGTAATTTTGTTTTTAGTTGTTCAGTATTCACAATTTGCCATAATAAGAATTGTTATAAAGCTGAAAAAAATCCTTATCAGTTAACTGTATGGGATTTCCCCCTGTGGAAGGATCATTAAAAGCCATAATGCTCATTTCCTCAAACCTGCTGTCATCATTAATTAATTCTTTCAGGGTATGAGGTACGATTAATTGTTTTCTTAAATCCAAAATCCATTTCAAAAATCCGTCAAAATTTTTTTCGGATAAATTTATATATCTAGTTAAGTTCTCTATTCTTTTTTTAATAGCATCCTTGTTTTTTAATAAAACATAGGGCATAAAAACAGCGTTGGTTAAGCCATGATGCGTGTTATAGATTGCGCCAACCGGATGACTCAGAGAGTGAATAGCTCCCAATCCCTTCTGGAAAGCTGTGGACCCCATGGAGGATGCTACCAACATGTGGCCTCTCGCTTCTATATCCTTTCCGTCATGAAATGCGCGGAGTAAATATTGATGGACTATATAGATCCCCTCAAGTGCTATTCCCTGTGATAAAGGATGAAAAAAAGGTGAGCAGTACGCCTCCAAACAATGCGCCAGCGCGTCCATCCCCGTGTAGGCTGTCAATGCCGGGGGGAGCGCTATCGTTAAATCCGGATCAAGAATAACGATGGAAGGTAACATTTTGGGATGAAAAATTATTTTTTTTTCATGTGTGTCTTCTTTTGTGAATACCCCTGCCCGTCCAGTTTCTGATCCTGTTCCTGCTGTGGTCGGTATAGCTATAATCGGCTTGATGCTGTCACTGTCCGCTCGTGTCCAATAATCTCCGATATCCTCAAAATCCCATAAAGGTCTCGTCTGACCAGACATAAAGGCAATACCCTTACCCGTATCCATGCCCGATCCACCTCCGACAGCAATGACACCGTCATGCTTGTTGTCATTGAATTGTTTGACCCCATTCATCACATTTTGACCAGTGGGATTGCCTTGCACTTCACTGTAAATTCTCGCTTCACCCTTCAATGCAGAATTAATTTTATTAATGATATCTGTTTTTACAATCCCGGGATCAGTAACGATCAAGGGGTTTCGGATGTTTAAATCATCGCAGGCTTTTTGAATTTCATTCACGCGATTCAAGCCAAACCAAATGGGTGTTGGATAATTCCAATTCATATTTTCCATAATATTTTCCCTTAAACTGTCCTGTAATGATAACTCTTTGCGCGTGTGACATGATCAAAACCCAACACGGATAAAGTAACACCTGTGCCGGTATCCTTTACCCCTGTCCAGGCTAATCCCGGGTCAAGATAATCACACCTATTCATGAAAAAAGTTCCAGTGTTTATTTTTGGCCCAAAGGACTGGGCAAAATCCTTATCGGAGGTCCACACACAAGCCGTAAGGCCATAAGGACTGTCATTCATTAATTGTGCGGCCTCATCCTCATTTGACACTTTCATAATGCCTGCGGATGGACCAAATGTTTCCTCCATCATAAATTTCATGGAGTGATTGACGTCAACCAATACCGAAGGACTGACGTAGCAATTGTTCTCTTCATCAATTTTAAAATTTGACTTGTTAATAATGTCTCTTGCACCGCTTGATATCGCATCTTTAATTTGTGCGCGAATGGTGTGGGCTGCGGAAAGTCTCACCACCGGTCCAAGGTTAGTGTCTTTTTTTAATGGATCATCAAGAATATATTTTTCAGAAAAACTTTTAATGCCATCGACAAAATCATCGTAAACAGCACCATCAACATAAATCCTTTCAATGCCACAACAGGATTGGCCCGAATTGTAAAAAACTCCATCCGCTAAATTTTCTATTGCATGTTTGAGATTGCAATCTTTCCTGACGTAGGCTGGATCTTTTCCGCCTAATTCCAATCCCGCATTTATAAACCTCTCCCCTATAGCTCGTTTAACCTGCCGACCTCCACTAACCGAACCAGTAAATAAAACATGATCAATTCTACTGTCAGCAATAATTTTTGAAGTTGAAGCATGATCCAAATGCAAAAACTGAAATACCCCCTCAGGTAATCCTGACAATTTTGCAGCTTTAAAAAGTTGCTCCGCACAAAGAGGAGTCTGGGATGAGTGCTTTAAAATAACACTGTTGCCGGATAAAAGACTCGGTACAACAGAGTTAACAGAAGTATTATAAGGATAATTCCATGGGGCAATGATAAAAATTGTTCCCAATGGATCTTTTGAAATAAAATTATCAAACTCATCATTTTTTTTAGAGATAATGTTTTCAAGTGCTTGATCAGATTTTTCAATCATATAACGCGCACGCTCCTCAAAGCCCTTCATCTCTCCACCACACTGACTAATTGGCCGCCCCATCTGTCTGCATAATTCCTCTTCTATCTCCGTATTGTTTTGTAAAAAACTGTCTACAAATTTTGTTAATATTATCTTCCTTTCATTTAGTGGAGTTTGTCTCCAGTTGTGAAAGGATTTTTTTGATTGCGTAAGGGTATTTTCAATTTCTTGCGGAGAAGCATATTCTCTTTCCACATAAATGGAATTATCAATTGGTGTAATTGTTTTGAGCATAATCATATGTTTAATTATATATTTTTTTGAAATCAATTATTATTTTTCAAATTATTAAGGTATATAATTCAAAATATCATGAAATTGTCATTTAAGGGAAAATCCGCTGTTGTAACTGGTGCTTGTGGAGGGATGGGAATTGAGTGCGTAAAAATGCTCAATAAAGCGGGATTAAAAGTTCTCATGCTTGATATAAAAAAACCCCCAGTAAATTTTCTAACAAAATACAAAAGGGCAGAATTTAAAAAAATAGATGTAACAAATTTTGATGAACTAAAAAAAATTATTAATCAATTTTATCTTAAAAACAAGTCAATTGATTATTTGGTTAATACAACTGGGGTCTTGTGGTTTGATAAAGACATTTCTTCAACTCAAATTAACTTTGATGTGTGGGACAGGGTTTTTGAAATCAATCTGAAAAGTATGGCATATCTGTCCAAATTAATTATTCCTAAAATGAAAAAAAACAAGTTCGGCTCCATGGTTCATGTATCTTCTGTAGATGCGCTGTCCGGTGATGACAAACCGCAAGACGCTTATGGTGCCTCAAAAGCTGCGATGATTAGACTATCAAAATCATTAGCGATTCAATTCGCTTCGTACAATATACGTTCTAATATTGTTTTACCTGGCCCAATTGAAACACCTATGCAAGATCGTTGGAAAAAAAATCCAAAATCAAAAAAACAACTATCAAGAATGATTCCTTTGCAAAGAATAGGGAAGCCAAAAGATGTTGCCAACACAATCTTATTTTTATTGAGTAATGAGGGAAGTTATATCACGGGTACAGAAATTACCGTTGACGGCGGCCTAACTTCTAGACCTTAAACAACCAACAAACTCTCCTACACAAGAGGGTATCCCTTTATATTGATAAAAACTCTTAACAAAAATTGATCAACATTTTTCGTGATTAGTGGTAAGATAAATATTTTTTGGGGCTGTAGCTCAGCTGGGAGAGCGCTACGCTGGCAGTGTAGAGGTCAGGGGTTCGATCCCCCTCAGCTCCACCATAGTATCACTTTGATCAGTTTGTTCCCCTAAAACAAAGAAGGGAAAAGAAATATTGGGTGTTCCAA
>ERZ651768.2585-NODE-2585-length-12469-cov-21.404374_pt1 | contig 12469 bp, 13 predicted proteins | sample MGYA00514754_ERZ651768 | MGnify/ENA metagenome assembly ERZ651768 | reverse complement strand
GATGCATGCACAGCGGTCAGGAAGAATACGAACTTCGCAGGAATGATTAACAGGTCTGGATGAATAATATTTACGAGCTCATCATACTTTACTTTATCAAAATTTCAGTCTGTCAGATACATACAATCGGACCGACCAAGGCTTTTGTGCTGTAATCCTCAGTTTCGAGAATGATGGTGCCTCCAGCGGCAAAGCTGAAAGCGCAGAAAGAAGGACAGTGGGTGGCACTAATTGAGATTTTTCCTGGCACTTTTTCCTGCAAAACAGTTTTATAGCTGCCGCTGTTTTTTCGTTGCAAAGGGAGTTTCCGGTATTCGCTTTTCAGTCGGTGAAATTTCCGCTTATTTAGCGCCAGTAAATGCGCCAGCCGTAGAGTGTCTTTGAACTGAACCGCAGTGTTTAGATACACAAAACGGTCCAGCAGTGAGGACAGGGAAACGGAAAGCAGGCCGGTTTTAATTCCCACGATTGTATTGGAAAATAAAATTTCGTATAACGTAAATCCGCCGGAATTTAAGTCAGTACGCATTGGGATCAAAGAATCCTTTGAACAGAGTCAGCAATAGAATTTTAACATCAAACCAGATAGACCAGCGTTCGATATAATACAGGTCACATTCAATGCGTTTTTCCAAGGATGTATTGCCGCGCCAGCCGTTGATTTGCGCCCATCCTGTGATGCCTGCTTTGACTTTGTGTCGAAGCATGTAATGCGGAATTTGACTTTTAAATTGCTCAATAAATATAGGACGTTCAGGTCTGGGACCGACTAGACTCATTTCACCTTTGAATACATTGAAAAGCTGGGGCAGTTCATCCAAACTGTATTTGCGCAAAAATATGCCGAATTTTGTACGGCGCTCGTCGTTTTCACTGGCCCATACAGCTCCGGTTTGTGTTTCAGCATCTATCCGCATTGAACGGAATTTTAAAGCACGAAATGTCCGTCCGTCAAGCCCCATTCGTTCCTGGCCATAAAGACACGGTCCTGATGATGTGAGTTTGATCAGCATCGCAATCACCAGCATTGGCGGAGCAAAAAGAACAATGGCAAAAAATGATCCGGAAATATCCAGCAGGCGTTTGAGAATCTGATTCCAGCCGGTCATCGGGCTTTGAACGATTGTTACAATCGGCATGTCATCAAAGGACTCAACTTCTGTGTGCAGTGTTCGGAAGGTGCCCAAGTCTGGAATGATCCGTACATCAACCCATTGCTCGGCAAGCAGCTCTTTCAGTTCCGGAAGATTGTGTTGTTCTTCTGGGGCAAGCGCAATAAAAACTTGATCAATTTGGTGTGCCTGAATAGTCTGGGTGAGTTGCTCGATTCCGCCAAGTCTTGGAATATCCTGTGGAATGTCTGAATTTTTTTTGCCGCCGATTTCAATCACACCTTTCAGGACAATGCCCAGTGATTTGAGGCGCTCGAGGCGTTCGATAAATTTATTTGCTGAGACTCCGTTTCCGATCAGTAGAACGTGTTCTACATATGCTCCCTTCGCATGCAGCCAGTGTAAGGTCCAACTTGTTAGTATTCGAGAAAAAAATAGTAACATCAGTAGACAAGCAAGAAAATAGAGTGTGTGAATCCTCGAATAAGAAAATTCACGATAGAAAAATGCTGCAACTAAAGTCAGTAATAATAGGCTGAATGTACCACGTAAAAGATAGGAAAATTCATTGCGCAGGTGGATGACTTTATGCAGCCGGTAAACCCCGCTGAAAGAAAAGACGAATCCTGTTAAAACGACGACAAACAGAGCTGCTTTCAGGTACTCATCGTGTGAGGGAATCATTGAAGCAGGAGGAAAATTGATCCAGAGGAACCTCAGCTGATATGCCAGTTCCCAGGCTGCAAAAGCCAGAAACATATCCAACAGTCGTAAGACTGAAGCAAAAACCTGTGTGTGTCTTTTCAGCATCTACTTCTTCCTACTGAAGGTGCTGAGTCATTGTGAGACTGAGGAGCCAGGTTAATATTAAATAATTTATTCAAATAGTTATGCAAAATTTTCATCCAAATTATATTCGACTTTTAGTTTTTGACCTTGAGAGCCTGACTGTTAATTTTGACCAGGATGCATGGGATAATTTTCGACAGTTTTTACGAGTCATCGATGATCGTGATTTTGAGACTTTACTGATTTCAGAGTCTGTCGAGGCCTCAGAATGGGACTCCTATGCCAAGCTGTCTGTTTTGCAGAGCACAACAGAAAACGCATTACAAAATAATCCCTCACTGTCGGCTGCGGATGTTTTTTGGTTTTCGGAGCAGCCGGAACTGCAAAAAAAAATATCTCAGTTAACCACAAACTTTGCTGGAAGCAACGGCCGCACCACGCAAAACGGCGGCCTACAATATCAGCATCTGTACGACATGCTTCAAATTTTTCATCCCAGTAAAATCACTGCTGCCGATTTGTCAGCCACTCTGGTCAAACTAAAGCAGGATTCACCACAGGTTCCATTGATGCTTGGCATAGGAGGCCCGGAAGAATGCGGACACTCTTTTTTTGTTGGCGAACTAATCGATGCACTTGAGGATCAGGAACTGCTCGCCTCAAGCCTTGATCTGTCTCAAGTTTTGGGAACAGAATTTCAAAAGCAAACAACATCCATAGATAAACCTGCTTCTACCCTCTGGCGTTCCGAAGAAATTCGAGACTGGGTTATTGAAGAAGTTTTGCGACCCTTCAGCCAGGGACAGCAAGTGTATTTCGAAAATTCCCCAGTAATTATTCAGGATTATGAACTCAGTACCTTCCCGTATTTTCTTGTTCCGGAGATGATCCTGCTGGTATGGGGAACAACCGTCTTTCTTCCTGAATTTGAAAATTTAATCGATTTGCGCATTTTGCTGGAACTTTCGCCAAAAACTGCTGCTGCCAGGATGTTTGCCCTGGATGAACGGGAAAATTTCGACCAGTCATTTGTTGATACTTATCTTCAGAAAGAGGGTAAATTTTATGCTGACTATTTAGCGCAATATAAAGTCCAAAACCAGATTGATTACCGGATAAATTTTGAAAACTTTAACGCCTTTCGGATGAAAGAAAATTCTTAACCACCCTCAAAACGCTCCAAATCCTCCTTTAGTTTTCGTTCTTCTTCAGGTGTCAGCTGAGCAAGTTCTTCAAGTTGAGGCTTTGTTACCCAGCGTTTTGAGAGAATCATGACCCACAACAGCCCAATTCCAATTCCTGCTCCGGGAAGTATCCAGAGCACCAGATTGAAACCTTTTTTTGGTGGTGCCCGCAAAATCCACTCTCCGTAACGTTCTATAAAATATTCTTTTATTTCTTTATCTGTTTTTCCCAGTTTCATGAGTTCATGGATTTTATCTTTTATGCTGTTTGAGAATCCTGCTTCAGAATCTTTCACAGACAATCCCTGACAGGTGGGACAGCGCAGTTCGTCAGAGAGTTTCCTGAAGCGGGCTGCAAATTCTTCGTTTTCTTCTGCAAAAGTGCCCGTAAAAGTATTACAAAAAATGATAAAAGCTAGCAATCCCCAGACGGTTTTGAAGTTAGCTAATAAAAGTAGTTTATACTGCATGATACGGCGTATAACTGCAAATTGAGAAAAAGTGAGAGAAAATTCAGAGTTAAAGTCCAATATATCAATACGTACAGTCTATCTATCTCTCAAAAAGTATGCAATGTAAAAGACCTAAGAGTTACGAGTTTTGTTTGTTCATACAAAACTGACATGAGGGCTTTGTGCAAGAAGAGTTCAGTATGATTTTAGCTTTTGCTCGAAATGACACTCTGCAAGCTGCGATATCTTTGATGTTCCCATAAAAAAAGTGTCATGACTCTTGAGTATAATAATTTATGCGGTATTAGTTAGTTGCCTCACCTTTGCAAATATTAAAATAGAGATTAATATCTTGTAAATCTGCAACAAATAGTATTTAATGCTCGTGCAGGAGGTCTTAAGAGTTTTTTTAATGGAGTCAGTATTATTTTAATTTGATAAAGAGAGTGAAATTTGTTCGGAAATGAGAAAAAAGTGCCAACCACCGGCTCGGCCCCAACTTATGTGGGAAAAGGCATGCAGATCAAAGGAAAAATCTGGGGTGTACGTCCGATTTGGATTGAAGGCGAAGTGCAGGGAAGTATCGACTGTGCCACCGAAGTGATAATTGGGGAGGCAGGAAAAGTGGATGCTGCAATCAGGGCATCAACAATAAAAGTAAATGGTTTTGTAGAAGGAGAATTGATTGCTTCTTCACGAATTGAGGTAATGGCTAAGGGGCGTGTTCATGGTGACATCAAATGTCTTGCGGGATGTTTGATTATACACGACGGTGGTATTCTAGAGGGCCAGTGTTCAACTGCAACTGAAGAAAATATGAAAAATTTGCTGCCCCAGCAGTTTCCTAAATTGCTGCCGGAAGAAACAGACCAGCCTGTTAAAGAAATTCAAGCTCCTGAAAAGAAAGAAGATTCAGAATCATTGCAAACTGAAGAGAATTCTGAAAGCACGAATAACACTAATCACTTATGAAAAAATCACTGTTTCATGTTTTGTTCCAGCTGAACTCTTTCTGACGTGCCGCGGTTGTTGGCGATGACACCAGTTGGTCGAAATGCAGGAATAATCTTTTTTGTGTTTTCGAGTGTCTGAATGGGTTTTGCCGGAACAATAAGCGAAAAAGATTTACGGGCCACCTCAAAATGCACTGATTGCACTGTATCCTGCATTGCCAAGACATCCAAAGTCAGGTTAGCCCAGTTACCCTGAATCTCGACCTGCTTCCCAGTTTTCAGGAGTGCCTCATCTTCAATATTTTTCTTTTCGGCGGCAAGCCACTTCTTGATTTGTTTCAAGCGGTCTATGGCCGTTAGTCCAGTTTCTCGTTTCAGGTAAACTTTCAGTATAGGAGTTCTTGTCAACTTCCCCGGATGCATTGTCAGCGAATTCAAAGTTTCGTCATGGAAAACAATGCGACAACGAAACTTACCCTTGACCTGGCTGTTCTGTTCATCAATGTAAATAGTTGTCTCAGCATTTGTTTGTGTACTGTTGATCACAAAATCATTCCAAAAATAATTTGTTTCCAATTCAGGAGCAAGAAACTGAACCTTCATTACATCAACAAGAAGAGTATGCCCAGCTTTAAAGACTTGTAGAACTGGCCTTAAGTTGGATGCAGACTGGCTTATGCTGACAGCGAGTTCCTGCAGGTCTAGAGGCCAGAATCCAATTTCCAGAGTACTCCGGCATTCGTCACTGGCCTGCATGATTGCGTTAAATCCCCGTCTAATAGAGCTAGGTGAACCAATCAAAATCAATTTTTTCCAACCAGACCAAATTTCGCGCTCAACAATTTTTTCAAGTGGCATATCTCCGGTGGTAAAGAAAAATTCATTTGGTACCAGCTGCTCCATAATCCGCAGTCCATGACGCTTCCAGAACAAAGAGATTCCCGGATGGGAATAGCTGTCCAGAATAAGGTGCATTGGGTTACTCATAAAAACTTTTTCTGCTTGCGGTTAGTGGTTTCTGAGAAAGGTTGTCAGACCTTGACTGTTTTAGTTTCTGAAGCGCTTGCTGAGTTAGAGAGAAAAGATCCTCCTGTGAGCCCTCATTCTGCAAAACAACATCCGCGTAAGTCAAGCGTTCTTCCGGGGCAAGTTGTGTCTCGAAGCGTGATTGGGCTTCCGTTTGGCTCAATCCGTCACGTTCCTGTAATCTATTAATTGCGACTGCGGGTTCCAGCGTTACAACCCAAATAAGTTGGCAAACCTTATGCCAATTTGCTTCAATTAACAAGGCGGCTTCCAAAAACACAACTCCGCCAATGCTGACTGAGGCTAATTTTTTAAATTCTTTCTGAATCATGTCTTCAATAATTGGATGGGAAATTTCATTCAGCTGTTTGAGCTTCTCCGGATCTCCAAAAACAATTCTTCCCAGTACAGGCCTATTTAAGGTGCTGTCAGGATTTAAAATTTCATTTCCAAATTTTTCCACCACTTTATTGTATCCAGGATTTCCCGGTTCCAAAACTTTGTGTCCTAGCTTATCTGCATCTATTACTGAAAAACCGGCTTGTCGGAGATACTGAACAACAGTACTTTTTCCGGAAGCAATGCCACCTGTCAGTCCGATAAGTACTGGTTCGGTATCAGGAGAATTCATGATTAGTACTTTAGAGCAAAGTGGAAAATTGGTTTAGTAAACTTCGGTTAGTTTGCAGTCTGTCTTCCTATTGTCAGCATAAAGGTATACTGCAGTTAGATCAAGACACGAATGTACAGGGAAAGAAAGTATTGACTATTCTGACCAATAATAAGAGATTCTGGTCAGAGGAACAAAGTCTGAATAATTGGCAGAAGAAATCTTCAGGTACTCTTTAGTCAATGTTGATTAATTATTATTAACTCAGGAGGAAATATGGAAACTGCAGAAAAAACTACTTCTCGTGTTGATTCGGCAGGTGATGTTCTGTCTGGCAAGCTGAAAGATCTTTTGGCCAAAAAGGAAAATGTGGTCATTCAGGTTGAAAGCGATTGCATTATAGCCGCGGCAGCCAGAAAAATGCGTGACAATAAAGTTGGAGCTTTGATGGTGATGAAAAACGACACCCTGTCCGGTATTTTTACTGAACGTGACTTAATGAGCCGTGTTGTAGCAGAGGGGTTGGATCCTGAAAAAGTTAAAGTTTCTGAAGCAATGACCTCATCAATTGCCACAGTTCCATTGGAAACACCCATCCGCGAAGCGGCAAATATAATGTCGCAAAACCGCATCCGGCACCTTCCTGTGCTTGAAGAAGGGAAGTTGTATGGTGTTATTTCTGTTGGAGATATTCTGGCGTGGAAGCTGCGGGAGCAGGAATTTACTCTGCACCAATTAGAGGATTATTTTTTTAAATCCTGACAACCTGCATTTTAAGCCTGACTTCTGCGTAGCAAAGACCTGTCAGCTGTTATTTTTCAAAGGCTCCCGTATTTCAAAGTTGTTTCTGAGTCTTATTGTTTATTGCGGATATCAATTCTTCAGTCAGGATTTCCGGATCTAACAACATATTTACATTTTTATAGCTTTACAACCCAGTAGATGAGGAGTATGTTGAGGTTAGACTCTCTGTTTTCAAGGAGTTTCTCATGCTGAACCGTTTATTGATTTTAGTCTGGATATTGGGATTGTTTTGGTCTGGAATCCCAGTCTCCGCTGCTTCCTCAACAGCCATTCTTCTCGAAGTCAAGGGGCCGATCGGTCCAGCCACAGTGGGTTATGTGGAAGGTGTCCTAAAACAAGCGTCGCAACAGCAAACGCCTTTGTTGATTTTGCAACTCGACACTCCTGGAGGTTTGGACATATCGATGCGGGAAATCATCCAGCAACTTATGACCTCGCCCGTTCCAGTTGTCACTTATGTTGGACCAAGCGGAGCAAGAGCCGCCAGCGCTGGAACATACATCCTTTACGCCAGCCACATTGCCGCCATGGCACCAGGAACAAATTTGGGAGCCGCTACTCCTGTTCAACTGGGAGCTACTCCATCTCCGGAAACTCTCGAAACATTTGAAGACAACTCATCCTCATCCGGAAGCACCGCCATGGAACGTAAAATCATCAATGATGCCGAAGCCTATCTCCGGAGTTTGGCCCAATTGCGCGGCCGAAATGTGGAGTGGGCTGTTCAGGCTGTTCGAAAAGGAGCTAGCCTTTCTGCAGAAGAAGCACTTCAGCAAAACGTGATTGATTTGATTGCCGCTCATGTGCCCGATTTACTTACTAAACTGGACGGACGTGAAGTCCGACTCCTCCATGAAAAACACGTTCTTCAAACTTCAGGATTAACGGTCAAACGCATTGAGCCTGATTGGCATAATGAGTTGCTCGCCTTGATCACCAATCCTAATGTGGCCTATATCTTAATGCTGATCGGAATTTACGGACTCATCTTTGAGTTTTCCACCCCAGGTTCTTTGCTTCCAGGAATTGTGGGTACGGTTTCCCTAGTGCTCGCCCTTTATGCTTTTCAAATCCTGCCGATAAGTTATGCCGGATTAGCCTTGATGTTGCTGGGTTTGGCCCTGATGATTGCCGAAGCGTTTGCACCCAGTTTTGGAATCCTGGGGATTGGAGGCGGTTTGGCTTTTGTCATCGGCTCCATTATTTTGATGGATACCGATGCGCCCGGATATGGTCTTTCTCCTGTTTTAGTGGGAGTGCTGGGTTTAGCGAATTTGGCCTTTTTCGCTTTTGTGCTGGGAGCCGTTATTCAAGCCCGGAAACGTCCGGTGGTTAGTGGGGCCAAAACAATTGTAGGTGCCAAGGCTGTTGCTCTGGAATCATTTGATCTCGAAGGGCAAGTCAGGACACAAGGCGAAATCTGGCAGGCGCGTTCTACTATTCCGGTGGAAGCGGAGCAGGTTTTGAAAATCACCGGCACTGATGGTTTGGTGCTTCTCGTTACTCCACTCAATTCTCAGGAGGAAATATGATTTTAGATACTTTTACTTTCGTTGTGCCGCTGGTGCTACTGATTATACTTTTGGTCAGTATGCTCAAAGTCCTGCGAGAATACGAGCGCGGTGTTGTTTTTATGCTCGGTCGGTTTTGGGCAGTCAAGGGGCCGGGGCTGATTATCATCATTCCGGTTATACAGGAAATGATGCGGGTCGATCTCCGGACCATAGTGCTCGATGTGCCGACACAAGACGTGATTTCACGTGACAATGTTTCCGTTAAAGTCAATGCGGTGGTCTATATGCGTGTTGTGGATCCAGAGAAAGCCATCATTCAAGTGGAAAATTATTATGAAGCAACAAGCCAACTCGCTCAAACAACTTTGCGTTCTGTACTAGGACAGCATGAGCTAGACGAAATGTTGGCGGATCGTGAAAAATTAAGCACAAATATCCAGGACATTCTTGATCAACAAACTGATGGTTGGGGTATCAAAGTCTCCAATGTTGAAATGAAACAAGTTGATCTGGACGACAGCATGGTGCGTGCCATAGCCCGTCAAGCCGAAGCAGAACGTGAACGCCGGGCAAAAGTCATCCATGCGGAAGGCGAACTGCAGGCCTCCGCCAAACTCCTTGAATCTGCGCAAACTTTGGCCAAACAGTCGGAGTCTTTGCAGTTACGCTACCTGCAGACTTTAACAGAAATTGCTTCTGATAAAACGAATACCATTGTTTTTCCAATGCCTATGGATTTCATGAAAACGCTGCTGGAGAAAATCGGGAACGTGGAAAATGAGAATGGGTGATTCCCGGACAATACCTTTGAGGTGAATACTTTTCATAATTAGGGTATTCTTTGCCATGCACTATCTAAAATAATTATTACTGAACGCTTAGTCAAAAAACCATCATATTTTAAAGATAGCCAGCTCTGTTTTAGTGCTGTCACTATCAGTTTTTGATTGCCCAAATCCTATGCCCGCCTCCACAAAAAACGTTTCAGTTTTAAACCCCGCACAACACCTGCGGCTAAATCCAAAGCTCCAGTCAAGTGGTATAAAAATATTCTACGTGGGCCAAAATAAGTATTAAAAGTTTCCATGGGCAGGTGAACATTGCCCCCTGCGTTAAAGTCTCCTGCAGCAAGCATGTAAGACAGTCCAGCGTTAAGTGACAAATAATCATTGATCCAGTATTGAAAACGAATACCAGACACTGGCAAAACAGCCGGACCTAAATTGACTGAGGTAGTTGAATCTTTTTTGACGGGTTTTGTAAGAAAATTTTGGGCAGTCAGGCAAGATAGCAAAGCAAAAAAGAAAAACATCAAAGAGTATTTTCTAATCACGGAAAAACACCCTGATTCTTCGAGATTCCCGTTTCAAACCCAGTATCAGTCCCAGGCAAGTTTTAAGGAAAGGGAATTGAAACGGTAATACGTAGTAGTTTTGTCAGATTTCTGCACCGTTCTTTTTTGATCCCTATCCTAAATCGAAATTCACACCCTGCGCTAGCGGCAAATCGGATGAGTAGTTGATTGTATTGGTCTGACGTCGCATATAGGCTTTCCAGGCATCTGATCCTGATTCACGGCCGCCTCCGGTGTCTTTTTCTCCGCCGAATGCACCGCCGATTTCTGCTCCTGAAGTACCGATATTGACGTTGGCCAGCCCGCAATCAGAGCCCTCATGAGAAAGAAATTTTTCCGATTGCTGTAAATCACAAGTAAAGACTGCAGACGACAAACCTTGAGGAACATCATTTTGCAAACGCAGGGCTTCGTCAAAATCATGGTAGCGGATCAAGTAGAGCAATGGAGCAAAAGTTTCCTCCTGCACAATCGGCCAGTGATTATCCACCTCTGCCAGCGCTGGTCGTACATAAAATGCAGATGGATGACCTTCTAAAATCTCACCTCCATAAATAACACTTCCACCTTGTTCCCGGATTGCTTCTAAGGCATTCTGGAAGTTTTTCACTGCAACTTCATCAATCATGGGGCCGATCAGTGTTTCCAAATCCAATGGATCTCCAACCCGGTTTTCAAGCTGGGAGTAGGCTTGAACGAGCTGATTTTTTACATCAACGTAAATCGAATCGTGGATGATGATCCTGCGTGTGGTGGTACAGCGCTGACCACAGGTTCCGACTGAGCCAAAAACGATTCCCGGAATTGCGATCTTTAAATCTGCGCTTTCGGTCACAATAATAGCATTGTTTCCGCCCAATTCGAAAATACTGCGCCCCAGTCGTGACGCGACTTTGGTCGCGACCTGCTTACCCATGCGTGTTGATCCGGTAGCGGAAATCAGAGGTACTCGAGTGTCGTTGACCAGAGTTTCCGCGATTTCTTCATTAGTGCCGATAAGCAAATTAAACACTCCTTCCGGCATTCCATTTTCACGTATCACTTTACCTAGAATACGCTGCAGCGCAACTGAACAGAGGGGCGTTTTCGGACTGGGTTTCCAAATCGAAACGTCTCCGCAAACGGCAGCGATCATGGCGTTCCATGACCAAACCGCAACCGGGAAATTAAAGGCGGTAATGATGCCGACAATTCCTAAAGGGTGGTATTGGTCATACATGCGGTGTCCAGGGCGTTCTGAGTGCATGGTGAAACCGTAAAGCTGGCGCGAAAGCCCAACCGCAAATTCGCAGATATCGATCATTTCCTGTACCTCACCCAGGCCTTCTTGATAAATTTTCCCCATTTCCCATGAGACCAGTTTACCTAGATCATCCTTTGCTTCACGAACCGCGTTTCCGATCTGCCGCACAATTTCTCCGCGCTGCGGTGCTGGTACTTTGCGCCATTCACGAAATGATTCTTGTGCCAGAGAAATAACCGTTTCGTAATCTTCATGGTTGGCATTTCTAATTTGCGCGATTACGGAACCGTTTACCGGAGTACGAGATTCAGTCAAAGGGCCGTTTCCGGTCAGCCATTCTGCGCCCGTACTAATTCCGGAATTCAGCTTTTCAAGGCCAAGGTTTACTAGAAAACCAAGTTTGCTCATAATACCTTTCAAATTGTTTTCAAAATGCGGTCATAGTTGGTTATTCACTGAGCAGATTTTGCAGTCTCACCTTCCAGATGTTCCTGTGATTCCAGATCTGCTTGACCATCTACTCCGTTTTGAACCCGCTCAACAATCTTCTGCAGTTCACTGTTACGCTCCTCCATTGAACCGTGTTTCTCCCGTTCAGTCGCAACAGAGTCTTTGAGACGTTTGATTTCTTTTTTTTGTTTGCGTAGATTTCTCAGTAAAACTGAATGGTAAATGAAGAAATAGAACACACAAAATATTATGCCAAAAGCAAAGGAGAAAAAAACGGGGACAAAAACTGGACGCTCACTTTGGTAGCTGAAATTTAACCAGTCGAGACTATAGTGCATAACAACCATCTCAGTATTTTGTGTAGCAAAATCAACGCTGAAGACAAGAAAAACTGCAAATAAAATCAGTGAAAGATAACGCATACTAAGTCAGGCAAGGGAACGGTGTATATGAAAAATATGGAACAGTAAGTATCACTCACAAACTACCTAGGTGTCAAGACAAGTGCTGTATTTTTGTGGAGACTGGTAAGAGGAGAAGTCTGGACATTTTGGGGAAATATTGGCAAAATAGAATTCTGATATATGCACGGAGATGGATGCGTCACTCGTGGGCGCCCTGAACTTTAAATCCCTGGCACTCTCCGGACAACTGATCAGCAGTTGAAGACTTTCCTCAAAATATTTGAAACCGTGATGAATCGATTTCCTACGCGCTGCTGCGAATTTATAAAAAAAATGGTAATAAAATAGTAACAAATTTGCCACAAAGAAGGATCATCAAGAACAAGTTGGAGTTGCACTAGGCTGTTCTTTAAGTTACCCTTACCAATCAATATTAGATCAACCCATGAAGGGCAGATAGAGCGTTAGAATCAATGAAGCCATATCTCACTAAAAATATTTTGAAACTTATAAGATTGCTGATAGCTCTCACCTTTTTTATTTTTATTGGGGTCTCCAAGGCTTATTCTCTCAC
>ERZ651768.2584-NODE-2584-length-12474-cov-3.994434_pt1 | contig 12474 bp, 11 predicted proteins | sample MGYA00514754_ERZ651768 | MGnify/ENA metagenome assembly ERZ651768 | reverse complement strand
CATTAGATATTATACCCGCCGTAGATGGGCCTCCATCGCTATCTTCGGATGACCAATTAATTGATACACTGATCGATATTTCTTCAGCACCCAATAAGTCTGTATATGGAATGCCTGTTGATACATAATCATCATCCCCATCAAAGCTGAGGGAGTTATTTCCGCCTGGTGTTGGGGGGATTGGTACGGTCCGAACATCATTGTTCCATGTAGCACTAATGACCGTAGCATCATATTCATTGCCGCTTAGATCGGCAGCGACAGGGCCATCACCATCATCAAAATTCCAATATGCAATTAAACCAGATTCATTCCCTTGAAAACCATATTCTAAATTGGCTACTTCTTCAGCAGTAAGGGCTCGGTTCCAGATACTCACATCATCCATTAATCCAGTATAGTCTTCACTGCTTCCATATACATCCCCTCCAATTCTCGCATCGCCTGAACTGCTCAAAAGAAAATCGTTTGGGGAAACACCTGTTTCTTCAGCAACTAGCTCACCATTTAAATATAATTTATAACTATTAAAATCTGCGGTTGCAGTAAGCATGATCCATTCATCCGCTAGATCATCATAATTTGGCTGATAGTTAACAAAGGTGTGGCTAGGAACCAGGTCACTCCCTTCTGTAAAAAACTTTATATCACTATTACTCTTATTGCAGCCTAGTGCATACCTCTGTGTGTGTGAATTTGGTGACCCGTTACCGTTGTTTATCTCTATAAATCCGCGCCTACCATCGGCCCATGGAGATTTAACCCACATCGAAACCGTAAAACCTGGAGAGCTTGTAAAAGAAATATTGTCTGGTAGATCCACATAGTCCCCAGAGCCATCGAAGCTGAGGGAATAGTTCTGAGCGATCAGGGACGCACTCAGGATAATGCTAAGAAAAGAAAAATATTTAAATAATGATCTTCCCATTAGGATGTTCTCTTCACCTAAGATTCCTTTCCAGAGACACGGCGTCCCCTAGCTCTCGCACTGGGTGCAGACCTTGCCTTACCGGAATTCATTAAAAACTCCATTCGGTAAAATATAACAAATTTTATGCCACACTCGATAAAGAGAACCTATTTTTTATTTTCACGAGAATAGATAAAAAATGGTTGCAAAAAATGAAATTGATCCGACGTCACAATATGATACAAAATGTATCTATTGTATAAAATATGTGCACATTTTCTGTGAAATGTTACACGAATATTGGGACCTGAAACAGGGATTGGGATAACACCTTAAAGCTGTATCAGTATGCTTCAGAGCGGGTTTGAGCCTGATCCTACTCACTTTTCTCTATCTCCTGGAGATGCTCCAGACCATGCTCATCAAAATAAGAATTGGAAAAGGTTTCAATCAGATTTGATAGGGTATCACAGGATGCCGGATCCGTGGTCTGTTTGCATTTCATGGCTGCCACAATTATCTGATGCAGTATGAGCGTTTGGTTCACATAATTTTGCCGTCCGGGTTTTTCTTTTTCCTTCGGCTTAATCCGCTGAGCCAGAAAATAGTCAGATACGATCGTTTGAACATGTTTTGCGTGTTCTTCCTTAGTATTGATCCACCTGACCAGCTGGTTCATGGTCTGTGCATCGGACCCTTTTCCGGATAGTTCATTGATCTGTTTCATAGCTTTCCAGATAGTGGTTATATTTTCCTTGATCTGGACAATCCGCAATGCATCATCATAGATACCGCAGGGGACCTGGCAGTGGGCATAAAGAGTGCTTGAAATAATTAGTATAAAGGATAAAGAACTGATCAATTTTCTTTTCATAACTGATGAACTTCCCATGGTATTCATATTTGATTAGCTTCTTCTAAGTTAAACTAAAAAGGGATTTCACCCGAAGCCCCTTTTTGATTTATACGAGAGGCGTGCTCGATCAAGATCGATCCGAACTTACAATCCGGATATAAAGTTGTCAATCACTTGAATAAATATTGAAAAAAATATTGCCACCATAAAAGAATCTGATTTATTATTGCTAATGAGATTCAATCTCATTAACTATAATTAATAGAGTAGAATACAATGGAGACTACAATAAACGAATGAATAAAAGTATCGTACTGATAGCGGTGTTATCCCTATGCCACGGACAGGATGAGTTCTTCCAGCCGACAAAAAGTATTGGTGGGTATGGTGAGTTACACTATAGCAGCAGCGCCCGAGAGGGATCAGACCCTATAAAGGAACTCGATTTTCACCGGTTTATCATTTATTATGCAGCCAGTTTTTCGGAGAAATGGTCTTTCTTCTCTGAAGTAGAACTGGAACATAATTTTGTAAACGATGGTGAAGGCGAACTGGAGCTGGAGCAGGCATTCATAGAGTACAGGGGCACAAAGAGCGGATTTAAGGGGGGTGTTATTCTTCTAACAGCGGGACTATTGAACGAGTATCATGAGCCACCCCTTTTTCTGAGTGTCGAGCGACCTGAATATTCAAAGTATGTTATCCCCACGACCTGGTTTGCTAATGGCCTGTCCGTAAACTATAAACCGCTGGACGGCTTTAAGCTCCGTTTTGCCATGCTTGAAGATCTACATGGTGAAGGGATTGGGTCAGGGATTAGGAGCGGTCGTGGGAAAGGATATAAAACAACAGCCTATGATTGGACAAAGAACATTAGCGTTGCTTACACCGGTATCCCGGGTCTCAGACTGGGCGGATCATACACAATGAACAATGCACCAATACACAATGATCCCGATACTACGAGCAATATCAGTCTGATAGAGTGCCATGCTAAATATGACGCAAAAAATATTTTTGCAGTATTTGAGTATGGGAGCATTGCGTATGATGGCACCAATCATACTCCTCCCTACGAGTCAAGCGGCGGATACTATTCTGACCTGGGCTACAATATTGGTCCCATACTTAGCCTGAGTGGAAAACTTATGCCCTGGATCCGGTATTCAGACTATAACAGGGGAACCAATGCTGAAGGAGTGGTACCAACCAAACATTATACTATTACCAGGCTTGGTCTAACCTATTGGCCCATCGACCAGATAGCATTTAAGATCGATTATGGAACAAGGGTTACAGAAGATGCCGACACTGATGATGTTACCGAACTGAACATTGGTATCGGATATAGTTTCTAAGGATAGATACTACAGGTATTGCTCCCCAGGTTTAACGTGCTGGATTAACCCAAGAATGTTTTTTTCAAGACAGATAACTTCAGTTAAGGATATTATACCTATCATTGCTTTCATCTTTCTACAATCAGTGACCATCGGTGATATTCGGGGAAAAGCGGAAGAACTGATATATGATGAGTACGGACAGGATAAGATCATTGAGTTTGAGAGATACGTTATTACAAGCAACCAGAAAGATCTGATCGAGAAAAGATCTGGAATGAGATATATGTTTCCGCATGTTTATTTATGGAAGATCTCAGAAAAAGATTCACTCGTAGGGCTGGCCATATTGGATAATGCAAAAGGGAAATCCATGCCTATCACCTTTATCACATTCTATGATCAGGAAAGTAATATCATTGGATCACATATTGTAAAATACCGAGAAGATTACGGCTGGGAAGTCGGGAACCGAAGATGGCTAAACCAGTTCTTAGGGCTGGACCATGAATCAGTCTATACTGTTGGTAAGAATATTGATGGGATCAGCGGCGCAACTATTTCTGTGAATTCAATCACAAGAGGAATGAAAAGATCATCACTGCTCGCAAAATTTATCATCGAAAATAAGTATGCTGGATCTGAATAAGGCACTGGGTCAGCAACCCACAGAAATTAAAAGCCTGCTCATTTGCTTTGTGCTTGCCCTAATGATCGGTGTCTCATTCGGGCTCATCTATGTGGCAACCACAACATCATTAACCCCGGAACAAACAGCCGAACATTACCGGGGATCAGATACAAGTGACGACTTTGATATCCCAGAAAAATATGCAAAAACTCTTTCCGGAATGTTGCTAACTACCCATACCCATGTCATTGCATTCTCTATTATATTTTTCTTGCTTGGTTTTCTTTTTTCCATGTCATCAATGATAAGAGGTTCATGGAAAATTATACTCCTGATCGAGCCCTTTGCATCTTTCTTATTAACATTTTTTTCTATCTGGGGATTACGATACGTTTCTGCATATTTTGCATTGACCACTATATTTTTTGGCGTTCTAACGTATACATCATTTTATCTGATCTCATCCATTATTCTCTACGAAATACTGTTCTATAAAGAATAAATATCAAAAAAGTTTTTGCGGGGTTTGACGAGCACTGTTTAAACTTCGACCCACCAGTCGAAATTTAAACCTTAATTACAACTATGTCTCCATCAGAACGCCAATTAGAAGAGCGCCAAATGAGGAAAGAGCGAATCCTCTCCGGAGCACTAGAAGTATTTAAGGCCAAGGGCCTAGAAGGTGCCACAATGGATGAGATCGCTGGCAGATCGGGATTTGGCAAGGCTACCCTGTACTATTATTTTAAATCAAAAGAAGACGTGTTCGCTACAATACTAGAAGATGGATGGGCAAAAATATGGGAATCGTTAGAACCGGTCATTGCAGACCAGACCACCCCCAGACAAACATTTGTGAACCTGCTCATTAAGATCGCAGAAAATGCTCAGAACAGGCCTGGGCTTTTTGAGTTCCTGTTCAACGCCCCAAAAGCGATAAAAATGGAGCACCAGCCATGGAAAGATTATCAGTATCGATTGTACGGGGTTATCCAGGGTTTACTGGAAGATGGGATAACCGCGGGAGAATTCCCAAAGATCGACCCGGAACTAATGTTCAAGGCTCTAGGTGGTCTCTTTATGGGACTGGTATTTATGGGCGACCGTTCCCAGCCTGTATCAGACAAGGAAGTGGAAGCATTACTGAACCAGTTAATTACGGATCCCCATATCAACAACTGAACGTCCTAGGTATTAACAATTATTTATAGATACACCCAATGTTAAAACTAACAAGAAAGATCTCTCTGTTTCTTATTATCAGTAGTTCATTCTTATCTGGAGGAATAAAAATAAAGGGAAGAATCACTAATATTAAAACGGGCAATCCTGTCACTGGTGTGCTAACTGTCAGTGGTCTATTGGATCAGCTATGATATGGCTACACACACTGTTAGTGTACGCGAACCAAAACGTGTATTCGTGATCTATGAGTTTTCAACACACCATTTATAAAGTTCAATTTTTAGAATATCAGAGTGGTGTTATCGTTTTCAAGTTCAACAAATTATAATCAGAATCTTTGGTAGCAGTCCCAATATTAAAAGCGCCAAACAGTAGGCATACTTACACATTTGATTAAATGAAGTACCAATTTTTATTAATCACCTTTTTATTATTCTATGCTGGTTGTGGTAAGGAAAATAAATATTTGGATCACCTTATACAGAAAGGAGAAATACATTTTAAAAATCTTCGCCAATTAACATTCTCGGGCGAGAACGCAGAAGCGTATTTCAGCGCTGACGGGGAAAAACTTATTTTCCAGGCACATGATGGTGATAGCCTTTGTGATCAGATCTACATTATGGATATTGCTTCAGGCTTTACTGAATTGGTCTCCACAGGTACTGGGGTCACTACTTGCAGCTTTTTCAAATATCCGAATGATGATGGCATAATTTATTCATCCACCCACCTGGTTGATCCGGACTGCCCACCTAAGCCGGATTTCAGCAGTGGTTATATTTGGAAGCTCTATCCCGGTTACGATATTTTCCAGGCTGCAGTAGATGGCTCAAATCTGCAGCGTCTTACCAACGCACCAGGCTATGATGCCGAAGCCACTTTCTCTTTTGATGGCAAGAATATTATCTATACTTCCTTAGCCAGTGGTGATTTAGAACTGTGGTCCATGAAATCAGATGGTTCGGATAAACAGCAGTTAACAAACAGGATGGGTTATGATGGTGGGGCTTTTTACAATTACGACGATTCCAAAATAGTCTGGCGGGCATACTACCCTACAACAGATAAACAGATTACTAACTACAAAGTTTTGCTTGAAGAAAATTCTATCAGGCCTATGGCACTACAACTATGGACCATGAACTCAGATGGTACAAATAAAAAGCAAGCAACCAATAACGATGCAGCAAACTTTGGCCCTTTTTTCTTCCCAAAAAGCGATAGAATTATTTTTTCATCAAACCTGCATGATGAAAAAGGCCGTGATTTCGATCTTTATGCTATTGATGCAAATGGTGCGGGTTTGGAAAGAATCACTTATTTTGATGGGTTTGATGGTTTCCCGATGTTCAGCCCTGATGGGAAATATTTGGTTTTTGCATCCAATCGCAATCAGAAAAAGCAGGGTGATACCAACATTTTTATTTGTGAATGGAAATAGGTATCCTTATAATGGATTATAAACTTGCGGTCTGAACAGAACAATTAATAAATCAGATCGTTTTATTAATCTAAATAACTTTAGCATCTATAGGACTAGATCAGACCGATGATTATTTTCTTTATTGTTGCACTTTTTATATTATCTATCATTCATGGTGTGGTTGGCTGGAAAATCATTCCTGCTTTAGGTTTAAGCGGTCCAGTAAAATTATTGGCCTGGGGAATAATTCCTTTAGCAATCGCTCTACCCATCCTACCCATTATATTTCGATCACGTAGTATTGAGAATGATTTAATTGACTGGTTTTCATGGGCCGGGTATATCAGTCTTGGCTTCTTTGTACTTACATTTTTAGCGGTGCTGGCCAAGGATGCAATGATCATAATTCTGAATCTATGCGAAAAATTGGCTAGTCTTTTTGGAGTTGCTACCCATGTACCGACAGATCAAGGCCGACGGGAATTCATTCAGAAAGCTACAGGAATTGGAATCTTGACCCTTACTGGTACTTCTTCCGCCATGGGCATATATAATGCCAGACAATCACCAATTGTTATAAAAAAAGATATCCCTATCCGGGATTTGGACCACAGTTTTGATGGACTGACCATCGCACAGATCTCCGATTTTCATATAGGTCCCACGATTAAAAAAGGATTCGTGAGGGGGGTGGTGAACCAAGTCAATGCTCTGGAACCAGACATTATCGCATTGACCGGTGATCTTGTGGATGGTTCTGTAAAATACCTGGCCAAGGAAGTAGCTCCGATCCAGGATCTTTCAGCCCGGATCGGGAAATATTTCACCACTGGAAACCATGAATACTACTCAGGAGTAGATGCATGGTTAGACGAAGTGGATCGATTGGGGTTCACAAATCTAGTTGACAGCCACGAAGTCATCTCAAATGGAAAAGGTGCTTTTACACTTGGAGGGGTCACTGATTACCGCAGCAAACAGATTAAACCTGAACACCGTAGTGACCCGGAAACTGCTTTTTCTGGTGCGCCGAAGAATCTGCCAAAAATATTATTGGCGCACCAGCCTGCCAGTATCTTCGCCGCCCACAGAGCTGGAGTAGACCTGCAGCTTTCCGGCCATACCCACGGGGGTCAATTCTGGCCATTCTTATATGCTGTCCGCATGGCAAACCCATATATAGCAGGGCTCCATGACCATGATGGAACCTGGATATATGTAAACCGCGGAGCAGGCTATTGGGGGCCGCCGCTTCGGATTGGGGTCCCATCAGAGATCACGTTATTAAAACTACGTCCGGCAAACAAACTAAAAAAATAATCCGCACGCGCCGAAAGATTGCATATTCCATAACTTGTCCACCATTAATGAAACATCTCATATTCAATATAAAGGGTGTTACTCCGCTGAATGTTTATTGGAAAAGGATTATAAATTTAATAGATAGCCTTTCTTAAATTAGAAATTGTTATGAGAATAGCTTTCATAGTCACGGTATTGCTGTGCATTAATAATCCAATATATATGGCGGATAATCAGTATTCTAAAACAGATTATACTCACGCAGATGGAGAAAAATATATTGGTTCATTCAAGAATGGTTTGAGAAACGGCCATGGTACGTGGGTTCATCCCAGTGGCAATAAATATGTTGGTAAGTTTAAAGATGGTATCAAACGAGGAAAAGGAACCCTTACCTTTGCAAATGGAGAAAAATACATAGGTGAGTTTAAAAGGGATAGGCAACACGGGTTAGGAATCTATCATTATAAAAATGGTGGGGAATATACAGGTGAGTTCAGAAATAATAAGCGGCACGGACAGGGATATATAACATTTCATAAAAATACCATTAATTCCGGAGAGTGGCGTAATGATTCATTAATTGAGACCAAGTCTGTTGCAAATGTTAAAACATATTTGAATGAGCAATATCCCCAGTATCCGCGGGAAAAATTTTCACCTGAACTTTCAGTAAATATTAATTATAGAGAGTCTTCCGGAAACCGTTACCTAGAAACAGATGAAAAAGGAGTTATTACACTTTCAATCAGTAATAAGGGAATGGGCAATGCTTTTGGCCTAGAAGTCTTCCTAGATTACAATAATAGTATTAAGGGATTAAAAATTGATGATTACGAAAAGGTAAAAAAGCTCGAACCAGATTCCAGTATAACTATAACAGCTAATATTGCTGCATTGGATTTAGTATCATCAGAAACGGTACAGTTTGAAGTAAATATTACTGAGCATAATGGTTATGATCTCTATCCGCCCGGTATGTTTTTTATTCAAACAAGGGCTCTTTCACACCCAGAGCTCGTAATTATAGAGCTAAAGATCAATGACCTTAGTAACAATAATGGTCTTATAGAGCCTGCTGAAATAATTGAAGCAAAAGCAATCATAAAAAATAAAGGTCAACGGTTAGCAAAAGATGTTAGTGTATCAGTGTTATATGGTGAACATATTTTTAATACAGGCAAGTCATTATTTTTATTAGGCGATATTTATCACAATGAAATAAAAGAAGTTCCATTTTCTTTTTTTGTAATGGTTGACGCAAATCAAGATTTGCCTATAATACTAGAAATAAAAGAAAACAGCGGTAAGTATGATCAATTAATTCCAACTGGACTGGTATTAAATAAATTGATTAATAAATCCAATTAAGTATGCACATTATAAAAAATTATGTGCACTCTGATAAACTGAAATGTGGTTTAAAAATAAGCTAATATTGGGGAGCATCATCTTTTTAGAAATTTGATATTTATAATGTATAGCATTTTAGGTTCGAAATTTTCTGCAATAATGAAAAAATCATTCCTGTTTACTTTTTATATAACCCTATCGTACACACATGCTCAAATAGATACTGTCTGGACCAGAACTTATAGTATTCATGATAGCTGTTTTGCGGGAAGTGGGGATTACGACATTGTTCGCTTGAATAATGAAAATTTTATTTTACTGGCTGATTTTATTTGCGATGAAAACGATTCTTTATCAACGGCATTAGGACTACTAAAGATTGATATCATGGGTAATGTTATTTGGAGCCATAGGATTGATAGCATAGGAGTAACATATAATAGTACCAATCTTGAACATACAGAAGACGGGGGTTTTATTATTGGTGCAAAGTACATAAGGAATTCTGTATCCAGATTTTCTATAATAAAAACAGACTCTGCCGGTGAACAAGATTGGCAATCAACATTTGTGTGGGGTAGCACCAACGAACTAACATCAATCGGGACAACTATCGATGGGGGTTATACTTTGACAGGCTATTCTTACCAAAGTGGAAACATTACCGGAAAATTTGTAAAGCTTGATTCTTTAGGGAATGAAATGTGGGTAAAGGATTTTTCAGGTGTTGTGACCAGCCAAAAAGAGACATCATCTGGCAATTTTATTTTAGGTTTAACTATACCATCTAGGGTAGCAATGATCAATGAGTTTGGGGATTCATTATGGACCAAACAGTATACCGACATTGGTTATCCAGCATTTCATATGATTACAATCGATAACAACGGCGGATATATTCTGGTTGGTAATTCAGACCTTCCCAATGGTTATGGTAATAACGATATTATTATAATGAAGATAGATTCTCTCGGTAATGATGAATGGCATATGAACTATGGTACAACCCAAAATGATTATGGTTTTTCAATCATAAATAAGGGTGTCGGAGGGTATGCTGTTGCGGGTGTATTCAATAATATGGCATATATATTGCTGATAGATAGTATTGGAAATGAAGAATGGAGCTCAACCATGGCAAATAGTACTTCATTTACGTATGATATTGTGGAAAGTAATGCAAATAAATATTTGGCAATTGGAAGAAACGAATCTCTAGACCCCGATGCAGTTTCTGTATGGTTCATATTTTCATCATGTATTGGGGATCTTGATGATGATGGCTACATAACTCCTGAAGATATTTCAATATTAACAGCTTATATCATGAATGGTGAAGATTATATGGATAACACCGATATGAACTATGATACATATATGGATATTTTTGATTTATTAATGTTGATCGATTTAGAAAACAGCAACACCGGTGAAGCATGCCAGTAATATTTCATTTTAAATCTTCAATATCTAGAAACTTATCAATCATAAAAAGGAGCAAATCCATGCGAAATTATACAAAAGGATTTATTGGGGGAATCTTATCATCGGTATGTTTACTAATATTTGTGGCTGCTACTAATCAAAGCAATCAAACTTCCCAAATCTCACAAAATGAATTGATAAGTAAACTGGAAAAAATTGAAAACAAAATCGATTTCAATTATAATGTGTTGAACAAACACCTCGTACGTATCATGGCATATGGTGTAAAGGTGAAAGATGGCCATATTGATGGCGTTAGACAACCGGTTAACTGCCAGCATATACAAAAAGAATTAAAAAATAAATGAATTAATTATGTATAATAAAATGTCTGAAAGATTAACATATCTTCCAGAATTAGTAATATCCGATATAGATTATATTATTTCAAATTGTGATTATGCTTGATGATGAGATCTACGAGAATAAGCGTCTATTCTACAAAATACTGTGACATAAGTAGGTAAGAAAAAGCGGTATATTAATATTCTAAAACTATGAAGAGTGCACTAACCTTTAATGTCAGCTAGATCTAACAGGAAAGCATACTCTAGCGCTACTTCCCGATAGCGGCGGAACCGCCCAGACTTTCCACCATGGCCTGCATCCATATTCATATGTAAGTATAGTTTAGTTGTCCCTTGCCAATGGTCTCTTAGCTTGGCCACATATTTTAAAGGTTCCCAGTACTGTACCTGTGAATCAAAAAACCCCGATGTAACCAGCATATTTGGATATTCCCGATCAATAACTTGATCATAGGGTGAATAGGACAGCATATAGTGATAATACTCTTCATTGTTTGGATTACCCCATTCATCCCATTCGTTGGAAGTCAAAGGAATGCTTGCATCCAGCATCGTGGTAACCACATCCACAAAAGGTACCGCCGCAATAGCTCCTTTCCAGAGCTCCGGCGCCATATTTACCACCGCACCAATCAGCAATCCGCCGGCGCTTCCCCCTTCACAAAAAAGCTGGTTGGAGTTAGTGTAACCCTGTTCAATTAAATATTTACCAGCATCAATAAAATCTTTAAATGTATTTTTCTTGTTCAGCAATTTTCCATCATCATAGGATTGGCGTCCATAGATCTGGCTACCCCGGATATGGGCAATGGCAAAAATAAAACCACGATCCAATAAACTCAGACGGGTAGAACTGAAATATGGATCATTGGTGGAACCATAAGAACCATAAGCATACAATAACAAGTTTTGGGGGATTTTTAATCTCAAGCTCTTTCGATAAACAAGCGAGATCGGAATTAACTTTCCATCCCTCGCAGTGGCATATAACCGCTCTGTATAATATTCTTCCTGATCGTATCCGCCCACTACTTCCTGCTGCTTCATAAGTGTTTTCTCCCCAGTATTCATATTATAATCAAATGTGGAGCGGGGTGTAACCATAGAAGTGTATGAATAGCGAAGAATATTCGTATTAAACTCTTCGTTCACTGAAATTCTGGCAGTATAGGTCGCTTCATCAAATTGTATTTGTTTATCAAGGCCGGTTTTATGATTCATTATCCAGAGTCCAAGTAATCCATTCTTTCTTTCATTTAAAACCAGGTGGTCTTTAAACACTTCCAGCCCTAGAAGGTGAACATCAGATCGATGTGGCACTACTTCTTCCCAATTGGCCATACCAGTGGAACTTTCATTTACTTCCATCAGGCGTTTATTTTTAGCATTCCAATTGGTAAGGATATAAAAGTTATCTTGATAATGTTCAATAAAATATTCATGCTCAGTTCCCCGTGGAGTGAAATTCACAAAATCGCCATCCGGGTTATCCGAGCGCAGAATATGATAATCATTTACCAGGGTACTGCTGTTATAGATAATAATATATTCCCCGGATTTAGACCGATAGACACCGTTATAATAGGTTATATCATCTTCTTTATATACCATAACGTCCTGCACCGAATCGCTTCCCACTTTATGGCGATAGATCTTTTCTGACAAAAGGGTTACCTTG
>ERZ651768.2583-NODE-2583-length-12476-cov-4.077103_pt1 | contig 12476 bp, 10 predicted proteins | sample MGYA00514754_ERZ651768 | MGnify/ENA metagenome assembly ERZ651768 | reverse complement strand
TGTTGTAATGGATGGCGCGTGCTGCGAGCTCTTTACCGGTACCGGTCTCACCGGTGATCAAGATGGTGCTGTTGGTTGGTGCGACAGTCTCTAAGAGGTCAACCAGATTACGCATAACTCGACTGGACCCGACCAGTTTATCGAATTGGTGACGCTCCTTGAGTTGTCTGCGGAAGTAATCATTCTCGTTTTTGAGTTGCCGGGTTGCGAGTTCCTTTGAGAGAACATGCACCAACTGCTCGAATGGAAATGGTTTAATGAGGAAGTCTGCCGCGCCGTTCTTCATTGTCTCGACTGCTTTCTTAACCTCAGGGAACGCAGTCATAACGATGACGAGAATCTTGGGATACCGCTCAAGAGCTGCCTTGAGCACCTGAGTGCCATCCGTAGTGCCCGGTAGCCTAAGGTCTGTAACAACGACGTCGAAGGCAAACTCACGAAGTTTCGCCAGCGCCTGCTCACCAGTTTCGGCCTGCGTCACCGTGTAGCCACGGTCCGAGAGACCCTCAGCATATGCTTCACGGAGCGCCGCTTCATCTTCAACGATCAGTAAATGTGTTTCTTTTTCAGTCATTTAGAGAGGTGACGATATTTTGACACTCTGAGACCCATGGGTCAAGACAGCTTAACTGTTCGCCTACAGGCAGATGGTCGCCAAGCCGATAGAACCTTAAAGAGTGCGACGGAACGGGGGGTAGGCGTCGCGGAATCACCGCTCAGCGTGTTGGGCTACTCCGCACGTCAGCGAGTAAGACGATGATTATTGACCGAAAAGCCATTTCGATTATGAAAGCGTGCGAACTGGTTGGCGTTAGCCGCCGGACGATCTACAACTGGATCTCCAGTGGCAAAGTTGAATACGTCCGAACGGCTGGCGGTTCGATTCGTATTTTCACCGACACGCTCTGGCGTGAGCCGGCCGGCGCATCGAAGGAACCGGTTTGGGCGCAGGCCACCAGAAAAGAGGCCTAAGCAAGACGCTCAGTGACCGGCGTCCGTGCTTCAGGCCCACATCGAAAAGGGATGCATGTGGACGAGCTGACCAAGTTCAGCCAACTGTTTCACCGGCTGAATAATCAGCTCGGAATTATTCTTGCCAATGCTGAGCTTCTCGAAGCGAAGGCTACGGACGAGAAGAGCCGAACACGCGCGGCGCAGATCGTGATGGGCGTGATTAAGGCTCTAAGTACGGCGAAAGCGATACGTTCTAAGCTGAAGACTCCCGAGTAAGACTACGATGCAGACCTGAGCCGATCTCCGTGGTTTAGGCCTCTTGAAGTGTGCTTTCCAAAATATTTTTTCATTCCTTTCTTGTCATTAAACTGACTATATTTCATATTTATTGTCAAGGTATTGACTATCATTCGTAGAATTTTTACATAATTACCCCTGCTTTCACGGTCACAAAAGACTATAAGAAGTTATTTTACTTCACTTTACAGATATTTCTTGCTTGTCAACACATTCGTCAAACATTCGTTCTTCTAGTTGGTATCACTATTGCGACATAAAGCACTGCCACTGCGTACGCCGAAGTGTGGAAGGCGCGTTTTGGACCGCCGTTACTCGACGCCGTGGCTTAGGGGAGATTTGAGATGTCGCAGCAGATTGCTACTACGGAGAAGCAGAATCGCATTGAGGATGGCGTGCCGTTCGTCGAGGCACTGGCTCGTCGTGTTGCAGCGTCGATGCCGCACTCGATTGACGTTGGAGACCTGGTGCAGGATGGGATGATTGGACTCATTGATGCTGCCCAACGGTTCGACGCGAGCCGCGGCATTAAGTTCGAGACGTTCGCTGAACGCCGAGTACGGGGAGCGATGATCGACGCGCTACGCCGCGATGCGTGGCCTCGCGGGATCCGCCGTGTGCGCCGTGAACTTGAGGCCGCACGCGAGGCTCTCCGGCGGGAACTGGGGGGCGAGCCTTCCTTAGCTGATCTGGCTGCTCGCGTCGGTTCTGATGAAGCCCGGCTTGGGCAGACAATCGTGCGAATCAACACCATCGAATCCACGTCGCCTTTGGCGACATCCGAAGATATCGATGAAGCTAGTTTGCCACCAGTGATGGTGCCTTCGAAACCGCTGTCGCCGGACAAAGCCGTGGAACAGGGTGAGGTCAAGAGTCGGGTACGTGCGGCCATCAAATCCCTCCCGCCACGTGAGCGTAAGGTGATCGGGCTTTATTACTACGGCGAGGTAACGATGAAACGAATCGGGACTGAGATCGGCGTGAACGAATCTCGGGTCTCGCAGCTTCACACGCGGGCGATTAATAAATTACGTAAAGCCCTTGCTCAAGAATTCGAATCCGACGCTGCGGCTGCCAACGCGCTTGGCGCTGTGCTCGTCAATATGCCCAAGCGGGCAACTCGGGCCTCTCGTAGTGCCCCACGGGGTGTAGTGCTACCCTATCCGAAGCGACGCAGCCCGAAGGCCAATCAGTTGATCGAACACCGGCCGCAGGCAGCCACCGCTTCACCGCCCACCGCCGTGGCTCGGTGATCGCTGATCTTCGCTCAGGATAGTACTTCTTGGGCAACCTTAAACAGCTCGGCGAGGTGGAATGGCTTGCGAAGGCAGGGGCAGCCGACCTCATTAAGAAACTGTTCAGTGTTTTCTCCGACCACGTCCCCGGTTAAAAAGACAAACCGGTTCCGAAGGCTTGGAGTGGTTGTCGAGGCGGCCCGGAAGAATGCTGCGCCGTCCATACGTGGCATTTTTAGGTCACTAATTACGAGGTCATAGTTACGTTCGGCAACGCGTGTCAGAGCCTCTTCGCCGTTTCCCGCGCGGTCGACACGGAAACCCCTGTCGGTAAGTGCCTCAGCCCACACTGTCGCCAGGGCCGTTTCATCCTCTACGAGAAGGACTACTGCGCCGCCGCCAATGTCCGTCACCGTCTTGGCCGGCGGCGGTTCGCTCTGATGAACCTTCACCCTTGAGACAGAGAATTCCGGGAATTCCAAGCGGAATGTTGCTCCTTCGTTGGGGGCTGAAGTCAACGCAATCCGGCCACCGTGATCCTGCATAATCGCTTGAGCCATTGTGAGGCCGAGACCGGTGCCTTTTCCCACATCCTTTGTCGTGACGAACGCATCAAAAATGCTGCCCTGAATCTCGTCAGGCACACCGGGGCCGTCATCGCTCAGTTCCAGTACCACGCATTCTTCGTCTGCGTTGTACCAGGTTCGCATCACGAGCGTGCCCCGGCCACGCTCTTCTAGCACATGCTCGGCATTAATAACTAGGTTGAGTAACACCTGCTTGAGTTGGCCAGCGTCGAACCACACCTGAGGTAGCCCAGAAGCTAGTGCATCGATGACTACAATGTTCGAGACACTCTGTCGATAGGTGCGGAGTGACATTGTTTCCCTAATAACCTGATTGACATCAACCATTGCTTGCGTTGCCTGTCGGTTGTCACTGAAATTCGAAAGTTTTCGAACAATGTTCGCAGCGCGCTCAGATTCCGAACGGATCGTGCTCAGACCGCGTTGGACCACGTCATCAACCGATTGTTCAGCCAGCCGCTCTGAACAAGCCAGGATCGTTTGTAGCGGGTTATTTACCTCATGAGCGACCCCAGACATTACGAACCTAGTTGCCGCTTCCATTTCCTCCTTGTGAACTTGCTGAGAACGTTCTCGTTCCTGCTCGTCCGCCTTCTTCTTGTCGCTGACGTCACGCATATGTGCATGGATGAGTAGTGTCTCGCCCTGAGTCGGTTCGGCGTGAGCCGTAACCTCGACCCATATGGGCGTTCGGTCAGCCCGTCGCAGTGACAGGAGATAGTTCGTGACGGCGCCGTCGCGCGCCAACCGTTCAAGGAATGTTTCTAACGCTTCGGTGTCAATGACCCGGTCGGCATCAAACGGTTTCACTTTGGTGTAGGACGTTTCGGTCGGGTAGCCAAACATTAGTTTGAGGTGCGGATTAGCAGCCAGCGTTTTCGTAGTGTTTCCAGTGATCGTGCCGCTATAAAGACCCTGGGGCAGAACTTCAAAGAGTCGAGTAAAGGAGGCGGTTGAAGATGGGCTGTGGTTACTCTTCCGAGCGGATTTCCGAACAGGCTTGGAGGAGCGTGTCCGTGACACGGGCGGCTCGGAACCCGAGCGGCGTCGAACAGTACGCTTAGCTGTTGAGGCTCGGCGCGCCACAGCGACCAGTAAGGGCTAAGGGACGGGCGGTGTCGGAGTCTGGGTCATGAAATGCGGACTGTAGTTCCGCTCGATGGTCTCCCGAATGTTCGTCAGGGAACTGCCAGCTTCATGCATGGTCATCGCGTCACGCGCGACATCGATGCAAATGGCTCAACCCATGCCATGGGCTTCCCACGTTACGCTCCCTTCGGTATTGCGATCTGCGACAAAACAATCGTGGTTGTCGCCGTGCCCGAAATTTTCACAGCCGCAATAGCATGGGACGTATGAGAGCACCTCAGGATGGTTTGCCGCGAAGGTATAGACGGCTCGAATAACTTCCATTGGTCTCGGAGGTGGGAATTGGAGCATTGGGAGAGGCGGAAGATTCGACGATGGAAGCCTCATTACTGGCCCACGCTGCGACGTCCGGTCCCGGGATGAGGTTTGCATTGGCGGGAAGCCGGCACTAGTGACCGGCTCCACAGCCTGGGAAACTACCGAGGTTGCCGACGTTTCGGGTGACGGTGAAATCCACCACGCCACGGTCACAACCCCCGCAACCACCATGCCAAGAATCAACCCGATCCTCCGCCGCCCCGCTACTTTGCGCGATCGTTTGGAAGACATGTGGGCCATTCTATCACCGTTCGGATTCAAGCCTGCAGGTGGGCGTCTTTCAAACTAGCCGTGCTAGACTCCCCGGAAATGTCCTCAGAACGCCTCCTCTCTAACCAGGTCGCTGTTGTAACGGGTGGTGGCACTGGGATTGGTCTGGCGATTGCTCGTCGCTTAGGCCTGGACGGTGCCTCGCTTGTACTAGCTAGCCGAAACGTGGATCACTTGACCGCAGGAGAGCGCACGCTGCAAAGTGATGGAGTACCGGTTCTAACAGTACCAACCGACGTTCGGGACCCGGTGCAGGTCGATGCCCTGGTGGAACGTTCGGTAGCCGAATTCGGTCGGGTCGACATTCTTGTTAACAACGCAGCCGGCAATTTTATTTGCCGGGCCGAAGAGCTTTCCCCCAATGGCTGGAATGCGGTTGTTGGGATCGTCCTGAATGGTAGCTTTTACTGTGCCCGCGCCGTTGGCCGGCATTTAATCGAGCGAGGCTCCGCGGGCGCAATAGTGTCAGTACTGGCAAACTACGTCTGGACTGGCAGCGTCGGCACGATACACTCGGCAGCTGCCAAAGCGGGTGTCCAGTCAATGACCCAAACCTTGGGCGTGGAGTGGGCCCATCACGGTATTCGTGTCAATGCTGTGGCGCCTGGCCCAGTTGAGTCCCCCGGGGCGGCACGGCAACTCTGGTCTACCCCAGAGGCTGTTGACCGGATCACCCAAATGGTTCCACTCCGACGATGGGCGCAGCCCCAAGAGGTCGCTGAGGTTGTGGCGTTTCTTTGCTCGTCTCGTGCTAGCTACGTTGTTGGTGAGACGATTACGGTTGACGGTGGCGCCTGGCTGGGCCGAGGTACGTTCGATTTCCTGAAATAAGGTTCGGGGCGACGAATTGTCCCAAGTTAACCCACTAGCGAAAAATCCTGGCCACACCACAGGTCAAGGGAGTTTGGTTCACTGGTTGAACGGCGGAGGTCTAGAATCGCGCGGTTGCTCGGAGTGACCAATTAACCTCACTTGGACGGAGGGCCAAGGGCAAAAGTCATCGATCCCTCCAGTACAACCTCATCATCCACCCTAGCGGTGCCGCTCAGTTGACCGACCCGACTACGGAGCCGAACGACCGATGCCTCGATCCGCACGACATCGCCTGGGTGGACCGGTCTGTGATACCGCACATGCTCAATACCCCTAAAAACGAGTAACTTTCCCCGATTCTCAGGCTTGGCCAGAATCAGGATTGCACCAACCTGGGCCACTGCCTCGGTGAGGATCGCCGGTGGGAGCGCCGGTTGCTCACCCTGCTGGTGCGCCAGGTAACGTTCGTTGAGTGAGACGTTCTTGATGCCGACGATGCGCGTGTCCTCTTCAAATTCGATGATGCGGTCGACCAACAGAAAGGGATATCGATGCGGGAGGATTCGTTCAATTTGCGTGTAGTTGAGTGGTAGTGTGAGGAGATCCATTCAATAGAACTTATGTCGATGATGACTCGAGAAGTGCCCGCCCGTTGTAGTTTCGAAAGCCACCTAAGTATAAGCCGAATTGACCATTCATGCCCGAGCGACATTACTGTGACCTCTTTCTGGCGAATGGCCCACGCTGACCAGCAGCTAAAACTCTTGATATCGTGGATTCCCAGTTAAACACTAAACACCGACGCCCGGTTGCTCAGTATGAAGTCAAATATCGCTGCGTTTCCCAGGGCGTGACTTGTGTCACGTAGTCGTGCCATTCCGCTCGCTTGGCTTCGACAAACTTCTTCAAAATGTGGTCGCCGAGCGTATCCTGCATCAACGAGTCCTTTTCCAGTGCATCCAGAGCACGGCTCAGATCACCTGGCAGCTCGTCGATCTTCGCCTTTCGACGTTCGCGGTGGCTCATCTCGTAGATGTTCTTATCGACGGGCGCAGGTGGATTAATCTTATTTTCGATGCCGTCAAGTCCCGCGCGTAACATCACTGCTAGGGCAAGGTACGGATTGCACGCCGGATCCGGCATACGGAGTTCAACACGGGTTCCATTACCACGCGAGGCCGGTACACGGATAAGCGGGCTTCGATTCTTCTCTGACCACGCGAGGTTCGTCGGCGCTTCGTAGCCGGGCACCATCCGCTTGTAGGAATTGACGAGCGGATTCGTAATCGCACAGAACCCTTTGGCATGCTGCAAAAGGCCCCCAATGTAATGCAGACACGTCTTGCTTAAGTTCCGCTCCGCTTTCTTGTCGTAAAAAGCGTTCTTACCATTCTTAAACATCGATTGGTGGCAGTGCATTCCTGAACCATTAATGCCGTGAATTGGTTTTGGCATAAACGTGGCGTGTAGGCCGTTTTGCATCGCTACGTTCTTTACCACAAACCTGAATGTGCTAATGCTATCAGCCGTCGTCATGACATCGTCGTATCGGAAATCAATCTCATGCTGGCCGGCTGCGACCTCATGGTGCGCCGCTTCCACGTGAAACCCCATTTTCTCAAGCACAAGGACGATCTGCCGGCGCACGTCTTCGCCTAAGTCGACGGGTGTGAGGTCAAAATATCCTCCTGTGTCATGGGTTTCGGTTGTCGGGTTTCCGTCAAGAGTTTGAAACAGAAAAAACTCTGGCTCGGGGCCAGCCTTCATTTCAAACCCAAGTTTCGCAGCCATTTCCACAACACGTCGTAACGCTGTCCTCGGACAGCCATCGAACGGCTCGGGTGTTCTTGTTACGCTATTAGGTTTGTAGATGTCACAAATAAGGCGACCGACCTTGTCCCCGGATGAACTCTCCCACGGAAAGACTTGAAACGTTTTCAGGTCAGGCTTCAGATACATGTCGGATTCTTCAATCCGCACAAATCCTTCGATCGATGAGCCATCAAACATCATTTTTCCGTCAAGCGCTTCGTCGAACTGGCTGTCAGGCACCTCCACGTTCTTAATTGCGCCGAGGATGTCGGTGAATTGTAGACGCAGGAATTTCACGTTCTCGCGTTTGACTTTCTTCTGAATGCTGGCTTTGTCGGCGCTATGGCCTACGGTATCCGTGGCGGTCACTGGACGCTCCTTCCACTGTTTTGTCAGATGGAGATCTCCCATCCACGGGTGCTAGCGGCTCTACAAGCGATCTCCAAAAGGACACACTGTACTCGATACTTTGCAGATCTTGCAAGGAAATAGAGACAGTTGGTAAGTCTTAGGAAGAAAATTAGCTAATTATCATAAAAATAATGCAGAGTACGCAGATTTTATCTGATAAAGCCAATGCGCTTCAACCTGGCTAAGGCCTCCGGTAGGGACAGAAAAGCCACATTAGAGATCTGCAATCTTGTGGTGTGGCAAGGTGCTCGGTATTTAAGACTGGTGTATTACCGTGGGTGGTCTATCCACCGCACTCCGGACGACTGGCTGTCTACTGTGTGGCGGAAGTCCCCGTGCCGTCGGGGTCGGTGGGTCGAAGAATTACGTAGGTTGGTAGGCCGATACTCTTAAAGCGATCCATGATCTCCTTGGTGGGTGGACTGCTTGGATCCTCGGCCTGGAACTTGATCTTTACGTAGGCATCTAACTCCGCCGTGACGTCGGGATTCTTTAGCGTGGTTTGGTCCATTGTGAGGCAGTTCTTGCACCAGGTGGCCCACATGTCAACGAGCACAAACTTGTTCTCAGCGTGAGCTGCCTCGAGTCCTGTTTGCATTGACCCGTACCAACCTTCCTCAAGCTTTTCTTCAACACTGCTCGCCACTTGCCCCGCGTCGACCAAACGGTTCTCGAAGATTCCATAAGCGACGTATCCGTAGTAGGCAGCGGTGGCCAAGATAAAGACGCCGAAGGCATGCTTAACGTGGATGGTCCAAATACCTGGTTTGGGCAGGAACGAAAGACCAGCTCCGGCGATCGGCCATGGCAGAGCCATACCAACACCAAGGCAAAACGGAAGCAGCAGTGCTAAGTTCATACCCGTAGCGTACAAATCGCTTGAGAACAGGATGACTTGAATGACAACCGGTGCCACACAAGCGCCGGCCAGCAAAGCGGCCACCGTGCCCATGCCGAACGCGGTCAGGAAAGATCCATTTGGGTTGTTACCAATATTTAGTTTGGATTGAAGTCCGGAAAAATCGATAGCTAATACGTCGAACATGGCTAGCGCTAGCACTACGAAAAGCAGGGCGATGCCAATGTTGAACCAGGGTGATGCGTTGATGGTGCCGAAGGTGCCGGCAGTAAGGATGACGATCAACCCGAGCGCTCCGTACGCCACAGCCATAGCCGCACCGTACGTAGAACCAAGCAACAGACCACGAACACGAGAGCCGGCTCGGGCTCCTGCCCCAATGATGGCGATGTTGATCGGAATCATTGGTAGTACGCAGGGCGTTAAATTAAGTGCGAGACCGCCAATGAGAATGAGCACCAAGATAGTTAGTGGTCCGCGGCCTTCAAACCAGCCCAGCCTAGCCTCACCCGCTTCAGCGGCGCTGACGAAACTCAGAAAGTCCTCTGAGTCTAGATAGCCGCCTGTCGTGCCGAGAATCTCGAAATCATGAAGCATGGTGACAACGTCGTCCGTTTCGAAAACGCTCGGTGCCTCCCACGCGGGCACTACGAATTCGGCACCGCCGCTGCTCGGTACAACAGCATTCTCGCCGCCGAACACGATGCCGTCGAGGACCTCTGAGGGCTGCGCCGTGACGGTCGCACCCTCTGGCCAGACCCGTACGCCCCAGTCGAAGGTCGCCGTCGTCGGCATGTAGCACATCGTTTCGTCACATGCTTGGTAGCGGAGTGTTCCCGGCACTGTGTAGGTTCCTACCGGTAGGTCATTGGCTAGCGTGAGAAGAACCCCTATAGCGAAGCGCTCTTCGAAGACGGCTAGCGGTATTTCTGCGCCCTTCTGCTCAAGCAGGCCAGCCTCGGGATACGTGATCTCCGTCACCGTAATCCCATCGGGAGGCGAGGGTATTAGTGCGGTGGGAATCAGAAAATCCTCAAGAGGCTTGTTCGAATTTACATGAAAGCCGGGTGCTAGGTAGACCCGGATGGCAGTACGTAGGGTCGCCCCCGCCGTCGCGCCATCGGCTGCGACCAGGGTCTCGATCTGGATCTGTGGTGGCTGAGCTGACGCCACGGCTGCTAGGAGGAGGAGCGTTCCTGTGGCGATTATCCTGACCGTGCGGTTGATATTTTTCATCTTCAATGTCGATGTTCGGCTGTGCCGCCTAGTGAAGACACGGAGGTAGGACGCACACCCGTCATGCAACAAACCATCAAATTACCCAGTAGCTCATTGTACCAGACGGTCACCAGACTGTGTGGGGAGTGAGGGGTTCAATTTAAGGTCTTTTCAGGGGTGCTACCAAGTATCGGATGGTAAGATGAAACCGATTTCTCTCCTACGGCGTCGGAATGATTTAGTGCCCGTTGCGAAGTTGTTGGAAAATTACTGCCGGACAATTAGCTTTTCATGTTGAATGTTCTACGACCGACTTGCTGTTTCGCTTCCGCCTTAGTGTTCTGTGTCTCACTTGGACCTAACCAGGCTGCTCGTGCGCAAACACCTCGGGATGCCGAGGCACCCCTCACACAGTTCTATCAGCAACTTGAACGAACCATTATTTCCGGCCGTGCGATCGCCTACTTGGCGATGTTGTCCCCCTCCTTAGCCGCTCAACCCAGCACCCGACAGTTCGTCACGCGGAACATCGTGGCGGGCGTGACGAACGTGACGATCAAAGAACTAGGACGTCTACCGTTATCCGATGTGCCTGAGGGACAAGGGTATTCCGTGCTGATGGAAGTCTTCCGTGAGCAACGGTTGGCAGGTAACGTCGCTACTTGGCTTCTCAATGTGAGGCGAGACATTGATCCGCTGACGAATCAACCTTTTCGGGGCGGATCTGAGTGGCGGATTGTCGGACAGCAACGGCTGACGCAGGTGGGTGGTCTTTTCCGCCTCGAACTCCACCCCGAACGTCAGTACATTGTTCGCAATCTCACAATTTCGGCGACCGATTTAACATTGAGCTTGCCCCAAGGAATGGCGTTTGTCGCCGATACCGGACAGGGTATCACGGCACTAGTGCTACAGGGCGAGGGTGAAATGGATTTCACTCCACCTACCCTCGTGGAGCAGGGGCAACTCCGGCTCTTCGCTGGTGACGAAACACTACGGACTACGTTCACTAGTGCTTTCATTCGAATGAACCCTAGTGACTTCGACGCGCTCGTGTCGCAGCAAGCACTTATGGAGCGTACCGTTGGTCTGCGTGATTATGAAAAAGCTCAGGAGGTATTTGACAATTACGCATCGGAATCGTACCTGGTCGACATCGGCGATCTAAGCACTGAAGCGTGGTGGGTGTTACCGAATGAGCGCGACTTGCTCATTGAATTAGATACACCGCACTACGACCAGCTGACTTATGTCAAGTCGGATCGTAGGGCTGAGGACGTTCAACTCTTCGATCGCGAAGGACGGCGCAATATCTCGATTTACGCGTCGAATGAGAAGCTGTTGACGCGCGGCAGGTTCTACAGCGAGGACGATCTGATCGACTATGACATCGAGAACTACGACCTCGATGTAATGTTTCTGCCGAAACGCGACTGGCTGGAAGGACGCGCCACGCTAATCCTACGTGCCGTGCGCGACTTGTCGTTATTATCGATCCGGCTAGCCGATGAACTCACGGTCGAATCGGTTTTTGCCGAGTCGCTCGGCCGGCTATTCCCAATTCGCACGCCAGGTCAAAACACGATGATCCTGAATCTACCTGAGACAATCGCGGCAGGTGATGAAGTTACATTGACCATTGATTACAATGGTGAGCTACCGGCTGAGGCGGTGGATCACCAGACGATTGTGCCGCGCACTCTCTCTCTGTTAGATTCGTCGCGTTTTGTGCACCCAACCATCCGCTTTGGCCCCCAACCGCACTATCTCTACAGTAGCCGGAGCTTCTGGTATCCCCAGTCGTTGGTGACTGATTTTGCGCCAGCGACACTGCGTATCACCGTACCACCCGACTTTGAGTGCATAGCCAGCGGTCACCGGAGTGGTGCTCCGCGTGAGCTATACGGCGAAGAGTCGGAGGGCATGCCTGACGGGTCCAAAGAGTATGTCTTTAAAGCCGAGCAGCCGATCCGGTATCTGACAGCCTTGCTAAGCGGATTCGTACAGGTTGCGTCGGCTGAAGTCCAGTTACCAATGTCCGCCGGTGCATCTACCCAGCATCGAATCGCATTATCAGTTGAGGCGAATCCTCGACAGCGTCGTCCCGCTCGGTCCCTGTCGGAACGAGCCAAGGCGATTTTGAGCTTCTACACGTCCCTCATTGGCGATGTTCCCTATGAAAGCCTGACTGTAGCCATGGTCGAGAGTGAGTTACCTGGCGGCCATAGTCCGGCACACATCTCAATGATTAATGAGCCAATGCAAGCCAGTAATCTGTTATGGCGCCGCGATCCAGTTTTCTTTGCCGACGCACCAGACTTTTTTCTCGCGCACGAACTCGCGCACCAGTGGTGGGGCCAGGCTGTCGGATGGAATAATTACCACGAACAGTGGCTGAGCGAGGGCTTCGCGCAGTACTTTGCCGCGCTGCACGCTAGGCACGCCCAAGGCGACGATGTGTTTCGGGGGATCATGCGGCAGATGCGCGAATGGGCGATGCAGCAGTCCGCCCAAGGCCCTGTATAACCACGCTACCGGATCGGGCATAACCAG
>ERZ651768.2582-NODE-2582-length-12476-cov-29.477861_pt1 | contig 12476 bp, 16 predicted proteins | sample MGYA00514754_ERZ651768 | MGnify/ENA metagenome assembly ERZ651768 | reverse complement strand
AAATATAGTGTAGGGTAATGTTCATCACTATCGTCGTATCCCTCTGGCAAATGAATCGTATATCCGCAATCAACTTGAAGTGCCTCAGAATAAAAGTAATTTATTTCAACCGTACCTTGGGCAGAAATTGCTGATAGACTCATCAAGTAGCCGTAAATATAAAATTTTTTCATAAAATTAAGGGAAATCGTATCTTTATAATGGTCTGTAATTTAGAGAAACTTAGGATTTAGACTTAATATTGATTAAAACCCCACCAAGTAGCGGGGTTTTTTGTTTATAGACATTTAGTCCTACTGGACCTGTCACTGGCTTTTTAACTAAAGTTACACCCACATTGGTGTGGATTTATTTGTAATTTTCTGTATGAAGTATCTTGCTGTGAAATTATTGTTTTTTATCAGTTACTTACTGATATTCATTCTGATTGGATGTGATTACCCCACCGATTCAGAACCAGATTTACAAGAGGATTTATTTTTAATTCTCTATATGAACGATTCGAAAGACGGTTCATTGTATTTAGTTGATTATCCCCAAAAAGATTGTGATAGAATAAGTTTCCACACATCTGTAAAATATTTAACTACACCTGCCACAAAGGTGTTTTGGACATTACCTGATGGTAATACCATATATAATCAAAATTCCCCAATTACCGAACCAAATCTCTTATGTGGCTGTAATTCCTGTATTAATTATTTTGCTTATTCAAAAGATGATGGCAGTGGTGAACAAATAATATACTTAAATGAAAATATGTTGAACGATACTCTAACGGTTATTGGATGCCTCAATGAAGATTACTGTAAATCATTAAAATTTATCGTGAAATGAAACTATACCAACGATTCATGGAACTCAATATCAAATCCGCGAGAGAAAAGGCGGAGAGAAGAGGGTTGAATTTCAATGAAAAAAATTTTATTAAAAAACAAGAAGCAGTATTACCGATATTGTTTTTTTATGGTATAGTAATTCTACTAGGGTTTATACTTCCCGATGTAGTCACTATAGTGCCTTCCTGGATATTTTTTACTATATTATTTGGTCTTATCATAAGAGGATTAAATCATTACTTTGGTTGGATACGAATCGAGAAATAAAGAAAATATCAGATACCATTGAGACCATATTTTTCAAGGATTCTATTTAGAAAAAAAGCCCCGTCCATTGGCGGGGTTATTTGTTTGTAAAGATGGAGATGGGTAGATTTGGCTATGGATTCGTTATCCATGGAAAAAGCAATGGTTAAGAATATGTTTGAAAAGACAGGGAAGAATCTTGAAGAATGGACTGAGTTGGTTAGGGATAAACAGTTTTCAAAACATGGTGAAATTGTAAAGTACTTAAAAATGGATTATTTATTAACTCATGGATATGCAAACTTGATAGCAAGGAAATCATTGAACACTCATTGATTAATTATTTTAAAAACCATCAAGCCTCGCCAAGTAGCGGGGTTTTTTGTTAATTATTTAGTAATTTGAAGACAAATAATGAAAGGAAATCCTAAATGAAAAATCTAATAATGGTAATCTTTATAGTTTGTTCAGGACTTTTTGCAGGCGATGTGTCTGATGTAAAAAGTTTAATTAGCAAACATTGGAAAACTCAGAATGATAAAAATTGGCAGGAATTTGTATCTACACTTCATTCAGGAGGTACTATGAATGGTGATTCAAATGGCTCTTTCTGGTACCGACTAGATGCAACTGTACAAGCAGTAACAAAAAATCAAGTAGCCAGTAATCAATTTGATTTTACGCCGAGGTATATCGAAGTAGACATTTTAGAGGAGGGTAAATATGCGGTTGCTTATTATTATTTGGTTGGATCCTATACGATAAATGGTGTAGCAAAGAATGATTATAGGACAAGGGTATGCCAAGTGCTTGTAAAGGTAGGCAAGAATTGGAAGGTTAAATCTGGTGATTTCACCCCCTTGCACAGTGGTAGCGGAATTCCTGATTAATTTTAAATAATAAATATACAAAGCCCCGCCCAGTAGCGGGGTTTTTTGTTTGTGGGAGCAGTCGTAGATTTAGTTAATGTCTGATAATAAAACTACCATAGATGAATTAAAGTTAATTGTAGAATCCTTTGTGGATGAAAGAGATTGGAAGCAGTTTCATAGTCCAAAGAACTTGGCCATGTCACTAGCGGTTGAAGTGGCGGAACTGATGGAATTATTTCAATGGCTCAGTCTGGATCAGGCGCGGGAGGTAATGAAAGCAGGTGACATCAGGGAAAATGCTATTGATGAAATCGCTGATATAGTGATATATACTTTAGCATTCTGTAACAGAAACAACATTGATATTGCAGATGCAATAAAGAAAAAAATGGAGAAGAATACTCGGAAATATCCAGCAGAAAAATTTAAAGGACATTTCTAATATATTAATCAAGAATGCTGTAATCCTTGCTTGCTTGGTTTATGGTAATATATCTTAACCTCAACTTTAATAATTAGGCATATTTCGTAACAATTCCAGAAAGCCTTAAATTACTTGATTATTTTGCCAGGGCCTCCTGTAACTTTATATTTGTATCCCGTAGCCTTCCGGAGAGCATTTTGATAATTTGTTGCATAATCTCAGAATTTCCGGCCATTAATTCATAAAAACCATCCTGTTCAATTTTTAAAACTGTTGTTTCCGCTTCTGCAGTTGCATCCGCTGAACGTGGCTCTTGATCCAAAAGCGCCATTTCTCCCAGTACAGTACTTTTGCCAAGGGTTACAATATGATGTTCTCCCTTATGGATCCTTACGTTTCCTTCCACGACGATATACATAGAATCACCATAGTCTCCTTCAGAAAACATTAGATTTTCTTCAGAATGATAGGTTTCTTCAGAGATTTGAGCAATCCTGGTAAGTACATCCCCAGGGATATTCTTAAATAAATCAACTGATTTTAATAGGATAGTTTTTTCTAGTATTGAATACATATCTGTCTCCTTTTTCAAATTGAACATTTTTAAGGGAATTATTTCCTTAATTTTTCCAGATCGGTCTTCAATCCGGCTGAATAATTGATCAATAAAAATGGTATTCTGGATTTTATCCCAGTTAATTTTTTTTAGTAAGTCTTGGCGATTACTTTTGATAATATAATTTAGTGCGATAGCAGTTTTCCATTTATGTACCCCATGAATCCAAAAGAGAATCAAATCATCAAATTCAACAAGTAACTCATCAAACAAATCTTCTCCAACCTTTACCTCATCAACATCAACATCGATCAGCGGCATAGTCAATTTGCGGTTTCCGGGGGAAAATGTGGTATCCACTAATTCTAACACATAAGGCATTAATTCCGAATCTTGGTTGGCTACATATTGAATATAGGTTTCAATAGGCGTCTTTGGATCATGCAAAACGCCCAACTTCAACATAATTTGAATAAATTTCTTTATATCGCTTTCTATATGATCTTTGATTAAAAAACAATTCTCGTCATCAGGCAAACGATCCAAAAATAATACCAGTTGGTATACTCTTTGAGCTATGGAATCCAAGTTCATTTCAATTTCTTTTATAAACTCATCAGATGGATTGTATCCCCTGGCTACTGACAATAATGAATTGGTTACTTCTGATAAGATATTTAGGTAAGTTTCGTTTAAACCTTTTTGTAATATATTTGATGAATTTTCCACCTTGTAGTGTTTTAAGCAGCGGACAATCCCCATTTGAAGTGGAAATTCACTATCCTCATTAAATAAATACTTAGAAAGGGTACTTAACACCAATTCTTCCTCAAAGCTAGATAGAGCATGTCGAGCTTGCATAGCAGATTTTGGATAGGCCAAATTTCCGATTATATGATCTATTAAAGCTGGATTTTCCCTTGCCGTAGCAATTCGTAGAGATTCTTCTCTAATTTCATGCGAACTATGGTGTAGAAAATCAATCAATTTTTCATCTTCCATTATTCCCATAGGCTTATCTAAAAACTGGAGACCTGCTCTTATATTATGTACATCTTTACTATTCAATAATTTTTGCAAAACTATTTTTGCTTCATGTTCGTGACTGTGCATTTTTAATAATGAACAAGCACTAGCTGATCTAATCTCTAAATCAACACTCGATAAGTTCTGGTATAATTCATCCGAAACTGGCAAAAGTTTCCTTTTTCCCGCTACGGCGATCGCTTCAGACTTTATTTCTCTACTGTGTCTTGCGGTATCAATAATTAATTGGTCATCAATTATCATGGATTGATTTCCTGCTATTTCAAGTACTGCTTTTTTTACATTGATGGATCCACTCTGAAACAATTCTACTAATGTAGATTTCCATGGATCAAGGGGCATTGTTTTAATCAGATCTAATCCAAACAATTGCTTGAATTCGTCCTTATCCAATAATGTTTTATTAATAGTTTGGATTATGTGGTTATCAGTAATATCAAATTCTACATCTTCCAAATTCAATTGTCTTTTTTCGATTGCATTCATCAGTGTTTTTACATATCCATTTTTCAATCGAATACTATTCCATATCCAAAATATTATCCCTACCAGAGCAATAACACTGAGGTAATGTAATTTATCAGTTGGGACGAATTGAAATTGTACCAAAACAAATATGATAATTCCAACCACGCCCTCCAGTGTTGCCCTTATTGCACTATCAATGACTGGTTTTGCTTGTTTCTTTCGGTCCTTGGGGACGGGTAGCCAGAGAATTTCTTGTGCGGCGTTATTGATCGAAAATTTAAATACTTGGTCCGAAAATTTTGCCATAAATACTGATGCAAGAATTGGAATCATTAGAAAACCTGATGTCCCAAAAGCGAGTGAAATAGGTAAAAATAGGAGTCCAGCAAGTATACCAAAACGAGCTAGAACTATCCCAGTAATAAAAAATTGCATAAAAATAGTAGCCGCTCCAGTTGCCATATAATAAGTACCAAAAAAACCTACCAAATCATCCTGGATTGGAAATGCCTGCACTGCTGTCATCTTAAATTGATAATCAATTATCTTTGAAATAAATGCGGCCAGTCCAATCAGTAGAGCAATTGATTTTAAATAGGGGTCAAATTTGAATGTTGTTTTATTTTCTTTTGATTCTGATACTGGTTTCTTTTTTTGGGTATCCTCAGGCTCTCTGTATTTTTTAATGAGTATTCCCATAATTGCATACAAACCAATGAAGAAAATTGTAAGGTATAGTAATTTTTCTGATCCAAACAATTTTACAAATGGTTTAAGGGAGTACCCGGCCAGCATCCCTGCCACAGATCCACCAGCACCCAAAACACTGAATAATCGTTTGGCTTGACGGGCATCAAACACTTCACCAGCAAGCATCCAAAATTGTAATATAGAAAGAGAGACAATCACTTCCATAAACACAAATAAAAATGGAATTAACCATTTTTCGGGAAGATCATTAATTGACTCTCCAGCAGCAAACATGGTAAAAAGCCTACTCAACGAAATTTGAATAATAAATAACGTTGCTGCAAAAATTACACCGCCAATAGTCATGACTTGAATTATGTCTCTTCCAGCAGTCACCCGCTTATAAACATTAATGACAATGACCATTGTTACAGCAATGGCCACAAACATTAATGGCAGATAGCTCCTGTCAAATAAATTAAGGAAAAATGCATCGCGGGCGGAGCTGCCCGTAATGCTAGTCGCTACAACAGCAAAAAATTGAACAAACAGGATTAATACCAGTTTGCGTTCGTCTTTTTTGATTTGAAACAGTTTCAATTACGTTTGCAGATTAGTCCCATATGGATAGAGCTTTTGATAATAATTTCTCGGATATTAAATAAAATATTTATTTATTTGAAGACCCAATCCAATGTGAACAATGAACTATATCTAATAATTTACACGTTATCAAATACAATCCATTATCAATTTCTGGGTTCTTTATCAATTCTCTCTAGTATTGAAGGATAAGGTTTAATTGTTTATAGACATTTGTGACTGTTAAGTGTACATTTAATTTACCGAATTACTCATTATAGTATTCCCTCGGTACCCGCTGTAACCACTAAATTCTATAGAAGTATTTGATAGGAGAACAGAGCTAATTGGGTAAAATAGAAGTCTTAAAAACAGTGCCAATCTTTAGTGACTTGTCCGAGAGCGATTTGAAGTCAGTGGTTAATAAAATGGTATCCCAATCATATAAAAAAGGTCACGTTATATTGGAAGAAGATAGCACCGGCGACCGTTGTTATTTTCTTACCCGTGGTCGTGTGAAAATTACCCGTGTGAGTAGCGAAGAAAGAGAAGTGATTTTGGCTTTATTGGGACCAGGTGATTTCTTTGGTGAAATGTCCCTTTTAAGTGGCGAAGCCCGCTCAGCGAATGTGGTTACACTAGAAAAAACAAAAGCATTGACGCTAAATACAGAAGATTTCCTCGGTACGCTAGAATTATATCCAAAAGTAGCCATTAATCTATTACGTGAATTGGCAATCCGTCTTCAGAAAAGTGATGAGCAAATAGCGAGCTTATCATTAAGTGACGCGGAACGCAGAATAGCTATTTCCATTTTACGGATAGCAGAAGAACAAGGTACAATTCAGCATGGAAATGTCACAATTGATCCGCTACCATCCCAACAGGATATTGCTAATATGGCTGGTACAACCCGTGAAACAGTATCCCGCATTTATAAGTTATTAGTTGAAGATGGTCACGTCCAGCGAATCAGTAAAAAATTAATTATCCTGGATTTTAAACGATTCCTGAAAGATTTCTCCCTGAATTAGAATTCTTTCCACATTTTCGTTGTTCTATTATTACTCACTGGAAAGTTTAATCGCTAAATAGAGTTAGCTAGTGTAAACTTCTAGGAATATTTTTTGATGAAAAAACAAAGCCGCAATGATCCCTGCCACTGTGGTAGTGGAAAAAAGTTCAAGGTTTGCCACGCAAGACAGACAAAGAGTAATTTCAACCAGCAGTGGGTTATTGCTGGCATTATAGGGGGCATATTCTTGTTGTTCTTTTTTATGGATTCAGGAACTAGCACAACAACAGTGAATACTTCAATACCAACCTCTGTAATCCCCCAGGTGAATGCCGGATCAGCCGTGCCGCCCCCTGGTGAAGCACCACCTGGTAAAGTATGGTCACCAGAACACGGTCACTGGCATGACATCCCCACCACTCCTGCATCTGCAGTACCTGGCATTTCGCCAAATCTTCCTCAGTCACAACCGCCGGGTGAAACACCGCCTGGGAAAGTATGGTCCCCGGAGCATGGCCATTGGCATGATATTCAGTGATCATTGATCACACAAAGTTTTTCCTGGCTCATTTGACATTCGTTCACGCCAGCATTAAAATCTAACACATTAATTATTACATTTGCTTCGAGGAGGGCATATGAAGCAATTAGATCGACGACAGTTTTTGGGTACCATCGCCAAACCGGCTGTGGTGGCTTCAGTGGCCATGGCCAACCCGGCATTGATGTCCAAGGCTTTAGCTGCGATCAGTGGAGCAACAGGCAGCCCCAAGGATATTGCTCGGGACGAATCCTACTGGTTTGAGATTCAGCAGGCCTATACTGCCGACCGCAGTATGATTAACCTGAATAATGGTGGTGTCAGTCCTGCACCAGCAGTAGTACAGGATGCTATGAAGCGGCACCTGGATTTTTCGAACACATCCCCAGCCTATTCTATGTGGCGTATTCTAGAACCCCAGCGGGAACCGGTACGCCGCCGCCTGGCCCGGTTTCACCAATGCGACCCAGAAGAAATATCGCTCACACGCAATGCCTCAGAAGGTCTGCAAATTTGCCAAAACGGATTCGATATCGAACCTGGTGATGAAGTACTCACCACCACGCAGGATTACGGGCGCATGATCAACACCTTTAAACAACGCGAATGCCGTGACGGCATTGTGATGAAACAATTCAAAATACCTATCCCAGCTGAAAATGATGATGAAGTGGTCCGTCTTTTCGAAAAGAATATCACGGCCAAAACGAAAATGATCCTGATGTGCCACATGATCAATATTACCGGGCAAATTCTGCCGGTTAAAAAAGTGGTACGGATGGCACGTAAATATGACATTCCCGTCATCGTTGACGGTGCCCATACATTTGCCCATTTCGATTTTAATGCAGATGATCTGGATTGCGATTACTATGCCACCAGTTTGCATAAGTGGCTTTGCGCACCCCACGGAACCGGGATGCTCTATGTCCGCAAAGACAAAGTCGCCGGTCTGTGGCCCTTACAGGCACCCCAGGAATGCAGCCAGGATGATATCCGTAAGTTTGAGGAAATTGGTACCCATCCCGCTGCCAATTATCTGGCCATCGGGGATGCACTGACCTTTCACCAGGGAATCGGTAGTAAAAACAAGGAAGAACGGTTGAATTATCTGCGAGATCGATGGGCAAAAAGACTATTAAAAATTGATCGCGTAAAACTCCACACCAGCCTAAAACCGGGGAAAGGCTGCGCTATTGCAACGGTTCAGATTGAAGGGATCGATTCTACTGATGTCGCCAAACATCTCTGGGATAAATACCGCATTTTTGTCGTTGCCATCAAACACCCGGAATTTGAAGGGTGCCGGATTACACCGCACGTGTATACTACCATAGAGGAAATCGACCGTTTTAGCGATGCGATGCAAGCCATAGTAAAAAATGGTGTAGATTAATGCATAAACATTTGATCGGTGTATTTTGGTTTATCCTCATAGGTTGCGCAAATGATTTTGATGAAGCAAAAAAAGTCATTGTTACCACGAAGGCACCGGCTGCTATCGGCCCCTATTCCCAGGCGATATACATTGATGATGTACTTTACCTGGCGGGTCAAATTGCCCTGGATCCCGCTACAGGACAATTGGTAGCAGGGGGGATTGAAGCACAAACCCAGCGGGTTATGCAAAATTTGGGTGCTGTATTAGAGGCCAGCGGATTCAGTTTCGATGACGTGGTCCAGGTCCAGGTGTATTTATCGGATTTGAATAATTATGCTGCTATGAACGTTGTCTACGCCGAATATTTTGAAGATGATCCACCGGCAAGAGCCGTCGTTGAAGCGGCCCGGATCCCCCGGGATGCCCTGGTGGAAATCATGATGGTGGCTCAGCAGCCCTGACCAAAGGATTGCAGCAATCATTTAAGATGGTGCAGGTGTATATTTTTACCAGATCCAGTCAAACGGGTTTATCCAGACCCGTAAGATGCTATTGTGGAAATAACTATATCCTTTTAGTTTCAGGATATGAAAAATTTTATTATTGTTATAATGGTTAGTCATTTCTTCACTTCCTGCAGCACAACAATGAATCAAGCAGTGTATGATAAACAATCAAAAACTAAAATGCTGGTCGGCTTGAGCAATAGGGGTGGACTACAACAAGATCCCTTCTCAGTGTGGTTTAATAAGGAATACGGTGCTTATGCATTAAATAAGGAAGCAGTACAGGTGATAAAAAATGATAGTGAAAATCTGTCTATTATGCTGTTCATGGGCACCTGGTGCGGAGACAGCAGACGGGAAGTACCGCGTATTTACCGGATCTTGGATGCGGTAAATTTCGATGAGTCCCGCTTGACCTTGATCAATATGGATCGGGAAAAGAACAGCCCTGACGGTGAAGAAACAGGGCTGAATATTCACCATGTCCCAACATTAATACTTTATAAGAATAGCAGTGAAATCGGGCGGGTGATCGAGTCACCTATACAATCGTTGGAAGAAGATATGGCCGCGATCATAAATGGTGAAAAGTACACACCGAATTATAGTGATTTTGGTGCAAATTAATCATCAGAAATCTCGATTCGGATCCCTAGTTCATTTTCGATAACTGCTGCTAGATCAACTTCCGCTGAAAGTACCATGCCATCAGCGTCGATGAGTTCCGTTATTTTTGGTGCTAGATCATTTTGCAGTGTTTGCTGGTCGTAATGGTTCTTTAGTTCTTTACATACTGCTATCAGATGGTTTTTTCGCCCATAGTTATCCAATGGAAGAATAGTCTGGTACGCTGTTTGCAGGATTTCTTGGGCCCGGTCCGGTGTATGATCTGGGAATAATTCGGTCAAAGTATCGGCCCAAACCTCTTTTTCTTCCCAGTCAATCTGATTATCAGCGATCTGCATGCAGGAAAATAAGTGGGTTACCAGTTCCAGTGGGGTGAGATTGTTTACTGACATGATTCTGCATCCTTTTCATTTTTATACTCGCTAGTGGCAATAGTTTTCAAACCTATGGCATGGATCTCATTTTTGATCATACCATCTAAGGCTTGATAAACAAGTTTGTGTCGATCTAATAACGATAATCCCTCAAAAGCGCTCGAAACAATTTTTATTTGAAAATGTCTGCCGCCATCATAATGCTGATGCCGTAGATGCTTACCCGTATCATCCATTATGGTCAGGTGATCGATGGCCATGGTTTTTTTCAGACGGGATTTTATTTCATGCACTAGATTCATTTAATTTAATATCGATTTAATTCGCTATGTAAATTATACAGCAATGGAAACCCCAAATCAAATACAACTTACTGAAAAAGATAAAGCCCGTTATCGAAAAGAGATCGAGCAAGTAGATCTTGAAATTGAACAGGAAGTAATGAAACGTGTACCGGATAAGCTGGAGTTGCTGATGGGCTCACCGCACCTGGATAACGCTCAGCTGGAACTAGTTCAGAATGTGGCAAAATTATATCAGTTTCTTTCGACCTACCCTATACAGAGCATTGAATTGCGGCAAAAGATTCTCTTTGCTTTGCAGTATTTTATAGATCCGGATGATGACATACCTGATAGTATACCAAAACTAGGTTTCCTGGATGATGCGGCAGTAGTGCGCTGGATCGTAGATGATATTATCGACGATAATAGTGAAATAATACAGGCGTAATACTAGAATGTAAGGCGGGCAATTCTGGTGGTCAGAATTACTGTTATGGTGCTTTTCTGCCGGTGCCGTTCGGGCAGGTGACCCTTTGCGTTAGATCTTCTTCAGAGAATTGAAACTGGCATTTAAAACACCACCAGGGTTTACCATAATAGGCAGGATCATCTTCGTTGAGTTGCCAGGGAATAGTTGGATCTGCAGGACAATTTCGTTCAGTGCCTGGTTCAGGCCATTTGTAATCCGGTTTGAATTTAAGCGCTGGATCGGGCGTATGATGATCTTCCATATTGCAAATTTACTGAGATAATCTGGTGCGACAACAGCCTAATTTAGCGGTTTATATCGCCAGCCAGATTAAATTCATGAAGATCATGATAAAGGCGATGCCAACATAGCGCACGACTCTGGCTTGGACTCGTGCCGCCCTTAGATAACTATACTGGTTTTGATAATATAGAAATACCTGTTTTACAGCGCCCGGCGGAACATAGATGCGCTTCACAGCATCGGAAAACATGACATGGTCCCTGACCCGTTCTGTCTCTTCAGGCGGCAGATAACTAACCTCGTGAAAACCGGGTAAAACGGGGATTGGATTCACCAACGGGGTTTCACCAATAAAAATACCATCTAAAAACAAGGGTACTCCCATACTGTCTGCTTTGATGTCTAGGAAACCAGTATAGATGCCCAGATCAGGCCCTATTGAATCGACATCCTGCGCACTAGCAAAAGAAAATGATAAAATAATGGCACATAATTTTGCGATGCGCATGGTCCAAATTATCCTGAGTTAGTCCGTGATTCAACAAGTTAATTGGTTGGAATTCCCACCAGTAGATTAGAATTTTCGATCGAATTTTGCTGGTATTATCTTGAAATACAGACATTTTGTTACCTTAACTATAGGCATTTACTTTTTATCCTGTGCGTATTTCAATACGTTCTATAACGCTGAGCAATACTTTAAGAGAGCAGAGAAAATTCGACTGGAAAAAGCAGGTGAAACAATTCCTGTATCCGCAATTGATTCTTATTCCAAAGTGATCGACAAATCAAGGCTGGTGTTAGAAGAATATCCTGACACCCGATACCGAAAAAATGCACTATTATTGATCGGGAAGGCACATTTTTATCGTCAAGAATACCTCCTGGCTGAAGCAACTTTCCAGAAATTTGCGGATGAGTTTGGTGAAACCTATCCATTTGAAAAAGGGTACTGGCAGGCTATGGTAAAGTGGAAACAGGGGAAATCTCAGGCTGCCCTCGAAACACTGATCAGTAACCTGGACGAACCGTTGAGCAATGACCAAAAAGCGGAGGTCCACTTATCCATCTCTGAGATACTATTGGAATTAAATGACGATAAGTCAGCCTTGGAAAACCTGCTCAAGGGAGCAGAACTCACCAGCGAAGCGGACCAAAGGGGTCAGATCTATTACCGGATTTCCGTACTGGCCTTTGATAAAAAAGATTATGAACTGGCACTGAATTCAAATAAAAATGTGATCCGTTATTCCCTGTCAAAAAAACGGATCGAAGAAGCCAATCTACAAATTGTACGTATCCATCGTTTACT
>ERZ651768.2581-NODE-2581-length-12479-cov-2.575875_pt1 | contig 12479 bp, 11 predicted proteins | sample MGYA00514754_ERZ651768 | MGnify/ENA metagenome assembly ERZ651768 | reverse complement strand
AATTTAACAAATCAAATAATTGATATATAACTTTAAGAGTTAACCATGGGTTATAAGTTTTGTGAAAACGGTTTTCGATAATTCCACCTGGCTTGGACGGGATATCCAGAGCTCAGAGCGATGGATCCATAATCTTTCGCCAAACGATATTGGCGAGATAGACAGCGCGTTATCAGCTTCTAAATCCCAAAATTTGACGCTGGCGCAAATGACCAAAGCTGACTTTCCACTGCCCAATTTCTCAAAACGTTTAGACAATATGTTAGAGGAGCTTGAGAACGGTTTAGGCCTTTATCTTTTAAGAGGGTTCCCTGCTAATAATTATAATAAGGATGACCTGCGCAGGATATTCTGGGGTATAGGACTTCATTGTGGTACGGCGGTGTCCCAAAGTAAGCGCGGTGATGTATTGGGTGACGTACGCAACATCGGAACACCCCATGACGGCCCAAATTTTAGGGGTTACACAAGCAACGGTAAGCTTACCTATCATTGCGACGCTGCAGACGTGACAGGACTTTTTTGCCTTCATCCAGCAAAAAAAGGAGGACTCAGCAGAATTGTAAGCCTTTCAAATATCCATAACCAAATACAGATCGAACGCCCTGATTTGTTGGCAATATTGTATCAACCCTTTTATTGGGGACGCCAAGGTAATGAATTACCTGGACAAAACCCATATTATACTCAGCCAATTTTTTCGATTTGTGATGGTAAATTCGCTGGCCGCTATACCCGAACACACATACGAACGGCAGAACTGGGAGGAGTAACGCCGCCGTTGACCGACCTGCAGCAACAAGCCCTCGCCTTAATAGACGAGATATGCGAGAGACCTGAGTTTCAACTAACTATGATGTTCAAGGCGGGTGACATGCAGTTTCTAAATAATCACGTTACTTTACACACCAGAACGGCATTTGAAGATTATGAAATGCCTAATCTTAAGCGTCATTTGTTGCGCCTTTGGTTTTCCCCACCAAATAGTCGAACTCTGGATACGGGATTTGAGCCGTTCTTTCGGAAAATCAAAGCCGGCACTGTCAGAGGAGGTTTTCCCGGACACGATCATGAAATTCATTTTCAGACAGATTAAACCGGTATGTTTTGCGAGCCAACAAACAGCAACCTTGTTCATTCGCTCTTTAAGCGCAACATTTGTCAGACATCAACCAAAAAATCCTTCGCCACTTTTGCGAACGTAGGCCTTTCTTTCAAATTTATTATCTAGTTCACCGTTCATCGCATTTCGCATCCACTCTGCCACAAAATGAAAGGTAGCTTGGCCAGCTAAAGCAGTCGGAGCAAATATTGGATGGAATTCATCCTCAAAAATCCACATTTCCTTTGGTCCGGGCAAAGCCTTAAATACCGCCTCCGCATCCTCCAGAGGATTCAATGGATCAAATTCACCTGTTGCCATCAGAGCGGGACACATGACATTTTTGGCGTGATTTTTTAACGTGAAACCAACACTCATCTCATCAAACAAGCCCTCGTCCTCCATTCCGGCCATAGCCATAAATACCTGCTTAAATCTTATGGGTGCCTCATCAAAAATCGTCAACCTATCCCAATAGTAACAAGCTATTGCTCCGGCAACTGCGGCAAAGCGAGGCTCTGCCGCCGCTGCTCGCATCGACCAAAATGTACCAAAACTTCGCCCGCAAATTCCGATCCGGTTTGGGTCCACCTCTGATCGGGAAACAAGGAATTCAAAAGCGGCCTTCGCGGCAGTAACATGGTTATCTGGATTGACATAAATACCACGTTCCAGCATTTCACCCTGGCCAGGGCCGTCAATGGCCAATACATGTATCCCCCGTTGAACAAACTCATTCTCCAAGGGGTTGGGGTAGTTTTCTTTTGTATTATCCATACCGGGAATAAAAACAACAGCAGGTGCTCAACCTTCAACCACAGCCTTGTGAAAAACCCCGGGAACATTGGAAACCTTAGATGGAATGCTGACTAACTCAATCGGATATTCATTTATCTCGTAAAGTCTCTCTGCACACTTCCGACAACTTTCATACAACTCCCAACGCCAATCGGAGATGATGGGAATCGTAAAATGTTGCGCCTCACGATATTTTTCTGAAGCAATTCGATAAAGCCCCCGGGCACTGACAATGTCTCCACGCTTATCAGCTTCCTTGGCTAAACACTCTGCATGTTCCGCTTCGCCGGCGAGATGTTTAGAAACCATGCGTATACTCTTAGCCTGGATGGGCATGTTGCGGCCATCCATCTCAAAATGAACTGCCCTGCCCGTAGTCTTGAGAATGTAATCATAAATCCACTGCTGGCCATCTCTGCCCCTTGCAGGTCTTTTCATAATTCAACCCCTCTACGCTCCGTTGGTATCCCAAGAATTTTCAAATTTGAGACAAAAAAACATTTCATTGATTTTAGATCGATATTTTATCAGGAAGCTAGGGACGTCAATAGGACCTTAAGGAATTTAGGACACGCTAGTTCGTGACGTGAGCGCTTTCAACAAGAGCGCTGATCTCCTCCATCGAAAACCTATGCAGCTTTAGGTCCTTCAATAGTTTAATTTCTATTACCGTCTCAAGCGCTAGGTATCGGTCAATCATTGCTGATACAAAGTCAGCCATATTCCCCGTTTGTCCGGGCACAGCCAAAATATTACTAATAAGTTCTCTACGTATTAAGGGTGGAAAGTTAAGAAATTCCAGCGCAAGCAGCTTTTTCACAGTAACCGGTATTTTCTGGCTACTATATATGCTGTCGATACAAAAACTGTAGATTCCAAAATCAAGCCTACCAGCTACCTCCTGAGTAAACCCTTTAAACTCATCCATAAATGATCGCTCTGATATCTCCCGTACCATCAGCTTCCTAACCACAACCAAAAAATCACGATAACGTAACCTTGCGGGGTTAAGCTTATTACCCAATTCTGCTTCCAAGTCCCGTATTTCGGCAGCGCGGAAACGTGATGCTATTAACGATTGTGCTGCATTCCGAACATCTCCCGCCAGCGTCTGCTCTCCAATCAAATGAAATAGGCGCTCATATTTGTCACGCTGCGCTACATCCATTATTGGTATAGTTTGACTGAGTGGTAATAACGCAGCCTCGGCAACCAACCCATCTCTCGAATAGATTGCTGCCATCGCCGCCGCGTCCGGCATAAAATTTTCTTCACGAAGGTCATCCGTGATAATAAATCTAGATCCCGATGCCACCGTCAGATAACGACCAAGTTTTGCGCAAGTCAAAAAGTGATCGGCTAGATTGCCGCCCACATTTTCTCCATTAGTTAGAAAAATATCTTCGTTGGTAGCTGGTTGGGTCATGCCGTTCTGACGAGCCTAACTTGCATATAGAGATTAAGCATATACTACCAAGAAAAACAATTCTACTGCCCCGGAGGAATTAACCAATGGGGCAAGAAAACACCATCAATAATCAAAGTAAAATAGTTTGGCAGTAGGGTTGCTAATTTTCGCAAATAACGCTAGGCGATGTAGCCAGATGAAATACTGATACAAGCTCCAATTGTTTTAATTTGAGTAAATCAGGTTACCAACCAAGACGTAAATTAATCTCTTTTGCTACATCGTTGGCCGAGTTAAATTGAACTGACTTCCAGTGTTTTAATTCATTTTGTAGTGGTCGTGCTGCATCCATTGCATAGAGCTCTGCGTGGAACCTGAGATGTTTTACGCTCGAGAATTCGGTAGGAGTATAAATGTAAACTCCCCCGGGTGCAGCGCAGGCTTCACTCAGCATGGTTATTGAATCGCCAGTAACAATGAGCATGTCAGAATATGAGAGTATTCCCAAATACGGGTTTTCATTACCTTCGTTCCAACGATGAAAATAAACAGTTTCACGGCCAAGTTTGCTCAACTTCTCAAATAGCGTATCCGCTGCTTTACCTGTTCGTCTGCTAGTTGTGACTATTATTGACCCACCCGAGGTACGGTTATGGTCGGCAATCAATTGGGCCAATTCCTCGACCTGTTTGGTTCCCAATGGCATGCGTTTGGTAGCACCTCCGACGATAAGACCAACTATTGGCCTTGGTAGTTGGCTAAATTCTTGTTGCCACCTAGATCTGGCCTCAGAAAGAACCACATCGGTTATTCGATTTGGCGCGCCAGTAATACTCCAAATATTGCGTCCCTCAATTTGATCGTGCTTGGGGACAGCAACAAGATCGAGTTCCGCAACCAAACCATCTCCTGGAAACATAATCTGACAAATGAATGTCCGACCTTCTGATTTGCGTTTGATGTGCAAAGCGACTGATGCCGCTCGTCGGCCCGCTGAGATTACTAGATCCGGCCACGGGGGTGAAATGCACTTCTTCGCATTTGAGGTTATAGTCCGCAAGGATCCCCCGAGTAATAAATTTGGCAATCGACCAAAAGCTGAAAGTTCCAGCTTTTTGATTTGGTATTTGACTTTAATTGCATCTGCAACGCCAACGGCTTGATTGCCCGTGCCAGGCCTCTCATCCTTCAAGACCCAAACTAAAGGCCCATCAATTCTTGATTGAGCTTTAAGCATAAAATCTAAAGGCAAATGCCACCCAACTGCTAATCACTATTCTAACCTAAGCCCTGTAGTGAGATGTTCCTAGTCTGAGAAAAATATTTTGTTTAACGATAAGAAGCATCTAATACAGCATTAAATGGTGCCAAGTAATTTTTAAAAAACTTCCATCGACCAACCGAACTCGTATAAATAGGTTCACGAACCTGCCACTTTGATGCTGTACGAACCCCGCCGGGTGACGAAAAAAAATTCAGACATTCCTCGTCCCAGTCAAGCCCAATAAAGTCAATAATCTCTCGGCTCTTTCCTTCTAGGTTATTTACCAAGTCCTCGTATTGTAATTTCAGAATTGGCAAAGGTAATACTTTCTGCCAATGAGCCATTATCTGACGATACACATTGAAGTAAACGCCAATATGGCCGAGGTCACAGCTCCAAGGCTGCATATTGGAAAAATTTTGAAAATAACATGACATTGCAATATCTCGAGGCTCGCGTTGACAATCAATGACCTTGGCCCGTGGATAAAGAAGGGCTACTAACCCAAGGTAGAGATAGTTAAGCGGCATCTTATCAATAACTCTTCGTGCACCAGAAAGATCTTTCAACATCTCTAGATCTGAATTTGCAAGTTCGATACTTTCAATCTTACTTAAATTAGTAATCAACTCTGGAAACTCACACTTCTTATTCGCTTCTCTTTCTAATTTTTGCACGATCTTTGGTATCGCGTTGCGTTCCCCCGCTCCATAAATTTCCCGGTGGCTCGCCGCTATCTTCTCGACCAGTGTGGTTCCGGAGCGAGGCATGCCGACAACAAATATCGGCTGTTCCGTCCCTATACCAAAGTTAGTACGGTCTTTAAAAAAAACTTCTGTATAAACGTTTTTGACTCTTTCGACTAACTCCTGATGAGCAATCGGATCGAATGTGTATCCTTTGGTAGCTAATAATTTTTTTCGCAGGTTATTACCTGCTGCACAAAAAGTAATCGCCGGCATTGGTAGTTTACGTTTATCTGCCTGCCACGCTAAAGCAAAATTAATTTTTACTATTTTGTCAGACGAAATTGTCGGGGAATTTAATAGTTGTTCTAATATCTGCAGCTGTTCTGGGCTCAAGAATTTTTTCCCTGATGTCGCAATAGCGTAATAGGCGTCAACATTATCCGGATCAATCTCTAGAGTCCGTTCAAAGCATCTCAGCGCCTGGTCCATTTCTCCTAATTCCGAATAACAAACACCCAAATTGAAAATAGCTTCCGTTGATTTAGGATTAAATTCGATCACTTTTTCGAAAAGGAGGATTGCCTCATTATATTTCAATTTAGCTGAATAAATTGATGCTAAGTTTATCATAGTTTGGCTGTTTCGGGGATCTAATTTGAGTGCTTTTTTGAAGCTTACTTCCGCTTCGTCCAACTTGCCAGATGCCGATTGTGCTACTCCAAGTCCATGCAGAGCCTTGGCTAAGTTTGGCTGCAACTTCAACGCTAAACGGCTCCATTCTTCCGCTTCGTTAAACCTATCAAGCGCCGTCAGTAAAGATGAAAGATTGCAATAGATCATAACATTTCCCGGTTTGAGAGTTATGGACCTCTTACAAGCTTTAACTGCATCGGAAATCTGCCCGAGACCTGCTAGGGCTTCACCTAGGATCCCCCAAGCCTCAGCATCATTTGGGCTAATTTCTAGAGCCTTGCGGGAAGATGCTGTGGCTTCTACCCAATGGCCAATTTTGTTATAAATGATGGCAAGATTGTTATGGAATACTGCTTGATTTTTATCATTAGCTATTGCTTGCTGAATGAGTTTAATAGCGCGCGGTGTGTGTCCTAACTGGTGAGCAATAACACCTGATAGGTGAAGTGCATCAATATGGTTTGGATCAATCCTTAAAACACGTTTGTAATATTTTTCTGCCTTAGTAATCGCACCCTTTTGGTGGTGCTCCATAGCCTTATCTAGAAACTCACGAACTGGCTCTTGTGGAAGGTATGATGTTGGAGCAATTTGACCCATTCGACTAGTCAGTTTCGGTGTTTTTGGACCGCGCTGATATCATCAGTTCGCAGTATTGTGAGGACACTGTAATACTCGGGTACCGAATGTAATCTTGCTATGATCTGGGTTATATTTAGAAAATTAATCATACCCTTACGTAAAGCAGCATTCGCCTCTCCTGATCTATTTTCAATCTGTAAGATCTTACCAAGCGACATATAATAAATTGTGTTATCGGGTTGAAGAACTATAGCGGAATCAATCAACTTAATTGCACCAATTGGATCCCCTTTTAAAAAAAGAATTATTCCCAAACGATGACGGGCTGGGGCGCAGGTGGGGTCAAATTTCAATAATTTATTATAAATTATTTTTGCTTGTTGCGTCTGACCCGCTTTTTGATATTTAGCACCTATCGCTAGTAGCTCGCCTTGCATCGTAAGAGAAGTATTAGGAGAATTAGGAGTGTGCTGAGCCATCAGCAACTTGCATAAATAAACCGCAAAATTAATATCGACCAACCTATAAACTAAATTATTATTGTAGATCATGTAGTCCGACGTCGAAGCTCATCTTATTAGTTTTGCATTATTTCATAGAGAGACCTTACAAATGGTAAATACCGAAAAGGATTTCGAGAGAAAAGAACTAGGAGCAGCTGTGGCTAAGTGCCTTATTGATATAAAGGCAATCAACTTCCGACCACAAGATCCTTACAAGCTGACATCCGGTTGGGCCAGCCCCGTTTATATCGACTGCCGTAAGGTTATCGCTCATTTGCCGCAACGGCGTACCATAATCAAAATGGCGGTCGATCTCATAACACGTGAAATTTCTAATCCCATCGACATGGTGGCAGGTGGTGAAACCGCCGGTATCCCCTATGCTGCCTGGATCTCAGAAGCGCTTTCGAAACCTATGCTTTATGTCCGCAAACAACCTAAGGGCTTTGCTCGGATGGCTCAAATTGAAGGTGACATGCCTCAGAGTACCAGTGTTTTGCTTGTTGAGGACCTAGCGACAGATGGTGGAAGCAAAATTACATTTATAGAAGCGTTAAGAAAGGCGGGCGGCATGGTAACAGATGTATTTGTCGTTTTTTATTATAGTGCCTTTCCAGGAGCTGAAGCCAATATGGCCAAAGCCGGCGTCAGAATGCATTACCTTTGCGACTGGTGGGACGTAATAGAAGTCGCTGAATCCGGCGGATATTTTACTACCAAAGAAATTGATGACGTAAAAGAATTCTTGGACGATCCATTGGGTTGGTCTGCCACCCATGGCGGCAAGTAAATATTAAGGTTAGGTTCCCTTTCTATCACCATGAGTAGCAGTAAAGTCCGCGATAGCTCGCTTTAGCTCCGCAAGTTCTTTACAGGTAGATGGGCAGAGCTTTTCTAGTTTGGCCAGGTTTTCATTTGCCCCTGATAAATTTCCAAGTTTTAGAAAAAGCTCACCTTGATACTCGAGGGCACCTTTGTGATCAGGGTTAATAGAAAATACTTGTTTATAAGACGACGCAGCCAAATCCAATTTACCAATCTTACGATAAGAGAAGCCAATATAGTTGTGGGCGTCCGCGTTCTTCGGTTCTTGAGCAACTACTTTCTTTAATAAGCGTATAGCTGTTTCAAATCGACCTGAGTAAACCGCGGACTTACCATCGGCAAAATCCTTTTTTGCTGGATTTGAAGTAGTATCGTCTTGGTTACCCATGGAACGAACATGGGTCACGTCAATCATCAAAAAAGCAATAAGTAAAGTAACTACCGCCAACAATTTCATCATATTTTCCTTAAGTGTTCCCTGTGGTGCACATTTGCCCTTAAGCATATCCTAAAAAACTCAATAAAGTAGTCCTTATGTATCTAGAGCACTCGAAATTGAAATCAACTGTTTTATACTAATAAAGGAAATTTATGTCTTATGATAATGCCTGAACTATGACGTGCCTTTTGAATTCAGATTCAATTGCCGAACTCGACCGGCCTAGCTACACTAAGTTATAAACAAACCTATTCTCCAACGTTAATAACAACCCAAAACGTAATAGCAGCAGCTAAGTGCAAAAAGAAAAATCCATTCAGACAACCAATAAAATTAATTCAGAGCAAGTAGTCTCTGCTGATAATTTGTTGTATCTCGTTGCCGAGATTTGCGACGAGTTGCATCCTGGGCATAATTTTAGAAGCTCAATTTCTCTGGATAGTGCACTCGATACAGAACTCGGGTTAGATAGTCTTTCCAGAATGGAACTTGTCCATCGTATTGAAAACAAATTTCAAGTGTCTCTGAGCGATAGAGCATTAACATTGATGGAAACACCAAGAGATTTTCTTCGGGAACTGGAAGGGCTAGGAAGTCGCAAAAATATCAAGCTAAATGTTAACCTAGGTAAAGCTGAACAATTTGAAACGACCATAACGGACCCTAATCCCCATAACGCCAAAACCCTCAACGAGATTCTCGCATGGCAATCCGAGCATAATGCTTCCATACCACACATCCATATTTTGGGAGAAAATGAACAAACCGAGGTTATTACCTATTCTGATCTTTTTACCGATGCCCGGGAACTCGCTACTGGACTTCTCGTAAACGAACTTTTGCCAGGCGAAACGGTACTTCTAATGCTTCCAACAAGTCGAGAATATTTTGTCAGTTTTTTCGGTGTACTTTTTGCAGGTGGTGTACCGGTACCTATTTATCCCCCTACGCGGCCCAAACTACTTAAAGACCATATCAATCGCCAAACAAAGATTGCAAATAACGCTAAAGCGGTCATGATGATCACGATTGATGAAGCGATACCCCTCTCTAGTTCTATGGCCAACCAGGTTCAGAGTATTCGTCGTATAACGACATGTGCAAATCTGGTTGAAGACGCTGAAAAAGGTATATTACCGATACCTGCACCAAAGGACACAGCATTTATACAATATACCTCCGGCAGCACTGGTGACCCAAAGGGTGTTGTACTAAGCCATGAAAACCTGATTTCCAATATTCGCGCCATGGGTAATTTTCTTCAAGTAGGCCCTGATGACGTATTTGTAAGTTGGCTACCCCTATACCATGATATGGGTCTAATTGGTGCGTGGCTTGGGAGTCTCACATTTGGCATGCCTCTTATTATTATGAGCCCATTAAGCTTTCTTGCCCGACCTCAACGCTGGCTTAAGGCAATTGATAGATATAAAGGTACAATTTCTGGAGCACCGAACTTCGCCTATGAGGCATGCTTGGCACGTATCCGAGAGCAAGATATTGAGGGCCTAGATCTTTCGAGTTGGCGTGTGGCTTTTAATGGTGCCGAACCTGTACAACCCAAGACGATTGAAAAATTCTGCGACAAGTTCGGTGCTCATGGCTTTGATTGTAATTCAATGATGCCGGTCTATGGGCTTGCCGAAAACTCCGTCGGGCTCGCTTTCCCAACGCCTGGAACTGGACCGAAATTTGACCGCATTAATAAAATAATCATTAATAAATCCAAACGAGCCGTTCCCGCCGATTCAAACACCCCAGAAAACGATGTTCTCAATGTTCCATCCTGCGGACAGCCCTTGCCAGGGCACCAAATCAGGGTGGTTGATGGTACCGGGGAGGAAGTGCCAGAACGTTGCCAAGGGCTAATTCAATTTCAAGGTCCGTCTTCTACATCTGGATATTATAGAAACAAAAGTATGACAAAAAAATTATTTGATGGATACTGGCGTAATTCTGGCGATCTCGGTTACCTTGCCAATGGTCAAGTATTTATATTAGGCCGTGAGAAGGATGTGATAATTCGAGGAGGAAGAAATATTTACCCTTCAGAGCTAGAAGCTGCGATAGGAGCATTAGATGGGATTCAACTTGGCAATGTCGCTGTTTTCGGAAGCCCCGACCCAGAGACTGGATTTGACCGGCTTATAGTTATGGCAGAAACCCGCATACAAACAGAAGAGAGAATTTTAAATCTAAATAAATCTATAATGGCTCTTTCTTCAGACCTGACAGGCATTGGACCCGATGAGATTGTGCTGGGTCCCCCTCGTTCTGTTCCTAAGACCTCCAGCGGCAAAGTGCGTAGGCACGCCGCCCAAGCATTATACGAGATGGGTATTACTGGCGAATTAACGATTGCTGAAAAATGGCAGTCATTGATGCTACCCCTAAATGGTGTAATCCATAAATGCCATGATTATTATCAAACAATGCTAAGCTGGACTTATGCGACTTATGTTTGGTTAACGGTTATTTTCCTGGCTCCAACGGTATGGCTAGTAGTCACTTTAGGTCCATCAATTGGTATGCGTTGGACATTTTTGAAAATGGCTCTTGCCACTTTATTATACCTCACGGGTATCCGCCTCTCGGTGGAAGGCAAAGAAAATCTTAATTCTGAAGAACCTGTAATATTTGTTGCTAATCACGCTAGTTATATAGATGGCGCGGTATTGATTTGTTCTCTTCCGGAACGATTACGTTTCGTTGCAAAGGCTGAACTCCAGGGCAACTTCTTTTCTCGATTGTTTTTGACCAAGTTAAATACTCTTTTCGTAGAGCGGTTTGACGCCAAGCAAAGTATAAAAGATTCAACTCGTATAACTGATAACCTTTTGGATGAGGGTAATCTCGTCTATTTTCCTGAAGGCACGTTTACTCGAATGCCGGGTCTCCTTCCTTTTCATATGGGAGCTTTTACGGCCTCTGTGGATACAGGTGTTCCTATTATCCCTATCGTATTGCGTGGTACACGTTCCATACTTCGGGATGGCACCAAATTACCAAGACTAGGCTCCGTTAACGTAAAAATCCTAGAGCCTATAAGTTGTAAATCAGGCTCTGTTTCCGATCGATGGAGAAATTCATTATCTATTCGAGATCAAGTTCGGGAAATAATACTCACGAATTGCGCTGAACCCGATTTATCACGTGAAATGGTGTTTCCGGTGCTATCCAACAAAAGAATTAACCATGGATAAGTCCTGACTCGTATCCATCAAATATTCACGAACCCCTTTCTGCTCTTGACGTCTCTATCCAAAGCCAAATCACCAACCTGCTAATGGACCTTAAAAAGAAGAAGAATTTGACATATTTGTTCATTAGCCACGACTTGTCGGTCTTCTCGCATGTAGCTGATAAAGTTATTGTCATGTACAAAGGGCATGTAGTCGAATCTGGGCCCGCCGAATCGGTTTTTCGCTCGCCCCTACACCCATATACCAATTTATTAATCTCCTCGAGACCTGAATTGGGCAAGAATAAATGCCAGTTATGTGCTCAACGGGTGGTAAACACTGAACCTGAAAACGACAAAAACTTTGCATGCTTATTTTACAACCACTGTCATAAAACCTCGGAAATCTGCCATTTTCAGACACCTTCACCCAACTCTGAAAGCTTTCTCACTGACGAACATTTGGCTAAGTGTCACTTTCCAGGACACATTCAACCCAAAATGCAGAATTCTTCATAACAGCTTGATTCGCAACTATGATTGCAAGTTCTTAATTAAATGCTGTATATTTTTTGTGTGAATGTGCAATAACGGCTAAAATTGTTAAAGCCTATTAACTATGCGTAATTAGAGGATAGCACATGGCGGACGATCCGAAGGTGAAGTTCGATAACAAACGCGAAATGGATGCTGCTGCTTTTTCTCAGGCAGCGTATGTGCTTGACCAGGCTCGACAAAACCTCGGTGAGGTAGAGGCATGTGAAAAAGCACTAACCTACAATCAGTTATTATGGTCGATTATTCAAGCGGATGTTGCGGAGGGCAAAAATGAGCTGCCGGATGAATTGAAGGCGAATTTGATGAGCTTGAGTATATTTGTCGATAAACAAACTACGAAGGCCTTGGCCAAACCTTCGGAAGAAATATTGGACAGCCTGATCAACATTAACCTAAATATTGCTGAGGGGCTAATGGAAGGACAATAGAAAAATAAA